>WNFT01006613.1_pt1 | contig 19012 bp, 19 predicted proteins | sample 5400191 | NCBI WGS metagenome assembly WNFT01 (sample SAMN13153359, study PRJNA577476) | soil metagenome | isolation source: 80 cm saprolite under Madrone tree | place: USA:California | collected 2016-06-14 | reverse complement strand
CAGGATTTCTTGCGAAACGCAATCCATTCTCAAACGCTGCGACGCCGCTGCGGCTCAAAGAACGAATGCCGACTGCCGCGCAGAAATTTGAGTTACTTCGACGTGACGGATATCATTGTCGATTCTGCGGGATTCCAGTTGTCCGAACTGAGATTGGGAAACGAATCCACGCGCCGTATCCAAGGGCGCTGCCGTGGGGACGAAAGAACATCGACCAGCATGCCGCGTTTCAGGCAATGTGGGTGCAGTACGATCATGTTGGTAATATCAAGTTGGCGGCATATCGTCTGCTGAATTCGGCGATGTGGAAACATCGCTTCGCCCCTACTTTCGTCGACGGTACTTGCTAACAAAGTCCGAATCGCGCTTTTACGACACCCTTCGCCGTGTCGTTCGAGATCATGTCGTTTTCGCCAAAGTTCGCCTGGCCGACGTGGTGGACGCGGATGATCGACATCGTCATTGGCAAGCCAACTTCAATCGGGTTTGCTCGAAACACCTCGATTTCGTTGTTTGCGATTCGCTTTTTCGTCCGGTCATAGCCATCGAACTGGATGACTCGTCACATCAGCGGCAGGACCGGCGTAAACGAGACGACGATGTCGACCGGCTTCTAGAGGCCGTGTCCTTGCCTCTACTTCGCATTTTTGTGCGAAAGACTTATGATCCGGATCTGATTTCGCGTTTGCTGTTGATGAAGGTGAAACGCTAATCAGCTTGTTGGGCCGAGATCTCTCAGAGCCGCTGGATATGGTTTAGTTAAGATTCCACGTTATCTCCGACCAAGCCACTTCGCCCCAAGATTCCTCCGATAGATCTTTGAATCGTTCCCAATTGATCAAGTGCGGGTGATTATCTACGAGGTGCTCTAGACTCCTCGCAATTTCCTCTGCGTCCATTGACGCGCGAAGGTCTATTCCATAAATCATATGCCGTTCAAGTTCTCGGTCGAGATACACGACCATGTCGAACTGCTCCAAGTCTTCCGCTAACGCCCTGAGGATCGCGGCGCGAGGAACGGTTTGGTCAGGAGAGTCCATTGCGCTGGAATGCCACAGTCAGGATCATTTGGCGTTCATCCTCTGCCAACGAGCAGCCCAAAGGCGATTAGTACGACCAACAGTAGAACGCCAAAAATTGACGGAGAAACAACAGCCGCACCGATCAGGCCGACTACAGCAACGAGTCCGACAACAAGCAGCGTACTAGTGATCGCTGCGACCTTGCGCGAATGAGTAATTTCTTGTTTGGTCTCCTCACCTTCCTCGCAAGTGCAAGGAAGCGAGTGAGACAAGAGGCTCGCACCGTTTTGCTGGCAGAATGGATTGTGCGGATTATGTCGTCTGGCCATCTTCCTCTCCGATAAAGCAAGCTAAATTCGTGCTCATTCTGAAATAAATATCCGATTTTGGGATAACCGAATTTGGTATCGACCTTCGGCTCATGCCGAGGCGCGCTCGTCGAAAGACGCGGTTCTCTCAACCCTATCTGCGCTTTCTTAAATTGTTACGGGATGCAAGGCTTAATGCCGGCCTTACGCAAACCCAGACGGCGAAGCGAATACGACAGCCGCAATCGTTCGTTGCAAAGTGTGAATCTGGAGAGCGTCGCGTTGATGTCGTCGAGCTGATTGCCTTTTGTCGCACATATCGAATGGACCCAGCGAAATTCCTTCGCCGACTCGGACGACCAAAATGAATTTGTTGGCGGAACTGCCGATCGAGGGTGACAAAATTACTGGAACGCGGTCAAGTGGCCGGTTCCTCCTGGCGTTGGACTAGTGAAGTGATGGAAAAATGTCCAGTCAGGTGGCCGGTTTCTCCTGCGCCATCGCCTGAAGAGATTCCTGGCGCAGCTTGACCAGCTCGTCGCGCTCAGTCGCCCCGATCACGAGGACTGATTGTTGTCGCTGCTGATCACCGGCGCGTGCGAGCCTTGCGTCTTGAACTTTTGCGGCATGTGTGCCCGCAGCATTTCGATCCAAACGCCGCAATCATAGCGCCAATCGGCCACGACGCACTCGAAAGGCTGCGAATGCGTGGTCTGATATCTCTATCGGGTAGTAATTGCCATTATATTTTTCTGGACAAAGAAGTGCCGACTTTGATTATCTGCGCGGTGTGACCTGGATTCCCCGCCTCCGGGGCAAAAGGAATCGACTCATGTGCCGGGCATGGCCTGCTGCCATGCGCACACATGTACCCGCACTGCTATTCGGATTTCTGCTACCTAGTGTTGCGTGTTCGGTTCATCCAAAGGGACAATCCCCTGAAATTTTTGAGGTTCGTAGACTTGATCACTTCGCAATACACGTCACCAGCCTTGAGCGGTCGGCGGCGTTTTATCAGAAAGTATTTGGTTTTCAGATTGTTCACCAATGGAAGACAACTTGGATGATCGGTAACGACCATATTCGAATCGGATTGTTTCTGCGAAAAGACGCGACAAAAGTGGACGATTCCGATAAGCGACTAATCATTGAACATGTTGCTTTTTTGACTGATGAGCGGGGATTTAACAGTGCTGTGAACAAACTGACGATACTGGGTGTTAGACACGATCCTCCAGAGGATACTGGAATCGCAAAATCTGTGTTCTTCAGGGATCCAGACGATCATCTTTTGGAGATAACGCAGTACTATGTTAACGCGCCAAAGCTTTAGCATATGAATTCGGCGACCTCGCAACGGCCTAGCAAATCTCGATCAGATCGGGCGATTGCTTATGCAAAGATTTTTCCCCCGATTGGTATCGCGCGCGTCGGAGACAGTGTTGACGTCGACGATGGCTTTTTCCTAGGTCCCGAATTTTCTGACGATGAACGAAAACTGCAGCGAACAGCCGAAACGTTTCATTATCGAGATGCCGCAGGTCGAGTGAAACGCCAAGTCGCAAGATTTCGCATTTTCGGTTTCGGTTCCGACGGCACGTTTGTGCGAGAAATTACCGCAAAAGATGGCGAGATCAAATGGAGAGCCTGCCTAGCAAATCAAAAGGCTGCGTGGTTCAAGTTCACCGGAACTGAGACGGCACTACGCGCCTTTTCGGGTGAACGTCGGCCGGATAATAAGCAGGACGTGCGTAATCCGATGCGCGGATCAATCAAGAAAGATCCTGGTGGTAAACCCGGAGCATTTTACCAATACGATGAGGACAGATTAGCTTCAGGATTGGTAATCTCAGGTGGGGAAGTAGCCATTTTTGGCTCTTCACAGAGAACTATCGCAGGTGATCCGAGTAAGCAGTTTGAATTCCGAGGAACGTTTCGAAGCAAGCGTGAGGTTTATCTCGGGGAACTGCGCACGGATGAGGATGGAAGACTTCTCGTCTTCGGCGGACACGGGGTGTCAGACGCCGTCGATGAGAACGGCGAAAGTATTCGCGATCGCCGCTGGATTCAAAATTACGCGAATAATGATGACTGGTTTGACGATACCAGTGATGGATATGTCTTGGCAGACATAACGCTCCATGGCAGTGATCGGAGCCTAGAAGTTCGCGGTGCAGCATGCGTGATTGTCGCGCCACCGGATTTCGCGCCGGACACTGAAAACATCGTCACGTTGTACGACGTCATGGAGGAAGTCCTATTTGACCATCCTTCCCTGCAATCTGACGAACTTCCGCCTCCGGACAATCCGGATTTCCCTGATTACGAGCGGCATATTCGGCCAATTCTCAAACGAGCCTCCGGTTATAGGTGGGTGAACGAGTTGGCTCTCCGCGGTCACGGCTTCGATAAACCGATGGACTTTGAGAAGCTTCTCGACGGTCCAGTCGCTGATCCATCCGATCCGGACGGAAGTCGAATTCGCCAACATATCTTCGCGCTCATTCGAAAGCCAATTTATCTGCGACCTGGAGTCGATACCAAAGTGTCGCCTGAGGACAAAGCAATCGCTTTTCAACAGGCGAATCCAATGTACATGCCAGCCCTCTCCGGCGATGAAGGAAATCGGATCGCCGGTAATCCGGCCACATGGTTTACGTTGACGCATTTGCAATACCGTCGCCTGAAGTCTTGGTCTCAAGGAAGCTTTAATCCCGGCGCCAAATTCAGGAGTAGATACGACCATGCCACTCCCAATCGTGGCGCATCGCCAAAAAATGCTTCAGTCCTCGATCTCGTCCGAACGACATTGGAGGCCTGCGTCGGGGGTGCCTTTTATCCAGGTATTGAAATCACAGCGATATCTCGCCACCCAGCACTCTATAGCGAGTCGTTCCGAATTAATCACAAAGTATTCAAGCCAGGCGATATCACCCGATATATGGCATGCCCGTGGCAAGCCGATTTCTATGAATGTCAGTCTGTCTGGTGGCCTGCTCAGCGGCCGGATGACGTCATTAGCGAAGATGATTTCGATGAAATCTTCACCAGCTTCCAGGAGGAGACCGTAGGTGAGTGGGAGAAGCAGTTTGAGAAGGTCCTATTTAATCGCAGAAGGTGGGATCGCGGCCTCGATGAAATGCGACCATCTGCTGAATTCTTGCGCGCGAGACTACTGCCCGATCCACCCCGGAAATCATCAGCCAAGGATTACGTTAAAGATCTGCAAAAATCGCTATCAGCTCTCTTTCGCGGTGTTAATCCGGTGAATGATTTTGAAAGCGTCGACGACGAGAATTCGCGCCCAAAGTATCCGGATCGCCTGCCGTCGCCGTGGCGGTTACAATATTTGGCACAAGAGATTTTCGACCAGTACTCAGGCCGCTATTTTCATATCGTTGTACCTTCTCCTGAAAACGCGTTGAAAATCGCAACTAAAAAGGCGCACCTATCTCTTTCGCGATTGAATGAGATCCGAGCCTCTTGGGAGGCTTTTCGTTTGAGAGAGGAACAAACAGCTTTGAAACTCGTTGCCATTTACGCTGAATCTGTCGCGACTAGCATTTCAGAGCACGTACAGGCAGCTCTGTCGGAATATCCCACAACAGCAGAGTCGGCTAGGGATCTGATTACACAATTGAATGCTGATCTGGAAGGTGGCATAGCCGGTATTGAAGATGCCCATCCAGAGGAGTTCGGTGCCGATTCGAAGCTCTTTAACCAGCTGCGCTGCGTGGAAATGTTAACCCTAGCTCTAGACATACTTTATCTCTCAAATATGGGACGAGCGGGAGACATGGGAATGGTCGATGGATGGCGCCGTCTGGGCTTTGTCGTACAAGCCTCCAGAACAATTATAGACCGGAAAGGCAAATCGAACAAAATTACGGCAGTCGTTGAAACAGAGCGAAACCGTTTCGATGGCCGCTCATATAGGGACTATTTTTACTTCCTGTTAAACACCGAAAAATATCCAGACATCATTCCGTATGCAAAAACATTAGCGCAAGCCTTTCTAAAAAGGGCCGATGGATTCATTGATAAGCTTGGCCTGGTGGACCCGAATCACCCTGAATCTTTTGTTCCGTTCTCGCAAGCTAACTACGACGCCAAACTTGAGGAGATTTATGAAGGACTTAGGGCCCAAGCGAAGCGTACCGAGCCGTGGTTGGCTCGGCAGAACCGAGCAGATCGAATCCGTCGCATCCTAGACACCGCACCATTCAACCAAGTCGACGGTTCTTGGTTGCGTTTCGCCGCGAATGCGGGTCCAGCCGATGAGATTCACGAGCTGCTCTTCGGCGTGTGGAGCGATGAAACAGGTAATGGTGACCCCGCGCTCCACCATGGGAATTTATTCACTGCTCTCTTGAATGAATTGGGATCTTGGTTGCCGCCTGTTAGCTCTCGCGAATACGCCGATTCGCCAGAAATTCCCAATTCGTCTTTTGTTTCACCGGCATTCCAGCTGGCGATTTCCCAACACTCTGAGGAATTTTATCCAGAATTGTTGGGGATGACATTATTTCTTGAGTGGGAGGTCCTGTCATTAGTCCCAACCGTGAAGTTGTACGATTACCTCGGTATTAACAGTCACTTTTGGCAAATGCACGTCGGTATCGATAATGCAACAGAGGGTCACGGATACGCCGCTAAGAAGGCCATACGCTTGTACCTTGATAAGATTCTACACGAGGGTGGCAATGCAGCTGTACAGCATCATTGGCGCCGCATTTGGAATGGATTTGTTGCGTTTGCTCTTTGCGATTATGCCGTTTATAGCAACAAAGCTCAAGACGATGCCACGCTCGCTCGCAGATATCCGGGCTCTCCGGCAGACGCAGTCAAACGCATTATGGAACGTAAACGTCATTACGGTTCTCTGAATCATTCCAACAAAAAGTTGGGCGAGTTTCGCATAAATGATTTATTCGACGATCCCGATACCTTCTTGGACGAGCTCGCGAAATCCCCATGGGTTATGGCCGGTGATCCTACCAATAGTGGTTTCCTTAAACACCTAACAACTTTTCAAGGTCCAATGTACAAAATCTTCGACGCAAGAGACCTTGACGCGTGGCGAAACTGGATCGTGTGGCTCGGCAAAGAAGGAGATACAACTGCTCCAAAACGATACATCAACAAGGCCGATTCGATGTTGCTCCTTGTTACAGAACTCCGCGAGCGAGCCATCTCATCCGCGGGACACGCTCGTTATAGACTCGAATCGCGTCGCAAAGAAACATCAAGCACCAAAGGGGTGCTAGGGCACCCGTCGGTAGCCGAACTTTTCGCTAAGCGTGACCTGAAGGAATTGATGCGGGCTCTCAAAGATGAAAAAAATGGCTGGGTGATTCCCGGCCGGCCTGAAGAAAGTCCAATTGTCGTTGATCTCGCTCGTGGCGTCACTACCATGGGCTTGGCTCTAGACGAGCGCTTTCCAGCCATTAGCAATCAAATTGGACGCAGGATACTCGTCGAGTGGATCCTCGCAAAGTGCCCAATTCCCAAGGAGAAGCCGCCGACCCGCGATGAGATTGCCATAAGCCCGTCGCCAAAATTTCGTGAACTGATCGTTCAGGAGTACGGCATGGGTGCCGTCCACTAAAAAGCTGCTAACGGGGAAAACGAAAGCAGCTAAGCCAGTCACTAACTTTAAATTTTCGATGCTGGAGCGCGCCGATGTCACTGTAATTGGGGCGGGTCCCGCAGGAGCTGCGGTTGCTGCGACACTAGCAAAAGGAGGCTTTCGAACTGCAATTATAGAATCTGATTGTGCACCGGTTTGGAAAATCGGCGAAACACTAGCGCCAGAGTCGCTCCCGTTTTTGGAACGCCTCGGAGTAAATCGCCACGTTCTTCAAGAAAATGGTCATTTGCCATCCCCCGGTAGCTGTTCGGCTTGGGGAAGCAATGATCTAGTGCTTAAGGATTTTATTTCCAATCCGAACGGTTGCGGATGGCAGCTAGATCGAGTTCGGTTCGAGAGGATGCTGCAGAATTTAGCCGCAAACGCTGGCGCGAAGATTCGGCACGGTCTACGGGTGCAAGAAATCATCCGTGACGGGAATGAGTGGAATATTAAATTGGACGGACAACTGTTAAAATCGCGATGGCTAATTGATTCTTCAGGCAGAGGAGCTGTTGTCGCAAGGCGACTTGGTGCGTCGCGTTCCAGTCTCGATCGCCTCGTTTCTGTTTATGCCCGTCACATGTCGCCAACCGCGACCGATCTTGACGCCCGAACATTGATCGAAGCCTCTCCAAATGGATGGTGGTATAGCGCTTTGACTCCCGGCGGACGTCGAACTGTGGCATTTCAAACTGATGCCGACTTATTGGTAGGTCAGGAGTGGCGGAGCGCTGAATGGTTTCGGCGTAAGATACGAGAAACGCGCCACGTTTCGGCCTTACTGGAAAGACATACCTATTTGATGGAGGATCAGCCGAGGCTAATCTCCGCGTATTCTGGTAGACTGAATCCGTGTCACGGTGACGGTTGGTTAGCAGCAGGTGATGCGGCGCTCTGTGTTGATCCACTTTCCGGTCAAGGTCTGCTGAACGCTTTGATTACAGCTCGTCATGCTGCGGAAGCTCTGGTGGAACAAAGAAAACATCACGGATTCGCTAGGTTTGCGGCTGTTATCGACCTCGCCTGGCACCAATTTCTAAATGGCCGGCGACGACATTATCGCACGGAGAAACGATGGCCGCGGAATCCGTTCTGGGAGCGGCGGTCATATTGAGTATAGACGCCGCTGATCTGTTTGGCGTCGCAAATCGAAATATCGCTTACGACGTCCGGAAAAATCTTCGCGGCGAGTATCGGTCAAAGCGCAGCCGGCCTTTTGGCTGAGCTCCCGGTGCAAATAATGGAGAAGTCGGCGGAGTTCCCTCGAGAGCCAAGATCGCCGCGAGGTATTCGACGACTGGCTCGGCTGGACGTACGTCTCGTGGCGGCGCCTCGCGCGACGGCACCGCTATCAAGCCCGTGTCGAGCGGGCGCTCGTGTCGACTGCAAACAGTCGCTTTGAATCATACTCAAACCGAACTGGAAGGATTTACAGTGTCGCGGTTGGCGAGAGATACACATCGCCTGATTGGCGGCATTACTTGGAAGCGATACAGCCTTTTGGTGTGGGTGTTCGGCTTTGCGCGCTTTTATACTCGGACGTGCTCTCTCCGATGTTCGTGGATTCAATTCAAGAAAGCGAAGTATGGGCAGACGCTGGGATTAAGGAGCGGGCGCCGATTGAACACGATAGTTATCAAATCATCGCGATTCCTCGCATTAGTTTCATGCGGCTTCGGAGCGTATCAGCAACCCCGACCATGTCTTCCGCTCCAAGCATCGGCCATCACATCGCGCTGCAAGTCGGTAAAGGTCTCTACGGTCAGTCTGCGGCGGGAGTATTGACGTCGGGTTCGGCTGCAATGTTTGTGGACCGCACGGGGCACAATGACCCGTGCCGACGCCGCTCAAAACTCTATCGGCTCGGTCAGCCTCGATGATCTCACACTCGATGCCAGCGTGGTCGACCTGACTGCTCCGTGGGTCGTGGATTATCGATTACCCGGCTTAAACATCATTCCGGGGGCTCCGATAATGCCGTATGTGAATATGCCGGTGCAGATGTTTGGTGCGAAGTCCGGCCATCAGGCGGGCTACGTTACTCAGACGAATTACACAGCTCCTTCGCAGCCGGGCGCAAGCATCGCCAACAACATTCTGACAAGCATCACAGCCCAGCGGGGCGACTCCGGTGCATTGCTCTGTAGCGGATACCATGCCCAACCCGCAATCGCGCGCCCTTATCTAAGTGCTACTCCGCCGCAGATTCAGAATCTTTATATTTGCGCCGCACTTGGTATCCTGCAGGGGCGTGCTAATCAAGGCGTCGGCCCTATTGTCGGCCTGCCCAGCGTCTTCACTCTCATGCCGGATATCCTTGCGGCGCTGACTCTCGATCCCTTAACCCGTTAAAACTATGCCTAACAAACAAAAGAACAAAGTAACAAAGAAAACGACGCCGACACACATCTGGGTGCTCACCGAGCCCGCTCCAGCTGGCATCCAAAAATTCGGCGCACCGGAAGAAATTCCAGTCGACAAGCTTCGGGAGCATCTTCAGAACTTCACTGCAGCGGTCTCTTCAGCTTTGAGCGCCGTCCAAACGGTGGCCGGCAGGTTTCAGCTGACGGAGGTAGAAGTGCAGGCAACCTTCAGTGCGGAAGCCGGTTTTGCATGGGTGACAAAAGTAGGCGTCCAAGGTGGCGTGACGCTGAAGTTTGTCGCAGGTCATAATCGCAATCAGGAAACCTGACTACAAGCGTTACAACGCGTTGCGGGTATGCCCAGCCTTTTATCTGGGAAGCGGATTTGATAACATCAGATAACGGTTAGGCCCAACCTTGCTAACTCGACTGATTTGGGATATCGACGCTATTGGCTTAACCAACCCTCCTTTTCACGCGGCACCCCGCGGCGCAAACCGGCCACGTGGCCGATTACCAGATAGGCCCTTTGGTCGATCTGCCATTTGGCCGGTTCGCCGCTGCGCCGCCATTGCTGAAGAGGTCTTGGCGCTCATCGAGGCCAATCTGCCGCGTGTAATCTTTCGTCGGACGTGGTATATCCTCACCGCACGCGCCTTATGAGTGACTATTTGCCGCATGAACCCCACGCTTAGGCGCACTGCGCCATTCTTCGTCGTCTCGCTGTTCGCGATCTCATCAGTCTTCGCCGCTGGTGAACGCAACAGCTTCGATCCAACCCAATTCTCCACGGGCGACTTCCACGGGTGTTTACCCACGGGCCAGGGGGGCGACCCATACCTCAACAGCTTGAAGAACCGCGACAGGCCGCCAACGACGGCGCATCTTTACACAGTGGATCAATTATACCGAGTGACGCCAAGCCTGCCAAATCGCAAGGTGCACCGCGACCAGTGGACTGCGCAGCAGCAGGATTTAGCGGCGCGGTGGGAGAGTCGCCCTGTGATGGTCGAAGGTTATTTGCTCAAGGTCGTGCCGGAGGGAAAGGAAGCATGCAACTGCGGTTCGACCCAATACGTTGACCATCATCTCTGGTTAGCTGCGAGTCCAACGGCATCCCGCACGAGCGCGATGGTCGTTGAAGTGTCACCGAGAACCTGGCCGAGCCACCCAAGCTGGAGCAAGAATGCTACGTTTCAGGCAGTCATCGACGCAAAGAGCAAGGTGCGGGTCGCAGGTTGGCTTACATGGGATCAAGAGCACAAGGAACAATTAGGCAAGACGCGGCGCACGCTTTGGGAAGTTCACCCGATCCACTCGATTCAAGTGCAGCGTGGAACTCAGTGGGTGACGCTCTGATATTTTCTAATCGGCGCTTTTGAAGGCGCTACCGTGTTCGATGAACGAGCCGTGAAGCCAGGACCGCAGATTGGGTATTCGCAAGTGAAATACTGGGAGATCATCGGTAGCAAGCTTAGCGCGTCTGGTTGGACGTGGGGCTACTGCTGCGCAGCGACGCGATCCGGCTGGCGATACATCGTTGACGCGCACTGTGGCGATGGTCGAAGGTTCATTGTCGAGTCTGACGAGCTTTTAAGCGCGTTCGTCGAATTAGAAGCAACCCTGTTGTGAACCGGATTTATGCGACCGCACCGCTAAGCCGACGCGAAACCGAGGTTCTTCGGCTGCTTGGTGACGGCAAAACAGCCTCGGAAATTGCTGCGAAGCTAAAGATTTCTCTGAAAACCTTTCAATCGTATTGCGACCGGCTCAAACAAAAGTTGCGAGCAGTCAACCGCAGCCGACTCGTACGAATCGCGGTTTTGTGGCGTGCGGGCGTTGCTGAAATCGTCGTAACGGGCGTTCGCGCCGGGAAATAAACGCCAGCATATTCACGCCCGCTAATCATTGAACCTAACCACATGTCTGCATCGCCTGGTTAGACGTTGTGTCTACTTCCAGAGAGAGTGGCTAGGCGTCTTCGCGGTACTTGCATGCTAGAACATCAATCTCATCAAGGTACGCTTTCAACCAATCGTGCGCTTGCAATGCGATCTCACGCTCGTAGGCCCCCGCGTATGGACCGTCCGAGATCTTTGAATCGTACTCGGCGCCAGGGGCAAACTGCCCGCCTTGAGAGTTACCGCCGTCAACTGTCACACAGTAGCCAGGGGTAGCCGCGGGAACGGTCAGGGATCGAGATATGCCATGCTCGTAGTTCTTTAGAAAGCGATTGCGCTCGTGCTCTATGAAACCCCAGAAGATCTTCGGTTCCGGTTTCGATGCCTGCAACTCGCGCCACTTTTCGTGAACCGCGCGCTTAACTGCGGGGGACGCCTCAGCATCTACCTTGTCGAGGACGTGGCCTACTGCGCGAAGAAGCCCGATGATTGCGAACCAACTCGCGCGGAACTCTTCGGACTGAAGCGTCTTCGAATGTCGCACGATGGCAAACTTGGCGTCTTGGAGAACTACCCGAGCCTTCTGAGTCATGGTGCTTTACGTCTAACGAGAAAGAGATAAGCCACGGGCGGGGTCGGTGGCAAGCTCGCTGAAGTTGCCTCGCCAAGGGGCCGTTGGCTTCATCGATTGGTTAGATGGCCTGTTTAAACCGGCGCTTCATGAGTGCGGCGGTCATACAAGTCACACCGCCAACGATCGCGGCCATGACGTAAAGATACCAAGCTTCGCTGGCCACGCCACGAACGCCGGGAAGGCCGCCGACCCACAGCGCCATCACAAAAACTCCTGCGACGCCGCCGCAGAGTGTGCACACTGGCCAGCGCCACAACACGGAGCCAGCCGGAACGAAGAGGTAAAGCGGGACAAGGACTAGCACCCACACCGGAACGATGAAAAAGCTCATGTACAAACCGAACTCGATCGGCGTGACAAGCAGTGCTTCGGGAACGATATAATGCGGCTGCTGAAGAAGTTCGAGAGCTGTCAGCAGTTCGATAAACACGAGCGCGGCTAACCATCCGACGACCACTGCCACGGCTGCGCCGGCAAGCTGCTTGGCAATTCCCCGCGTTACCATCTAACGAGAACAAGATCAGCCACCGCTGGCGAGAGCGAGCGTGGATTGCAATGGAGGGGTTTTCATAAAGTGAAGGGAGGCCGTACGCCGGCCAGCGGTTGGCTGCATCGCCTGGTTAGCTGGCTCGGTCTCAAGGAAAAAGCTTTGCGTGGAAGATAAGCCATAAAGCGACCAGAAGGAAGAAAGCTCCGATGGAGAACGTAGCGAGCTGGAAGTAGAATAATCGCCACGTCCATCTCCCGAGACACCGGGCATCGGACCGCAACGACTCTACTGCTTCTTTCGCTGCTGGATCATGGCGCCTTGCGATGATATTCGCGGTGAGACGTGCATCCTGTAGGCGAGTAACGGTAACGATAATGCCTGCAATCAGAGACGCAGTGAAAAAAGCGACGGCAACTAGAAAGCAAACAGTGCGGCACCCGCCAAATATGGCCGAGTCATCTGTGAGCAACGACGCGCAAAACGCTAATGACGCTGAAGCGAAACCAAAAACTACGGCGATAGCGCCGCCAAGCTGCGCCCGCCGTATCTCGTCCCACTTAATGCGTGCTTCGTCTACCATAGCGTTTAGAGCCATCTAACGAGACAGAGATAAGCCACGGCAGGGTGTCGTGGCAAACACGCTGAAGTTGCTTTGCAATGGGGCCGTTGGCTTCATCGGCTGGTTAGACGGATTAGGGTGCGACCACATTAAATGTCTTTTCTGCGATGATCTTTCCATCGTACAAGACCTGAATCGTCCATTTGCCGGGAACAAGTTCCCATTCGTGATCGAATGTGTAGCTTACGTAACGCGGCGCCCCAATAGGACGCGGACTTTCCCAGTCATCGCTCTCGCCACTGCGACCTGACACCGGATCAGTAAGCTTAGGATGAATGCATCGAAAATGAGACGTGATGACTGCCCCGTTAGGTTCGCCGAGGAGCTTCACTAAAATGCCAAACGTGGCTCCGACCGTCGGTTTAATTGTGCTGGTGCTCTGAACGAGCTGTGATGCGATGACGTTATTCGTTTTGCCAGTGAGGGCGTCAGGTGCGTCGAGTACGCCCTCGGATTTAATCTTCTTCAACATGCCGTAGTCGACAATCTCGGCGCCTGTGACTTTCTGAGCGTGAAGGCTTCCAGATGTGAGAACGAGCAAGACGGCTGCAAGCGCTTTCATACGTCTAACGAGACCAAGCTGAGCCACCGCTGGCGGCGGCAAGCGTAGAAAGCTTCGAAAACCGTATCATTAAATCAAAAGCAACTTATCGCGACGGCCAGCGGTTGGCTCCAGCGATTGGTTAGCTCTTTGGCGTTAATCCACCATCTGTTGCTTCCTGATGATCTTCCAACCCTGTGCTGACTTCTGAAGCTGATACTGGATGGGGAGCCCTTTCTTAGGCGACGTCATAGCCCAAACAAGATCGGCTCTCTCGTAGGATGTTGACGGCATCCTCGTCCCGTCAGCAGCGACATGAAACGACTTTCGAGGAATCGAACCCGGAACATGTTCGCTAGCGAGGACGCCAGAGATAACTGTGATCGGATCGGTCGTGACTGCGGCAACCAGCTCGCGAATCTGCCGAACGTCTTCGGAAGAGATCGGTGCGCTAACCTTCGGCTCACCGGCGAGCAGCACGACCGGTAAAAAAGCGGCGACGACTATCGCGGTGCGCATAGACCTAACGAGACACAAGATCAGCGACCGCGCCCGGGAGCGCGCGTGGCTGCAAGCTGGACAAACTAATTACACCAAAGCTACGCATCGGAGCGGGGCGCGGTTCGCTGCATCGCATGGTTAGGCCTCATTTTGGAATTTCAAAGGTGGTCTTCAAGGGTAACTCGATCTTTCTGATGTTGTCTCGCACAACAACATCGACAGTGTAGATGCCGCTTGGATCTTGAGGCTCGATGCGAATGCCCATCCGTCCCTGAGAGAGTTGAAGGTTGTGCGCTGGAACAATATACTTCCCCTTCCAGCCGATAACGTCCTTCTGCTCGCCGTAAACTGTGCCGTCTGGCTTGCGGACGGTAATATCGCATGTCACGTCCGCAGTACCGCTGGCGTCAGTGCCGGGGTCGACAAAGAGGATGGCGGTAAAAATCGGGACGTTGCGGCGTGGCTTCTCGAGTGTCGTTAGCTTTGGAGTTTCTGGTTTGCTCCAGTCCTCGAAGAACTGAGCGCTTTCGGTCAAGAGAAGCTGCGCCCCGAAGTCGCCCTTCGACTTCATATTGGGTGTGTCGGCGACCGCCTTGCCGTCCTTCCGCCAAGAATTGGCATCCTGCGCGATCGAGGGACTCACTAGTACGGCAATCAGTAGAATGAGAAATAGTGATTTCATAGCGTGCGCCTGAGGGCCTAACGAGAAAGAGATAAGCCACGGGCGGGGTCGGTGGCAAACACTGTGAAGTTATATCGCCAAGGGGCCGTTGGCTTCATCGACTGGTTAGATCGTCTGGAGCTTAAAACCATAAGCGTCCATGCCACGCCATCCAAAGACCGGCAATCCAAATCACGGCACCGAAAATAAACGAAACTGCTGCAGGAACGAAGCGGGCCCAAATGGCCCAAATGATGTAGAAGATCAAGGCGCCCAGAACGACGGAAAGCCAGACTACCAGATTGTTCGCGCGGTCTAGAAGGCCGCTCCCTAGCCAGATCGCCGCAACGCCGACAGGAAGGAGGAAGAACACAGCGGACCAAAGACGGTAATCGTCTCGATCTGCCGGCGTGAGCTGCTCGCCGAGAGCGACTCGCGCAATGAAGCCATAAAGCCAGAAGAGCATGACTACGATCTAACATGTGATTATGCCGACAATTTCGACGGATATCCAGCGTATTAGCCGACAAAACCGTTAATTTCGCAGGTTTGAGAGAAGCTCCAAGGCGTGGCGATTCGCACTTTTCCCACCACCTTTGCGGATGTGCCAAAGTGCACACGTGACTGCTCCAGCCGCCGCCGCTGGCGTTAACCGCGTGCGCTGCATTTTAATCAACACTGTGTTCGCCATGCCCGCGTCTCACCCACTCTGTTTTCAATGCAAGCCTTTTCCATTAAACCCTCCATCCGGCGTTAATATTTTTGCGCCAAAATTCAGATGCGTCATTTGACGCATCACCACTCCATCCCCTCGCAACCCATCCGCGCAATCGACTGACCCGATCACAATGTCGCGGCCGGCGGCGGCGGCGAGTTCGGGGTTGTCTTGCTATAAGCTTAAGGCGACCCTCCTTTTGAGCCGGCCGCGCCCCAACGGCGCACCGGTCACGTGGCCGATATCGCGGCGCCGCGCGGGAGGAGCAAGAGCGTCGAACGGAAAACGTGTGCTCAGCCTGCGGTTTTTGTGCTGGACAAGTAAATCGCGTTCTTGGCAAACTCCTCGCCTTGTGAGGAACAGAATTCGCGGCGCGGCAGCCGCTCTCCTGTTTCTTGTCTGCCTTGTCACTCTTACGTCGGCTTTTAATTTGCCGAACCGATCGCCGGACCTGTCTTCGCAGTTGGCTTCCCTGAGCAGGGCCACGAAGCCTGCGCAGCAACGCACCATTCTGACTCTAGCTGATCGTGTTGCTTATCAGCGCGCGATTGAAGAAGTTTATTGGCGTCACCGCATCTGGCCAAAAGAGCGTCCCGATCCTAAGCCTTCGCTCGATGAAGTGATGCCTCCCGAACAGGTAGAAAATAAAGTCGAAGATTATCTGCGTAATTCTCAAGCGTTGGAGGACTACTGGCAAAAGCCCATTAGTGCCGAGCAATTGCAGGCGGAGATGGAGCGCATGGCGCAGCACACCAAGCAGCCCGAGGTGCTGCGCGAACTCTTTGAAGCGCTCGGCAACGATCCCTTTGTCATCGCCGAGTGTCTGGCTCGACCGGCGTTATCGGAACGCTTGGTAACAAACTTCTACGCCCACGACCAAAGATTTCACGGTGAGCTGAGACAGAGCGCGGAGGCTGATCTGCGGGCGCATCACACCGTCAGGCAAATGAAACAGACCAGCGGGAAGTACAGCGAAATCGAATTGGTCAGAAGCGACAGCGCCCAAGACGAAGAGAAACGCAGCGCTGAAACAGGCTTAAAGATGAACGGCCCTGAGTGGGACGAAAACGTGCAAAAGCTCGCAGCAATGTTCGCCACGGCGAATCCGTCCGGTGGCGGATTTGGCGGCGCCAAAAATGGTAAGGTTCGATCCCCGGGTGCACCGATAACGCAGATCAAAACTGGAGTATTGAGTCCCTTGCAGGAAGATGACGGGCGTTACTACGTGACGGCAATAGTCAAGAAAAACAAAGACCGCATAAAGCTCGCTACGATTGAATGGCGCAAAGAGCCGTTGGAGTCCTGGAGAGCCAGAGCGGAAAACCAGATGCCTAAGGTAATGGCAGCGACGAGTGCTAACTATGCACTTCCCACAATACCGGATGGGCCCAGTGGATGCACTGACGATACTTGGACAGCCACGAGCACTGCCAACGCACCCTCTGGCCGAGCCTCTCACACGGCAGTGTGGACGGGCAGCGAAATGATCGTCTGGGGTGGAGATAACGGCATCTCTTTGAACACCGGTGGGAGATACAATCCCGGGACAGATAGTTGGACAGCCACCAGTACCACCAACGCGCCCACCGCCCGATACTATCACACGGCCGTCTGGACCGGCAGTGAAATGATCGTCTGGGGCGGAATCTACTTCGACGGTTCCAACTTTATCTTTTTGAACACCGGCGGCAGATACAATCCCGACACAGATACTTGGGCAGTCACTAGCACGACCAACGCGCCCTCCGCACGGGACTCTCACACGGCAGTGTGGACTGGCAGCGAAATGATCGTCTGGGGTGGAACTGATGGTAACAACTATTTGAACACTGGGGGGAGATACAATCCCGGCACAGACAGTTGGACGGCTACGAACACTATCAACGCGCCCTCCGCGCGAGACTCTCACACGGCAGTCTGGATCGGCAGTGAAATGATCGTCTGGGGCGGATTCGGCGGCGGCGGTGGTTTGAGGACTGGCGGGAGATACAACCCCGGCACGGAGAGCTGGACAGCCACGAGCACTACCAACGCTCCCTCCGGAAGGGACTCTCACACGGCAGTGTGGAGCGGCAGTGAAATGATCGTCTGGGGCGGATATGGTGGTATCGAGTTGAACACCGGCGGGAGATACAATCCGGGCACGAATAGTTGGACAGCCACGAGCACTACCAACGTGCCCTCTGGCCGATACTTTCACACAGCAGTCTGGACCGGCAGTGAAATGATCGTCTGGGGTGGCACTGATGATGTGGGCTTTCTTTTGAACACTGGGGGGAGATACAATCCGGGCACAAATAATTGGACGGCCACGAGCACTGCCAACGCGCCCTCTGGCCGATACTTTCACACCGTAATCTGGACCGGTAGTGAAATGATCGTGTGGGGCGGGTTTTTCTCTGTGAACACGGGCGGGAGATACTGTGCGCAATCGCAAGCGCCGATGGCACAAAATGCGTTCTCGCGAAAGACCCACGGCGCAGCTGGCACTTTCGATGTCCCGCTGCCACTCACTGGCAACGTGGGGATCGAATGCCGCAGCGGCGGGGCCACAAACGATTATCAGATGATTATTAACTTCGCGAACCCGGTCACGGTCGAGAGCGCGTCAGTGACTTCTGGCACCGGTAGCGTGAGCAGCTTCACCGTCAGTGGGTCACAGGTCACCGTCAACCTGACTGGGGTAACCAACGTCCAGCGAATCACGGTTACGCTCTTTAACGTGAACGATGGTACACACATGGGCAACGTTCCTGTTTCCATGGGTGTGCTCATTGGAGATGTGAACGGCAATGCTGTCGTCAATGCCTCGGATGTGAGCCTGACTAAATCGCAAGTGGGCCAGGCGGTTATTGGGTCGAATTTCCGGGAAGACGTGAATGCGAATGGCACGATCAGTGCCACGGATGTCGCAATCGTCAAATCCGACGTAGGCACTTCGTTGCCTCCTTAGCGTTGCGGGTTGGATTTACTGGGTCGAGAGCGGCAAAGAAATAGCGGCGAGGGTATCGAGACGAGCGGCCCGGTGGCAATCTATCTGCTGGGTCTATTTGGAAATGCGTCATATAGCGCGAGCTTGCAGCTCCAGGGTCAGGGTCTGACAGCACCCCGCATCGTTGCTTGATTCAAGCCCAGAGGAAACCCCAAAAATGAAAGACTTGGCCGGAAATAGATTACGCTCGTCCGCTCGATTCAGTTTGATGGCCCTTGTCGGCTTGGCGCTAGCGGGCGGCGCGGCGGCGGTGCGCGGGCAATCCGCGCTCGACGGTTTCGACCCGAACGCGAACGACAGCATTTTCGTCGTCGTCGCCCAGCCGGACGGCAAAATTCTTATCGGCGGCGACTTTACAATGCTTTCGCCCAACGGCGGAGTGGCAGTCACGCGCAACCACATTGCCCGGCTGAACCCGGACGGCACGCTCGACGCCGCCTTCAACCCGAACGCAAACTATAGTGTGCGTTCAATCGCGGTGCAGGCGGACGGCAAGATTTTAGCAGGCGGCTTCTTCACCAGCATCGGCGGACAGACGCGCAACTTCATCGCCCGGCTCGATGCCACCACCGGCCTGGCTGATTCGTTCAACTCAAACGCGAACAGTTTTGTCGAGTTAATCGCGGTGCAGCT
>WNFT01001616.1_pt1 | contig 19019 bp, 21 predicted proteins | sample 5400191 | NCBI WGS metagenome assembly WNFT01 (sample SAMN13153359, study PRJNA577476) | soil metagenome | isolation source: 80 cm saprolite under Madrone tree | place: USA:California | collected 2016-06-14 | reverse complement strand
CCAAGTGTCACCAGGACAAGGCCGGCCTTCCGGATCGGCACCAGTCGTTCCTTGAGCGCGACCGCCGCCAGGCCGGCGACGATCAGCGGCGAGATGCCGTAACTCAGCACGCTGGCATGAGCGACAGGTGCAAACGACAAACCGGCGCCGACCAGCAGCTGCACCGGAGCGCCCGCACCGATCGCTACCGCCGTGAAGCCAAGCCATCCCAGACGGTTGAACGCCAGGCCGCGGCGCAGGACGACCGGCAACAAGACTACGCCGGCAACCCCGAATCGCAAGGCGGTCATGTCGAATGCCGTCAGGGTGGTGTTGACCGCATCATCACCGGCCAACCGGCCCAGATTGCGACCGCGGCAATAGCACAGACGGAGCCGATGACGAACTGCCGCGCACGTGCTGAATCTTTGATCAGGTTCGTATCGACATCGCGATCGTAGTAAACGCTCATAAAAAGACGCCCCTCGAATGATGACGGTCGGCTGAGAGGGCCAGCTGACGGCGGCTCCCTTGGCATCTATGGACGTTTTCAATTGAATGAACGGGAACTAATTCCCAATCGGTGCGCCTTAATGAGCAGCAGCGGGCGATGGGATCAGGAAGCCAAGCCAGAATTGGGACGACCTTCAATACTTTCTGGCGGTCGCACGGGGCGCGCTTTCGGTTGCAGCCGAATAGCTCGGCGCAGGAGCCGTGGGAGGTGGCGCGTCTGCCGGCGATCCCTGATGACAACGAGCTGCGCCAGTTCGAGGGGGTGTTCGGGCAGCAATCCTTCGGCCGCAAGGAGGGCGAGGCCCTGCATCCCGCGCGCGAGCCGCCCGAAATGCTCGAGCAGATCGGCCGGACGATCGGCGAGTACAATTTCGCCGGCCAGTATCAACAGATGCCCGCACCGCAGGGCGGCGGCATGGTCAAGGCGGCGTGGTTCCGGACTTACGCGGCGAACGAGCGGCCGGCCCTTTTTGACCACCGCCAACAAGGCGACCGAGCTCAGCGATTTTAGCGTGTGCACGAGCTGGGGCATCGCCGGCAAGGACCTCTATCTGCTGCATGTATTGCGCAAGCGCATGGAGTATCCCGAATTGAAGCGCGCGGTGTGCCTGCAGGCCGAAGCTTTCAATGCGAGTGTCGTGCTGATCGAGGACAAGGCCTCGGGCACCTAGCTGATCCAGGAACTGGTCGAGCTGGGCCTGCATGCGGTCACCCGCTACCAGCCGCAAGCCGACAAGATCATGCGCATGCACACCCAGACCGCGATAATCGAGAACGGCTTTCTTCACCTGCCCAAGGAGGCCGGCTGGCTTCCCGAATACCTGTACGAGCTGTCGGTGTTCCCCAACGGCAAGCACGACGACCGGGTCGATTCGACCTCCCAGCTGGCTCGACCGGCTCAAGCAGGCCGGCCGCGAGCCCCGCGGCATCTACCAGTATTACAAGGAGCTCGCCCGGGCGCCGCAGACCGTCCGGCCCGAGCCATTATCGGTGATGGCGAAGCGGCTGGGCCTCCTCCACTGGTGACCGGGGGCCGGAACATAGCGAGGGGCTCGAGGTCCGCCGCGCGACGTCGGCTGTCGAGGCTTCGCGGACAGTCGGCGCAATCAAGTTGTGACTGGCCAAGCAATACAAGGACATGTTGCCGGAGACGCGTCGCCATCCAAGTGCAATAGTTTTTTCACCTTACTGTAACAAGGGACAGCTAGGCTTTTATTACGATCTTGAGACATGATGCGGCAGGTTTTGGTGACGGATGCAGTTGGGAAGAAATTGCCCGCAGAGCTCGACGGGGTTAGTTTACGGAAGGCGTACGCGCGCTGGGCGCCGGTCTACGATCTGGTCTTTGGCCCTGTATTCGAGCGTGGACGTCGGGCGGCGACCGCCGCAGCCGAGCGGGTCGGAGGCCGAATTCTCGAAGTCGGTGTCGGCACGGGCATCTCGCTCCCCGGCTATTCCTCCCAGAATCGCATAATCGGGATTGATCTTTCGGCGGAGATGCTTTGCAAGGCGCAGCGACGGGTGGCGGGCCTGTCCCTTACTAATGTCGAGAAGCTGGAGGTGATGGATGCAGAGCATCTGTCATTCGCCGACGCTTCGTTCGATGTCGTCGTGGCGAACCACGTGATTTCGACCGTGCCAAACCCGGAAGCCGCGCTCGACGAATGTGCCCGAATGCTCAGGCCCGGCGGCGAGATGATTCTCCTCAGCCGGATCGGTGCGGATGCCGGCTTGCGGCACCTGATTGAACGATTGCTGCAACCGATCGTCTGTCGGCTCGGATGGCGGGCTGAGTTTCGCTGGGACCGATTCGTTCGTTGGACCGAAGGGCGAACCGATGTGCGCCTGATCGAGCGTCGGCCGATGCCGCCGTTCGGTCATTTCTCGCTCCTCAGATTTGTGAAATTCGAACAAGGGGCGGGAGCATGAGCACCGCAAACCGGCGGATTCGCGGCTGACCGTACCTGTAATTGTCAAAGGGGGATGCTCAGATGAGTGGCTTTATGCAGACGCTGAAAATTCAGCGCTGGGACGATCACCGGTACTATCACCATAGTCTAATCAACCAGTCACTTCATTTGTTGAGCGCGACGAGCTTCATTCTGATGTATTTCTTGCTGTTCTGGGATCCGGCGATAGCTGCAATGACCGGATGGATGGTGTCGATGACCAGCCGCCAGATTGGTCATTTCTTCTTCGAGCCGAAGGGTTATGACGCAGTAAACGACGTCACTCACGAATACAAAGAAGAAGTGAAGGTCGGCTACAATCTCCACCGCAAGGTCGTCTTGCTCTCGCTTTGGGCATTGTCTCCGCTGCCGTTATACTTCAAGCCGACATTTTTCGGCATGATCAGACCATGGGAAAGCGCACTCGGATTTGTCCATCAGATCGGGATGTGCTGGCTGTTTGTCGGAGTCGCCGGGGTAATTCTACGATCCATTCAGCTGTTCTTTATCAGGGACCTGCAGACCGGATTGGTTTGGGCGTTCAAAATCCTCACTGACCCGTTCCACGACATCAAACTTTATTACAAGGCGCCGTACTATCTGTTGCGCGGCGATATGGAGGACCCGGTGGCGCTGGGCCACAGCCACTGAGGGCGTGAAGGCGGGCCGTTTAGCCTGGCGCCGAGCCCTCTGCGGCGACAACCGATGAGCGATCATCTCTCGCAAAATCCGGCGCTTGATCGTGCGGTTGCTGGCGAGTGGGTTCTCCCACCACCAGCCGCCACGCCGCATTGCTTCGGCGGCGGCAACAATGCGGTCGGCGACCGCCTGGTAATCGGCTTCCGTATAATTCAGGCTGAATATAAGCCTCCCGGTGCCGACCCAGCTCAGCGCCAGGCCTTCCGCCCGCAGATAGTACTGGAACATCCAGTTGTAGGCCGAAGGCCGAGTGTAGCAGATCGTCCAGATCGACGACAGGTTAGCCACTTGCACCGGCAACCCGGTGTCGCGCAGCCGCCGATTGAGCGCCGCGGCGCGGCAATCCCAAATTTCGTCGAGGTCGCGGTAGAGCCCAGCGATCGCCGGTTCTTCGAGGCGCCGCAGGAACTCGTTCATCGCCGCCATGACGTAGGGATGCGAATTGAACGTGCCCCGCGCAAAGCAAATATCGGCCGGTCGATCTTCACGAAATCGCTTCATCAGGTGTTTGCGCCCGCAGAGGACGCCGACCGGCAGGCCACCGCCGAGAGTCTTGCCGTAGGTGACGAGGTCGGCCCGCACGCCGAAATAATCCTGTGCGCCGCCGGGCGCGAGGCGGAAGCCGACGAAGACCTCATCGAAGATCAGCACGATACCGCGTTCGGTGCAGACCGCGCGAAGCTGCTTCAGCCAATCGGCGTAGGCCGCGCGCTCGAGATGCACCTGCCTGGTGCTGTCGACCAAGGTCGAATCGGCCGGTGCGGTGCTGTTCGGGTGCATGATCTGCACCGGGTTGACGAGGACGCAGGCGATGTCTCGTCGGCCGCGAAGCACGCGCAGAGAGGCCTCGGACATGTCCTTCAGCGTGTATGTCTCATGCGCCGCCACCGGGTTGCCGACGCCCGGCTGAACATCGCCCCACCAGCCGTGATAGGCGCCGCAAAAGCGCACCAGATGCGAGCGCCTCGTGTGGTAGCGCGCGAGCCTGACCGCCTGCATGACGGCCTCCGTTCCGGACATGTGAAACGAAACTTCGTCCATGCCCGAAAGGCGCACGAGGCGCTCGGCATTGTCGGCGACCAGCGGATGATAGGAGCCCAAGACCGGCCCGAGCGCACGCACGCGTTCGATGCCGCGGTCGATGCACTCCTTGTAGAAATCGTAGCCGAACAGATTGACGCCGTAAGAGCCGGTAAGATCGTAGAACGCGTTTCCGTCGAGGTCGGTCGTCGTGACCCCGCACGACGATTTGAGAAACGCGCCGACCGGCAAGTGCCGGCGCACGAGGCGGCTGAACTGAAACGGGACGCGGTAAGCCTCGGTGAATTGCAGATCCGAGATCAGCTCGGTGGCCTCGGCCGTACGCTGCAATGTGCCGGCGTATCGTTTCCGGTAGAGATCCGAGACCCGCATAAAATCGGCGCGTCGCTGCGCGACAACCTCGTCGGGCGCTTCATCGGCGCTGAAGAACCGCGCTTCATCGTACTGATAGAACGGCACCAGCGAGGCCACGAATCGGGCGATGCGCGGGTGCCCGGCGAGCGATCTGTGTTTTGCCTTCGACAGCTCCAGCCGCGCCTTCAAGCCAGCCGTCGACGCCGCCAAGCTCATGGCGACCAGGCCGTAAGCGCCGGCGCCGGTGATTGCCGCCTCCATGGGCGGAGTCATTATTCGATGTTTTTTACACTGATGTGACAATGCGAGCGGCATCCGCCAAAACCGTGCTGTGGGAGGACATCAGTTTTCTGCTGACGAACCGCATCCCGCATCGGCTGGCGAATCGACTTTTCGGCTGGTTCAGCCAGATCGAGGCGCCACTGCTGGCGCGAACCTCGATCGCAATCTGGCGGCTTTTCGCCGATCTCGACCTGAGCGACGCGCGAACGCAGCGCTTCCCGAGCTTGCACGCGTGCTTCACGCGGGAGCTGATACCCGGCGCGCGTCCGGTCGACCGCGACCCGCGCAATTTGACCAGTCCCTGTGATGCCATCGTCGGCGCCTGCGGACGGATCGACCGCAACGAGCTGATCCAGGCCAAGGGATTTCCCTACACATTGCAGGATTTGCTAATCGACCCGCAGCTCGTCCGACTCTATCGCGATGGCCAATACGTCACGTTGCGGCTGACACCAAGCATGTACCACCGCTTCCATGCGCCTTACGACTGCACTGTCGACAAGGTCACGTACGTTTCCGGCGACACCTGGAACGTCAATCCGATTGCGCTCAATCGCATTGCCAAATTGTTCTCCAAGAACGAGCGCGCAGTCATTTGCACGATGCTGCGACCCTCCGGTGTGGTGGTCACCCTGGTACCGGTGGCCGCGATTCTTGTGGCCAGCATCCGCCTGCACTTTCTGGACGTCCTGTTGAACATGCAGTACCGCGGCCGGGCCGAAATTCCCTGCCAGGCCTCCCTCAGCAAAGGGCAAGAAATGGGATGGTTCCAACACGGGTCGACCATCATCGTGTTTGCACCGAAGGGCGTCACGCTTTGCGGCTCCGTACAGCAGGGTGCGGTCATTCGCATGGGACGGCCGCTGATGCGATTGCCGTCGTGAGTGGCTCGATATAATGCGAATACTGATCGCTACCGATGCGTGGTCGCCACAGGTCAACGGGGTCGTCCGGAGCCTGCAGTCTCTCGCCGGCGATGCTCGGAAGCTCGGTGCCGAGGTCGAGTTTCTGACGCCGGAAGGGTTTCGGACCTTTCCGTTGCCGACCTACCCGAGCATTCGCTGCGGCATCCCGACCTGGCGAGAAATCGCGCGGCGGATCGAGATTGCAGCACCTGATTGCCTGCATATCGCGACCGAGGGACCAATCGGGCAGGTTGTGCGGCGCTATTGCCTCGCACGAAAAATATCCCTCACGACCAGCTACATGACCCGGTTTCCCGAGTACGTTTCGGCGCGTCTGCCGGTTCCCCTATCATGGAGCTATGCGCTGTTGCGCCGATTTCATGCGGCCGCGGCGGTGACGATGGTGTCTACCCGTTCTTTGATCGAAGAGCTCGGCAATCGCGGCTTTGCGCATTTGGCGATGTGGACGCGGGGCGTCGATACCGACCTCTTCAGCCCCGAGCGCGCCGCGGCAATCGATCTGCCACGACCGATTTTCGTCAGCGTCGGCCGCCTCGCGGTAGAAAAGAACCTGGCGGCATTCCTCGCGCTAGACCTGCCAGGCTCGAAGGTCGTCATTGGCGACGGACCTCAGGCGGGCGAGCTGCGGCGCCGTTTTCCGGACACGCACTTTCTCGGCCAGCTGGAAGGGGAAACCTTGGCCGCACATCTTGCGGCGGCAGACGTATTCGTGTTTCCAAGCCGAACCGACACATTCGGCGTCGTTCAGCTCGAAGCGCTGGCCTGCGGCGTTCCGGTTGCCGCGTACCCCGTCCCGGGACCACAGGACGTGATTGGCGGCAATCCGGTCGGCGTGCTCGGCGAGGATCTCAGATCTGCCTGCCTCAAGGCACTGACGATTTCGCGCGCGGCCTGCCGTGCATTTGCGCTTACCCAATCCTGGGAACGAAGCGCATTGCAGTTCATCTCGCATTGTCGGCCATGCCGGCGCTTGGCAACGGCATGAGCAGATCGCCCGAGGCAACAAGGATCCTGCAATCCCAGGCTCGCCTTTCGACGACGACGACTTTGAGCCGGGGTCCATATTGCGGTGATCGTTCAGAAGACCGTAATGGTCACTTTCGGGAGCCCGAGGCTCGCTGTAGACCAGCACATGCTCCGATATCACGCGGGCGGGTGCGCGGTACTGTTGCGCGGCGATATCGCGAGCTTCGCGGCGCAATCGTTCCGCGAACTCGAGCCGCGCACACCGTGACCCCTTAAAGCCGGAGGAGGCGCGGTCGCAGACTCAGCGCCAGGCGGCGAACGACTGGTTCGACCACACCCTCAACGACCTCTGGCACCCAGCTGATCCAGGAACTGGTCGAGCTGGGCCTGCACGCCGTCACCCGCTACCAGCCACAATCCGACAAGGTCATGCGGATGCATGCGCAGACGGCGATGATCGAGAACGGCTTTCTTCACCTGCCCAAGGAAGCCCGGCTGGCTTCCCAAATACCTGCACGAGCTGCCGGTGTTCCCCAACGGCAAGCACGACGACCGGGTCGATTTGACCTCCCAGCTGGCTCGACTGACTCAAGCAGGCCGGCCGCGAGCCCCGCAGCATCCACCAGTATTACAAGGAGCTCGCCTAGGCGCCGCAGACCGCCCGGCCCGAGCCATTATCGGTGATGGCGAAGCGGCTGCGCCTCCTCCGCTGGTGACCCGGCGGCAACACGATCATATAGCCGAGGAATGTCGAGGCCTCGAAGTCCGTCGCGCACTGTCGGCTTTCCGGCCGTTGCGGACAGGGTCAAGGCGGATTCATCATTACTCATTCACGAGGTGCGCCTTTATTGCCTCTGCCCGCAAACCGGTCAAGCGGTCGAGCACCGTGTCAAGCAAGGGGCGAAGGCTTGCACATTGGCTAAGGCCGTTGAGGATCGTGGCGGGCTGCTGCTCTAAAACGCCATGACCGATTTCGTGGGCAGCACCTTTGAGGAGCGCTCGCACACTTTCCTCGGTCGCCTCCATGTGAAACTGCAGTCCAAGAACGTGCTGACCTATTGCAAACGCCTGAGTCTGCGTAATTTTGCTGTTGGCGAGCAGCGTTGCCTCGTGAGGCAGATCGAATGTCTCGCCATGCCAGTGAAATGGCGTAAAGCAATCGGGTAAGCCATCGAAGAAAGGATGTGAGCCGGCCGGCCGCTGGACGGGAAACCAGCCTATTTCCTTGGCGCTTCCCGGATAGACCCGCGCGCCCAAAGCCTTGGCTATGATTTGGGCACCGAGGCAAATTCCGAGCACGGTCTTGTCCGCGGCGATGGCCTCGCGAACCAACGCGATCTCTGGACCAAGCCAGCCGAGCCGAGCTTCGTCATTCGCACTCATCGGGCCGCCCATGACCGTCAGCATGTCGAAATCGGAAAGCGACGGGAGCGTGGTATCTCGATACAGGTGGAATACGCGGAGAGGAAACCCGCGCGCTGCCGCCCAATCGGCGACAGCCGCCGGCCCTTCGAATTCGACATGCTGCAGAACCGCCATGCGCATCATGCTTGAGCTCCTTCTGTCGCCACATCTGTGGCCGTCATTCCAGAAGCATCAGGCGGCTGAAATAAGCCGAGCCGCCTGTGCCGCACCACCCAGCTAATCGATGAGCTTCTGTTCCACGAATGCGGGACGCGCGGTCGGATGATCCAGCACACCGACCCGCTCCATGAGTTTGAGGGTCGGGAAAGAGTCAGCGCGAATGCCGGCCGCTACCCGTTCTGGCGAATAGTAGTCTCGCAGAACGACTTCCGCATCGTGCGGGTCGAGCCCAGCTTCCAGGAGCCAAGCCCGGCACAGATCGATATTCGGATCCAGAAACAACCGTATCAGCTTCGGATAGAGAGATGCGAGTATCTCCCGCCGATCAGGCGCGCTGGAGGCCCAGTGCTGGTGAACAACATAGACGAAATAGGAATGATGTCGGGCCTCGTCGATGCAATGGTCGCGGACCGTATTGCGGACGGCACTCACGACACGTGGGTCACGCGGGATCCCGCGCAAGATTGAGGTAATGAGCGTCTCTGAGATCGCGACGAACGCGATCAGAAGGTCATCGGCGAACTCGGTCGGAAGACTTTTCTCCAACTCCTCCAACCCTCTCAAAAACGGCGGCTGCGACGGGGCGAGCGGTGGCAGCTCTGAAAATCCAGGGATCCGCTTGATCAGTTCGATGGCGACGTAAGCGTGGTGACTTTCGTCAGTCACAATAAGCCGCGCCTCGCGCCCCGCCTGTTCGCTCAAGCCAAAAGCTTGCGGATCCTGAGCGATCTTGATGGAAGCCGCCATTACGGCTTTGTATTCGAGTTTCTCGGTAAAGGCGTTGTAGCTCTCCAGTTTGCGCATCATCAGACGTCGCGTTGCGTGATTTCCCAACTTGTCGACCAGTGGATGGCCGACACCCGGCACGAGTTCGGGTGGGAAAAGCACGAGACCGGTTTCGCATGTAAAATCCGGCAACGGCTTGTGCACGGTACTGTAGGTGTACCAATTCTCAAACGGGCTTTGATACTGCATCGACTTTCTCCGATTTGTCGACCTCAGCAGGGGCGATACCGCTTGCCGATCGAGCTTCATGGCTGGTTGTCGCTTGCGCCTCGCGCCGATGTGGTCTCCGTTGAGACAGCAGTCTTCAACGGCCCGTCAGCCCGTGACGAAGCAGGAGAGCCAGTCTGCCCCAGAAAGGGATTCGTACTGGGTTGTCGAGCTGCTGCCAGCCGCGCGCGAGAAGCTCGTGAAGAACGGCGCGATTAATTCCGAGCGTCACGGCCGCTGGGCGCATCGTCGAGCGAGGGCAAGCGGCAATTGCCTCAGCCGCAGCCGCGTAATGGCGTTCGGCGAGCATGGCGAGATCGCGGCACACTTCGGGAAGCGCCGGCTGTGCCAGCACCCAACTCGGCGTCGTCGCGAATATGCCGTGCGCGTGCAGTAGCTCGCGAGGCAGGTATAGTCGGTGCCGCTTCGCATCCTCGGCGAGATCGCGAAGTATATTGGTGAGCTGCAACGCACGGCCGAGCTCCGCCGCGACACGCTCGCCCGCCGCCGTTTCCTCACCGAGGATGCGCACCGACAGTCGGCCGACGGCGACCGCCACGCGCTCGCAATAGCGATCCAGCTGCGCGAGGCTGGGCGCCCGGATGTCGGTCTGCACCTTCATTTCCGCGCCATCGATGATGGCGAGGAAATCGTGACACTGCAGACCGTAAAGATGTACGGCTTTGCTCAGACCGAGGGTCACAGCGTTCCGCGGCCGACCGCCATAGAGATGAGCGATTTCACCGCGCCAGTTCGCTAACAGGGTCTGCTTCAACGCGTGCGATGCCTCGCCATCCGCGATGCCGTCGACTTCGCGGCAAAAGGCGTAAAGCGCGCACAGGGCCTGGCGACGCTGGACCGGCAGGAAATGCATTGCCCAGGAGAACGAGCCGCCAGCGGCCGTCGGGCGCAACGCAATCGCGCTGTCCTTATAGTCGGGTGCGCCGATGGCCGGATCCCGGCTTGCGCGCTCCGCAACCGGCGCGTAAAGACGTTCTATTGTGTCCATTGTGATTCTCTTCGTGATAGTGAGATAAACCGCTACGGCCAGGACGGCCCGATTGTTTCGCGGAGCGGCGCAGCGAGCGCCAGGCCGAATGTCGTTTGCAGTGACGATGGGTAGCGTTTTGACCGTTGTTCTAGGGTGCAGAAATGGGTTGATCGGCTGATCGCTTCCACACTAAATTCTGCTCGAATTTTGTTCAGAACGGATTCGGGGTGATGGGCGTTTGCTGCCGAAATCCAAATCGGATCGGACATGTCAAGGGCCTCCCTCCCGTTAACGATGGCGCCGGATTTCACATACTGTGGCGGCGGCGTCCGGGGCGCGCAGCACGACGCGACACAATGGGAATTTGGACACTGAAAATTACACGACGATTTCGGGTTCGGGGAATGCGGTTACGTTTGAAACGCAAAGATTAACGCCGGCCTCGACACACCGCCGGGCAGTTGCTCTACGGGCCAGTGGAATGTTTGCTCAGATGTGGTAGATGTCCACCACATGGTGGATCTAATCGTTCTTCGGGATGACGTTCTTCCGCTCGATCAGAGGCTGTGCAGCCGCGATGTCGAGGGTGTAGAAGGAGGTGCCGAAATAGGTGTCCACAGCTTGTACCGATAGTTGAAGGTTACCCAGTTGAAGCGCAACTCGCAGACACCGCCACCCTCTGTCAGCATCTCGACATTGCTGATGTTGTGCGATGTCCTGGGCTCCGGCGTGTTGGTCGCAATGGACCGCCCGGTCCTGATGCGAAAGGCCCTGTCTTCGATTGAGAACGGCTTTGTCCACCTCCCCAAGGAGGCCGGCTGGCGCGCTGAATACCTGCACGAACTGACGGTGTTCCCCAACGGCAAGCACGACGGCCAGGTCGACTCGACCGCCAGCTACTCGACTGGCTCAAGCAGGCCAGCCGCGAGCCGGGCGGCATCTACCAGTATTACAACGAGCGTGCCCGGGAGCCGCAGACCGCAGGCCCGAGCCGCTGTGGGTGATGGCGAAACGGCTCGGCCTCCTCCGGTGGTGATCCAGGCCCGTTGCGGAGATTCGCGCCGCCTGTTGCAGTTACCGAAGTTTCAGCAGTTGCGCCGCACTTCCCACTCCGGCCGCCGTCGCTGGATGTTCCAGAACGCCCAACTGAGAGAGCACCGTGGCCTGATCCCAATTGAGATGCTCGTGGGCCACTTTGCCGGCTTGAAACCGGATGACGCCTACTAAAGCGAACTCGGCTCGCCGACCCGTCGCTGGCAAGCCCGACAACATCCAGTCCATATCGACCGTGTGCGTAAAGCGCATCACCATCTCTTCGACGATGCGATCATCCCCGAAGGTCTGCGACAACGAGGTGATTTCCAAATCCGGCGAAATGTTCGGCAGGAATTTATTGGCGTAGAACTCATGCACGGCCGCTCGACCTCCTCGCCCTATCCCGGACGGAACGATGAACACATTCGGATGCTCGGTCATTGTCGCGAGGGCCGCATCGGCATCTTTGAGCACGAACTCGGCGTAGGTGTGCTGCTGCCAGGTCGCCAACATCTTCTGCTGATAGGGCGTGAGGTTAGTCATCGGAAATGCCTTTCCGCGATGGTCGAGGATGACGAATGAGAAGCCGGGGTCTCCGGCGCCGAGCCACCGGCGATCCTCGGGTATGAGCGGCGAGCATGGGCCGGGACGGGACGAGCCGGCTCGGCCCTGCTACGTTGCGCGCCGCACCCGCGTTGCCGGCACGCGGTTGTTACGTCTTGCGCTTGCCGCCGGTTGATCGGACCGCGGGCACTCTGGCGCTGAGCGTATTGTCGAGTTCAAGCGCGCCGCGGGGGATCGTGAAGCGCTCCTGCATCGTCGCATCATCTTCGGTCAAATTGCGCACCACGCAGCAATACTCAAGCGACAGGCCGTTGGGGTCTTTGAAATAGATCGACTGAGCCCATCCGTGATCGACGATGTCGGTCGTCACTACGCCCTTGGCGCGCAGCTCGTCGCGCTTCTCGGCCAGTGCCAGCGTTGAGCCGGCCTCGAAAGCAAAATGATAGAAGCCGGCGGGAACGCCGAGGCCACGGTTAATGCCCGCATCGTATTGTGCCGGCACGTCTGGAACACCATTCGGTTCCAGAAAGGCGATAAGCTGATCGCGCCCGACGTCGAAAAAGATGTGTCGAAGATGCCCGCCCTCTTTGATCTTTATCGTGTCGGCGACGACCGGCTTGAAGCCGAGAACGCCCTCGTAAAACTCGCGGGTCTTGTCGAGGTCGAGGGTCGAGAGGCCAATATGGGAAAACCCTCTGTGAGTCATGATTGTCACTCCTTGAGTTGAACGGTTCATACGACGGCGGGGAGCGCATCGTGTCTGGCGCGGGGCGCCCTGTGCCGATTCTTCAGCTTGCATGGCGCAGCAGGGGAAAGATGGAAGGCGACGAACCCACTTGGATCGTGCCCGCGATCTCAAAGCCATGCCTCTCGTAAAGAGAGGTATTCAACGGGTTCGATGACCAAAGGTATGCCGGGAGGTGCTCCCGGTCGCATTGGCGAAGGCGGTGCTGTAGTAGTGACCCGCCGCACCCCTTGTTCCGATGCAAAGCGTCGACCCCGATCAGCGACAGATACCAATGGGGCTCGGTTGGCCGATAATGTTCCGTTCGCTCGAAAACCGCGGCGACTTCGGCTTGCTTCTCCCCGACGATGCTTCCTGCAATAACCGCCTCTAGCGGCGCATTATCGCCGTGAACACCCGGTGGCAGCCAGAGCGCGACCCCAAAGCCGTCATTGGTGCGCTGCGCTGCTCCTGCATCAAACGAATTCGTTCCGAGGGCTCGGAATAGTCGAGGAATGTGCGATAGATATTGATGCGGGCCATCATACATCCAGCGCGCTACCGGATCGGCGGAAAAGGCCAGAACCAGTGTGGCGATGGCCTGGTCGATTGCGGTGTCGCCGGCAATGGTCGCGACGCTCGGTGGCTTCATATCCATGGCGATATTCCGGTTGGTAATGAAGTGCTGAGGCTTCAGGGTGGGGGATTACCGCTACTGTCGCTGAACGCGGTGCCGGATGCGATGAGCTATGCTCCTGCTTTGGCCCGTGCCAGCGGTCGAGGGTTAAAGATAGTGCGGATCGAGACGATCTTGCCTTCTTTGACTTGAAACCATCCGCAGCCGAAGAGTCTTAGGCCTGGGACTTTGGCGATGGAGAGATCTGCAAGTACGCAGACGTCGTCGCCGTCGACGAAGATCTTGCGGACTTCCTGGTGCAGACCGACAGCGCTGACTTGCTTCAAGTATGCGTCGGCGCCCTGGATTTCACCGACGGGGCCTTGGTACGTGAGGTCATCGTGCAGGTAGGTGCGGGTTCGGTCGATGTCGAGCGCGTTGAGGGCTTCCGCATACCCTTTGTAGGTCTCTACGCTCGGCGAATTGGTAAGGGACATATTCAGCTCCGATAAATGTGTCGCGGGCAGCTTCAAAACACGCAGGCTTGTTGTTTGACGCAGCGGGTGACGGAATGATGTTTAAAAGAGCCAGCGGAGCGGCTTGAGACCGAGCAGCAAGCGACCGGCCATCTCGTAGGTTCGCAGCGTCCCGACTACGTGCTGATTCATTGTCAGAACGTCGCGCAGACAGCGATCGAGTGGTCCCTTCTGATAAACCGCCGAGCCGCCTGCCGCCTTGTAGACGAGCTGCACTGCATCGACGCAGACGCCGACGATGTGCGGATAGGCGCTGGTGAATAGTGCAAGCTGCCTCTCGGAAGGCTGCCGCCCGTCGAGGAGCGTCGTCCACAGATCGCCCATAAGGTCGAAAAAATACGCGCGGGCTGCAGCGAGCAGCGTCTCTGCGCGCCCCACGGCCTCCTGCACGTAGACATCGTCGCGGAGCACTTTTGGGGCTTCAATGCCCTCGCCGACCGTGTAGCGCCGTGCTGGTTTGCCCGCCGCACTCTCGATCACCACGTCGATCGCGTGACGAGCGATACCCAGTGCCGGTGCAGAACCCTTCGCCATGAACATGAACGGGAATGCGTAAAGCGGCCCGGACCGCTTGATCAGCTCCGGGTCTTGGAAGCTGAACGAGCGCTCTTCCTCGACAAACTCGTCGTGTACGACGACGTCGTTGCTGCCGGTACCGCGGAGCCCGGTCGTGTGCCACGTGTCCAGTATTTCGCATTGTGACAGCCGCAGAAGACACTGCCGGGTCTCGGGCACGCCGTTGCCATCGACACATGGGACGTCATTTTCGACAACGATGCAGCCCAACCAAACCCATTCGCAGTGATGGCACCCGCTGACAAACGGAAAGCGCCCGCTGACGCGGTAGCCTCCCGGCACCCGCAACGCCCGCCCTGTTGTCGTAGCAGCGGCACCGGTGGCTACCATAGGGTCGGGATACATCGTGCGGGCGACGTCCTGATCGAGGAAGGCCGTGACATAGCCGCCGTCGCAGCCGATCATCGCGCACCATCCGACCGAACCCTCGGCCATAGCCAGCGCCTCGATCACGCGGAACTGCGTCGACGGGTCCAGTTCCGGACCGCCCCAGACGCGCGGCATCGCCATACCGAACACGCCGGCATCCTTCATTGCCGCAGCAATGCCCGGCGGGAGTCGACGACCGCGCTCGATCTCGTCGCTCGCCGCCCGGATTTGTTCGGCAAGCCCGATCGCAGCATGCAGAATGGGAGAATCATCTGCGGTTGCTACACCTGCGGCATGAATCTTGTTGATCGCGAACCGCTGTTGGAGTTCGACGGTCGTGGGTTGCAGTGGTGAGAGTCTCGCGTCCATGTTGTCCTCCGGTTTGCCCCATTGCCGGGGCGTTCAGGCGGCTGCTTTGGTGGAAGCCATCTCGATCCGTCGCAGAATGTCCGGTTGCTGCAGCCTAGCGTGAGGTTGCAAGAGCTGGCCGACTTCCATGAGGGCGCGGTGGACGACCGGGTCGGCGACAGCGGCGCGGAAAAGGTCGGCTTCGAACTGTTGAGCTTCCGCGAAATTCTCAGGCCGGTCGCCACGCGTCCCCGGGAACGCAAGGTCGGCGCTCGTCGACATGCTCCAGGGCGTCTCGAGCACCGAGGCGACCTCTGCCATGAACGCCGCCTGCACTGCGGCGATCGGATCCGGCTCCGCAGCCGCTCGGCCCAGCACATCCTGCAGCACGCGAGCCTGCTTGGCGGCGGACGACATGCCCTGGCCATGGATCGGGTTGAACCGACAGAGCGCATCAGCGACCGGCAGCACGCCGCGAGGCAAGCGCGGCAACCGTTCGAAATGCTTCCACGTGCTCACCGGAAAGCGGTAGTGCCGGATACCATAGGGCGGCCGGGCAAAGCGCAGGGCGTTGTATACCGTTGGTGTGATCAGCGCGCGGGACGCCTCGAGGAACGCGTCCCAGGTCTCGAGCCGCGCCGCTGCGCCATGGTCGGCGATCGCGATTATCCAGCGGTCGTCTTCCGTCGGCACCAACACCGCGTGCAGCGCCAGGGCGGGTGGATCAGGCTGCGTCAAGACGAGCTTCCAGTCGGATGGCGCATTGGGGGGTATCTCTACCACGGCGGTCGCGTAGCTGAGGTCAACGCCGACCTCGGTCGACGCCGGCCGGTCCCAGCCGAGCGCGTCGAACAAGGACAAGGTCAGCGCGCCGCGGCCGGACGCGTCCACCACCAGATCGGTCTCCAGCGTCTCCGAGCGTCCTGATCCGGCATCAAACCGGATACCGCGCACACCGGCGTCACACGCCAGCGGGACGATCCCCGTAACTCGGCACTCCGGACGCAGCGCGATGCTCGAGATCGCCTCGGCCCGACGTCGCAGCACCAGCTCGATCAGCGGCCGGGACGCACAGAGCAGCGAGATGCCGAAATCACGACGCGGCAGTGCGCCAACATCCGGCCGCTCGTATCGCACGTCTTGTGCGACGCTCACGGGGACGGCGCCGGCTCTGGCAAGATCACTCTCGAAGCCCGGGAAAATCTCACCGAGGGCTCGAAGCCCGCCGGCGAGCAGACCATGCGGGTGTCGATCCTGGGGAGTGCCGGACCGCGAAGCGGCGGATACCGTCAGGCGGTCGCGTTCGAAGATCTCGACCCGCTCGAAGTATTTTGCCAAAGCGCCGGCCATCGACAACCCGCCGATTCCCGCTCCAACGACTACCGCACGTTGACCCAAGAGACCACTCATGAGCTACACTCCTACTGAGTTCGGAGGGGATAGATGGCTTACGCTGGCTACGATAGAGTTTCAGTCGGAGAGAAATGCGTTACGCCCGTAATGTACGGACTACACTCACGGGTCGCTCGGTGCCGGCATCGCGCTGATGCACCCATCTGCGAGGGCAGTTCGATCTTCACGATCATGCTCAACATGCCCCTGCCATTGAGGCATTACTCGTCGCCGAGGCGCACCCTGGCGAGCTCCGACGCATGATCTCCTCGTAGAGCTGGTCGACGATCCGGGCGCGCTGTGCGGAGAGCTCTGGCTTGGTGTCTCGAGGGATAATCGGGTGAGCAGGTATTGTTCGGCGGCCGGCCGGTGCGGCTGGCGGTGGGACGGCGATTGCGGTGGAATAGCCACTCCCCAGATCGGCGCCAAACGTGCCGGTGGAGATTGCAAAGAAACCGGCCCCGACAGCCGCCAAAACGCCGCGCCCAATAATCCTGCGGGTTGCTCCGCCTGTCCCAGCGCGGCCGGCCCGAGCGATCTGTAGTCTCATGGGAACCTCCTCGTTTGTCGTTACGAGGAGGATGGACCGGCTGCGCTACAGGGCGATTTCAGTATCGGGAAATGGCGTTACGACCGTAGTTCGCAACCGAAACTTCCGAAATAGTCAGACAACGCGCCAAGGCTGACGCGAGCTCGGCGGAGATGAGGGGCCGGTGCACAATCTCGGAAATGCCGGCGGCCACCAACGCTTCGGCGCCGCGCTCGTCGGCCGAGGCGGTAGCCAGCAGGATCGGCATATCGGGCACGATCTCGTGCAGTGCAACGGCCAGATCGAGTGCTGAGGCGGCAGACAAGAGATGGCCCACTACAGCCGCGTCAAACCGTTTCGGCGTCGCTCGACAGGCTGCCAGCGCGTCGCCGACGCACGTGAAGCCGACTGGCTCATAGCCGAGTGCCGCGAGCATTTCCTCGTCGGCGAGAAGCCGCTCGCCTCCGTCGTCGAGCACCAGTACGGTCTGGCCCCGCCCGAGCGGGAGAAAATGCAGGTCTTCGCGCGGTGCCGGCGCGGCTGCGGCGACGCACCGAAGCCAGACCTCGAAACGACTGCCGACACCCGGCGCGCTCCATACGTTCATTGCGCCGCGATGCTCGCGGACGATCTCGCGCACAGTCGCGAGCCCCAAGCCACTACCGGCTAGGCGCGTGGTAAAAAACGGTTCGAAGATGCGCTCGACGGTGACCTTGTCCATACCCCGCCCGGTGTCGTTTACCGCGATACGCACATAGCGGCCAGGCATGAGCTCACCATGGGTAAGCAATCGCGCTCCCGTGATGTCGTGCACCTCCGTCTCGATTTCGACGGATCCCATCTGATCCATCGCCTGGGCAGCGTTGCTGCAAAGATTGAGAATCACCTGCTGCAGCTGTCCGGGCTGACCGGATATGACGGCTGCGTCCGGCACTTCGCATATCACCAGTTCGATCCCCGAAGGCAGCGAAGCATGAAGCAGGGAGCTCGTCTCGGCGATCAATCCCTTCATGCTTACCGGCCTGCGCTGCACATCCCTGGGCCGGCCGAAAGCGAGGATCCGATCAACAAGATCGCGCGCGCGCTCTCCGGCACGGCGGATCTCGCCAAGGTTGTGCGCCGGCCGGCTGTCGGCCGCCAGCTGTGCTTCCGCCATTTCCGTATAGCCGAGGATTGCCCCGACGATATTGTTGAAGTTGTGCGCGATACCGCTGGCGAGAGCACCGATCGTCTCCATACGGCGGGCCTGCTGCAGGCTTCTCTCTAAACGGGAACGTTCCTGCTCGAGGTGTTCCCGCCGCACGGCGTTGCCGACGGCGTCGAGAGCCATGCGCAATAAGCCGAGTTCGGTCGCTTCGGTGATGACGCCCGGCTGGAGCGCGTCAAAGCCGAGTACGGCGCTGACGCCGCCTTTGCCCATGTTCGAGACACACGCCCAGCCGTCCAGGCCGGCAGCGACAAGGGCGTCTTTGTCCGCACCGGACGGCAGCCGGCCGACGCTGGGGATGTGAACGATGCCCTCCCCGGTCGGGTCGAGCCGGGCCACCATTGTTAGCGCCCGATCCGGCCAGCTCGGCGGAAATGTTATCCCCCTCCCGCACCACATATTTAGCTGGTTCGGCTCACCAGACACCACGAGATATGCGCGGTCCGCGTGCACGAGCTCCGCCAGTTCGGCGAGCGCTCGGTTGATTTGCCTGTCGATATCGTGCGGTTGGGTGTCGATTAGACGCGTCGAGATACCGGCGATCACATGCTCGTAGGAAGCGCGACGGTGCAGTGCAAGGGCCCGCGATCGTAGCCGTAGCCCGAGATGGACAAGCACCCCAAGCAGAACGAGTGAGGTCGCGTACAACAAAAGGCGGAATTTTTGCGCCGTTGCCCTCGAGGCGGCCTGGTGGGAGAGGACCATCGTGCGGACGGCTTCCTGCTGCCGCTTACTCGGCTTTTCGAGCAACGCCTTCAGAACGCGGTCAGTTGTTGGAAGAAGGTCGCGAAGCAGCTGTCCATGCGCCAGCAGCGCTTGGACCGGGTCGGCGCCACCAGTTGGAAG
>WNFT01013560.1_pt1 | contig 19023 bp, 17 predicted proteins | sample 5400191 | NCBI WGS metagenome assembly WNFT01 (sample SAMN13153359, study PRJNA577476) | soil metagenome | isolation source: 80 cm saprolite under Madrone tree | place: USA:California | collected 2016-06-14 | reverse complement strand
CGGTCCGCGCCATCGCAGGGGGATGCCGCCACCACCCAGCGGATGGCCGGGTCGAGCATGGGAGGGAAGACGGCGGCCGCGCGCACGTCGGCCTCGACGTCCAGCAGGCTGCGCATCACGCAGATATTCGGAGGCGGCGCTCCCTGAGCGATCAACTCCTCGCGGACCGCGACGCCGCCGCAGATGGTGCGGCTCGCGAGCCGCGCGGCGCGCGCGGTGAGCGCCCCGATCTGCTGGCGCCCCACCTGGGCCAGCAAGGGGACGTCGAGCAGCCGGGCGACGACCGCGGCCTTGAGATGCGCCTCCCGGGCATGGATGACCGCCGGCTTGAGCCGATACAGGTCGCGCGCGAGCCCGATGACGCCCTGGCTCTCGATGCTGTCCATCCGATACCCGTACTCGCGCAGCGCCTCGGACACGTGAAGGTCCGGGGTCCCGACGAACGCGATCTTCCGCACGACGTTCCGCATGCCGCCCTCCACGCCAAGTGAGCGCTCGCTCGCAAACTTGGGGACCCCAGGGGAGAGCCGCAAGGCCGACTGTTTGCGGCCAAACGTCAACGTCGACGTGATCGTGGACGGCGACGGCGACGGCGACGAAGCCGTGAACGAAAGAAATCAGGCCGCGGCCGGCGCGTGCCCCAGCAGCACCCGCCAGAGATCTGGGGACACCATACGGAACCTTTGTCGGAGCGTTGACGATCAGGAATCTCGCCTACCGCTTCTTGCAGTAGGTGACGAGATCGTTGGCGATGCGCGTGGCGCCGTCCACGGAGTCAGCCATGGGATGGGCCGCGTTGGGCACGCAGTCGATGGTGTGCAGCGTGGTGATTCTCGAAGCCCAGGCAAAGCCGAGGGGCGCGGCTCCGCCGGCGGTATCCGCGCCTCCGAAGAGAACGTGAACGTCCGTGCTCGGGTAGGCATAGACCGCGTCCGGCGCGGCGACGCTGTCGCTCCAGAAAGCACTGGCGTGGGTGGAGTCGTGCGAGCTTACGGCGGTCGAGCACCAGTCATTGCCGTAGGCCATGTCGAGGATCGCTCCCGCCCCGAAGTAGCACTCTGCCTGCGGCGCCCCGCAGGCGACCGGAGCGGGCGGCTGATCACAGATACAGCCATGGTCGATGCGGCCCATCGGCGGGCCGCTGGTGGGCTCCACCATGTCGAAGATCGAGCCCATGTCGTAGAGCGCCAGCGCATAGGCGATGGCTGCGGAGCCGCCGCTGTTGCCCGTGGCGCAGAACGGCGACTGCGTCCCGCCTTGGTGGACGTGGTCCCGGATCCATCGCGCGGCCGTGGCGTATCGGCAGGCGAGCTTGCGCGGCCCGCCCGGGCCCGTGAGCCATCCGCCTTGGACGGGGCCCTGCGGCGGCGCCCAGCTCAAGTCGACGATGGTATAGCCGGCCTGGAGCACGGTGTTGGCGAGGTCCATGCCGTGGGCGAAGCTCGACTCGTACCAGCCCACTCCGCCGCCGCCGTTCTGGAAGATGACCGTCCCGGCCGGCGCGGCTGCGGGGCTGACCACCTTGATGGTTCCGGTGAAGTCGGCGATGCCGGGGCAGGACACGGTGAGCGCCTGGCAGATCCCGGTCAGTCCTCCGGGCGGGCAGGTAGCGGCCGCGGCCTGCACGGTGCCGAGCGGATCGTGCGCCGACCCCGCGCCTGCGTTCCCGCCGTCGGGTGCCCCAGCGCCGCCGGCGGCGCGTTCCGCCGAGCACCCGGCGAGGGCGACGCCAGCGATGAGGCAAAGCACGGTCCTCTTGACGACCGACGAACCGCCGGCCTGCGAGCGATCGCCCATGGCTGGAGTAGACCGGGCGTCGCCAGTCGACTCAAGCCCGCCGCGTCATTCCCGGCGAGGGTGAAAACGTCCTCGGTAGTCGGGGGTGTGTAGAACGGCGCTGTGTCCCCAGATCTAGGCAGTGGCTGGGGTGTGGCCCAGCAGGACGCGGCGGATCCGGGACAGCGCCGACCCTTCTCCGGGCATCATCGCGATCACGGCCAGGTACGCGACGCAGTACAGCACCCCCGCCGCGACCAGCGCCAGGAACGGCCGCGGCGCCGACGCCGCCATGCGCGTGATCGCCAGCGCCGGGACCGCGGCGACCAGCGACGCCACCGCGATGACCGAGAGCTGCCGCCAGGGCAGGACCTCGCGCCAGCTCGCCTCGAGCTCCCGCCGCACCCGGTCCAGCATCACGACCCGGACCGCCGACTCCGCCACGGCATGCCCGGCGATCGCGCCGATCATCCCGAACATTTTCAACCCCGCCAGCACGCACGCCGCGGTGACCAGCAAACGCCAGAAGAAAGTCCGGAACAGGTAGCGGGTATGCCCGGTCGCGCGCAGCACGCCGTCCAGGGGCAGCGCCGCGAACGGCGTGAGCAGGATCGCCACCTGGAAGATGGGAACGCTCGCGTCGTACACGTGGGTGAAGAGCGCCGGAATGAAGAGCGAGGCCGCGGCGACCATCCCCGCGGTGAAGGGCAGGAAGACCACCGCCAGGCGCAGGTTCGCGTCGTGGAAGAGGTGCAAGCGCTGATCGCGGGCCGAAGGGTCGGCGAGCCGGACCTGGAGGATGTCGCTGATGGGCGCGTAGAGCAGGTTGATGATCGGCACCTGGAAGCAGCCCTGCGCGTAGATGGCGAAGGCGGCCGCGTCGACGCTCCAGCCCACCGCCCACTGGTGGAACGTGCGCTGGGGGATGTCGAGCAGCACCGCCGCCCCGAAGGGCAGCGCGTACGCGAGCTGCTCCCGCATCAGCCGCCAGTCCAACCGGGGCCGGCCGCGGCGGAAGAAGAACCAGCACTGCAGCCCGAAGCGCACCGAGCCGTGCAGCACGTAGGACCAGAAGAAGCCGCGCAGGCCCATTCCCAGGAGCAGGGGGACGATGCTCGCCGGGACGCGGACCGCGTCGGAGAGGAAGATGATGCTGGCGGCGGTGCGCACGCGGCCTTCGGCCGTCAGCGAGATCTCCAGCGGCGCGGCAGCGATCATAAGCCAGGTGATCAGCGCCATCGGCAGCGCGAACCCGGCGAGCTCCGGATTCGCGAACTGCCGCGCCAGGACGAACCGCGAGCTGTAGAGGATGGCTGCGCAGGCGCCCCCCAGGACGACCAGCGACATCGACGCCTGCGTCAGCCATTCCTGCTGCCGGCCGTCCTTGCGCGGGATGAAGTAGTAGAGGCTCTGCGAGAGCCCCAGCTGGAGCATGAAATAGGCGGTGGTGACCACCAGCCAGACCTGCTTGTACGTCCCGAACTCCGCCTGCGGAAGCAGCCGGGTGAGGATCAGGGGCAGCGCGAAGCCGAGGACGGTCGCGCCACCCCTGCCGAGCATGAGCGGTCCGGCCTGCCGGAGGATTCCGCTGGACTTGCCCATCGCTATCCGTGCGCGGAGATTCCCGGCTCCGCCCCCGGCCGGTCGGCGGCGCCGAAGTGGGTCGGCCGCGCGCCCATCACCGGCTTCTGCAGCGCGAGCATGCCGAAGGTGTCCTCGAACTGGCAGGCGACCAGCGGCTTCGAGTAGAAGCCGAGCACGCCGGCGGAAGAAGCTTCCCAGAGCACCTTGCGCTTGAGAGCGAAGGGATCGATGCCCGGAGCATTGGGCATGTCCTCGGTGGTCACGGCGCTGACGAACCCTTCCGCCTTGAGCGCCTGCGCCACGCCCGCGCTGTAATAGCCGTTGCAGTAGGCGAAGTGGCGGACGGGCTTCTTCATGCCCTTCTCCAAGGCCGCCTTGCACTGCGCGATCTCCCCCCGCGCGTCGTCGAGCCGCTGGTGGGTGAGCACCGTGTGCTCGGCGGTGTGGGCGCCGGTGATCACGCCGTGCGCATCCATCTCGCGCAGCATCTCCCAGCTCATCGGCAGCTCGCCCTCGGAAGGCTTCCACCCGCTCAGGCCGAGGCGATCCTCGAGCGCGTCGGCCAGCCGCAGCAGCCCGGGCGTGGGATAGCGCGCGATCAGCCGCTCCAGGGCGACCTCCGGCGGCACATTGCCGTCGAATGCGTCGATCAGCCAGCGCTCGCCGCGATCTCCCACGCCGACCGCCACCGGCCCGATCCCGCGGTCCGTCATCTTGCGCAGGGCCAGGAAGAGCCGGTCGTGGCCCAGCCGCTGCGAGGTGCCGACGTACCTCGAGGGCACGTACACGACGCCAGGGACCCGCAGGTCGCGCATCACCGGAAAGGCGTGCGCGTACACGTCGCGATAGCCGTCGTCGAAGGTGATCACCGCCACGTCCCGCGCGGCCTGGCGGGTACCGTCCAGCACCGACAGGGCTTCCTCGAGCGAGACGACGTCGTGGCTCTCCTGCAGCACTTCCAGGTGCCGGCGGAACGTCTCCTGCTCGATGTTCAAGGTGTAGAGGCTGCGCTTCGCCTCCTCGGCGAAGTCCGCGACCACCCGGTGGTGAAAGCATCTCGCGGACCCCGGAATAATGCAGGGCGAGCGCGGCGGCCCCCTTCCCCACCCGCCGTGCGACCTGCACTGCTCGCTCCTTCAGCCGGTCCATCTCCGCCCTCCGCCGCCGCGTCGCGGCCGGAATGTGTGCACTCCCGCCCTTCACGGCTCCCGTAGAATCCGCAACGCCGCCGCCACCCGCGACTCGCCTTCCGGCCGCGGAGCACGGAGCAACCGGCGGGTCTTGCGCGCGGCGCTCACCAGACCTTTTGGCAGCGCAGCCTTCACCGCTTCGCGCGCGAACAGGCTGGCCCCCAGCGCCGCCCGCGCCGCGCGGCCGCGCGCTCCGCGCCAGAGCCGCATCTGGATCGTCCAGCGTTCGCCGCGCGACCACTCCGCCTTGTAGCCCTCGTTGCCGCGAAGGAAATCGAACTCGCGCAGCCCTTCGCCGAAGGCGTCCTGGACGGTGCGGGCGAGAAGCACCAGGCCCACCGACTTGCTCGCCCAGCTCGGATCGTATCCGGACTGGTAGTAGTTGAACCTGCCGCCGTGCACGACGCCGTAGACCGAGGCCACCGGCCGCCGGGCCGCGAAGAGGGTGTACATGCGCAGCATGCCGCTGGAGGCGAGCTGCTGCGAGGCTTCGCGGTGGAATGCCTCATGCCGGGGGTCGGTCAATCCGTCCGAGCCGCCCTCCACCGACCAGCGCGCCCGATGCAGGGCGAGGAAGTCCTCGGTGGCCTTCGCTCCTGCCTCCGGATCGCGGGCGCAGCTCACCGACACGCCGGGCTGCCGGTAGAGCCATTTCTCCCGCCGGCGGAGGTTCTCGCGCCGGCCCAGCGTCGAGGCGTACTGCTCCCAGGTTCCGGAGAGCGGGATGTGCGGACAGATGAATCGCAAGCGTCCGTCGCGGATCACCGACTCCGCGACCCGGCCGGGAGGAAACCTTCGCGCCAGCTGCGACGCCGTGAAGCTCTCGCGCCAGAGCCCGTCCAGATCGCAGACGTCCCAGGGCAGGTCCATCAGCCGCGAGAGGCACTGATCGAGCACTTCCCGTTCGCGTCCCGGCTCGGCGATCACGTCGAGGTCATCGCAGCCGGTGTCTCCGTCGCCGAGGAACGCCAGCCGCCTCACCTCGATCCCGCCGAGGCGCGTGCGCTCCAGGAACAACGGCAGCACGCCGATCAGGCGCCCGCCCTCCCGCACGCAGATGGTCGCCAGCTCGCGGCCTTCCCCGAACTGCGTCCACCAGGGCAGGAGCCACTCGGGGCCGAGGAACATGTTTCCCGCGCGCGCCCTTCCGTTCAGCGCGCGCCATTCGTCCCGGCCGGGCGTTCCGATCCGCGTCTCGATGGGAAGGACTTCGATCACCCGCGCTTCGCTCACCTGAGCAACTCCCTCACACACCCCGCCACGTGCTCCGCGTCCGCCGGCGAGAGATCCTGGTGCACCGGAAGCTCCAGCACCCGCTCTCGCAATCGATCGACTTCGGGAAATGCGCCAGCGGCCACAGCGGGATGGCGCACCCGCCAGAAGTCCACCGTCTCCACTCCTCGAGCGAGCAGCCGGGCCATCGCTCCCGCTTTGTCGTCGATGGCCACCGGATAGAAGAGCGGACAGACCCCGGGCTTCAGCTCGCCGGTGACAGGGGGCGCCACCTCGCGAAGCATGGCGTAGAGGAGGAAGTAGTTGCGGCGGCGCCGCTCCACGATCCCGGCGGCGTCCTGGTTGCGCAGGATCAGGTGGCTGGCCGCGCTCATGCCCAGGTCGACGTCCTCGAGGTTGAAATGCTGCGTGCCGGTGGAGACCCGCTCGACGTTCGCGCGCCGCACGAACCAGTGCCCGGCGTCGCGCATCGAGCTTCGCACCCGCCGGCCGATGTCGCCGGTGCGAAGCTCGAGATTCGAGAGCAGGCTGCCGATCAGGTGCGAGGCGGTGCTCGCTCCCGGAGGCGGCACGGCCGGCGGAAGCATCCCGACCCTCTTCGCCAGGTCGCCGCGCGGCAGGAGCGCGCCGCCGTTGGGGACCGGAATGGTCTTGTACAGGCAGAAGACGGACAGGTCGCCGAAGGAGCCCAACGGCTTCTCTCCGTCGCTGGAGAACAGCGCCAGCGCGCAGTCCTCGAGCAGCGGGACCCCCAGCTCGTCGGCGAGCTGCCGCGCGGTCCGCATGTCCTGCGGAAATCCGGCGTAATGGATCACATAGAGAGCGGCGGCGCCGGCGGACCTCGCCTTGGCGTCCTCGAAGTCCGCCCGCATCTGCGCGTCGACGCGGAAGAAGACCGGCTCGACTCCCGCGGCGAGCAAGGTCTCCAGCTCGACGCCGTGGTGGTAGGCGGGCACCAGCACCTTGCGGCCCCTGAGACCGAGGAGCTTGACCGCGTCCCAGATGGCGTTGCGCGCGAAGTAGCGGTAGCGCAGCGCCGGCTGATCGAAGGGGAACACCAGCGGAACGGTGGCCGCCAGCCGCGGGAAGAGCATGTGCGGCCATGCCGTCTGCATGTTGGGGACGGTGCGCTTCGGCGTCGGCGCCTTCTCGCCCTTCCCCTCCGCCACGCGCAAGCGCTGCGCCGTGTTCACCATGTCAGGATCTCCGGGTCAGGGCCCGCAAGATGGGCCAGGCCACGTAGCGGGCTTCGTGCACGAGCTTTCCCTTGCGCGAAGGCCGGAAGATGGTCAGCCAGAGATGCGTCCGCAGCTGGCTCTCCCAGTCCAGCTTCCAGTCCATGCAAGGACCGAGGAAGTCGAACTCCTGGAGCCCGCGGGCGCAGGAGTCGCGGATGGCCTCGGAGACCATCTGCTGGCCCGGCGAGTACTCGTGCAGCGATTCGTCGTACCCGATCTTGATCAGGAAATGTCGCCTCCCGTGCACCACGCTCAGATGCGCCGCGACGACCTTGCCCGCGAGCCTCACCGTGCCCAGCGCGAGCGCGCCGCGCCGGGCGGCATCGCGCGCGATCTGCGTGTAGAAGCCCACCAGCTCGGGGCGCAGGGCGATGGCGGTCCCTTCCCGCCCTTTCCAGCCGCTGGCCTCGATCTCGAACAGGTCCGCCAGCGCGGTGTCCAGCGCCTTGCCGTCCTTGGCGTCGACCAGCGCGTACTGGACCTTGCCCTGCTCCGCCATGCGGCGCCGGCGCCGGCGCAGGTTCTGGCGGAACTTTCCGTCCAGCGCCTGCTCCACCGCCTCGTACGTCTTCGGCAGCGGCAAGTACGGGGAGCGCAGCGACACCCAGAGCCCGCAGGGGTAGCCAGCTTGCTCCGCCCGATCGCGGAGCTGCCACTCTGGAGCGCCGGTGGGCAGATCGCGGAAGCGGAGGCGGTCCCATCCGGGAGTGGCGACCAGCGTGTCCCAGATGAGGTTCAGGCCCTCGCCGCCGCGCTGGCCCAGCAAGACGCCGCCGCGCTGCGAGTGGTCGTTGCTCGGCGTGTGCCAGGTGACCATGGGGAGGAAGCAGGTGTCGGCGCCCTGCTCCCGCGTCTCGATCAGCGGGACCGCCGCGCAGATCTCCTTGCCCTCCCGCGCCAGGAACGTCCGCAGCGTGGCGCCGGGAGCGAAGTTCTCGATCCAGGCCCGCAGCCACTCGTGGCGCAGCATCGGCTCGTCCCGGGCTCCCCGAGCCAGGGCCGCGTTCCACTCGCGCTCGAGCTGCACGAAGGCGTCGCGTCCTTCGACCAGCTCGAGGCGCAGCTCCGCCAAAGGTCCCTGCCGCAGCGCGACGCTCATCGCGCCCCCCGCCCGAAGATCACCGTCTTCACGGTGTGGAAGCAGATGGCGAGGTCGAGGAACAGCGACTGGTGCTGGACGTAGTAGAGGTCGTACTCCAGCTTCGCGCGCGCATCGTCGACCGACGATCCGTACGGATAGCGGATCTGCGCCCAGCCGGTGATGCCCGGCTTGACCGCCTCGCGCATCCCGTAGAAGGGGACCTGCGTCTTCAGCTGCTGTACGAAGAACGGCCGCTCCGGCCGGGGCCCGACGAACGACATGTGCCCCTGGAAGACGGCGAAGGCCTGGGGGATCTCGTCGAGCCGCGTCATGCGCAAGAACGCGCCCATCCGGGTCACGCGCGGATCCTTCTGTGCCGCCCAGACCGGTCCCGAGAGCTTCTCCGCGTCGTGGCGCATGGTGCGCAGCTTGTGCAGCCGGAAGATCCGCCCTCCGCGGCCGACGCGCTCCTGCCAGTAGAAGACCGGTCCCTGCGAATCGAGCTTGATGAGGATCGCGAGGACGGCGAGCACCGGCGCGGCGCAGACGAGCAGGATGCCGCTCGTCACCAGGTCGAAGACGCGCTTGACCGCCGCCCGCATCGGCGAGTTCAGCCCTTCGCCGATGGCCAGATCGCTGGGCCGCAAGAGGGCGATCGGCACGCGGCGCAACACCCGCTCGGCGAATCGCTGCGCGGGCAGCACGGTGATCCCGCCCAGTCGCAGGCGGATGAACTCCTCGATCGGCAGCCGGGCGCGCCGCTCGTCGGACGCGATCACCACGGTGTCCACCTTCAGGTCGCGCACCGCGTCCGTCAGCGTGTGCGCGGTGACGGCGATGGCCGGATTGGGATGTGTCGGCAGCGGGACCACGGCCGCCAGCGGCTTCTCCTCCGGCGCCTTGCGCGCCGCGACTTTCGCCTCCGCGATGGGTCCCTGGATCTGCGCCGGAGCGCCTCCGGGTCCGACGATCAGATGAGAAGAGGGAACCACTTCTGGCGTGGGCGCGAGGGCCACCTCGTTGGCCGCGAGCCCGTCCTCCTCGAGCAGGGCGCCGGCGGCGGCGATCACTTCTCCCCCGCCCACCGCGGACACGTGGTGCTGCTCGCCGAGGTCGACCGTCGGGTCGAGCTTGCCGGCCACCTCGTACTCGCCGTAGGCCTCGGTGCGCACGATGCGCTCGATCTCCAGCGCACGCTGGCCCGCGCCGATCACCAGCACCCGGTTGTGACCCCGCTCGTCGATGCGCGCCACCAGGGCCGCGCGCGCGAGCAGGACGCCGAGGCTGGCCACTCCCAGCGTCTCGATCAGCGCCCCCCGCGGCAGCGTTCCTCCGCCGAGGAGGCCGAAGATGGCCGCCGCCAGCGCGGCCAGTCCCAGCGCCTTGAGCGCTCCCGAGCCCCGCATCCGATCGTTGCGCATCACCTGTGGGTCGTAGAGGTCCGCGAGATAGAGCGCCGCCGGCACACAAGCCGCGGCGGCCACCAGCGCCGCCAGCTCCCGCCACCCACGCGCCTGGTGCCCGCTGATCCAGAGCGCCATCCCCACCAGCGCCGCCTCGACGAAGACCAATCGGGCAGCGCGCCCGCTGTACCAGTGCCCCGAGAACTGCGGCATGGCGCCGTATCTCCTCCTCTTACCTTCCGCTGGTGAGCTGCCCCTTCACGACCGGCAACGGAGCCGGGACGCGGGACCGTTCCACGCCGTTCAAGACCAATCCCCAGACCGGGGCGCCCTGGAGCGAGCGCACCGCCGCCGCCACCTGCTCGCGGGGTGTCTCGTTGGCCCGGGCGACCATCACGATGCCGTCCGCCTTGTACGCCACCACCTGCGCGTCGGCCGTGGCCAGCGCCGGAGGCACGTCCAGGTAGATCTCGTCGAACAGCGTCTTCAGCAGCCCGAGAGTCAGAGCGAAGCGGCTGGCCGCCAGGAGCGACGCCGACTCCGCGCCCGGCGCCCGTCCGGCGGCGATGACCGCGAGATGGCCCTCGTGGTAGCGGCCCAGCGCCTCGCCCACTTCGGTCTTTCCGGTCAGCACGTCGGCCAGCCCGGCGCGCTGGCCCATGTTGAAGAGCTGCGCCAGCCCGCCGCGCCGCAGGTCGCAGTCCACCAGGGCCACCCGCGCGTCGCGGGAGCGCGCCGCCGTCAGCGCCAGGTTCGCCGCCGTGACGGACACGCCTTCACCGCGAACCGCGCTGGTGACGGCGATGACCATCCCTCCCTGGATGGCGTCGCCGCGGAGCGCGCGCAGGTGCCGCAGCCGGTGCAGCAGCATGCGGTACTGCTCGGCGGCGGCCGTCATCGGCGCGACCAGCGCCACCAGCCGCTCGTCCACCGTCGTCGTCTCGCCGGCCCCCGCTTCCACCCGCTCGAGGAACCGGCCCCGGTTCTCCACTGCCTTTGGAATGCTCGCCATCGTCGTTTCTCCTTGGATTCGGTTGGTCGTGTCCCCGACTACGCTTCGGTCTCTTGCGGCATGGGCAAGAGCGCCACGGCGCCGCCCCCCATCACGCTCAGCTCCGGCACGCAGGCCAGCACCGGGAGCGCGAGCGCGCCGCCCACTTCGGTCTCGCTGCGCAGCGACCGGTCGGAGAGCTCCTGGCTCATCGTCACCGCGATGCCCAGCGCCAGCGCTCCCAGGAGCGAGAGCAACAGGGCCTGGCTGCGGTTGGGGCTTGCGGGCGTGGCCGGCGGCTGCGCGCTCTCCAGGACGCGGAACTCGCTGGGCCCGCTCTTCTGCTCCAGGTCGGCGGTGATCTCCGCCTCCGCCTTCTTGGCCACGAGCTGCGTGACCTTGGCCTTCAGCATCTCGGAGTCGCGGGACAGCTCGGAGAGCTGCGACGCGACCAGCGGGGCGCCGGCGATCAGCTTGTCGATCTCGGCCTGCCGCTTCTCCAGCGAAGCGATGCGGCTCCGGCCCCGGGCGATGGCCTCGCTCATGCGCCGGCGTTCCAGGTCGTTGGCCGCGGCGCGCGCTTTCGCCGCCTGCAGCCGGCCACCCGCGGCGTCCAAGTCGCGCTTCATCGCCTCGATGTCGGGATGATTCGGGAGGAGCGTGGCCTGCGCCGTGCCCAGCTTGACGCGGAGGGCGTCGTACGCCTCCTCCAGACGGCCCACCTCGGTGTCCTTGCCGAAGGGCTGGGTCCCGAACAGGTCGATGCGCCGCTGCGCTTCCTTGATGAAGGCCTCCTCCACCTCGATCTGGCGGGTGACCTCGTCACGCTGGTGGTAACGGGCCTCGTTCAGCTCCGGCAGCGCGGTGGCGTTGGCCTGCTTGAAGGTGGAGATCTTGCTTCCGCATGGACCTCGGTGTCGTTCCGGAGGGCGGCGACGGCGTCGTCCACGCTCTTCTCCCGGTCCTTCGGGTAGAGCTTCAGCTCGTCGATGGCGGTGGCCATCAGCGAGCGCGCGTAGACGCCCTCGCGCACCGACTTGACCTTCTGCTCCAGGCCGATCGGGTTCACCACCGGCATCACCAACTCGGGATGCGGGGTGAAGGGCTCCACCATCACCAGCGCGCGCGCCCGGTACTCGTTGGGCAGCCGGGCGATCACCAGCGCAGCCAGCACCAGCACACCCCCCGCCACCAGCGCCAGCGTCTTCCACCGACGCCGCACCGCGGCCAAGAGCTCGTCGATCGTGTAGGTCCGCTCCATTTGGTTCCCCTCTCCTTCCATCCGCGGCCGCGGCCGCGAAAAGTCGTTACTCGAAGCGCGCCTTCTCCCAGGTCAGCCGCATCTGAAAGACGTTGCGATCGACCTGGAACGCCGTCGCGTCGAACAGCCGCGCGTCGCGCAGCGCCGCGACTTCCACTCTCAAATCCCGGGTGAGCTTCCAGCCCACGCCCGCTCCGGCGCCGTAACCCAGCGCGCCCAGCTCCAGCGCCCGCGAGACGTCCGCGTTGCGGTAGATGCCGCCGCGCACGTACGCGGTGAAGTGCTCCCAGTCCCGGATCAGCGCCAGCTCGGCGACGTCCCCCACCACTGGTCCCGCCGAGGTGGGCCCGATCACCAGATCGTGCGCCACGGTGAAGTTGAGCAGCGTCCAGGGCGTGTAGCTCTCGATCGAGATGCGCCCGGTGGGCATCGCCGCCTGGTGGTCGCCCGTGACCATCACCCCGCCGCCGCGCACGATCAGGTTGGCGTAAGGGGTGAGCGCGTAGGTGTAGCCGAGCAGGAGCGAATGCGCCTGGTCGAGCAGCCCGCCCGGCGCGCCGTTCGGGGCCCGTGGGCTGCGAACGTCGGCGCCGATGCCGAAGAAGAGCTGCTCGCGCACGCCCAGGTCCCACTTGCTCCGTGGGCTGGTCTTCCAGGCATACTTGATCTGTGGCGCCAGCACGTAGCCGTTGGCCGGATCGCCGGCGCCGAAGGCCAGCGCCTTGGCGTCGATGCCGTAGTCGATCTCCGACCGGGGGCTGAGCTCGTGCTGGATCTCGCCGCCCAGGCTGGCGACGAAGACGTCGTTCTGGCCGGGCCGGAGCAGGAGGCCCAGGCCGGAGATGGCGAAGGGATCCTGCGCGTAGGTGCCGCTGCCCCGGATGTCCAGCTTGTCGCGCGTCGACACGCGCACGCGCGTATCCAAGGAGCAGCTCTCGTTGGCGGCGAACGCCCCGCTCGCCTGCTGGAACTGCTCCGGATGGGCCAGCCGCGCGAAGCCCGCCTGGCAGTCGGCGGCGAGGTGCATGCCATGGTCGCCGAACAGGTCCAGCTTGAGCCCCGGCTGGACTTGACCAAAGCCGTCGGCGCCCGTTCCGTTGAGCAGGACGTTGTCGTTGTAGCCCCCCATCAGCGAGATCCGGGGCCGCCACTCGACGTACACCTTCGCGCTTGCGCCCCCGGTCAAGAGGAGCGCGGCGAGGGCAACGGGTGGCGCGAGCTTCGTCGCCGCCATCCGCCGCTCCTAGGGAACCACGACGGTGTCGCCGGGCCCCAGCGTGACCTTGCTGCGGCCGGTGACCAGGTCCTGGTAGGCGACTTCCACCCGGCGGCCGTCGGCGCGGAGCACGTTGATCGAGTCGCGGTCGGCGAATTCGGCCAGTCCGCCGGCCAAGGCCAGCGCCTGCAGGACGCCCATGCTGTTGCGCAGCGGGAACGCGCCCGGCCGCGCCACCATGCCGGTGACGTAGACGCGCTGTCCGTTCACGTCGTGCACGATCACCGTCACCCGCGGATCCCGGACCAGGCCGGCGAGCTGCTTCTGGACGGTGGCCTCCAGCTCGTGCGGCGTCAGGCCTTCAGCCTTCACGTCGCCGAGCAAAGGCAGGGTGATCTTCCCGTCCGGCCGGATGGGCACGGTGCGCGAAAGGTCGGGCTCCTTCCAGACCGCGATCTCGACCACGTCTTCGCGGCTGAGGCGGAACTCGGTGATGTGCTTCACTTCGTCGTCCTGGACGGGTCCGGCGTGCGAGCACCCCAAAGCGACCGCCGCCACCGCAATCCACAATCCGACAACCCTCGACATGCTTCCTCCCTCCCCGCATTCCGGGCGGACGTGACCGCGCGCCAAGGGAGCACGCGCCATGCCAGCGCCGACCCGCTCCGGTCCGCGGTTGCCTCCGCTCCGTTTGCAGTCTCTGGACCAGACGGGCTTGCAGGCGCTCTTGCGCCCTGACGGTTCCTGCAGTGGAGCGCCGTTCCCTGGTGCGGCACGCGCGTACCCACCGTCGCGCACGCCGCCTCCTCTTGAACAGCGATGGCTCGGTTTTCGCTAATCCGGGTCGCAGACCGCCGGAGGGAGCGCGGCATCGGAAGGGATCAAGGGGACATGTTCCGGACCATCGCGGCAGCAGCCATCGTCTTCGCCTTCGCGGCCTTCGCGCTCCGGCACTCGACGCTCGCCGGGTCGCTCGAGGAGCCCGTGCTGCTGCTCTTCATGGGGACGATCTTCCTGGTCGTCGGGAAGATCTTCTCGGCAGCCGAGAAGAAGCGGCCGGCGCAGCCGGCAGCGCAGCTCGTCGAGCGGCGCGCTTAGGCTCGTACAGTCGCTTTCGTTCTTCCTGCTTCGTTCACGGCCACGTGACGTGGCCGTGGTCGCGACTACGCCGTGTGCGAGCCGTCCGCGACGATCGACATCGGCGGCAAATTCTCCGGCATGCTCGCGGTGATGCGCGGGTCAGTCAGGCCGCAGTCCTTGATCTTGTACAGCAGCGCCTTGTAGCTGATCTGCAGGCGCGCGGCGGCCTTGCGCTTGTTCCAGTTGGTCCGCGCCAGCATGGCGGAGATGGCTTCGCGCTCGGCGCGCAGCGCCGCTTGCCGCGCGATCTCCTTCAAGGACACCGTTTCGGCGCCCATCGGGACCACCGGCGCCGGCGGCGTGCTGTGCGGAGCCGCGTGCGGGGCGCCGTTGCCGTTCTGTGGGTGGACGCCCTGGTTGGCCGGAGGCAGCGCGCCGCCCGCGGGCCCGACGGCGTGCGGCACCTGCATGGCGGGCCGGCGGCTGATCGCCGAGGCCAGCTCGTCGAGCACGAACCGCTCGTCGCGCAGCACCACCAGGCGGCGGACCAGGTTCTCCAGCTCGCGCACGTTGCCCGGGTAGTCGTAGTCCTGGAGCCGGCGGATCACGTCGTCCGAGAACTGCATCGCTCCGCCGCGGTACTTGCTGCCGTACTTGCGCCGGAAGTGCTCGATCAGACCCGGGATGTCTTCCTTGCGCTCGCGCAGCGGCGGGACCTGCACGCTGACCACGTTGAGCCGGTAGTAGAGGTCCTCGCGGAAGTTGCCGCGCGCGATCTCGTCCTCGAGCACGCGGTTCGTCGCCACCACCACCCGCGCGTCCGCCCGCAGGGGACGCTTGCCGCCCACGCGGTAGTACTCCTCGTCCTGCAGCACTTGCAGCAGCTTGGCCTGCAGCGCCGGGTGCATCTCGCCGATCTCGTCGAGGAAGATGGTCCCCTTGTCGGCCAGCTCGAACTTGCCCGGCTTCTCGCTGGTGGCGCCGGTGAACGCCCCGCGCTCGTGGCCGAAGAGCTCGGACTCGAGCAGCTCGCTGGGGAGCGCCGCGCAGTTGATCTTCACGAACGGCTTGCCCCGCCGGGGGGAGCGCTCGTGCAGCGTGCGCGCGATTCCTTCCTTGCCCACGCCGCTCTCTCCGCGGATGAGCACCGGCACGTCGGTCTCCGCCACCCGATCGACCATGTCCCAGATGGAGAGCATCGCCGGGCTGGAGGCGACGTACTCGGTCGGCACTCCGCGCCTGGACGGATCGGGGCGCACATGGGCGACCACCGGGGGCGGCTCGGTGGGACGCACCGCGGGGATGATGGGCGCGGCCTGCGGCTCTTCCAGACTTGGAGGCCGGGAGCCGCCGCACCGCTCGATGGCTTCCTTCAGCTCGGGGGGCTCGATCGGCTTCACCAGGTAGTCGCTCGCGCCCAGGCGCATGGCCTTCACCACGGCCTCCTTCTCGTCCATGGCGGAGAGCGCGATGACCGGAGCGGTCCCTCCTTCGGCGCGATAGCGCCGCAGGACCTCGAATCCGTCCAGGACCGGCATGCGCAGGTCGAGGAGCACGGCCTGGGGCGGCGCGGCGGCGCCGGCCAACCACTCCAGCCCTGCCTTCCCGTCCGCGGCGGCGAACGCGTGGTATCCGATGCGTCCCAAGAGTTCCACGAGGATCTCGCGCGCGCCATCGTCGTCGTCGATGACCAACACCTGGTTCGTCCGCTGCAGCATGGAGCCCCTCACCCGAATCGACCGTGTGCTGGTGAACGCCACACGGTCTTTTTTTCCGAAAGCGCCGTTCCGGGCGGCGATCGCGGCACAAGCGAGCAATCGATGTGCCAGTGTGTGGAGCGACGTGGAGCTTCAGGGCACCCGCTTCCACAATCCCCGCAGCGCGCCGTTCACCGCGCGCTGTCCCTCCAGATTCACGGCGTGTCCGACCTCGGGAATGACGAGCAGCTCCGCGGAAGGGATCAGCCGCGCCAGTTCCTCGCCGTTCTCTTTCGGGGAAAGCTGGTCGAGCGCGCCATGGATCACGACCGTCGGAATCTCGACGCGGGGCAAGCGCTCGCGGGCGTCGTGCGAGAGGGCCGCATCGACCTGGCCGACGAAGCCCTGCGGCGCTTGCGGCGGCTGCGAGGCCGCGAACCGGAGCGCTGCGCGAACGTTGGCGTCGCTGCGCCAGAACCGATCGGTGAAGAGCCAGGCATAGGCCTGCAGCTCCCACGCCTTGCGCAGGCGGGGATCGACGATGGCCACCGGGTAGAGCGCCCGCCACGCCTCGAGCAGTCCGCGCGACCGCGGCGGCTGCGCGGCGAAGGTCGCCAGGAGCGCCAGCGACCGGACCCGGTCGGGACGCGCCAGCGCCAGCTCCTGCGCGACGGCCCCGCCCAGCGAGAGCCCGACCACGTGCGCCTTCTGCACGCCCACGGCGTCGAGAACGGCGACCGCGTCCTCCGCCATCTGCCTCGCGGTGTACGGTCCCTCCGGCGCGTCGCTCTGCCCTACTCCGCGCGCGTCCGGGGCGATGCTGCGAACCGACTGGGCGAAGTGCGCCAGCTGCACGGCCCAGGCGGCGGCGGGCGCGTTCAGGCCCTGGAGCCAGAGGACCGGGTCGCCCTTCCCTTGCTCGAGGACGTGCAGCCGTGTCCCGTCCGGTGCCGTCACCCACACGGCGGGCGTTCTATCCGCATCGCGCGGCGAAGGGAACCTTCGCCGCCATCACATGAACTGGCCGCCGTTGATGTTCAGCTGGGCGCCGGTGATCCAGTCGCCCTCGGTGCAGAGGAAGCGCACCAGGCGGGCCACCTCGTCGGCGTCGCCGAAGCGCCCGAGCGGAATGCGGCCCTTGACCGCGTCCTTCGCGGCCTGCGGCATCGAGGCCAGCATGTCGGTGTCCACGAAGCCCGGGCAGATGGCGTTGACGGTCACGCCGAACTTCGCCACTTCCTGCGCCACGCTCTTGGTGAAGGCGATCACTCCCGCCTTGGCCGCCGCGTAGTTCGCCTGGCCGAAGGCGCCGGTCTGGCCGATGATCGAGGCGATGTTGATGATCCTTCCCCAGCCGCGCGAGATCATCGGCTCCAGCACGGCCTTGCTGCAGTGGAAGACGGAGTTGAGGTTGGTCTGGATCACCTCGTCCCACTCGGAGGCGCTCATCTTGCGGATGCTGCGGTCGCGGTTGATGCCCGCGTTGTTCACCAGGATGTCCACGGCCCCCAGCCTCTTCGCCGCCTGGTCGAGCAGCTTATGGCAATCCTCGGGGCGGGCTACGTCGGCGTGGAACACGCCCACCCGGCAGCCGCCGCGCTCGAATTCCGCCGCCAGCTCGTCGGCCTGCTCGCGGCCGCGGAAGTAATGCACCGCGATCGCGGCGCCTTCCGCGGCCAGGGCGCGCGCGATGGCCCTTCCGATCCCCCGCGACGAGCCGGTGACCACCGCCACCTTGCCGGCGAGTCGCTTCTGCGGCGACGCATTCACAGATGGACTTTCTCCGCCGAGGTCGTTCTCTCCCTGGTCCAGCCGCATGCGACGGTCCCTCCCGACAGGGAACGGTGTACCTCCATGACGGAGCGCGCAACCGCTTGCTCTACGCAGGAGCTGTTCACGACCCGACCATCAGCAACTTCGCCCGGGCGAGCACCGCATCGATCATCGCCGGCGTGAGCTTTCCCGTGTTCGTGTTCTGCTGGCTCACGTGGTAGCAGCCGAGCAGCACCGGTCCGCCCTCGATCCGCGACTCCGCGCCGTGCCCGAACTTCGGGCGCGGCCTGGGCAGGGGGAACCCCCGCCGGACGAAGTGCGCCAGCGCGGCGCCCCAACCGATGCCGCCCAGGGCGAGCACCACGCGCACGCGCGGCAGGGCGGCGATCTCGCGATCCATCCACGTGCTGCAGCGCGCCAGCTCCTCGGGCAGCGGCCGGTTGGCGGGCGGCGCGCAGCGGCAGGGAGCGGTGATGAACGCGCCGGAGAGGCGCAGCCCGTCGTCCTTGCGAACGCTGGTCGGCTGGTTGGCGAATCCCGCCCGGTGCAGCGCCGCGTAGAGGAAGTCGCCGCTGCGGTCGCCGGTGAACATGCGCCCGGTCCGGTTGCCTCCGTGCGCCGCCGGCGCCAGCCCGACGATGAGCAGACTTGCGCGCGGATCGCCGAATCCGGGGAGAGGGCGCGCCCAGTAGGTCCAGTCGCGAAAGCGCCGGACCTTGACGCGGGCCACCTCCTCGCGCCAGGCGACGAGGCGCGGGCAGGCCCGGCACCGGACGATCTCGCGATGGAGCGCCAGCAGACCGCTCAAGAGCCGCGGGTGCCTCCCCGGCCGCCGCCCCGCTGGCTGCCGCGAGGCATGTTCTGGGCCGGTCCGCGCATGCCAAATCCCTTCGGCCCCTGCACGTCCTTGCCGTGGGGCGTTCCGCGGAACCCGCCTCCCGCGCCGAACTTGCCGCCGCCCTGGCCGCGCTCCTCGGCCTCGTTCACCTTCAACGCCCGGCCGTTGAAGTCCTTTCCGTTCAGCTCGGAGATGGCGGCCTTCGGTGATGATCTTGACCGAGCGGACGGTGCGCTTCCCCCCCTCGATCAGCTCCTTCACCTGGGCTTCCGTGGTCTCGAAGGGGAGATTGCCTACGAACAGGCGAGCCATGGGTCGTTCCTTTCTCTGCCTAGTACATATGTCATAACCGACCTGGAATGATCGCGCCCAGGCATTGGCGCTCAGCCACCTTCCGGTGGCCGCGCCAACTCCGCAATCCCGCGACGCGCACCGGAACCTGCCCTGTGGCATCTTGCGGGGCGTCATGACGGTAGCGGTGCGCCTGCGCGGCGCAAGCAAACGTTACGGCGCGTTCACGGCGCTCGACGGGATCGACCTCGACATCGAGTGCGGCGAGGTCTTCGCCCTGCTCGGCCCCAACGGAGCGGGCAAGACCACTCTCATCAGCCTGGTGGCGGGAACCGCGCTGCCCACGGCGGGCACGGTGGAGGTGCTCGGCC
>WNFT01001660.1_pt1 | contig 19030 bp, 16 predicted proteins | sample 5400191 | NCBI WGS metagenome assembly WNFT01 (sample SAMN13153359, study PRJNA577476) | soil metagenome | isolation source: 80 cm saprolite under Madrone tree | place: USA:California | collected 2016-06-14 | reverse complement strand
CCCCCATCAAAGCGCAAACCTTCGGTTTGCAGGGGGAGGGAGATTTAGAGATGCGCGCTTACTCTTCCCCCGCCCCCTGCGGGCCGGCAGGCTCGCAAGCTGATGGGGGCGGGCCGGGGTGGGGGTGGCCGGAGATGCTGGCGGTCATCGGGGATTCGGGTTCGCTGGGTCGATACGGTGCTCATGCAGCGCGCCCTGGGGCCGGGCGACGGAGTGCTGTCGCCGTCGTAGGAACGGGCGCGGCCACCCCGGGGGTGGCCGTTGACAAAAAAAGGCCGTCCCGAGGGACGGCCTAAGTTCTGGGAGGAAACGCCCAATGGGCGCCGCGTAGCGCGGAGAGACCGCGATAACGCAGTGCACAATATCGAGGTGATTCCGCCAGGATTCAAGAAAGATTTCCCTTTTCTTTTGAGAAGGATAATTTGTCGCAGGCAATGTTGCTGCGACGCAACATTTCGACAAAAATCCGACATATTTCCGCCCCAAAGCGGGGCGGTCTGCCCAAAATTTGGTCAGCTCGCCGGAACGGACTCGGTTTGTTCCTGCTGCCGGCATTTGGCGGCATCGACGAAGGCCTGGTTGATGGTGATGCCGTCCTTCACGCTGGAGAGATATGTATCGATCCACTGGTCGGACATGCCAGCCTTTTTGTTCTCGGCGCGCACCTGGTCGGCGTTGGCCAGCATGTTCTTGTATTCCTGGATCTGCTCCTGGGTCACCTGGATCGAGCGTTCGATGCCTCCGCCCGTGACGATCGATTCGTCGATGGATTTATGCAGCGTCGCATCCAGCGCCTCCTTGCCGATGAAGGCTTCGAGCTGCGGATAAGGCGTGACGAGTTGCGGGGTCACGAAGGACAGGTCCTTGGGGCAATCCTTCGGCGGGCTCGGTGCGCCGGTCATGTCGGCGCAGGCGGAGAGCGCGAGGAGGGACAGAGGGAGAAACAGGGAGGCAGTAGCTTTCCGAAAATTCCCTCTCCGCCCTGCAGGGGCAGGGCGATCGCATTTAGCCATCCTTCGATCGTCCCCCGCCCCCTCGATGGGGGCGGGATGGGGTGGGGATAGAAAGAAATGGCGTGCGGGTCCGCCGAACTTTGACATCGAAGCGCCTAACCCCACAGCGTGCTTTCCGCCGGGGCCACCTGGCTTCCGGTGTAGACGAGGCCCGGCGCGCGATCGCGGGCGAGCAGGAGCGGGCTATCGAGATCGACGAACGCGGCATCCTGGGCCACCAGCAATGCCGGCGCCATGGCGAGCGAGGTGCCCAGCATGCAGCCGACCATCAGGCGATATCCGGCGGCGCGGGCCGCCTCTTTCAAGGCCAGGGCCTCGGTCAGCCCGCCGGTCTTGTCCAGCTTGATGTTGATGGCGTCATAGCGCCCGGCGATATGCGCCAGGCTGGCGCGATCGTGGCAGGATTCATCCGCGCAGGTGGTGACGGGCCGCGCCAATCCCGCCAGGGCTGCGTCGGCGCTTTGCGGAAACGGCTGCTCGATCAGCTCCACGCCCAGGCCTTTCACCTTCGCCGCCAGATCGGCGAAGAGCTCCGGCGTCCAGGCCTCGTTGGCATCGACGATGAGGCGCGCGTTCGGCGCGTTCTCACGCACGCTTCGCACCCGGTCGAGATCCGCCGGCCCCGCGAGCTTCAATTTCAGCAATGGCCGCGCGGCATTGGCCCTGGCCGCGGCGCCCATGTTCTCCGCCGTATCCAGGCTCAGCGTATAGGCGGTGACGATGGGCTTGGGCCTGGCGAGGCCGGCAAGTTCCCAAACAGGTTTCCCGCTCAGCTTCGCCTCCAGATCCCAGAGCGCGCAGTCGATGGCGTTGCGTGCGGCGCCCGCAGGCAGCAGGCGCTGCAACGCCTCGCGGCCGAGCCCGCTTTCGATGTTCCCGCGCAAGGCCTCGATGGCCGCCATCACGCCGTCCACGGATTCGCCGTAGCGCGGATAGGGGGAACATTCGCCGCGCCCGATGCGGCCATCCTGCTCGATCTCCACAAGCACGACCTCGGAGACGGTGCGGCTGCCCCGGGAAATGGCAAAGCGACCGGCCAGGGGCCAGCTCTCCTTCTGCAGGCGAAGCTTGCGGGTCATGCCAGCACGTCGACCAGCCGGCCGACCCCCGTGCGGAAGGGATCGACAACGGGCATGCCCAGCTTTTTCTCGATCTCCGTCAGATATGCGGCCGCTAGAGCCTCGGTAAGATGGGATGTATTGATGCTGGCGCCGATGCAGCGGGTCTTGGGGTTGGTCAGCCTCGCCGCGGCGATGTTCGCATCGATGCAAGTCTTGATATCGGGCAGCGGATATTGGGGCAGGCCGCGCATATGCTTGCGTGTCGGCTCGTGGCAGATCACCAGCGCGTCGGGCTGCGCGCCATGGAGCAGGCCCAGGCTGACGCCCGCGTATGAGGCGTGGAAGAGGGAACCCTGCCCCTCGATCAGATCCCAATGATCGGGATCGTTGGCGGGCGAGAGCCACTCCACCGCGCCGGAGACGAAATCCGACACCACCGCATCGATGGAGACGCCCTCGCCGGCGATGAAGATGCCGGTCTGGCCCGTGGCGCGGAAATCCGCATTCATGCCGCGCTTCTTCATCTCGCGCTCCAGGGCCAGGGTCGTATACATCTTGCCGATGGAGCAATCGGTGCCGACGGCGAGCAGGCGCTTGCCCGGCCGCTTGATGCCGTTGGCCACATCGAACTCGCGCGTGGGATGGCGCACGTCGTAGAGGCGCCGACCGTATTGCTCGGCGATCTGGCGGATGGGTGTGATATCGGAAAGCCGGCGATGCAGGCCGCTGGCCAGATCCATGCCCAGTTCGAGCGCGCGGGCCAGCGTTTCGGTCCAGCCGCCGCCGATCTTGCCGCCGCGATTGGCCACGCCGACGATGACGGTCTTCACGCCCGCGGCCTTCGCCTGTTCCAGCGTCATGTCGGGAATCTCGAGATCGGCCTGGCAGCCGGACAAGCGCAGCTGCCCCAGGCACCATTCCGGCCGCCAATGAACGATGCCCTGCGCCGTCTTCGCCGCCAGCGGGTCCGCCGCCTCGCCCAGGAACATCAGATAAGGATGTGCAATCGCCATGATCCATTCGCCGTCCGAATTTGCGGCGCGCATCCTAGCCAAAGGCAGCGGCGATGTCCCACCATTTGCCCGCCCTATCACCCCCACCCCATCCCGCCCCCATCAAGGGGGCGGGGGAATTAGGAAGTGGGGGCTGCGCGATCTTGATGCGGCACCGGCAGCGCCATACCCTGATGGCATGGGGGCTGACATGGGAACGTGGAACGCCCGGCGATTGCGCAAGAATCGAACTGACGCCGAGCGCGCGCTGTGGGAGAGGCTTCGCCGCAAGCAGCTCGAGGGTTTGCGTTTCCGACAGCAAGTGCCCCTTGGACGCTATGTCGTCGACTTTCTTTGCGCCGCGCGGCGGTTGATCGTCGAAGTGGATGGCGGACAGCATGGGCTCGCAATCGCTGCCGATCGTAAACGCACCGCATGGCTCGAAGCCGGAGGGTTTCGCGTCATGCGCTTTTGGAACAACGATGTCCTGCAGAATCCGCATGGCGTGATCGAGACCATAGTGCTCGCGCTGCGGAGCGAAGGATCACCCCCACCCCATCCCGCCCCCATCAAGGGGGCGGGAGAAGATTGAACGCGGGCGGGTTGGGGTGGGGGGCTGGCGCGATCTTGATACCCGCCGCTATAGTCCGCTCATCCCATCGCCGCCAGACAGGCCCTCTTTCATGTTCACCACAAGGCCGGAAATTCTCGGCAGCTTCGGCTGCGTTGCCTCCACCCACTGGCTCGCCAGTTCGGCGGGCATGGCGGTGCTGGAGCGCGGCGGCAATGCCTTCGACGCGGCGGTAGCCGCAGGCTTCGTGCTGCAGGTGGTGGAGCCTCACCTCAACGGCCCGGGCGGCGAGGTGCCGATCCTGCTGGCCGATGACACCGGCAATGTGGCGGCGATCTGCGGCCAGGGCGTGGCGCCGGCCTCGGCGACCATCGAGCGCTATCGCGATCTCGACCTCGACATGGTCCCGGGCAGCGGCCTGCTGGCCGCGGTGGTGCCCGGCGCCTTCGATGCCTGGATGCTGCTGCTGCGCGACTACGGCACCATGGGTCTGGCCGACGTCATGTCCTATGCCATCGACTATGCCGGCGGCGGTTTTCCCCTGGTGCCGCGCATCGTCGAAACGATCGAGTCCGTGCAAGGCATGTTCGAAGACGAATGGGTGAGCTCGGCCGAGCTCTATCTCGCCGAGGGCTTGCCCAGGCCCTTCAGCCGCTTTCGCAATCCCGAGCTCGCCGCCACGTACAAACGCCTGGTGCGCGAGGCGGAGGCCGCCGGCGCCGGGCGCGAGAGGCAGATCGAGGCGGCGCGGCGCATCTGGGCCGAGGGTTTCATCGCCGAGACCATCGACGCCTTCTGCCGCACCACCGATGTCATGGACAGTTCCAAGCGCCGCCATCGCGGTCTGCTGACCGGGGCCGACATGGCCGCCTGGCGCGCCAGTATCGAAGTGCCGGCGAGCTATGACTATCACAACCATACCGTCTTCAAATGCGGCGCCTGGAGCCAGGGGCCGGTGTTCCTGCAGCAACTGGCCCTGCTGAAGGATTTCGATCTGGCCGCCATGGACCCGCTGGGGCCCGGTTTCGTCCATACCGTCACCGAATGCGCCAAGCTGGCCCTGGCCGATCGCGAGGCCTATTACGGCGATCCGGATTTCGTCGATGTGCCCCTGCCCCAGCTTCTGGCCGACGAATACAACGCGGCGCGCCGCAAGCTGGTGACCCGGCGCGCCTCGCGCGAGTTGCGTCCCGGCGCCATTCCCGGCTTCGCCAATCGGATCATCGCACCCGCCGAGGCGGCCGAGGATGAGGAAACCAAGAAGCAAGACGAATCCGCCGGCACCGGCGAGCCCACGGTCAAGCGCGGCGATACCTGCCATCTCGATATCGTCGACCGCTGGGGCAATATGGTCTCGGCCACGCCCTCGGGCGGCTGGCTGCAGAGTTCGCCCGCCATTCCGGGCCTGGGTTTTTGCCTCGGCAGCCGGGCCCAGATGTTCTGGCTGGAACCCGGCCTTCCCGCAAGCCTTGCGCCGGGCAAGCGCCCGCGCACCACGCTGTCGCCAAGCCTCGCCTTCAAGGCGGGACAGCCCTATCTCGCCTTCGGCACGCCCGGCGGCGATTACCAGGATCAATGGAGCCTGACCTTCTTCCTGCGCCATGTTCATCACGGCATGAACCTGCAGGAATCCATCGACGCCCCCATGTTCCATACCGACCATATGCCCAGTTCCTTCTGGCCCAGAAGCTGGCAGCCGGCGAGCCTGACGGCGGAAGCCCGATTGCCGGCCAAGACCATCGCCGCCCTTCGCCGCAAGGGCCATCGCGTAACCGTGAGCGATGACTGGAGCCAGGGGCGCCTGGCCGCCGTGGCCCAGGTCGACGGGATGCTGAAGGCCGCGGCCAATCCGCGCGGCATGCAGGGCTATGCCGTCGGCCGGTAACCATCGCCGGGTCTGGCGGCTTGCCGGGCCGGTCATCCTCTCCAACATCACAACGCCGCTGCTGGGCGCGGTCGATACGGGCGTGGTGGGCCATCTGCCCGATCCCGCGCTTATCGGCGGGGTGGCGCTGGGCTCGCTCATCTTCAATTTCGTCTTCTGGGGCTTCGGCTTCCTGCGCATGGGCACGACAGGCTTCACCGCCCAGGCGCGGGGCGCCGGCGACATGAGCGAGCTTCGCGCCACATTCCTGCGCTCGCTGATGCTGGCCGGCGGCATCGGGCTTGCTCTCGTCGTCCTCCAGGTGCCGATCCATTTTCTCGCCTTGCATTTCGTGCAAAGCAGCGCCGCGGTGAAGGACTATGCCGGCACGTATTTCGACGTGCGGATCTGGAGCGCGCCGGCGGCTCTGGCCAATTACGCCATTCTCGGCTGGCTGCTGGGCACGGGGCGCACCGGCCTGGCGCTCGGTCTTCAGGTCGCCCTGAACGGCATCAACATCATCCTGGCGGTCGTATTCGTCCTTCTTCTGGGCTGGGGCATTCCGGGCGTGGCCGCGGCGACGCTGACCTCGGAGATCCTGACATCCTGCGGCGGGCTGTTGCTGGTCTTCCGCCTGCTGCCGCGCGCCGAGACACCGCATCTCTTCGATCGCCACCGAATCCTGCGGCTGTTGCGGGTCAACGGCGACATCATGCTGCGCACCTTGTGCCTGGAGGCCGCCTTCGTCGCCTTCACCCTGGCCGGCGCCAGCCTGGGCGACATCGCCTTCGCCGCCAATGCCATCCTGATGAACCTGCTGACCATGAGCGCCTATGGCCTCGACGGTTTCGCCATGGCGGCGGAGATCCTGGTGGGCAGCGCCGTGGGCGCCCGCGACCGGGCGGGCTTTCGCGCCGCGATCCGGGATTCGACCATCTGGGCGGCGGGCCTCGCCATCCTGGGCGCGGGGTTTTTCCTTTTTGCCGGGCATCAGTTGATCGCGCTTTTCACCCTGCATGAGGAGGTGCGCCGGACGGCGGCGCTATACCTGCCCTGGCTGGCGTTGTCGCCGCTGCTCGGCGTCTGGTGCTTTCAGCTCGATGGCATCTATGTCGGCGCGACGCGCACGGCGGAAATGCGCAACGGCATGATCCTGGCGCTGGCCGGCAATCTGCTGGTCCTCTGGCTCGCGCTGCCGCGTCTGGGCAACGATGGCTTGTGGCTGGCCTTGATGGTGTTCTATGTCTTGCGGATGACGACGCTGGGGGCCTGGCTGCCGCGGATCGACCGGTCGCTAGCCACGTAACGCAATCTTTCAACGAACCGGAATAGGCCCATGCCCAAACAGAATCCACTGAACCTCAACCCGCTTCAGCTTCGAACCCTGACCTTGATGCAGGCGCTGGCCAAGATCGAGGGCCATGGCCGGCCCTCCGACACGCCGGGCCATGTCATCGTCAGCGGCTTTCCCGGACGCCATGGCGATCACTTCCATGTGGGCGATGCGGTCGTCAGCGCCAGCGACGCCACGGGCCTGCACAACGAAGCCGCCTGGGTCGCACTCGAACGCAAGGGCCTGCTGAATTCCATGTTCCCCATGGCCGCCGTTCTGACGCCCGAAGGCGTCGCCTACGACACGGGCCTCGCCGACAAGATCCTGCATCGCCACGGCGGGCATTAGGCCGGACGGCGTGGGCGGAGGTTACCGCTCCGCGGCCGACCCGCCCCTCATGTAATCGTCGAGGAACGGCGTGCGATAACCGTCCTCGCGCCAGAGGATGGGAAAGAAACTCTCGTCCATCGTCTCGTCGCCGACCCGCTTGTAGCGGTTGTAGACGTAGCTGATCGTCGTCGGGTGGAACCTGGCCTCCGACGACATGCAATGGCTGACCGCCGAGCGGCGCGGCTTGCTGGATCGGTTCACGTCGGAGCCATGCCAGGTGCGTCCGTCATGAAAGGCGCAGCCGCCGGCGGGCACTTCCACCGGCACCAGCTCGGGCGCCGCCAAGCCCACCGCCGCCGCCGCGTCGCGCATCTCCTTGCGATAATCCTCCGGCGCGTGGAACTGCTTGACGGGCGGCGAGACGGGCCATTTATGGGAGCCGCGCACATATTCGATGGTGCCGCCGGCCGCCGTGGTCGGATCCAGCGCGATCCAGCAGGTGGTCATATGGGCCGGCACGATCCAGCCGGTATAGCTGTCGTCCTGGTGGAAGCCCAACGCCTTGGCCCCCGGCGGTTTCCAGATCACATTGTCCTGGGAAAGCCGTGCGCCCGGCCAGCCGGCGAGCTGGGCGCAGAGCCGCCCGATCTCCGCGCGCAGCACCAGGCTCGCCACCGTGCGATCGGATTTCCAGCCGTTGCAGATCTGGCGCGCGCGATCGGGCCGATCGCGCCCTTCCTGCCAGTTCCATTCGTCGGGATAGAGCCCCGTCTCGAACTTGCCGCGAAAAAGATCCTCGTAACGCGCCGCCACCCGCGCCGCCGTATCGGGATCGATCAATTGCGGCAGGATGAGAAACCCATCCCCATGAAATTGCGCGACCTGCTTTTCGCTGAGCTCGATCATGAGGCGACTATGCCGGGCCGCGCTGGCTCCTGACAAGAAATCTCGGACCCTTCCATTACTCCTCCGTCATGCCCGCGCTTGCGCGGGCATCCACGTCTTCCTTTTCGCCTCAAGTCATGGATACCCGGGCTCGGCCTTCGGCCGCCCCGGGCATGACGGCCATCGCCCGACACATTTGACGACTCTCTTCGAAGTCACGAGACTGGCGCCCGCAACCGGAAGGGAAATCAGCGATGGCCGATCTGGATCTTTGTTATTTGCCGGCGAGCGAATTGGCCCGGCGCATCCGCGAAGGCAAGCTCTCGCCGGTCGATCTCATCGACAACGCCCTCGAGCGCATCGCCGAGGTGAATCCGGCCCTCAACTGCTTCTGCTTCGTCTATCCCGAGGAAGCACGATCCAAGGCCAAATCGGCCCATGAGGATGTGAAGGCCGGCAAGCCGCTGGGCCCGCTGCACGGCGTTCCCTTCGCCATCAAGGATCTGACCCCCACCAAGGGCAAGCGCACGACTCTCGGCTCCTATGCCTATGAACATTGGGTGCCCGAAGCAGACGCGCCCATCGTGGAGGCCCTGGACAAGGCGGGCGGCATCATGGTGGGCAAGACGACGACGCCCGAGTTCGCCTATTCCAGCTTCACCGAAAGCCCGCTCTGGGGCATCACGCGCAATCCCTGGAACAAGACGCGCACGCCCGGCGGCTCCTCCGGCGGATCGGGGGCCGCAGTTGCCAGCGGCGCGGTGCCCCTGGCCGAGGGTTCCGACATGGGCGGCTCGGTGCGCATCCCCGCATCCTTCTGCGGCATCGTGGGATTGAAGCCCAGCTTCGGGCGCATTCCCTTCACCATCCTGCCCAGCCAGTTCGATTCGATTTCCCACTTCGGGCCGCTCGCGCGGACCATCGACGATGCGGCCCTGTTCCTGGACGCGACCCAAGGCCCCGACGAGCGCGATATCCAATCGCTGAAGCCCCGCCTCGACATTCCCAAGCCGCTTGCCGGCGACATCCGGGGCTGGCGCCTGGCGCTGGCGCCGAACCTGGGATTCCTCTTCATCGATCCGGAGGTCGAGGATGCGGTGCGCCGCGCCGCGGCCGCGCTCACCGCCCAGGGCGCCATCGTCGAGGAGGTCGATCTCGGCTGGACCAGGGAGATGAACGATTCCTGGGGCCAGCATTGGGGCGTCTATCTGGCATCCTTCTTCGGCCATAAGCTGGAAGAGTTCCGCCCCAAGATGGATCCCAACGTGGTGCGGCTGATCGAGGCCGGCCTGGCGATGAATGCCGTCGACTTCAAGCGCATCGAGTTCCTGCGCACCGAGATGTGGAACAAGCTGTCGCCGATCCTGCAGCGCTGCCACGCGCTGCTCTGCCCGACCATGGCCCATCCGGCGCCCAAGGTGGGCGGCAAGGATACGGACTACGACTGGGTCGACGAGCGGGGCCATTTCCACGGCCTCGACGTCACCTCTGTCTTCAATTTCGTCAGCCAATGTCCCGCCCTTTCGGTGCCCGCCGGATTCACCGAGGGGGGCCTGCCCATCGGTCTGCAGATCGTGGCGCGGCGCTATGAAGACTTGACCGCCCTCAACATCGGCAAGGCCCTGGAAATGGCCCGCCCCTGGTCCCAGCACCGGCCAAAGATTTAGAAACAGGCCGCCCTTCAAAATTCCTCTTCTTTTAATCCCCCGCCCCCTCGATGGGGGCGGGCCGGGGTGGGGTGATACGGCTCGGTTGATGGCGTGCGACAATCAGATTGGCAAGGATTCGGAATCGCCGGTGCAAGCCCCCCACCCCAACCCGCCCCCACTGAAGGGGGGCGGGGACAGTAAGGGGCCCGGACCAATCTTCTCTTCTGATACCGCGGCCCGCCCGTCTCCCTTGCCCGCCATCCTTCGATCCGCTATGCCGGGCCGTCATCTACGGGGAATTCCATGAGCGAAGCGCTCCGCCGCCGGACCGGTGGCCAGATCCTGATCGATCAGTTGAAGATTCACGGGGTCGATCTGGCCTTCGGCGTGCCGGGGGAGAGCTATCTGGCGGCTCTCGACGCCCTCTACGATTCGCAAAACAGCATCAAGTTCATGGTCTGCCGCCAGGAAGGCGGCGCCTGCGTCATGGCCGAGGCCTATGGCAAGTTGACCGGCAGGCCGGGGATCTGTTTTGTCACTCGCGGCCCCGGGGCCACCAACGCCTCCATCGGGCTGCATACCGCCTATCAGGATTCATCGCCCCTGATCCTCCTGATCGGCCAGGTGGCGCGCGACCAGGTGGAGCGCGAGGCTTTCCAGGAAATCGACTTCCGCCGCATGTTCGGCCCCGTCACCAAATGGGTGGCCGAGATCGACGATGCCCGGCGCATTCCCGAACTGGTGAGCCAGGCCTTTCATCGCGCCACCTCGGGCCGGCCCGGGCCGGTGGCGCTCGCCCTGCCCGAGGACATGCTGACCGAGGTGGCCGAAGTGGCCGATGCCGGCCCCTACAAGACGATCCAGGCCCATCCGGGGTCGGCGGACATGGCGCGCTTGCGCGAGATGCTGGCGGCGGCCAAGCGGCCCCTGATGATCGTGGGCGGCGGCGGCTGGACGGCCGAGGCCTGCGCCGACATCGCCGCCTTCGCCGCCGCCAATCATCTTCCGGTGGGCGCCTCGTTTCGCTGCCAGGACATCGTCGACAATCTGCACCCCAATTACGCCGGCGACGTCGGGATCGGCATCAATCCGAAACTGGCGGAGCGGGTCAGGACCACCGATCTGTTGCTGGTGGTGGGGCCGCGCCTGGGCGAAATGACCACCAGTGGCTATACGCTGGTGGATATCCCCATGCCGCGCCAACCCCTGGTCCATGTCCATCCCGGGGCCGAGGAATTGGGCCGGGTCTATCAGGCGGCACTGCCCATCAACGCCGGCATGCCCGCTTTCGCCGCGGCGGCGAAGGCCATGAAGCCGGTAGACCCATCCGCCTGGCGCGGCTGGACCGAGCAGGCCCACGCCGACTATCTGGCCAATACGGAGATCGTGCGCGGGCCCGGCGAGATGCAGCTGGGCGAGGTCGTCGCCTTCCTGCGCAAGCGCGTGCCGCCCGAGACGATCATCACCAACGGGGCCGGCAATTACACGGCCTGGGTCCATCGCTATTACCCCTATCGCGGGTATCGCACCCAACTGGCGCCCACCAGCGGGGCCATGGGCTATGGCGTGCCGGCGGCGGTGGCCGCCAAGGCCGTATATCCCACCCGGCCCGTCATCTCCTGGAACGGCGACGGCTGCTTTATGATGAACGGGCAGGAGCTGGCCACGGCGGTTCAATACGGCCTCGCCGTCATCTTCGTCGTGGTCAACAACGGCATGTACGGCACCATCCGCATGCATCAGGAACGCCATTATCCCGAACGGGTCATCGGCACCGACCTGGTCAATCCGGATTTCGCCGCGCTCGCCCGCGCCTATGGCGCGCTGGGGGAGACGGTCACCCACACCGCGGAATTCGCCCCCGCCTTCGAACGCGCCATGGCCGCGGGCAAGCCCGCGCTGATCGAAATCAGGATTGATCCGGAAGCCTTGACGCCGCGCCAGAGCCTCAGCCAGATCCGCGCCGCCGCAAAGGCGAAAGGATAGCCAACAGGGCGAAACGGGCGAGGATCGCCAGATCCATCAACGGACGCTGCCAGACCGGCATTCCACGCTTGCGGAAGTAACGGCGAAAACCGCGGGCCTTGTACCATTCGATGGCCAGATGCCTCGCCGCGCTCGAGCTGCGCGCATGGCGAATGCGGATGCCGGGCACCAGGCAGACTTCACCGCCCGCCGTCTGAAAACGGGCGCAGAAATCGAGATCCTCGACATGCAGGAAGAAGCCGCCGTCGAGGCCGCCCAGCGCCCAATAATTTTCTCGCGTCAGGAACATGGCGGCTCCGCTGATGGCCGGCACAGCCGCGACAGTGGCCGGCAGAGCGCCCGCCATCTCGATTCGGGGCCAGCCCGGGATCAGACGATGGATATGCAAGGCTTCGCCCAGCAGGCCGGCCGGCGTCGGCAGGTTACGGCGCGTTGCCCGCTGCTCGCGGCCGTCGTCGTCGATCATGACGGCGCCCAGCAGAGCGGGGGTTTCGCGCCGCCGCAGTTCCGCGCGAAACTTCTGCGCCGCGTCCGCAGGCAGCACGCAATCCGGATTCAGCAGCAGCACGTAATCCTGCTCGCTATGGCGCACCGCCAGGTTACAGCCCGCGGCAAATCCGATATTTCCCTGCCCGACGATGATCTTGAGGCGCGGCTCGATGGCCGCGCGACCCGCGAGTTCCGCCCGGACCTCGCTCGAATTGCCGTTGTCGACCAGGATCAGCCTCTCGACCGCCGTGTCCGCCAGCGCGGCATCGATCGCCGCGAACAGGACCGACCCGGTGCGATAGCTCACCATGGCGATGGCGACGCGGCCGTCGCCCTCCGCCCGCGCCAGATGCTCGTCCGCCGCAGCCAATCGGACGATGGGCCAGCGTCGCGCCGCGGCAAGGGGCGACCAGCAGAGCACCGCCAGGACGCCGCCCCGGCGCCTGCGTTGAATCACCCTGCGCTTGCGCAGGGCCTTCGGCAGGCCGATGACGCCGTCCCGCAAGCCCCGGGCAAAGGCGCCCAGTTCCCCGTTGATGGCAGCCGGCACCGCCATGACCAGATTGACCAGGAGATGAACCGGCATCATCGGCCAGAACAGCGCCGGCGGCATATTCTTGACGAAGACCCAGAGTCGGTTGCGCGCCCCGTGATATCGGGCGAAGGTGCCGCGCCCGCCACCGCTGCCCCCGCCGATATGGCGCACGACCGCATTGGCGAGCTGGATCGAGGGATGGCCTGCCAGGCGCAGGCGAAACGCCAGATCCACATCCTCGCCATAGCAGAAGAAATCCTCGTCGAACCCGCCGACGGCCAGCAGCGCGTCGCGGTGATAGAGGGCCGCGGCGGCGCAGGGCGACAGGATCTCGCCCTCGATGCAGCGCCCGGCCAGGGGCCGGCGAAATCCGCCGCGCCAGTAGAGGCCGCTGACGTGATAGGCATCGCCCGCGCCATCGAGGCGGTCGGGCCGGATTCCATCGATCTGCAGGGAACCGAAGGCCGCGGCATCGGGATATCGGGCGGTACCCCGCATCAATTGCGCCAGCCAATCGGGCTCGGCGAAGGCATCGGGATTCAAAGCGGCGATCCAGGGCGATTCCACCGCCGCGATGGCGCGATTGTTGGCGGCGGCAAATCCGATGTTCTGCTCCAAGCGGATGGCGCGCCAACCCGGGGGAAGATCGTTCAGCGCCTGAAGGGATTCGTCGCTGGAGGCGTTATCGACGACCACTACCGTGAAATCGCGAAAGCGTTGCGCCCGCAGCGCCGCCAGGCAGCGCGCCAGATATTGCCCGCTGTTGAAATTGACGACGACCACGGCCACCTGCGTGGTGGCAGGATTTGCCGTCCGCGCCGCGCGCAAGTTTTCGACGGCCGAGCGGGCCAGTTCAGCGACCATAGACGGCTCCGGCAGCCATCCGGCAGTGGAGGATGGCGATAAAGATTGGTCGAGGTCATCGACAGGGGGCAACACTAGCCCGGAATTCCCGGCGGAACCAACGCGACATTGTCGCGGGATAGGGCGTTTCGGCCAAAAATTCGCCCGGCATGGGACAGTCGACGAACCCATCGGCGAAAGCTATGTCTATATTGAGAATTGCGTTCCAAGCGTCAGGGGTTCGCCATGGGGATGGTTGTCAACTGCGCGGCCTATGAAGACGGACGCCGGGTCGCGGATATCGACATCGACAAGCTCGACGATTGGCCGGCCAAGGACGGCCGCGTCATCTGGATCGGTCTGCACGAGCCTGACGAAGATCTGTTGACCAAGCTGCAGCGCCACTTCGGACTGCACGAGCTGGCGATCGAAGACGCCCATGTCGCCCATCAGCGCCCGAAGCTGGAAGTCTACGGCGACAGCCTGTTCCTGGTGCTGCGCACGGCCCAAATGATCGAGGGCAAGCTCCAGCTGGGCGAGACCCACATTTTTGCCGGCCGGGGCTATGTCATTTCGGTGCGTCATGGACCCTCGGTCAGCTATGCCGAAGTCCGCCGGCGCTGCGAACAGGCCCCGAAGATGCTGAAGAAAGGCGAGGATTTCATCGTCTATGCCCTGATGGATTTCGTCGTCGACAGCTATTTCCCCATCGTCACCGGCATGCAGGACGAAGTCAGCGCCATCGAAAACCGTGTCTTTCAGGACACCTTCGATCAGAGCGGTATCGAGCATATCTACGACTTGCGCAGCGACCTGCTGACCCTGCGCAATGTCGTGCTGCCCCTCATCGACATCTGCAATCGCATGATGCGCTTCGACGTGCCGCTGATCGACCGCGATACCTATCTTTATTTCCGGGACGTCTACGATCATGCCCTCAAGGTCAGCGAGAGCATCGGAACCCAGCGCGAACTCCTGACCTCGGCGCTGGAAGCCAATCTTCTGCTCTCCTCGGTGCGCCAGAACGAGGTGATGAAAAAGCTGGGCGCCTGGGCCGCCATCCTGGCGGTACCGACGGCCATCGCCGGCATCTACGGCATGAACTTCCAGAACATGCCGGAACTCCACTGGCGCTACGGCTATCTGGCCATCATGGTGGTGATCCTCGGCCTCTGCGGCTATCTTTATTACCGCTTCAGCAAGTCGGGCTGGCTCTAGGCGTCCCGGCAGCGAGCGATCTGCCCGGCCGTCGAGGAGTCATGGGACGCGACCTCACGGCGCTTGACAGGCGCGGGCGGGCGGGCGAAACCGCCCCGGCCTTTGGAAGAATAGATGGGTCTTCCGCGCCAGCGGGTGAAGCTTGCACAAATTCCGACAACGAATCGCTTACACGATCCAGGCGGCGGGCATCGCGGTCGTCTTTGCCATCCTTCGGATGATGCCGGTCGACTGGGCATCGGACCTGGCCGGCTATGTCGGCCGCAGGTTCGGTCCAGCCTTCAAGGTCAGCGATGTCGGCCGGCGCAATCTGCACGCGGCATTTCCCGAAAAGACCCCGGCCGAGATCGAGGCCATCGTCGTCGGTGCCTGGGACAATCTCTGCCGCACCTTTGCCGAATATTCCCAGCTCGATCGCCTGTGGGACGTGGCGCCGGCGGACCTCGCCCATCAGACCCGCATCGAATTCGTCAATCCGGAGCGCTTCTATCAGCTCCGCGACGGACACAAGGCGGGAATCATCTACACCGGCCATTGCGGCAATTGGGAACTGCTGCCCATCGCCGCCGAGCGTTATGGCCTGCCGGTCGCCGTGGTCTTTCGCCCGCCCAATAACCCCTTCGCCCGCCGGCTGGTCGAGAAGGTCCGCCGGCGCAGCATGGGCCGATTGCTGCCCAGCGGCTTCGGGACGGCGGCGGCGGCGGCCGAAGCGCTGGATGGCGGCGAGAATCTGGGGTTGATGATCGACCAGTATTACGGGCAAGGGATCGATCTGCCCTTCTTCGACCGGCCGGCGCGCACGGCCCCGACGCTCGCCAGGCTCGTCCGGCGCTTTGATTGTCCGATCACCGGTGCGGTGGTCGAGCGGCTGAAGGGCGCGCGCTTTCGCCTGCATATCCTGCCCTCCGTCGAGATACCCCGCACCGCCGATGGCGGGGCCGACATTCGGGCCCTGATGGCGGAGGTCACGCGGACCCTTGAAGACTGGGTCCGTGCCCACCCGGACCAGTGGCTCTGGTTCCATCGCCGCTGGCGCTAGAGCAAAGATTGCGATTTTCGGGGGATATGCCTAAATTCAGCCCGATTCGCCCTCCCCCCACAATACGGCACCGGAAGATCATGCAAGATACCTTTAACGCCGTCGCGGACATCATTGCCGAGACTTGCAATATCGACCGGGCGACGATCCAGCCGACATCCCACACCATCAACGATCTCGGCATCGACAGCCTCGATTTTCTGGACGTCACCTTCGCCATCGACAAGCGTTTCGCCATCAAGATGCCCATCGAGAAGTGGATGCAGGACATCAACGAGGGCAAGGGCTCGGTCGACGACTACTTCATCTTGAGCAATCTCTGCGCCCGGATCGATGAATTGAGGGCGGCAAAGCCTGCCTGATGGCGGACCGAGCGCCTCGCCCCGCAAGCTGCCCCAGAACCTGATTGGCCGGCGTCATGCGCCTCGAATATTTCCAGATGGTTGATCGGGTCGAGGCGGTGGATCCGGTCGCCGGCACGATCCGCGCGCGCGCCGAAGTGCCCCGGGAGTCGAGTGTCTTCGAGGGCCATTTTCCCGGATATCCCATCCTGCCGGGCGTGCTATTGGTCGAATGCATGGCCCAGACTGCGGGCCATCTGATCCTCGTCTTGGAGAAATTTCAGCGCATGCCGTTTCTCGCCCAGATCGAAACCGCGAAACTCCGGCGCTTTGTCGAGCCCGGAACCGCGCTTTCGATCAGCGCCAGCCTGGTCCATCTGGGATCGGGCTATGCCGTAACCAAGGCCGAAGTAGAGACCGAGACCGGTGCGGTCGCCGAAGCCGGCATCCGCTTTCGCTCTCTCCCCTTCCCCAACCACGCCATGCGCGATCTGATGCTGGAAAACGCGCGCCGCCTCGGTCTCGATGCGCCGATGCGCGCATAGCCGATCCGAGATGTCGCCATGAAACGTGAAGTTTGGATCACCGGCTGCGGACTGATCTCCACATTGGGCGAGGGGCGCGCCGCCCATTGGGCGAGCTTGGCCGCCGCCGCCTGGCAGGGGCGGGCCGACAGCACGCGGTTTGCCCCCCATACCGTCTATCCGATGGTGCCGCTCGACCTCGATCGCTTCATCCCGCGCAAAGGCGATCAGCGGGCCATGGGTCCGCTGATGCATTACGGCTGCTATGCCGCCGGCATGGCGCTGGCCGAGGCCGGCATCGCGGGGAACGAGGCTTTGCTGGCGCGCACCCATATGGTTGTCGCCGCGCCGGGCGGCGAGCGCGATGTGAGCGTCGACGAACAGATCCTGGCGGCCCATGTCGACAAGCCCAACACCGACGGTTGGCTCAATGAAATGCTGGTGACGGGCCTCCGGCCGACCTTGTTCCTCGCCCAATTGCCCAATTTGTTCGCCGGCAATATCTCGATCGTCCATGGCGTCTCCGGATCCAGTCGTACCTTCATGGGGGAGGAATCCGCAGGATTGGATGCGGTGCGCATCGCCTGGGAACGCATCGCCGCGAATCAGGGCGATCTGTTCCTTGTTGGCGCGGCCTTCAACGCGGAGCGGCCCGAAACGCTGCTGATGTTCGAGCCCTATGGCCTGCTGCGCCAGACGCCCGTGCCCGACCTCTGGCACCGGCCGGCCAATGGCATGGCGCTCGGCAGTGCCGGCGCCTTCCTGGTCATGGAGTCTCGTACCCATGCCGAAGGGCGCGGCGCCCGGGGGCTGGCGCGCCTGGGATCCGTCCAGGCAGGGTTCTCCGATCGCAAGCAGGGCAGCGCCGCTGCAGTAGCCCGCCGGCAATGGGACGGCATCGCATCGCAATCGGACGGAAAGGCGCCACCGGTCCTGAGCGGGGCCTGCGGGGCCGGCCAAATCACCGCCGAGGAACATGATTTCCTCGCCGGCCGATCCAACACGGGCCCGGTCCGCGGCACGGCTGCGGCATTGGGCCACAGCGTTGAAGCCTCTTTCCTTGCCAACCTCGGGCTTGCTATCACCTGTCTGGAGCAGGGCCGGCTTTTTCCCGCCCTATCGCCGGACGAGCCCATCGAGACCCGGGGCGATGACGCCGCCGACAGGCTGCTGGTCACGGGATGGGGTCATTTTCGCGGCGAGGGCATGGCGCTGATCGAGAGGGTAGCATGAGTGAGACAACGAACAAGCCGATCGCCGTCACCGGCATCGGCATGGTGACGTCGCTAGGCCTGGGCAAGAAAGAGAACTGGCGCCGGTTGTCGGCGGGCGAGTCCGGCATCCATCGCCTCACCCGCTTTCCCATCGAGGGTCTCCGGACCACCATCGGCGGCTCGGTCGATTTCCTGCCCATCGAGACCAGCGATACGCCGACGATCAGCTTCGAAATGGCGCGCGAGGCCGCGCGCGAGGCGATCGCCGAAAGCGGCATCGGCGAACCCGGCAAATTTCCCGGCGAGATGTTCCTGGCCGCCCCGCCCATGGATCTCGATTGGAGCCATCGCTTCGACCTCGCCGACCGGCAGGGGGGCACTCAATACAAAGCCCTCATCGAGGCATCGCGCAAAGGGGCCGAGCATGTTCACGACGGCAGCATCAACGCCGGGGTCGCCTGGCGTCTGATGGCGGAATTCGGGCCGCAGGGATCGCCCATCACGCTCTCGACCGCTTGCGCTTCCGGCGCCTCGGCCATCCAGCTCGGCGTCGAGGCGATCCGCCGCGAATCCTGCGACACCGCCCTGGCCATCGGCACCGATGGTTCGATCCAGCAGGAGGCGCTGATCCGCTTCTCCCTGCTCTCTGCCCTTTCCACGGCCAACGAAGAACCGACCCAGGCCGCCAAGCCTTTTTCGCGCAATCGCGATGGTTTCGTCATGGCCGAAGGCGGCGCGGCGCTGGTTTTGGAAGACGCGGAGAAGGCGAAAGCCCGCGGCGCCAATATACTGGCCTACATCCTGGGATGCGGGGAAGCCGCCGACACGTTTCATCGCACGCGCAGCAACCCGAACGGGGCGGCAATTCTGCGCTGCATGCGCGAAGCGCTGGCGGACGCCGGCCTAGGCGCCGAGGACGTCGATTACATCAACGCCCATGGCACCGGCACGCCGGAAAACGACAAGATGGAAGCCTTCTGCATCCAGCAGCTGTTCGGCGAGCGCGCCGGTCGGGTTCCCATCAGCTCCAACAAATCGATGATCGGCCATACCCTGACAGCCGCCGGCGCCGTCGAAGCCGCCTTCTCGATCCTCACATTGCGCGACCAGCTTCTGCCGCCGACCATCAATTACCATCAGCCC
>WNFT01003927.1_pt1 | contig 19032 bp, 20 predicted proteins | sample 5400191 | NCBI WGS metagenome assembly WNFT01 (sample SAMN13153359, study PRJNA577476) | soil metagenome | isolation source: 80 cm saprolite under Madrone tree | place: USA:California | collected 2016-06-14 | reverse complement strand
CCGAGGGCGAGCGTCGGCCAGGCGAGATAGGCGAGATAGCCGTTGAAGGCGACGAAAGATCCCAGGGTGATGCGCCCCTCGAGAACTTCCGTGCCGCCGACCCACAGGATGATGAGCCCGCCCAGGCCGGAGATGAGCCCGAGCATGGGGGAAAAGGCTGCCTGGGTGCGCGCGAGCCGGAGACTGCGCGCGAGGTACTCGCCGTTCAGGCGGCCGAAAGCGTCGATCTCCCGCTCCTCCATCGTGTAGGCGCGCACGACGGACATGCCCGTCAGGTTCTCTTGCACCTTGGCCGAGAGCGTGCCCAGCTGCTCCTGCACGGCGAGGGACTCGACGTCGACCCGATGGTTGAAGCGGCGCGCGAGGAGCACGAGCAGCGGCGAGGGCGCGAGCGCCCAGAGCGTGAGTCGCGGATCGATGGCCCACATGGCCGCCAGCGTGCCTGCGAAGGTGAACGTGGTGCCCACGAGCATCACGGCCCCGAAGCCCGCCAGCGCGCGCAGGGCCTGCACGTCGTTGGTCGCGCGCGACATGAGGTCGCCCGTGCGGTGGGTCAGGTAAAAAGCCGGCGGCAGAGTCTCGAGGTGAGCGTAGAGATCACGCCGGACGTCGTGCTCGACCCACTGTCCCGCGCCCAGGATCGTGAAGCGCGAGCCGAGCCTCGCCAGGCCGTGCAAGAGAGCCAAGCCGACGATCACCGCCGAGTGAAAGCCAAGCGTGTGACCGCCGCTGCGGAGGTCGTCAATCGCCTCCTTGACCTGCCACGGGATTCCCAGCGACAGGCCCGTGGCGAGCGCCAGGCAGGCGAAGCCCGCGCCGTAGCGGGCGGCGTAAGGACGGAGGTAACTTAGGACGCGCCGGGCGGGAGACACCCGCACAGTATACCGAGGCCGGCCCCGCGCCGCCTGCGAGCGAGCGTTCCCGTCTCGCTTCTTTTGACACGGCCAGCCACCCCTGCCTAGACTGATTCATGTTCCGACTGCTCGCTCTCCTCCTCATCCTGGCCGGGCCGCTCACATCCGATGCGCAGGATCAGGGAAGAGCTCTACCTGATGGCCCGAACGGAGCTAGCCGAAAGGGAGACACACGCATGAGCGACGCGCCGACGTTCGGACGCTACGCCGAGATTCCCGTCGACCGGATGACGCCGGCGCAGCGGGAGGGCTATCGTTTCCTCGTGGAAGGCCCGCGCGGCCGGCTGCCCGGGCCCTACAAGGTGTGGGTGCACAATCCGAAGCTGATCCATGCAGCCGGACCGCTCGGTCAGCACTTCACGCCGGGCCAGTCCTCGCTCTCCGAGCGAGAGCGGGAAATCGCTGTCCTCGTCATCACCAGCCGATGGCACTCGGCCTACCCCACGGCGGCGCACGAGAAGCGCGGCGTGGAGGTCGGCCTGCCAGCCGGCACGGTGGAAGCAATCGTCGCGGGTCTGCCAGTGTCGTTCTCCGATACCCGTGAGCAAGTGGTCTACGAGGTGGCGATGGCTCTGGCCGCCGGGCGCCTCGTACCCCAGGGCCTCTACGATCGCGCCGTCAAGGCGCTAGGGCACGAGAGCGTGACCGACATGATCGTCCTGATGGGCTACTACACGGCGGTCTCGCTGACGATGAACTTCTACGCCGTGCCGGCCGGAAGCCCAGGGCTGGCGCGCTAGGCGGAGCTAGCCCAGCACCTCACGGAAGGACCGGATCGCGTCCATGTGCGCCTTCGGCGAGCCGAAGCCGGCGCGCATGGTATCCACTGCCAGGTGGGTAGCCCCCAGCGCGCGCCACGCTTCCACACGGCGGCGCCACTCGTCTTTCTCCAGCCCCGCGATGCTGATCCACGGATCGATGCCGAATTGCTTGGGATCGCGGCCGGCCTCCGCCAGATACCGCTGGAGCTGGCCCACGTAGCCCTTCATGCGGTCGTCCGGAGGTCTCCCCGCCGGCATCCAGCCGTCGCCGATACGCGCGGCGCGCTTGAGCACGGGCTCCGCGGCGCCCCCGAACCAGATGGGGATGGGACGCTGAACGGGCAGCGGGTTGATCCCGGCGTTGTCGATCACGTGGTAGGCGCCCTTGTAGGTGACGAGCGGCTGGGTCCAGAGCTTGCGGAGGACTTCGATCTGCTCCTCCACGCGGCGCCCGCGTGTCTTGAACAACTCGCCGAGCGCATCGTATTCGACGTAGTTCCAGCCGATCCCGATGCCGAGGCGCAGGCGGCCGCCGCTGAGCACGTCGACCTCCGCGGTCTGCTTGGCCACGAGGGCCGTCTGGCGCTGCGGCAGGATGAGAATGCCCGTGACGAGCTGGAGCCTCGTGCTGACCGCCGCCAGGAACCCGAAGAACACCATCGGCTCGTGAAACGGATGCTCGTAGGTGTAGGGCCCCGTCAGCTTCGGCTCACGGTTCGGGTGGGCGCCCAGCACGTGGTCGTAGACGAGCAGGTAGTCATAGCCGAGCCCTTCGACCGTCTGCGCGTAATCCTTGATGGCCTGGACATCGTTCCCGAACTCGATCTGCGGAAACACCACCCCGTATTTCATGACGCTTCCTCCCTGACTGAGCTTGCGCTGGCTTGACTGGCTTGCGCTGGCTTTTGCTCGCGGTGAGTGTACGGGAGCCAATTTGACTTGTCACGTGGCCTTTGACAGGATCGGCGCGGGAAAGGCCATCGTCCTGACCCTGAAGAAGCTCTTCCTCGCCGAGTACCAGATCGAGTTCTACGCGCTTTCGGGAGTAATCGTCGCCGGCCTCGTCGCCGACAAGCTCGTGGTGATCCTCGACCACACGCCGCCCGGCCATCGCTTCGCCGCCGACCACAGACCCGGACTGGCCGCGCTCTACAAGACCATCATCTACACGGCCGTGGCGTTCGTGGTCGTCACCAGCGAAAAGCTCCTTCATGCCTACCGGGAGCACGACGGGCTCGCGAGCGCGATCACGGCGATCTGGGAGAAGCGGGACGGGAGCCTCATCCTGGCCAAGGTGCTCTGCGTCGGCTTGGCTTTCCTGGGCTACCACCTCTTCGCGGCGGCCGACGGCCGGCCGGGCAAGGGCACGTCTGGCGCGCGCTCTGGGCACGACGGTAGCCCCGGCAGCGCTCACGGGGCGGCCGGACCGAGAAGACCCCGCCTGACAGTCCAGATCGTGACCGGCTGGTCCCGACCCGCCACGCGGACTTCTCCGTGGCGCGTGAAGGGATCGAGCAGCCCGTCGGCCGACATGCCCTCGGCACGAACCTGCGTCACGAGCTCGTCGGTGATTACGATCTGGGCGTCGATCTCGCGGGTGAGTCGTTCCAGCCGGCTCGTCACGTTGACCGTGTCGCCGATCACGAGGTAGTCGAGCCGCTGCCTGTCGCCGATGCTGCCCACGACGGCATTTCCGTAGTGGACTCCGATGCCGATCTCCACCGGCAGCTCTCCGCGCGCAGCGCGCTCGGCGCTCCAGCGGCTCGTCTCGGCGGCCAGCCTCACGGCACAGCGGAGGGCCCGTGTGGCATCGTCCGGCCCCGGGGACGGAGTACCAAAGGTCGCCATGACGGCGTCACCAATGTACTTCTCGAGCGTGCCGCCATGCTCGAAGATGACGCGCGTCACGCGCTCGTGAAACCCCTGCACGAACGCCATCGTGCGCGCGGCTCCGATAGTCTCGCTGATCCTCGTGAACCCCCTGATGTCGGCGAAGAGCACGGCGACCCGCTGCTGTCGTGCCGCTGTCTCGGTCGGCCCAGCGCTCGCCAGCACGTCGACGACGTTCGGAGAGAAGTATCGGGCGAGATTCGCGCGGGCCAGATGGTCCGCCACCTGCCGCTTCAACAAGCTCCGCGAGCGCGACACTGCGGCGGCCAGGACCAGGGTGAGGAGCAGCAGCAACACCGTTTGGGTGCGCCAGGCCGTATCGCTCACGAAGCGAGGGTCGAGGTACAGGGTGAGCAAGCCCGTCGGGCTCACCCCCCGCCTGTCGATGAGGGGCCCTTGGACCGTAACCGTGCCAGGCAGGTGCAGCATGACGTAGTGGCCCACGCCCCAGGCCACGGCCGTGAGCGCGCCTGTCCAGACCACGAGGCTCGGAGAGTACGACAGCACCGCACCCGCGACATAGATGAAGAGGTAGAACACGGTGACGAGGCGGAGCTGCATCTGGGGAGGCCAGTCCTGGGGGAAGGTAAGCGGCGCGAGCACCACGACGACCAGGAGCGCCACCTCGAAGACGGTGAACACACCGGCCCAGAAGACGGGGCGCCCCCATCGCCGGCCGAGCCAGTACTGGAGCACGCCAGACAGGGCGAAAGCGGCGACGGTGAGGAGCCCCAGCGCCATGCGAACGGGCGCGTAGTTCACGATCAGCCAGAGGGCCACGGATGCTAAGACCACGAGCCGGACGCGCAGAAGGAAGCGGAGCCCGTCCTGTTCCGCCGCGGCAACGGCCGCCTCGATGCTCGACTGGGGCATGGCGCTTCCCCTATGCCCCCACTTTAGCCGGGAGCGAACCCTAGGCCGTGACCGCCGGCGGAGGCCCGTCGGCGTAGGGCTTGAGCGCCGCGTAGACGGCGAAGAGCATCGGCGTCGGGATCCCGTAACGCTCACCGAGCCGCACGGCGTGACCGTGCAGCGCCTCCAGCTCGAGGCGCTTGCCCTGCGCCAGGTCGTGGTGAAGCGAGGACGTGAAGGCGGCGCCCATGCTGTCGAGCATGGCCATGGTCCGCTCCGGCAGGCCCGCGTCGAGCCCAGCCCCCGCCGCGTTCCCCAGCGCCACCATCTCGTCGAGAATGGCGCGGTACATCCGCCGCGTCTCGGGCACGGACCGGACGACGCCGGCCGGGCAGCGCGTCAGCGCCGTCATGCCGGCCTGTGCCGCGATCAGCGCGTACTTCTCCCACAGGGCGCGAAGCATGGTGGAGGAGATCTCCGCCTGGATTCCGGCGCGCTCGCAGGCCTCGAGGAAGGCCCGCCCGCGCTCGCTCGGGCGGCCGTCCATCTCGCCGAAGACGAGGCGACCCAGGAACCTGTGGCTGACGACGCCCGGCGCCTCGATGGTCGCCAGCACCTGGGCCACTCCGCCCATCACGTGCCCGGGCCCCAGGATGCTCTCGAGCTTCTCCTCGTTTTCCACGCCGTTCTGGACCGGCAGCACGCCCGTGCCCTGCCCAACGACGGGTTTGATGGCTTCGCCGGCGCTGTCCGTGTCGAACGATTTGACGCAGAAGAGGACGAGGTCAGCAGGCGGCAGGCCTTCCAGATGCTCGACGACAGGCGCGCGGACCACCCACTCGCCGTCGACGGCCGACTTCACGCGGAGCCCATGCGTCCGGATGGCCTCGAGGTGCGCGCCGCGCGCGACGAAGGTGACGTCCTCACCCGCCCGCGCGAGCTTGGCGCCGAAGTAACCGCCGGTCCCGCCCGATCCCATCACGACGATGCGCATCGGATTCCTCCCCGTGGAAGCGTCGCACGGCTGTCAATCCACGCGTGTGCTACGCTTTGAAAAGTCATGGCCGATCCCTTCCTCGAGGTCGCCGTGGACGCCGCGAGGCGCGCGGGCACTCTCCTTCTCGGCCGCCTCGGCACGCTGCGCACCATCGACTACAAGGGCAGCCCGAGCAACATAGTCACCGAGATGGATCGCCAGGCCGAATCGCTCATCGTCGGATGCATAACGGAGCGCTTCCCCGACCACGCGGTGCTGGCGGAAGAAGGCGGAGCCCGCGCGGGGAGCGCCTCGCATCGCTGGATCGTGGATCCGCTCGACGGCACGACCAACTACGCTCACGGGATGCCCTTCTTCGCCGTCTCCATCGCGCTCGAGATCGAGGGCGCCGTGGTCCTGGGCGTCGTCTACGACCCCAACCGCGACGAGTGCTTTACGGCGCGGCGCGGGCACGGCGCGTTCCTCAACGGAGAGCGCATGCGCGTATCCGAGACGCCGAGCCTGGACGAGAGCCTGCTCTCCACCGGCTATCCCTACGACATCCGCAAGGTTCGCGACAACAATCTCGCCGAGCACGCGGCCTTCATGGTGCGGTGCCGGAGCGTGCGCGAGATGGGCGCCGCCGGACGGCTCGACGCGTTCTGGGAGCTGAAGCTCGGGCCGTGGGACGTGGCCGCTGGGTGTCTCATGGTCGAGGAGGCGGGAGGCCGCGTGACGACCCCCGATGGAGGCCCGGTCGACCTTGGCGCGCCGTCCGTCGTCGCGTCCAATGGCAGAATTCACGACGAGATCCTGTCGACCCTCAAAGAGGTCCGCGGTCAAGCGCCCAGCGGGTAACGCCGTCCGCCGGCGGCGAGCGTCGGAGTGCCGCCCGGCGGTGTGTCGAGACGCTGGAGCAGTTGCCACGCCGCAGCGCGGCTGAAGCGCGCTTCGAAGCGGCCGTCCTTCACCCGGCAGTAGGGCACGTCCCCTTGCCGTAGCACGAGGCTCGCGGGGTCGAGGGCCTCGCGGCTTCCGTCACTCAGCCAGAGGGCCCAACCCTCCCCCTCCGTCTCGAAACGGACAACGACGAACGGCGCGTCCTCGACCTCGACCGGCACCCGCACCGAGCCGATCTGGAGGAAGTGCCCGGCCGAGTCGACCTGGAGGCCCTGGCGCAGGCTCGCGAGTATGCCCTCGTGGCTCACCTCTTCGCCCTCGTGGAACCAATCCCCGTCGCGGTCGATCCGGAGCCGCGGCAGCTTCCACGTCGAGGGATCGCTCGAGGCCATCAGGAGAACGCCGCGGCGCAAAAGCTCACCGCTCCCTGGGGATCGGGCGCCTGGCTGTAGCGGAGAACGTCGCCGCGCGCCCCCGGTAGCGCGCGCAGGAACGCGTAGATGGGCGAGAGCCCGCAGATGCGACGGCTGTCGCCATCCGCTGCGACGGATCCATAGAAGGCCGCCGCATCCCCCGCCTTCACGGTCTCCAGCATCTCCCTGTCCTCGCGGGCCACGCGCTCGAGCACGGCCTCGGTGTTGGGCATGGCGTCGCCGAAGCGCGGGCCGACGTGGGCCAGGTCCACTCCCGCGATGACGCATACCTTCCGGTCCGACCCGGCGATGCTTTCCGCGAGGGCGTCGAGAAAGCGTGGAACGCGCGGGTCCTCTTCGGCTTCGCCGCCGTTCCATACCGCCTCATGGAGAAAGGACGCCAGCACGGGCAGCACGGTGAAGGATCGGTCGCCCAGCAGCCGGCGCAGCATCACGGCCTGGAATTCTATGGAGTGCTCGCTCCGGTGGGCCGTCTCCGAGGCCAGGAGGTCGTGGCCGTAACGACGCTGGAGCGCCTCGAAGAACGTGCGATCCGCCTCAGTGGCGCCGAGCGGCGTGTCGTACGGCTTGAGCGTCACCGTGAAGGGATCCGCCATGCCTGCGTGGCAGGTGCCGAGGATGACGAAGAGATCGGCGGCCGAGCGCTCGAGGAGCTCCCGGTAGGCCCAGGCATAGGTCGGCCCACCTCGATGGAAGTCGATATGGGGAGCGATGAGCCCCCGGAGGCGCGGTGGCGCTGCGCGCAACGTGGGAAGCCCCGGCCCTTCAGGATGCACGAAGAAGCCGTCGATCTGGCTGCGGAGAGCATCGGGATCGGCGGCGTACGCGCCGCCCGCATGAGCGGCGGGCCTCGAGGGACCCGCGAGCCACGATTCCTCGATCCGGCGCCGACGCGCCGCGAATCGAGGGCTGTCGAGGAAGCCCGCGTCGTCGAGCCGCGCCGCGAAGGCGGCGATGTCTTCGATCCCGGGCGCCTGCTCGCCATGGCGGACCGAGACGACCCGGTGGATCTCGGCCATGGAATGCTCGCCGTCGAAGAGCGAGACGACGTCGAGCGCTGGAATGGGCAGGAGCACGATTTGCTCGGTGAAGCTCGAAGGGTCGCGGAGCGCGATGAGCCGCTCGCCGTCCTGCTCCACCGGGAACGCCTCGAGCGGCCGGAGACGCGGGCGATGCTCGCTGTCCATGAGGGGATCTACGCTTCGAGGTACTTCAGAGCCGCTGCCGCGTAAATCCTTGCCGCATCAGCGACTTCCTTCGCCTCGACATACTCGTCAACCTGGTGCGGGATCAGGCGGTTGCCCGGGCCGCAGGTCACGATGGGAATTCCGAGCTCCATCCTCAAGATGGTTCCGTCTGTCGAGCCCGGGACGCCGCCATACCTGGGTGCGGACCCTGTCGCCTTTCTCACCCCGTGGATCATGGCCTGGACCAAAGCTTCCGATTTCTCCACCTTGGTCGCGAGCCTGAAGGCATTGACCGCCTCCCACTCGACCTTGACGCCGGGCACGGCACCCTCGGCCGCGCGGCAAAGCCCCTCGAGCTCGGCCTGGATGCCCTCGGACCCGATGCCCGGCGTGATCCGCACGTCGAGGGTCAGCTCGGCCGTGGCGGGGATGACATTGGACTGGGGCGCTCCCACGCCACGCGGCGGGCCCTGGATGATGGTGGGCGTCACGGTCGGCGGCTTGAGATGGCGGCTCTTTTCGCACTGCTTGCGCAGCCGCTTCTCGAGCGCGGACACGCGGGCGAGGATGGCGCCGAGGGCCGTGATGGGATTGACTCCCGCTTCGGGCATGGCGCCGTGGGCCATCTTGCCGCGGGCCCGGATGCGCGCCCACACCACGCCGCGCTGCTCGAGGCAGAGCTCGTTCTGCTCGGGCTCGCAGATGATGGCCGCGTCCAGCTCCCGGCCGGCCGCCGTCGTGACGAGGTGGCGGACGCCGAGCATGGCATCCTCCTCGTCCACGAGCGCGCCCACCACCAGCTTGCCCTTGGGCGTGACGTCCGCGCGCCGGAAAGCCGCGAGCGCGACCATGGCGGCCGCGAGCCCGCTCTTCATGTCGGCGGCGCCCCGCCCGTAGATGCGGCCGTCGATCATCTCGGCGGCGAAGGGTGGTCGCGTCCAGTCCTTGGGGTCGCCCTCGGTCACGACGTCGGTATGACCCTCGAGGAGCAGGCAGCGCCGTCCCGGCCCCTTCTCACCGACCCAGGCGAGGACGTTCGGGCGGCCGGGAGCAACCGGCTGCACGTCCACCGGGAGACCCTCGCGCCTGAACCAGGACTCGACGAAGGCGGCGACCTCGGCCTCGTTGGCGCCGGGCTCGCCGGGGCGGTAGACGCTCGGGATACGGACGAGGGCGCGAGTGAGCTCCACCACCTCCTCGGCGCCGATGTGCTCGAAGACGCGCGAGAGCAGGCTCACAGCGGGGCGGGGCTACTCCAGGGGGAAGGAGAGGATGATCGCGTCGAGGCGGATCACGCGGTGCTCCTCGCCGGCGAGATAAAAGAAGTGCCCCTCGATTTCCTCGGGATTCTCCTCGAAGGCGACCACGCTCTTGATGGCCGGCATCTCGCGGAAGGCGTTGGCGCCCTCGTCGAACCCGTCGCCACGCCCGACCACCTCGCCGTAGCGGATGGGCGAGCCCTTGGGACAGTGGACGCGCACGTCGGCGGGCGGCTCCGGCATGAGGCGCACGAGCAGATTGATTCCGAAGACCTGGAAGGGTATCGGGTTCATGGAAGTCATCGTATCACAAGCCCGGAAGCGAGCGTTGGTCCGGGGGCTTCTCGATTCCCTCGAGCTTGGCCTCGACGCGGTTCAGCGCGGCGCCCGCCTCGTCGTACTTGTTGCGGGCGTTCGTCAGGTGACGGCCGACCACGTCGAAGGCTTCCCTGAACTTCTCGAGGTCGCCCCCCAGCCGCGTGAGGCGCTCCTGGATCTCCTGGGCGCTCCGCTCGATCTGAAGCCCCTTCAGGCCGAGCACGATCACCTGCAGGTAGGCGTACAGACTGTTCGGCGACACAGGGATGACGCGCTTGGAGGTGGCGTAGACCCCAGGCGCGTCCTCGTCGAGCGACTCGTCCCTCGTGATCGCCTCGAAGTAGACGTTCTCGGCCGGGATGTACATCAAGGCAAAGTCGTACGTGCCCTCGTCGGGCAGGATGTATTTCTTGGCGATCTCGTCCACCCGCGCCTTGATATCGCGGACGAAGGCGCGGCGCCACTGCCTGCGGGAGCCGTCATCGGTCTCCTGGACCATGCGCTGGAAGTTCTCGAGGGGGAACTTGGCGTCCACCGGCACCATGCGGTCGCCGATGCGCACGACGGCGTCCACGCGATCGCCCGTCGAGAACTGGTACTGGAGCTCGAAGTGCCCCAACAGCATCTGGGACAGGAGGTTTTCGAGGAAGGTCTCCCCGAGGCCTCCGCGGACCTTGGGCGACTTGAGGATCTGCTCGAGGCCGGCGATGCTCTTGCCCACCTCGAAGATGCGCTGGTTGGTCTCGCCGAGCTTGCCGAGGCTGCCTTGGACGTCGCCGACCACGCGCCCCACGTGCTGGAGCTGCTGCTGGACGCTGGCCCCCACCTGCCCCATCTGCGCCGACATGTGGGCCGAGAACTGCGCGAGCTCGGTCCGGAGGGAAGCGGCCGTCTCGGCCAGCCCCTTCTGTCCCTCGTTCCGTGCGGCCTCGACTTCACGCTGCAGGAGAAGCAGGGGCTGGTCGGGCTGGCCGCGGCGCGCCTCCATCTCGCCGAGCCGGGCCGCGACGCGGGAGAGCGCCCAGGCGGCCAGGCCGACGGCAAGCACGAGCACCGCCAGCAGAACCATGCTCCACCCGGGCGTCACCGAGTCTTCCTCCCCCGCCAGTGGACGCAGACCGGCTTGAGCCCGCAGGGCGTGCAGACCTCCGCGTCGCGACGGTTGAGGCACTGGCCCGACATGCGCTTGTGGCAGAGCGCGAAGTCGTACTTCACGGGGTCTTCCGGATCGAGCTGCCTGAGCCCCGCGGTGATCTCTTCGACCATGGACCAGTTGCGGCTGCGCCGGCGCGTGAGCCCGAGGGAGCGCGCCATGTTCTCGATGTGCGTGTCCACCGGTATCAGGAGCGCGGAGGGTGGCACCTCGGCCCAGATTCCGAAGTCGGGCGCCTCGCGCCTGACCATCCACCGGAGGTAGAGATGCAGACGCTTGCACGCCCCTCCCGTGGAGGGCAGCGGGAACCAGTGCTTGAAGCCGTAGGAGAGCCGGTTTCGCGAAAAGACGGCCGAGAGGTCCTGCTCGCGAAAACCCGCCGCAAAATGCTCGACGGCCGGGCCGACGTGACCGTGCCCGGAGGCATAGCCCTCGAGGAAGAACGCCTTGAGCGAGCCGTGGCGGACGACGATGCGCTGGGCGGCCAGGCAGAAGGCCAGCACGTCGCGCTCCCGGTTGAAGCGATAGCCGAAGCCGGCGAACACCTCCCGGTGCTTCTCGAGGTCGAAGCCCCAGACGAAGCGGGCCGGCGACTCTCCCATCCGCTCGAGCACCAGGCTCACCTGCGCGCCGAAGAGGTCCACGCGGCCATAGGCCATGCACGAAGCGAAGAGCCCGGCCAGCTCGATGTCGGCGGGATCCGTGTAGCGGAGGGGGAACTGTATCGCGTCCTGCTTCACCCGCAAGGTCCAGTCATACTCACGGGAGAGCCGGTCAAGAGGCTGCTTGAGCCTATCCGTCACGGGCATCCATGCGCCTCTGGGCCGGATTCTAGCACGCCGCTTGCCGCCCCACCGACGCATTGCTATCCTCGGTGGCGAGAGGAGCCCGCGCCATGATCAAGGTCGGCATCGTCGGCATGGGAGTCATCGGCACTCAGATCGCCCGCGCCATCACGACGGGACTCCCCGGCGTCGCGTTGGCGGGCGTGACGGTACGCGACCCGGCGACGGCGGGCGAACACCGGGCGCTCGGGCTGGAGCCGCTGATTCGCGAGTCGGACCTGGTCGTCGAGGCCGCGACCCAGGCCGCCCTCCGCGAGTTCGGCCCTTCCGTCCTGGCGGCGGGCAAGCACCTCATGGTCCTCTCGGTGGGCGGCCTCGTCGGCGTGCTGGACGAGTGGACGCGCCTGGCCGAGAAGCACGGCTGCCGCATCCTCGTCCCCTCGGGCGCCATCGCCGGCCTCGACGGCATGAAAGGGGCGCGCGAGGGCGGCATCACCGCCGTGACCATGGAGACCCGCAAGCCGCCGCGCGGCCTCGCCGGCGCGCCGTGGATCGTGGAGCACAAGATCGACCTCGACGCCATCACGGACGAAACGCTAGTCTTCGAGGGGCCGGCGACCGAGGCGGTCAAGGCCTTCCCCGCCAACGTCAACGTCGTAGCGGCCGTCTCCCTGGCGAGCATCGGGCCCGAGAAGACACGCATCAGGATCTACGCCGTCCCCGGACAAGAGCGCAACCAGCACCGCATCACGGTCGAGGGCGAGTTCGGCCGCCTCAGCATCGAGATCGAGAACGAGCCCTCGGAGAACCCGCGCACCGGTAAGCTCTCCTACCTCTCCGCGATCGCCATGCTGCGCGAGCTCGGCGCCCCGGTCCAGGTCGGTAACTAGGTCCGCCGGCGCGGCGTCAGGATGATCCCGCGGTGAAGACCCTCGACGGAAGAGTGGCGCTCGTGACCGGCGCCTCGCGCGGCATCGGCCGGGCGTGTGCGATCAGGCTCGGGGCGCTGGGCGCCCGGGTCATCGTGAACTTCAACAAGAGCGCCACGGCGGCGGACGACGTGATCGCCCTGATCAAAGCGGGCGGCGGTGAAGCGACCGCGGTCCAGGGTGACGTAAGCCGTTTCGCGACCGCGCAAGAGGTCGTCAAGGCCGCCATCGACGTCTACGGCCGCCTCGACATCCTGGTCAACAACGCGGGATCGACCCGCGACGGCCTGCTCGCCTCGATGAAGGAAGAAGACTTCGACGTGATCATCCAGCAAAACCTGAAGAGCGTGTTCAATTGCAGCAGGGCCGCCGTCCGCCAGATGATGAAGCAGCGGTACGGCCGCATCGTCAACATCACGTCGGTCGTGGGAGTCATAGGCGGCGCCGGGCAGACGAATTATTCCGCCGCGAAGGCCGGGATCATCGGCTTCACGAAGGCGATGGCAAAAGAGTACGGCGGGAGGAATATCGGGGTGAACGCCGTCGCCCCCGGCTATATTCCGACCGACCTGACGAACGGGCTGCCGCAGGAGATCACCGAGGGAATCATCAAGATGACCGCGTATGGCCGGGCCGGAACGCCGGAAGAGGTGGCGAACGCCGTGGCCTTCCTTGCCTCGGACGAAGCCAGCTACATCACGGGCCAGGTCCTGGCCGTCGATGGCGGGGTGACGTAGAAACGCGCCGTGCACCGCTTACCAGGAGGAAAGCCATGATCGCCGACCGTTATACCAAGGCCATGCTCACCGTGATCGCCGTGGCGCTGCTCGTGATCGCCGCGCGCCCGTGGCTCCCGGAGGCTGGATGGACCAGCGTCGTCCTTCCCCATTCGGCACAGGCCCAGACCACGGCCCCCAAGTACGAGGTCACCGTGCCGAAGGCCTGGGGCAAGTTCGTGGGGTTCAGCAACAACAACCTCCTGCTCGAGACGCCGGACGGGATCATGCGGGTCGTCGACATCGAGGGGAAGGCCCCGGAGTTCCCCAAGATCAAGGCGCTGATCCACTGGCAGTAACGCCGGAGCGCGACGCGCCGGCATGCCCCTATCGCTGACGTCCGACCGGCCCGCCCGGAGGCGGCGCTGGTACTCCCACGCCTACAACCGGGCGGACTTCTACCGTCTGGCGGCGGGGCTCGGCTGGCTCCCCCGACCGGCGAGACTCGCGCTCGCGCGCCGGGTTGGCCGCTTCGCGCCGCGGCGGATGCCGCGGGAGCGCGCGGCAGTCCGGAACACGCTGGCGCGCGTGACGGGAGCGATGGGATCCCGGCTGGAGGCGCTGACGGTGGCCACGTTCACCGACTTCGCGATGTGCTTCAGCGATCTCGTCTCCACGAACAGGCAGCCGATGGCGCGCCTCGTGTCCCACGTCACTATCGCGGACGACCTGGAGCGCATCATGAGCCCGACTGGCGGGTTCATCTCGCCCAGCGCCCATGTGGGCAACTGGGAGCTGGCGGGCCGCCTCCTGGCGGGACGCGCCGCGCGGACCACGCACGTCGTCGTGGCCGAAGAGGAAGCTCGCGAGCTGGAGCAGTGGGTGCGCCGGGATGGCAACGGCGTGCGCTTCGTCACCCGCTCCCGGCCGACCATCTCGCTGGAGCTGGTCGCCGCTCTCCGGCGCGGCGAGGTGGTCGCTGTTCAGGGCGACCGGGCGCTCGGCACTCGTGGCGACGTGCTGATCCCCTTCTTCGGGAAGCCCGCGCCATTCCCGCTCGGGCCATTTCTCCTCGCCAGCGCCGTCGGCGTGCCGATGGTGCCGGCGTTCTGCCTTCTCGGCGCGGACTATCGGTACCTGATCAAGGTGCTCGAGCCCATGAGGGTGCCCCGCGGCGGCGAGGAGGAGGCCGCGCGCGCCTGGGTCACAGTGCTGGAGGGCGTCGTGCGCGAGCATCCGACACAGTGGTTCAATTTCTTCGACATCTGGAACCCGGTCCCCGCATGACCCGGGATTCGGGCACGGAGACGGCCGGCAGCATCGGGCACGCCGAAGCGCCCGCCGCGGCGGCGCTGCTCGAACGGCTGCTTCCGCCCGAGCTCGTGCCCCTCTTCGACGAGTCGTACGTCCGCATGCACCTTCTGTACGACGAGTTCATTTACCGGCTCGTGCTGCGGGTGGTCGCGGAGACGGGACTCGAGCGGGCGACGCGGGAGCCGGGGACTGCGCAGGAGATCGCGGCCCGCGCCGGGCTCGAGGCCGGACGGGCTCTCGTGCCGCTCGACTGGATGCTCCGGCTTCTTGCCGCCCACGGGCTGATCGAGGAGCTGCCGGAGGGCGCAGCTTCCCGGTACCGTTCCCTCGGTCCCTTCCCGTCTCTCGACCCAGCCCCCGTGCGGGAAGAGCAGCTCAGGCTAGCACCGTCGTGGATTCCCGCGTATGCCCTCGCGGAGACCGTCGCGCGGGACTACCCGGCATTTCTTCGAGGCGAGGTCACCGGTGAAGAAGTCCTCTTCTCGCCCCGGCGGCTCCGGCTCTGGGTCGACTACTTCTCCAACGACAACGGCCTCTATGTCGTCAACAACCGCATCGGAGCGCTCGCCGTCGAGCAGTGGCTGCCCCGGTCAGGCGGGACGGTCCTCGAGATGGGTGGCGGGCTCGGCAGCGGCGCCCTGGCTCTCCTGGAGCGGCTGGAGGCAACCGGCCGGCTCGGTGAGATCGCGGAATACCGCTTCACTGAGTTCATCCCGGCGTTCCTGCGCCGCGGCGAGCAGGCGGTGCGGGCACGGCTACCGCGCGCCTCCTTCGGGGCTCTCGATATGAACCGCGGTTTCGAGGATCAGGGGGTCGCGCCCGGGAGTGTCTCGGTCGTCTATGCCGTCAACACGCTCCACGTGGCCCACGACCTGGCGTTCACGCTTGGGGAAGTGCTCCGGGCCCTCGAGCCCGGCGGCCGACTCATCCTGTCCGAGTGCGTGCGCTCCCACGCGCGCCAGCCGATCGAATCGGAGTTCGTCTTCAACCTGACGGAGACCTTCCGGTCTCCGCGGCTTCATCCGCTCTACCGCCCGAGCGGCGGCTTCCTCACGCCCGCCCAGTGGAGAGGCGCCCTGGAGGCAGCCGGCTTCCTGGACATCCGTTTCCTGCCGGACATCGTACGGGTCCACGACCTTGCGCCCCGGTTCATCGCCGCCGCCATCGGGGCGAGCCGTCCAGCCTGACCCGGCGTGTCTCTACGGGCGCGCTCCGGCGCGCCGAGGGGGTGGAGATGGGGATCCTCACGGACGACATGAAGCGCGTAGTGAGGGAACAAAAGCTCGGCTTCATCGCCACCGTCTGCCCGGATGGCACGCCCAATCTCTCGCCCAAGGGAACGACGGAGGTCTGGGACGACGACCACCTGATCTTCGTCGACATCTGCTCCCCGGGCACCATGGCCAACCTGCGCCAGAACCCGGCGATCGAGATCAATGTCGTCGACCAGCTCGTGCGCAAGGGCTATCGCTTCAAGGGCACGGCCGAAGTGCTCGACACAGGGCCCGTGTTCGAGCAGGTCCTGGCGTCGCGCCGCGAGCGGGGCGCTCAGAACCCGATGCGAGCGGTTGCGCTGGTGACCGTCGCGCGCGCGCTGCCACTCATCTCGCCGGCCTACAACCAGGGGCTGAGCGAAGACGAGATGCGCGTCATATACCGTCGCGTCTTCGAGGCGCTCTGGAGCGGGGGCGCGGACGCGGTCGGAAAGCCGGAGTAGTCAGTACTTCGCTCCTCCACCCACGGCCGGAGCCGCCGCCGGGGCTGCGCTCTTGCTGCGTCTGTTTGCTCGCGCCCCCGGACTCTGGCAGGATCGCGACACCATGCCGGGCACGAGTGAGGCCGGCCCCGAACCGCGCGAGGGCGCGCGGCTGGCTTCAACCCAGCTCTGGAGGACACGATGAGCCTCGTCACCTACGAAGTCGACGGCCGCGTTGGCGTCGTCACCCTCAACCGCCCCGACAAGCTCAACGCCATCAGCCCCGAGCTCAAGAAGACGCTCGTCGAGCGCTTCCACGAGGCGGACCGCGACCCGGCCACGAGCGTGGTGATCCTGCGCGCAGAGGGCCGCAGCTTCTCCGCGGGCTACGACATCTCGCCGAACCCGGCGCGCGCGGCACGGCGCGGCAACGCGCTCGCGTGGCACACCTCGCTCAGCGACGACGCCGCGCTCGAGCTGACGCCGTGGACGATGAAGAAGCCGGTGATCGCCTCCGTGCAGGGCCACTGCCTGGGCGGCGGCTGCGAGCTGGCCATGCTGTGCGACCTCACCATCGCCGCCGACGACGCGCTCTTCGGCGAGCCGGAGATCCGCTTCTCCAACGTCGGCCCGGTGATGGTCATGCCGTGGGTGATCGGCCTCAAGCGCGCCCGCGAGCTTCTCTACCTCGGCGATCCGATCGACGCGCCGACGGCGCTCGCCTTCGGGATGGTCAACCGTGTCGTGCCGAGCGCCGGGCTCGTGGCGGCCACGCTGAAGGTCGCGCGGCGCATGGCGCTGATGTCGCCCGAGGCGCTCGCCGCCACCAAGCTCGCCGTCAACCGCGGCGCAGAGTGCGCCGGCTTCCTCAACGCCATGCACGCCGGGGTCGACGTCCTCGCGGCCCTCTACGCGGCGCGCACCGAGGTCGGCGTGAAGTTCGACGAGATCCGCGAGAGGGAAGGGCTCGGCGCGGCGCTGCGCTGGCGCGCGGCCCAGTTCGCCGAGTAGCGGCGGCGATGTCGTTCGCTCACTCGCTCGGCCGGTCGGCGCGCGAGGGCGCAGGCACACGCGTGCGCCGCAGGACTGACTCCGCGCCAGGCTTGCATTTCGTCCGGGAGCATTCATAATCCCGTCCATGCTCACCACTCCCGGAGCCGCCTGATGCTTCCCATCCAACGCTGGCGCGGGCAGGCGCAGGGGCGGAGCCGGGCCGTCGCCTACCAGGGCATGGTGTGGGCGGTCGCGACATCCGATGACGAGGCCGGCGACGTGCAGGCGCAGGCGCGACGCTGCCTCGAGCTCCTCGATGAAAGCCTCGCCGCAGCCGGCACGGACAAGACGCGGCTGCTCTCCGCGCAGGTATTCCTCTCCGACATGAACACCAAGGCCCGGTTCGACGCCGTCTGGAATCCCTGGATCGGCCCTGACCAGGCCCGCTGGCCGCAACGAGCGTGTGTCGGCGCGACACTCGCCGGGAAGTGCCAGGTCGAAATCATCCTGCTCGCCGCGGCGGCAACCTAGCGGCCGCCACGCCATCTTCCGGAGGCAGCCATGCAAGCGAACGCGGCCGTGCTCTACGAAGTGAAGAAGCCCCTGGTGGTGGAAGACGTCGAGCTGCTCGAGCCCGGCCCTCACGAGGTACAGGTGCGCTGGGCCGCCAACGGCGTCTGCCACAGCGACCTGCACGTGATGACCGGCGACTACCCGCATCCCCTTCCCGTCATCCTCGGACACGAGGCGGCGGGGGTGGTCGAGAAGATCGGGGCGGGCGTGGAGACGGTGAAGTCCGGTGATCACGTCTGCTCGAGCTATATCCCCTCGTGCGGGGGATGCTGGTACTGCATCAGCGGCCAGCCGACCATGTGCGCGCTCAGGGACAAGCCGCGCTGGTTCATGCTGGACGGCACGTCGCGTTTTCGCAAGCGCGGCCAGCCGCTCCATCACTTTCTCCAGGTCGCCGGCTATGCGACGCATACCGTGTTGCCCGAGCAGAGCGTGATTCCCATCCGGAAAGACGCGCCGCTCGACCTCGCCTGCCTCGTGAGCTGCGGCGTGCTCGCGGGCGCCGGGCCCGTGTTCAACCGCGCCAAGGTGCCGCCGGGAGCCAGCGTGGCCGTGTTCGGCTGCGGGGGCGTCGGGCTCAATACCATCCAGGCCGCGAGGATGGTGGGCGCGGGCAAGATCATCGCCGTCGACGTCAACACGCAGAAGCTCACCTGGGCGGAGGAGTTCGGGGCGACCCACGCCGTCGACGCCTCGAAGGAGGACCCCGTCGCGCGCGTGCATGCGATCAGCGGCATGGGCGGCGTCGACTTCGCCTTCGAGGTCGTGGGAACGCAGAAGACCATCGAGCAGGCGCTCGCCTCGACCCATCGTGGCGGCACCTGCGTGGTGGTAGGCGTGAGCCCGGCCGGAACGCGACTGTCCGTCGACCCCGGCATGCTCCTCCAGCAGCGCGTGCTCACCGGCTCGTCGTTCGGAGGCGGGCACCAGCGCACGGATGTGCCACTGCTCCTCGACCTCTTCATGGACGGCAAGTACCAGCTCAAGGAGCTCGTCAGCCGCCGCCTGCCGCTCTCCGATCTGAACCACGCCTTCGACCTCATGCAGCAGGGCGAGGTGAAGCGCAGCGTCATCGTGTACGAATAGCCGCTCCTGACGCCCGGTCAGCTTCCGTCTCGGGAGGGAGAACAGGAAACCGTGTGGTGGATTCCTGAGTGTCCACTCGCGCGCGGTCTCCCGGCGCGAAGGTCGTGACGAGCCGCCTGCGGCACTCTCAGTGCCCGGAGTGGTGCGCCTCCAGGTAGCGCTCGGCCTCGAGCGCGGCCATGCAGCCGGTGCCGGCGGCGGTGACCGCCTGCCGGTAGGTGAAGTCGGCGACGTCGCCCGCCGCGAAGACTCCGGGCACGGAGGTCTCGGTCGTCCCGGGCGTGACCTTGATGTAT
>WNFT01001615.1_pt1 | contig 19033 bp, 17 predicted proteins | sample 5400191 | NCBI WGS metagenome assembly WNFT01 (sample SAMN13153359, study PRJNA577476) | soil metagenome | isolation source: 80 cm saprolite under Madrone tree | place: USA:California | collected 2016-06-14 | reverse complement strand
TTATGGCTGAAAAGAAATTTGTCGTGCCAGAGATTCTTCCGATCCTGCCGGTTCGCGACACCGTGCTGTTTCCGGGCGCAGTCCTGCCTTTGACCGTGGGCCGGGAGAGTTCCCTGGCGCTTGTGAATGCCTTGCAAGGCGAGGAAAAAATGCTGGGCGTCGTCGCGCAGCTCGATCCGCGAATTGAAGATCCTGCTGCCGCGGACCTCCACAAAGTGGGCACGCTTGCCAGAGTACATAAGACCGTCAAAATGCCGAACGGCAATGTGGTCATCTTTCTGGAAGGATTACAGAGGATACAAGTCGTGGACCTGATCAGTTTGCGGCCGTACCTTCGCGCCAAGGTGGAGGCACAACCGGATATTCTCGGCGAGGCCGATACGGAGCTCGAAGCGCTGGAACGGAATGCGCAGGAACTCTTCCGCGACGTGGTGAGCCACTCGCCCCAGCTTTCCGACGATTTGCAATCGGCGGCAATGAACATCGATGATCCCGGACGGCTGGCGGATTTCATCGCCGGCACGCTGCCGTCGCTTTCCACACTTCTGAGGCAGGAGTTGATTGAGACCTCGAGCGTACGGAGGCGGCTGGAGACCTTGATCCGCGAGCTCTCGAAGGAGCTCGAAGTGCTGGAGCTGCGCTCGAAGATTCATGATCAAGTGCAGGAGCAGGTCAGCCAGAATCAGCGTGAATATTTGCTGCGCGAGCAGATGAAGGCGATCCAGAAGGAACTCGGCGAATCCGACGATACGATGCAGGAGATCGACGAGCTCCGTAAAAAGGTTGACGAAGCGGGCATGACCGCGGAAGCAAAGAAAGAATGCGACCGCGAACTGAAGCGGCTGGCGAAGATGACTCCAGCGTCAGCGGAGTACATGGTTTCGAGGACCTACCTGGAATGGATGACTTCGCTGCCCTGGAGCAAATCCTCCGGCAGCGAGGAGATCAACATTGCCAAAGCGCACGAAATTCTCGATGAAGATCATTACGACCTGCAAAAGGTGAAGGAACGCATCCTCGATTACCTGGCGGTGAAGAAAATTCAGCCCGGAATGAAAGGACCGATCCTGTGCTTCGTCGGGCCGCCGGGCGTCGGCAAGACTTCGCTCGGCAAGTCCATTGCGCGCTCGTTGGGCCGCAAATTCGTGCGCATCGCACTGGGCGGCATGCACGATGAAGCGGAGATCCGCGGCCACCGGCGAACTTATATCGGCGCGTTGCCCGGACAAATCATTCAGGGACTAAAGCGCGGGGAAACGAACGACCCAGTCATGATGCTCGACGAGGTCGACAAGCTGGGGCGGGACTTCCGCGGCGATCCGTCTTCGGCGCTGATGGAAGTTCTCGATCCGGAGCAAAACAACTCGTTCCGCGACCACTACCTGGATGTGCCGTTCGATCTTTCGAAGGTACTCTTCATCGCCACGGCCAACTGGATGGATCCCATCCCGGAGCCGCTGCGCGACCGCATGGAGATCATCGAATTGCCTGGATACACGGGCGAGGAGAAACTGCACATCGCGCACAAATATCTGATCCCGAAACAGGCCACGGAGCACGGCTTGAAGGTCGGCGAACAGATCGAATTCACAGACGCGGGCTTGCAGGAAATCATCCACAGCTTCACGCGCGAAGCCGGCGTGCGCAACCTGGAGCGAGAGATCGCGACGATCACTCGGAAACAGGCGCGGCGCATTGCCGAAGACAAGACGGAAAAGATGGTCGTTACACCGGAAGTCGTCCGCGAATTCCTTGGCGTGCCGAAGTTCCGCACGGAAAAGGAAGTCGAGGAGCGCGTCAAGCGGCCGGGAGTGGCCGTGGGGCTTGTTTGGACGCCGGTGGGTGGAGACATCATCTTCATCGAAGCCACGCGGATGCGCGGCGGCAAGCAGTTCACCATGACCGGGCATCTTGGCGAAGTCATGCAAGAGTCCATGACGGCGGCGCTGACATGGACGCGCGCAAATGGCGAACGCTACGGAATTGATCCGGACTTTTTCCGCAAGCAGGACATTCACATTCACGTGCCATCCGGCGCCGTGCCGAAAGACGGCCCGTCGGCGGGCGCGGCAATGGTGACAGCCCTGGTGAGCTTGCTCAGCAATCGGCCGATTAAGGACCGGCTGGCGATGACCGGCGAGATGACGCTGTCCGGGATTGTCCTGCCAATCGGCGGCGTAAAAGAAAAAGTGCTAGGCGCGAAGCGAGCGGGCATCAAGGAAGTGTTGCTGCCCGCGGACAACGAGCCGAACGTCGTGGCGGATCTGCCGGCGGACATTCTGGGCGACATGAAGATCACTTACGTGCGCACGCTGGACGAAGTGCTCGAGCATGCGCTGCAGAAGGAACCGATTGCGCCCCCCATCGTGCCGCAACCGGAGCCGAAGCAGAAACGGGTGGATCCGAATAGCCCGAGGGCGATTCACTAAGCGTGAGTTGGAAGCTGCTTAGAGTCCCAGTCCATTCATCCGTGACTGGTGTCTGATGAGTCTTGAAGGAGCCCGGCAAACTTTGCCGGGCTTTTTCATTTTCCGCCTCTGACGCGGGCAAACGACGAACTCCTGCTAACATGGGTTCCGGGCATGGCGCGGGAAAAGCAAAATCAAAAGGACGCAGCAGCGGAGTTGAGCCAGCGCATCACCGAAGCCCTGTTACGGGAGCGTGTGGTCCCACGCTTCGTGGATTCGTATGTGATCGAAAACGGGCGGCATGCGCTTCAGGTTCATGCATCGCTTTATCGCGATTTGCTGGCGCTGTTGCAGCGCGAGGCCCTGCTGGCCATGAGCGTGAGGGCGCTGGAAATCGTTTGCGACGAACCTCGGCCGGATGGCCGGCGCAAGCCGCGACCCATTCTGCGCAGGGATGCGGCAATCTTCCGCCGAAAGTTTCTAGCTTCGCTGGCCCGCCAGCAGGGATGGACCGCGGGCGACGCGCTGGATTTTCAGAGGGACCTGCAAATGTACGAAGAGCTGCTCGCGCGGGCGACTTCCACGCGAAGGAGCCGCAAGCCGTTCGAAGCGGCGAACCATCCGTTTGTGGACCGCTGCGCATTCGTGCTGGATTCGTCCTTCATGGAGAAAGCCCGATTGGCAGCGAGCCAAGCGTTGACGGGCATCGAGGAATTGGCCGCGCAGATTGTGGCAGCGCAAAATCAGCCGCCAAGAACTTCGCACCAGCACTAGAGCTGAGACACTAGGAACTTCGTTCGACCTGCACCGCGGTGCCGTAGGCGAGCACTTCGGTTACTCCTTGCATGACTTCGGTGGCGTCATAGCGCATGCCGATGACGGCATTTGCGCCGTGCTCTGCCGCGTGTTGCAGCAAGAGCTCGAAAGCGTCTTCGCGGGTTTTCTCGCAGAGATTCGTGAGAATCGTGATGTTGCCTCCAATGATGGTCTGCAATGCCGCGCCCAGATTTCCGATGACACTACGGGAACGGACGATGATCCCGCGAACGATTCCAAAATTTCTGACCACCCGGTAGCCGGGCAGCTCAAGCCCGGAAGTCACCATTGCCGCGTCCACTCTGGCCATGTCGGATGCTCCTTGAACGAGACGTTTACCGCTGCGATTCTACCCGGTCAAACGTTGCGCGGCGAGGAATCTTCGTCTGTTATTCTCAAGGGGCGTGGAGACACTCTTCTATTTTCTGGCGCTATTGCAGGTCTTGATGGGGGCTTACCTTATCTGGCATGCCCTGCAGTGGCTCGGGTATGTGCGGCGCCGATTGAACTCGGACCCTGGCTTTTATGCCCCGAAAGCAGCCGTGCTGTGCCCGTGCAAAGGAGTCGAGCCGGGACTGGAACGGAATCTTGTCTCACTGACGGAATTCGAGCGGCAGAACTATGAGATTTTTTTCATCCTCGCCTCTGGCTCGGACCCCGCGCGCAGCATCATTGAGCGCGTGGCCAAAAACTCGCGCGTGAAAGCCCACGTGGTGATAACTGGGCCGCCCAACGGGTGCAGCGAGAAAGTCAACAATTTAAGGGCTGCGATTGAACAGTTGCCGCCGGAGTTTGAAGTTCTGGCATTCGCGGATTCCGATGGCCGGCCCGGAAAATCCTGGCTGCATCATCTCGTAGCGCCGCTGGGTGACGTTCGAATCGGGGCCACTACCACGATGCGCTGGTTCATCCCCAACAGCACCAACGTGGCGACCGCGCTACTCGCGGCTTGGAATGCCCCCATAGTCACGATGCTGAGCGAAAAAGGGAAAAACTTTTGCTGGGGTGGGGGCACGGCGATCCGCCGGAGCACCTTCGAGCAGTCTGGAGTGCTGGACGAATGGAAGAATTCCGTCAGCGACGACTATTCGCTGACGCGCACACTCGAGCGCAATAACCGGTCGATCGTATTCTTGCCGGAGTGCCTGACACTTTCGTATGTCGAGACCGATTTTCGCGGCCTTCTTGAATTCACCAATCGCCAGATTCTCATCACTCGAATCTACGCGAACAAAGTCTGGGCCCCGGCGGCGGCCACGCATTTTCTCTACTGCCTGACTCTGGTGTTCGGCACGTTACTTGTCCTGAGCGATCTCCTGGCGCAGAGGCCGGCCTTTCATCTCGTGACGCTCACTTTTCTGCCGCTTCTGCTCTCCGCCATCCGCGGCTCCATCCGCCTCATTGGCGTGACGGAAGCACTCCCTTCCACTCGATCCCAGATTACCGGTCAGGCGTGGATCTATGTTCTGCTAACGGTATTCATTCCGTTCCTGTATCTCGTAAATTTCTTGAATTCGCTGCTTACCAGAAGAATCCGCTGGCGCGGTCTGACCTATGAGCTGATAAGCCCCGAGCAAACTCGTGTTGGCTGATTGAGAACATTTCGCAGGCTCGGAACGAGGTCCCACCACTTTTCCACAGGGCATGGAGGGAGCATGCAAACCGAAATGAATCAAGAAGATTACCGTTCACTTGGATTTACGGTGGAAAAATTTCGCTCGCTGTGCAATTCCTACCGATAAATGTGTTTCAAATACTCTCCAATGTCCCGTAAGCCCTCCATTTCTTAGCGAGTTGCAAGCCACACCATTCGGCAGTTCAGGTGCATACCTGATGAAGTTCGGTACGAGGGTCTCGGGTGAACTTTCAGGGAGTTCCCGCCCGCGCCTGACCCTTGCCGTTCAATGGTTACAAGTTGCCGCGGCTTCAGCCCTCTGTCACGGCTTCTTGCTTAACCTCGTAGCTTAGCTGGGGAACACGCCTCGTCGAGGGGCAAAGAATAGAAAACTCAACGGCTTTGGGTCCGGCACCAGGCCGCATTCTGAGGGGGGTGCATGTGAAGGTGATCCGCAGAAGTGGGCATACGCATCAATTAACGAATTCCCGCCCGGCATTTCCTCGCAATATTTACTTCTTCTACGAAAAAAACACGGGAGTGGCGCACTTTCATGTCGAGGCAGGTCCGGACGGCGGCTTTCCTGTTGATCAGGCCGCAGGGCTCCTGGCGATGCATTGTATGGTGAGAGGCCAGTCTCCGAGCGATTACGTGGTTATGGTGCAGGCCGAAGACGAGGCGCTGGAAGGCCTCAGCGAGAAGGCGGCTGCGCTGCTGCAGGCAGGAAACTCCGTCCACAGCCAACTCAAGCTCACGCGCCGGGAAGAAGAAGTGCTTTCCGGCCTGATGAAGAGCCTGGCCAACAAGGAAATTGCAGCGAACCTGAATCTCTCCGAGCGAACGGTAAAATTTCACGTGTCTTCTCTGCTGGCAAAGTTTCGAGTCCGCGGCCGAATGGAGCTGGTTCGTGAGGCGTCGCGCCACACGGCCATGGCGATGCCGGTAATGACACGCGAAGCGCACACGTTCGGCGCCGTGGCCAAGAACTATCCCGTTCCGCAGCGTGCGGTGGCCGTTGTTCCCCTGGCGGCGAAGCGGCAATTGATGGCTTGATTCAGAATCAGTCTTTTCTCCTAGAGGCAAAAACAAAAGCCCCCAACCAGGTTGGGGGCTTTTGTTTTGTCAATCCCGGCTCGCAGGACCTATTTCTTCGCGGCGTTGAAAAGTTCGGCGGCTTTGTCCCAATTCACGACGTTCCACCAGGCCTTGATGTAATCCGCGCGCACGTTTTGGTACTTCAAGTAGTAGGCATGCTCCCAGACGTCCAGTCCCAAAACGGCTTTGCCGCCGCCCGAAAGTAGGTACGGCGTGTCTTGATTGGGAGTGGAGTCGATAGCCAGCTTCCCTTCTCTCACGACGAGCCAGGCCCACCCCGACCCGAACCGTCCCATGCCTGCCGCAGCAAATTTTTCTTGAAAACCGGCGAAGGAGCCAAACGCTGAGGCAATCGCAGAGCTCAGGTCGCCCTTCGGTTCACCACCACCGCCTTTCTTCATCAGCGTCCAAAAGAGCGAGTGGTTCCAGTGGCCGCCGCCATTGTTGCGGACGGGCCCCCGGATGTTTTCAGGAATGGAATCGAGGCCCTTGAGAAGATCGTCGATGGACTTGGCCTGCAAATCAGCATGACCGTCCAAGGCCTTGTTCAAGTTCGTGACGTAGGCGCCATGATGTTTGTCGTGATGGATCTCCATCGTCTTGGCGTCAATATACGGTTCCAGTGCATCAAACGAGTACTGCAACGGGGGGACGCTAAATGCCACGGGTTTTTCCTCCGGTGTGAGATTTGAATCCGAATCTGTAGCAGTGCCGGCACGCAAAAGCCCGGGAGCAGTCTTCCCTCCTCCGAGCAATCCAGCGCCGACGATACCTGTATTGACCAAAAATTTGCGGCGATTCATAAGATCTCCAGCAAAGCGGAGGGCTAGTCGACTTGCGTACGGGATTATACCGCTAGTCCCGGCTGGATGGTAATCCCGCTTGAGCAAGCAACCTCTGGACGCCTTGCGGCTTTCCCGCGGCTACAGGCGACTTCTCTTCTTCCCGTGCCCCATCTCCTCACGCCATCATTGGATGCGCGTCAACGCCCATCGAGCAGATTCGGCTATGACCGGCTCAGCCGAAGCCGCAAGTCGTTCCAGAAGCACGCTGGCACGCGAGTGAGCCCTTGTGCCACGCCGCAAATCGGAATTCCCCAGCGCGTTGCAGGCGTTGCGGACCAACCCGCGCCATTTTGTGCGCTTGATCGGGCTGCCGCCGAACAGTTCCCGGAATTCCGCTTCGCTCATACCCGCTAACCACTCGAGCCTGGGCAGAAGGAGATTCTCGCCTTCCGCGGATGAAGAAGTGCCTGCCTGTTCTTCACCCGGGGAAGAAAAAATTCTCGGCTGGAATTCCTCGAGGGCCGCGATCGGCGCTCGCTGGTTCCAAGGGCAGACGTCCTGGCAAATATCGCAGCCAAAGACGTGACGTCCCATGGGCTCGCGAAACTCCACGGGAATGTTCTGCCGCAGTTCGATCGTCAGATAGGAGATGCACCTTCGTGCATCCATCATGTAGGGCTCCACGAACGCTTGCGTGGGACAAGCATCCAGACACTGACGGCAATTTCCGCAGAGGTCCGGCGGAGGCAATTCATTTGACGCCAGGCTCGGTGTCAGATCCAGGGTGGTGAGGATGACGCCCAAAAAAAAGTAGGAACCGAGTGTTTCGTTCAGCAGCAGAGTGTTTTTCCCGAGCCAGCCCAAGCCCGCATGTTTTGCGAGGACACGCTCTTGCACCGGCCCGGTGTCCACGTAGGACCGCGCTTCGAACGGTCCGGAAAAATGCTCGCGAAGTGAATCCACCAACCGGTTCAAGCGATCCCGCAACACCTCATGATAATCGCGTCCCCAGGCATACCTGGAAATCCACCCACGGGGCTCTTCTTGATCGTTTTGCGGCGTGGTTTCCGTCGAGAGTGGATGTGCCGTGTTGTAGCCGAGCAAACAGACGATAACGCTTCGGATCCCCGGCAGGGCGCTTTGCGGGTCGGATCGCCGCGGATCCGCAAGATATTTCATCTCGCCGCCGTATCCGCGAGCGAGCCATTCCGAGGTCTGCGCCAGTTCTGGAAATCTTTCTGCGCGAGCCACACCGCAGCGGTCGAAACCTATGGATTTCGCCCGTTCGACAATCCACTGTGTATCCGAGGCGCAATTCATGCGGCAGCCGGTTCCTCAGGAAGATTGTGCTGCAGACAGGGGTTGCACGCGAACTAGAAACAAGCAGAGCCTGAAGCTGGCGCGCCGAAACCGCAATCAATCAAAACTGCGGACGGCAGTTCCTTCGTCCGTATACACGTCGAAGACGGTGAACAACTTCGTGATTTGCAGAAGATCGCGGACCTTTTTCGTCAAATGCAGCAATTTCAAGTTTCCATTTCTGTTTTTTACCGCGGTGAAGCCGCTGACGAGCTCGCCGATTCCGGAGCTGTCGATGTAGTCCACGTCCGCAAGATTGAGTAGAATCTGCATGCGCTGGTCGTCCAGCAATCCCCGGACTGTTTTTCGCAGTAAAGCGCTCCCGTCACCGAGTGTGATGCGGCCGCTCAAGTCCACAACAGTAACTTTTCCAGCGTCGCGATGTGTGGCGTGCAGTGCCATCTTTATTCCTTTATGCTCCCTGGTGGGGCGCGGCGCTTTGGCCACCGTCGCCATTGGGGGAACTGCCCGGAGCTGGCAATTTCTTGGACATCACAATTTCCGCGCCGCCGGTTTTTCCGGGCACCACATCAAATTCGTCCATGAACGCGCGCATCAGAAAAATTCCGCGGCCCGACGTGCTGAGCAGATTCTCTTCCGCGAGCGGGTCCGCCACTTCGGAAAGCTTGAATCCCGTGCCTTCATCTAGCACATGAATAATCATCTTGTCCGGGGTCAGGTCCACGGCCAGATGAATCTTCTTCTCCGGGCGCTCCTGGTTTCCGTAGTGGAATGCGTTGATCACGCCTTCGCGCACGCTCATGCCGATGCGATAGCAATCGTCTTCGCCGAATCCGGCCGCCTCTGCAACGCGCAAGCACATTTCTTCGGCGAGATTCACGCTTTCGACCTGCGTCTCCAGCGTCATTTCGAGGTGCTTGGTGTCAGGCGCCATGTTTTGGTGAGCCGATGCCCTGGAAGCCCCTAGACTGAGCGCTCTATGGGTAACATAGCCACGGAAACAGAGTCAATGGAGCAGTCAAGCCAGGGCTGCTTGGCCTCTGGAACGCCTGCGGCCAGATAGGAATGCCTCTCCTGTCTAAGCCCAGTAGGAACGGTCAAGGGTACGGTACTGAATGGCCTCGCTCAGATGCCGCGGCTCAATGCCCGCGCCGCCATCGAGGTCGGCGATCGTGCGCGCTACTTTCAGGATGCGGTCGTGTGCACGCGCGGAAAGGCCGAGCCGCGTGATGGCGTTTTCCAGCAGCTTTTCTCCTTCTACCGAGATCGCACAATGCTTTCGAATCATCTTCGGCATCATTTGCGCGTTTGCGTATGTTTTTTTCTCGCCGCTGAATCGCTCGAGCTGCCGGTCGCGTGCGGCGATCACGCGCTGCCGCACGGCTGCGGAATCCTCCGCGGAAGACGGCGCGCGCAACTCTTTGTACTTCACGGCCGGGACTTCGATGTGAATGTCAATGCGGTCCAGCAGCGGTCCGGAGATTTTGGAAACATAGCGCTGGATCATCGGCGGCGTGCAGTGGCATTCCCGCGTCGGATCGCCAAAATATCCGCAGGGGCAGGGATTCATCGCCGCGGCCAGCATGAACCGCGAGGGAAACGTCACCGACACCGCCGCCCGTGAAATCGTCACCGCCCCGTCCTCGAGCCGTTGCCGCATTACTTCCAGAACGTTTCGCTGAAACTCCGGCAATTCATCCAGGAACAGCACACCGTTGTGTCCCAGCGAAACTTCCCCCGGCCGCGGCACGGCACCTCCGCCAATCAATCCCGCATCGCTGATCGTGTGGTGCGGCGAGCGGTAGGGCCGCGTGCCGACCAGCCCGCTCCCCACTTCTAGTACTCCTGCAACGCTGTGAATCCGCGTGGTCTCGATGGCCTCTTCGAGCGACATCGGTGGAAGAATTGTGGGGATGCGCTTCGCCAGCATCGTCTTGCCTGCGCCCGGCGGCCCGATGAACAAGATGTTGTGTCCCCCCGCGCACGCCACTTCCAGCGCGCGCTTGGCGGCCTGCTGCCCGTGTACATCGCGCAGGTCCACGGAATACTGCGCCGCCTCCGAGAGCATTTGCCGCGCGTCCACTTTGATGGGCTCAAAAGACTCCGGCGAGTTCACCAGATCCACGGCCCGTGGCAGCGACTTCAGCGCAAAAACGTTCACGCCTTCCACCACTGCGGCTTCCTTGGCATTCGCCTCCGGCACGGCGATGGACTTCAATCCGAATTCCCGGGCCGCGAGCGCCGCAGACAGCGCCCCGCGCACCGGCCGCACGCTTCCGTCCAGCGAGAGTTCTCCAAGGAACATGCACTGGTCGAGCTGCTTCCCAAAAAATTGTCCCATGCATCCGGTGAGACCGAGCGCCATGGGAAGATCGAACCCCGATCCTTCCTTCCGCACATCGGCTGGCGCCAAATTAATCGTCACGCCCTGCCCGTAGGGAAACTCGTACCCGCAATTTCGCAGCGCGCTCTTGATGCGTTCCCGGCTCTCTTTCACCGCGTTATCCGGCAGCCCCACCACGTTGAAGTCCTGCATCCGCGCCGAACCCACATCCACCTCCACCTCGACGATGTAGGCGTCAATCCCGTAGACCGAAGCACTGAGCGTCTTGAAGAGCATGGCGGATGTGCTGACTTCGGCGTTTTCCGGGCGCGTAGAGCCGCCTCGAAACGCCGCGCGAATCATAAATCAATCGGCTACTATATACTACTGATAACTTATTCCGTACAGCAAACTGGGAGCGCCTCCCTTTACACCCACGCGGCTGCCACGTATATTGGCTTCGTTGGTGTTTAAATTGCACAGACGGCACGCATTCCTTCTAGCGTGAGGGTGTCCGATGACTGGCATAATCATTTTGGGCCTTCTTGTTCTGCTCGTTGTTCTTGGCATCGGGATGTACAACGGCCTGGTGCGTCTGAAAGTCCAGACCGACAACGCCTGGGCGGATATTGACGTTCAGCTCAAGCGCCGCTACGACCTGATCCCCAATCTCGTGGAAACCGTGAAAGGCTATGCGGGCCACGAGAAGGGCACGCTCGAAGCGGTCATCAACGCGCGCAATCGCGCAATGTCCGCGACCAGCCCCGGTGACAAGGCTCAAGCGGAGAACATGCTCTCCGGTGCGCTGAAGAGCCTTTTTGCCCTGTCCGAAGCGTACCCCCAGCTTCGCGCCATCGAGAGCTTTACCTCGCTCCAGACTTCGCTCTCCCAAATCGAGGACACGGTGCAAAACGCGCGGCGCTACTACAATGCCGTCGTACGCGATCTCAACACCAAGATCCAGCAGTTTCCGACCAACATTTTTGCCAACATGCTGGGATTCAAGACGCGCGAGTTCTTCGAAGTAACCGCCGCCGCCGAACGCGAAGCGCCCAAGGTCAGCTTCAACGCGCCCAGCGCGCCGACGGCGTAGCGAAAGCGCGGCACGCATGAACCGCGCCCCGCTCAAACACTCCAGCCTTGCATTCTCCGCCATCCTCTTTCTTGCGGTTTTCTTGCTGTCCGTTTCTGCCGCTGGTGCCCGTGAACTTCGCATCGAGAAGTTTGACTCGCAAATTGTCGTCTCCCCAAAGGGCACGATTGACGTCACTGAAACAATACAAGTGCAATTCATCGGCTCGTGGAAGGGCCTCTACCGCGAGATTCCCGTCGAGTACGTGACCCCGCAGGGACTGAACTACACGTTATTCCTCAACGTGAAGCGCGTCACGGATGGGAGCGGCAACTCGCTGAAATTTGAGAGCAGCCGCGAGCGGCACTACCGCAAGCTGAAGATTTTCGTTCCGGAGGCGCAAGACTCTCACCGGACTATCATCATTGAGTACAGCGTTTCCGACGCGCTGCGCTTTTTTGAAGACCACGACGAGCTCTACTGGAATGTCACCGGCGACGAATGGGACGTGCCCATCCAATCGGCGCATGCACGCGTGGTTCTGCCCGAAAGCACGATCGGCATTCGCGTGAATGTCTTCACCGGCGCGTATCGCTCACGCGCGCAGGAAGCCGACTCAGAAATCGTGGGCAACGGCGTGGAAGTGCGCACGCGGCAGCCGCTTGGCTATCACGAAGGCCTGACGATCGCCGTGGCTTTCGACAAAGGCTTCGTCCACGAACCTACGGCCCTGGACAAAGCGTCGCTCTTCCTGAGGAGCAATTGGCCCCTCGGCTTGCCTGTCATCGTCTTCGTCATCATGTTTTATCTCTGGTGGACCCAGGGCCGCGACCCGCGCTTGCGTCCGATCGCCGCGCAATACGAGCCGCCGGATCAACTCACACCAGGCGAAGCCGGTACGCTCGTTGATGACTCCGCCGACATGCGTGACATTACCTCCACCATCGTCGATCTCGCCGTGCGCGGCTACCTGATGATCGAGGAGCACGAGAAGGACCGCATGCTCGGTCTCGTCCATGACAAGGACTACAACTTCATTCTGAAAAAGGACCGCGCCGAATGGGCGAAACTCAAACCGCATGAGCAAGTCCTGCTGAATGGAATATTTTCCTCGGGCACCGTTGGCGAAACCGTCTCGATGTCCAGCCTCGAAAATCGCTTCTACACAAGCTTGCCGGGCATCAAGGACAACATTTTCGCGTCGCTCGTCACGCATGGCTACTATCGCCGGCGGCCGGACAGCGTTCGCTCCGCCTACATTGGCGTTGGCGTCGTCATCGGCGTTCTTTCGATCTGGGTTGGGAGCGGGATCGCTTCCAAACTGGGTATGGCGCCGCTCACATTTATCATCGCCGGGGTTCTCAGCGCGATCGTGATCTGCGCCTTCGGCTGGTTCATGCCCGCGCACACAGAGCAAGGTGCGCGGGCCCTGGAAGGCGTTCTCGGCTTCGAAGACTTTCTCAATCACGTTGAATCCGACCGCTTCAATCGCATGATCAAGACGCCTCAGATGTTTGAGAAATTTCTGCCCTACGCCATGGCCCTCGGCGTGGAGAAAAATTGGAGCAAAGCCTTCCAAGGAATCATGACCCAGCCGCCCGATTGGTACCGCGGTTCGTTCGGCCCGAGTTTCTACCCCATGATGTTCACCAGCAACCTCAGTAGCATGTCCTCTCGCGCCAGCAGCGTCATGGCCTCCGCCCCGCGCAGCTCCGGCGGCTCCGGTTTTGGCGGCGGTGGCGGCGGATCTTCAGGCGGCGGCTTCGGCGGTGGCGGCGGCGGCGGCTTCTAGAGTTAGCTCTGTTAAACTAATGCTGTGAGTAGTGCGCCTCGCTTTCCGCGAGACCGACTTCCTTACAATTTAAGAATCGTACCCCGGCCCGCCAGGCGACCCGCACTCTTTCCACAGCTTTTCCCAATTCCAGATCCCGGACGTCACCTCGTTCGGCAGCGGGAATCCGAGCTGGCGCGCTAGCATAAGCACCTGCCCGCGATGGTGGGCTTCGTGAGAAAGCATGTAGCACAGCATTTCCACGCCAACCGGCCAAGGCCGAGCCCAGCCGTCTCTGTGAAACTTCTCGACGCGGCCCCCGCCACCGCCGAGCGCTTCAGCGAGCATCTCCGCGCAGCGAGCGGCGCTCTCGGCCAATCCCGTACGGGCCTGCTGCGGCGTGCAGTGCGCGCGGTCGAGCTGTCGTGGAACCTTCAGGTGCGGGGCTGTAAGCCTGACCCACTTGGTCCGGACATTGTGCATGTGCGTGAAGATCGCCGCAATGGGTCGGGTCTTGCCCGGCGGTTTGGCTCTCCAGGCCGTAGGGTCAAGATGTTCGATAAGCATCTGGTTCATGCGCTCATTGGCGGCAAAGATCTTCACAGCGGCTCGGCCCAATTGCGTGTGAACCTTCGGTTGACGCGTGGCCACGGCTCCCTACCCCTTGACCTATAATACCTCCCGGCCGCCGCAAAACTGACCCGACGGGACGCCAACTCAGTCGCGAAGGAGTAGGTGTAATATGGGCAATAACTGGTCGAGGGTTCGACCTAACCCCAAGACCGCCCGCATCTTGCTTCCGGCGTTGTTCGCCCTCCCCATACTCCTACCTCTTATATTGCCCTTGTTCCCGCCTTATGAGGGTTTTTCAAATGACTTTGGACCAGCAATTTTTCTTTTTCCCGCGATGTTGCTGGTCGAATTTCCAATCGCTGGAATCCTTGCTTCGGTGATCATTTTCGGCTCCATCTTCCTTTGGGAGTGGTGCCGCAAGAGCCTTTCGGTCGCTTGGCTTGCCTGCTGGGTTTGGTTCTGCTTCACTGGCTTCGTGGCCCAATATTCTGCGCCCCTCTGGTACCGCCGCGACGACGATTGGGGCTATACCTTTGCCTTCGAGCGATCATGGCCTGTCGCTGGGATTATTGGCGCACTCTTCTTTCCGGTCGGATTTCTTCTCGCAAGAATTGCCTTTGAACCGAAGGATTCCATCAAAGCAGAATGAGAGGGGTCAGACCCTTGCGGCGGCGGGCGCCCCAGCTTTCGGTGGCGCTTGCCCCGACCCGGTCGGGGAGGCTGGGATCTTCGCCTTTCTCTTCCGTAGTCATTCGCGCATTTTGCGTCCCGGATGCTGTTGCGGGGCCGACCGGCTTACCCTGGCTTCGAAGGGAGCAGCCCGGCTTTTTCCTAATTTTTGATTTTTAGTTTCTGCTTTCTAGTTTCTACTTTCCAGTTTCTAGTTTCTGATTTCACTTTTCCGTCCGCCTGACTCGTTCCCCGCCTACGAGTGCCACTACAATCACGTCCTCGAAGAATCGTGAGCTGTGATCAACATTTTTCGTTGTGGGGGCGGTGGAACCAACAACTTTCGGCTTAAGAGGAGAAAAATTGTGTTTCGAGGCGCTCTGTTTCTAACGGGATGCGCGGGGGCCATGACGATTTACAGCCGGTTCTACGGCAATGCGGCTAATCCTTTTCCTTCGTTTCGTGGAACCCGTACTTGCTCGCCTCTTTCCTCGTTAGGTCGAATATCCCCGTTACCGCGGCAACAGGAATCTTGGCGGGGAGGAACACATCGTGCGTCTCAAGAATTTCCTTCCTCGCTACCTTCGCCTCTACGAATGGATAATTGACTTCTATCTTGCCCGCGAGGAACGAGACGTAATCTCCTTCGTGTTCAATGGTCAGAAGTAAGTCGGCCACGTCCCCAATCGTCTTGAGCCAATCTCGGTGAACATAGATTGCGACCATTGCCCGTTTATATCAGTACACGTACCATGGTGTCTATCACAGCCGTCAAATGAAGGAGCACCCGCAGAATGCTTGTCTATGCAAATCACCTCATCTTTCAGGGTGCCGGTGCCGGGGAGGCGATATTCAAAGCCATCGGTGGTTGGCTCAAAGAGCAACTCGGTTTCGGGTTGCATCCCGACCAATTGAGGCGCGATGGCGAGTTTAATGGGCATCGGGGGGATATGCGCTCCTGGCTCCGGGTGCACGCCACCAATGAAGAGGAGCCCGAGCTGTATGCATGGGTGTTGAAAAACCCCGATGAGACCGTCCGCGGGCGACAGTGGATTACCGAACTAGGCCTCAAGAGTTACGGGGGCGTCCTAGAGCTGTCGTGCATCGTAAAGACCGAGGAGCACAGTACGCTGATCTCCACTCCTGTGATGGCGTCCCGGCCCCGCGTGATTGGATACGTTATCAACAACGTTCGGCAAGCTGATGACGCGGAATTCGCAGCGCCGGTGTCCGGAGTAAATGTAAAGACTGTCGGTCAAGATATCGATTCCTACCACAGCTTACTTGCTGAGATCGAACGGCGAGACCGCGACAGTCCAATTGTACTTGTGAGTCCATCCAGGGATGGCGAGTACTTGCTTAATGTCATAGATCTCCAAGAGAAACTGGTTGGGCTTGGACAGGTCGTGCAAGTCGTTCGCGAGTTCAACAGCTATGAAATGGCAGAGGTCATAGGACAGCAACGGTCCGCATGGAACGGCGCTGCGAACATCCTATATCCCCCCATGCAAACGGGTTTCGTGCGCAGCCGCCTTTTTCTGTCGGATGAAATCGTGGGATGGGGGGACACTCAACACGCGAAGATTTCTCAGATTCTCGCCTGGGTGACAAACAACACCAATGTCCTTCGCCTGCGCAAACGCATCACACCAGAAGGCGTAGTGCAACTCGCGCTCAGGCGTCGGTTGCAAGCTGTTCGCGAGAGAAGTGACCAGATGAATGCCTCTCAACTTCGGGAGGAGGTGGACAAGACGTCCCGGCTTGTGGCAGAACAAGCGGAATGGATCAACGCGCTGGAGGACGGCAACACCGCCCTTGAGTTAGAAGTTTCAGACATCAAAGCAAAGTGGGAGGACGAAAGGGAAAACCTGAAAAAACAGAATTTCGTCATTCAGGCCCTAAAGAGCAACCTCGAGAACGCCGGAGCCGGAAGAACCAGCGACTTGGATGCAGAAGGCTTGTTGAACCTAGCCAGCAGCCCTGATCCTCCAACCCCGTTGGAATGCATCGAGATCATTGAGAGTATTTACGGGGATAAGTGTACTGTCCTCGAGAGTGCCAAAGATAGCGCCAAGGATATGAATCTGTTTAGCTTCGGGAGACGCCTTCTCGATATGCTGAGGCGCTTAGTCACAGAATACCGAATCAAATTGCTCGAAGGGGGAGATAACGAAGCACGGAAAGTCTTCGGGAAGAACGAGTATGCCGCAAAGGAATCCGAAACCGTGATGGCAAACAAGACGATGCGGCGCCAAAGGACATTCGAGTACGAAGGCAAACAGGTTGAGATGTTCCGCCACCTCAAGATAGGGGCCGACGAAAACATCGCGAAAACGATCCGAGTCCATTTTCACTGGGATGCTGAACGCAAGAAGATTGTTATCGGGTACTGCGGAGAGCACTTTCCCATATCGGGCCGTTGAGAGAAGTAAGCGCACCCTAGAAAAAGATGGAAAGCTTGCCGGGTGCCGCAGCTTTCGGTTTCAAAGACTCGGGTTTTGACTTGTTCGTGGAAAACAAAACGGCCTGCCTTGGTGATGGACCGCGTATGCCGTTTCATTTCAGCAGTTGCCTAGAAATACTTTTTCCGATTTCCCAAAGAATCTGAGCATCTGGTGTTGTTAGTGAAACACCGTGCGACAGTTCTTTCTGTGGGTGGATGTAGTTTCGGTAGTCGCGCAGAACTACGCCCACGTCCTTCGCAGCTACTGTAATCCACCTAAGTTCGTGCGCCACTCCAATGTAGTCTTGAAGCGTCCAATCTTTCAAAGACAGCGGGTTATTTTGTCTGTCCTTTGGGGCGGCAGCAGCAGTGAAAATCGGAGCCTTATTGCTTTCCCGATTTATCCTTGCCAGCAACAGCCCTTCCAGCAGACCACCAACCATAACAGTTGCGGCAAGTGGCGCACCGTATGAAATACAGATGACGCACTCCGTCCATCGCTTCTGCAGAATGCCTTGCATCGCAGCGTCCGAAATGAGTTTCGAGAAGTCCGGCGGTGTGTCTACTGTGGCAGCCGACGCCAGTTTGCTCATATTGCTAGAACGAAGCTGAACAAGACTGTCGTAGATGTCCTTGAACCTAGTCACGTAGCCAGCACGCGCCGCATCTTTGTGACTAGCTTGAACAACTGTTTGATACATTGCGTCCACCGGCTGCAGCTCTGCGGGAGAAAAAATCGCGGCGACCCTGGGCCGATGGGATTGAAACCAAGTTAACGCGGTCGCTCGGATGACGTCACGCTCCGAACCTCTGACTTGTGGAAGTTTTTTCTTGCGCGTGACAGACCGAATCCGTTCTGCATCCGTGATAGCTTGATAGATAGCTTCATCAGCTTCGTTCATGCGACGGTCACTTTTTCTTTCTGATGAACTTTTTCGCGGGCTTCTTTGGCTTCTTGGGTTTCTTACCCTTCGCGGAGCCGTCAGCATGACCGGGCAGTGTCATAGCAACAAGATTCTCTCCAACGGTGTTGATAGCGTATTTGCCTGCTTCGCTTCCTTTGTCTACCAAGCCCTGATTCTTCGCATTTGTCAGCGTCATGCTTGGATGTGGCAAGCGTGCTCTTCCTGCAAGCCTGCACGCATCCTGTAGCGTGGCAGCATCTATTTCATTTTTTCGTTGGTCTGGGGGAGCTTCAAAACGGTAAAAGTACGCAACCGTAGCGGCAAACTGCGCGTCGCTTCTCGGATTCTTACCAGTCACGAAAGTCTTCAGGTCCTTGCCTGACGCGGGCGTTTGTGGTGAATCAGGTAATTCGGGCTGTCTTGCCGGTGTGACCGGTAAAGGTGGCTGCTGGGTTCGTATTTCTGGCAGTGTCCGTGCGGGTGGTGCAAGCCCTATTTTCTCGCGTACCCACCGCAAGATTCTTTCCTGCTCTTCTGGGCCGAAGCCGCTGAGCGCAGCAGCTATGGTGCGTACCGCTTCTAGGTCATCCGGTGTCTTCGCCATCCGATGCTCCGTTGAATCAAGTTTTGGCCGTCGTTAATGGCCGTATCTTAGCAAATAAGGAAAGTTTCAGACAATGCATAAGCGTAGTTCGCAGGGTGCCGCAGCCTTCGGTCTAAAAGCCTGGGCTTTCACTTGCTCCCCGCCAAACCGCCCATCGCCTTGTTTCCCCCCCGCTTCTGCGCCGCTCCTCCCCCTCCATCCAATTTCCATTTGACAGTCGCATAACTCATCCCATATAATTCTTTCGTTCAGTACTCCGCCCCGGTTTCACCGGGGCTTTTTCATTTCAATCTCAACTTTCCTCTCTTCGCCCGGTTGGCCGCTCTGCGGCCACACTCGATAAGAACCGCGTGTCCGCATGCTGCTTCACCTTTGTCGACGGCCGCCGGTGCCGCACTCCCCGCTCCCCCAAGCATCCCCACTTCTGCTTCGACCACGCTCGCAAAGAATCCGGTGCGCTTGCTCACCTGCTAACAAGCAACTCTTGAAATTTCGCACAATATCCATCAGGATACGCGATATGCGATTTGCAACCGTATATCTCCTTGCGTTCTGTGCGTTCCTATCCGTAAGTCGAGCGCAGGTTCCTGTCTACGAAGTCACCCCCGTGGAAAGCTCCGTTACCTTTGGCGTC
>WNFT01001613.1_pt1 | contig 19042 bp, 14 predicted proteins | sample 5400191 | NCBI WGS metagenome assembly WNFT01 (sample SAMN13153359, study PRJNA577476) | soil metagenome | isolation source: 80 cm saprolite under Madrone tree | place: USA:California | collected 2016-06-14 | reverse complement strand
AAGATGCGTGCCGGCATAACGCCTGAACGCGAAGCCGAAGTTCTCACCGCGTGGCACAATCAACAAAAATAAATCGCGTCTTCTCAAAGATCGTCGACGTAAAGCCGGACGAAATTCGCGCTCTCTGGCTGGGGTTCTTTTTTCATTTTCTGATTCTCACCGGCTACTACATCATGCGGCCGATTCGCGATAGCATCGCTGCCGGCAACAGACTGGAAACGCTGCCGTGGATGTTTACTGCCACACTCGTGGCGATGTTGATCGCCAATGCCCTCTTCGCCGCCATAGTCGCGCGGATGTCGCGGAGAAAGTTTATCCCGCTCGCCTACGGATTTTTCATTTTCAATCTCGTTCTCTTTTTCGTTCTTATGCGGACTTGTCCGCCGGCGCAGCAAGTTTGGATCGGTCGAGCGTTGTATGTCTGGGTCAGCGTCTTCAATTTATTCAATACCGCCATATTCTGGGCGTTCATGACCGATCTGTTCACAGTCGAGCAGGGCAAGCGGCTCTATGGTTTCATTGCCGTCGGTGGATCGCTCGGCGGCGTTCTCGGGGCATACATTACCACGCATTATGTCCGAGCCATTGGGCCGGCGAATCTTCTGGGGGTTTCCGCGATCATGTTCGGCGTCGCTGGTTTCCTGGTACGATTTTTCCCGAGCGGTTTCACCGATAAGAACAAAACTGTTCCGGCGCAGGAAAAACCGATCGGGGGGTCCATCTGGTCAGGCATCACTCATATTGGCAGTTCGCCCTATCTTCTCGGACTGGCTGTCTCCATGCTGCTGTACACGACCACTTCGACCTGGGCGTATTTTCAGCAATCGGACCTGGCGCGCGAGGCTTTGAAGGATAGCAACGCCCGAACGGTGTTTCTCGGAAACCTAGATATATGGGTCAACTCCATCACCGTCGTCATCCAAATCTTTCTCACCGGCCGTTTGCTGAAATGGTTCGGCGTCGGATTCACACTCGTTGCGATGCCGTTCCTCAGCATGATTGGTTTTGGGGCTATGGGCATCGCGCCAAGTCTGGCGTTGCTGGCCATCTTTCAAGTCGCTCGCCGGGTCGCCGCTTACGCGCTGATGCGGCCCTCCAGGGAGATTTTGTTCACGGTTTTGCGCCGCGAAGACAAGTATAAGGTTAAAAGCGTGACGGATACACTCGGATACCGCACCGGGGACCAGATAGGCGCATGGTCGTATGGCGGTATGCATGCGCTGGGCTTGAACCTTTCTAGCATCAGCTTTGTCGCCGTTCCGGTCGTGGCGGGGTGGTGCGGCCTTAGTCTTTGGCTGGCCCGCAAACAGCGCGCTTTGGCGAATGCGAAAGAGCAGGCGGACGCGGCTCTGATCGGCGACATCGCGGCGCCTGAACCGACGTAATCAGAGCGACAGCGTCTCCTGTTTTGTGGAGGTCTCTTTCAAATTAGCGAACTTCTTCACCAGCTCGTCGAGCTTGGCGATGTAGTAATCGACATTTTCGTCGCGGTTTTGCGGATCGAATGCAGACGCCAGCTTGGCGTTTTCGTAGGCAGCGACTTTCTTGCTGAAGCCGGTGATGTAATAGCTGATCTGATCGCCGGGCCGATAATTGCGGCCGCTGCCGAGGGCGAGTTCATAAGCCGCGGCGCGGTTGCGCGCCGAACCGGCGATCTTTTGCCGGTATTTCTCCAGCGAATCCTGAAACGTGTCGGTCTTCATCAACATGTCGATGTTCCATTCCCGATTGCGAATTTTCTGTTCAAAATGATTCCGCAATCCGCCGATTGCTTCGGGTTTTCCCTCCATGAGAAGCTTGATCATTTCCTCGAGGAAGACGCGTTGAAATTTCTCCAATCCGCGCGACTTGAGCGCACCACCTTTGATAATGATGTCGTGTTCGCGGGTTAAGAGTGCGTAATTTTTTGCTTTGTAGCTGAACATCGCGTCGAACTGCTCGTCAAATTCGACTTCGATTCCAGGCGGCAATTCTTTCGCAAGGCCTTCGCGCAATTTGCTGATGTCGATCTCAGATGGCGGGGTGAAGTAAATTCCATCGGTGTCCACCTCGATCACCTGCGCACCGCGCGCGTTTAACCACTCAATCATCTTTTTCAAGAGGTCGCGCCCAATCTGTGTAACGCGCGCCGCAGCATCGAAGTCCGCGAAACTTCCCTGGGCGAACCCAAGATAACCATAGAAGCTGTTGATCAGGATTTTGAAGGTATTCTGAAGCGCCTGGAAATGACGCGCACGCGCCGTGTCGCCGCTTTTCTCAGCTGCACGCATGTCCGCTTTCGATTCGAGTCTGAAACTCCGCAGATCGGTAAGCAGATGGCGGAAGATTTGCAGCTCATCGGTTTGTGGGAAGCAGTCAAACTGCAACATCACCGACGGATAAAGCGAGGCGATGTCGCAATGCCAGACGTTGCGGGCGACACCAGTGAAGAAGATGTCTGTGTAACCGCCCTCGAAGCCGCGAACCATCGGCATCTCCGGAATGGAATGGCGCTGCCGGAAATATTCGCGCAGGAAGAGCGCATTGATGCGTGTGGCGTTGCCCCGTACGATCACGTCTTGGTAATTGTACGGGAAAATCTGTGCCTGGATGAAATAGCTCGGGCTGAGCAGATCGGCGACTGCGCGCGTTTCGCGCACCGCGCAAAGCGCGCGCTGCCGAAATCTTTCGTCATTATCGATGTAAACACGCTGCAATTGTTTGCCCGTGAGCGTGGAAAGTTCTTCGCTGCTGCAAAATCCAAAATACCGAGCCACGTCGACACGCTCAAACCCGGATAGCGTGCGCATGCCGACGTCATAGAATTGGGCAAGCAAAAAGGTGTCAACGAAGTGGCGGCCGCCAACCACGAACTTGGGATAATCGATTGTTTTCTCCGCGATTTGGAGTCGTGACGGTCGCGAACGGAGAAAACCATCGGCGCGCCCCCAATCGAGCTTCGTTTTCGCCTTTTTCGCGCGCGAAACCAGATAGGGCAGATCGAACCGGAACAAGTTGTGGCCCTCGATCACGTCGGGGTCGCGTTCTTTGACGATCGCAGTGAGCCGCTTCAGCGCGGCGTGCTCTGATTCTTCGATGTTTTTTGGATCGACAATTAGTAATTCCTCCCACCCGCTATTGTCCGACAGTGCAATGCTCATGATGTGGTCGCTCGGGCCGGCGTCAGCGACGCCGGCTACAGTTTCTTCGAACGAAAGCACTTCGAGCTGCATGCGTTTTAGTTCTTCGAATGGCAATTCTTTGAACAATGTGCGACCTGTGGCAGCAAGGTAATGCTGCACGGGATCGCTGAAGGCGAAGAAATCGCGCCCAGCGTTCTTTAGCCCATTGCGGAGAGCAACCAATTCTTTCCAGCTATCCACCGTGACCAGCCAGCCATATTTGAGATCGCCTTCGAGCTTCTCGGATTCGATGCCAAGATCGACAACGTCAGAGTCGCACCAAACAAATGGGTGAAAGGGCTCGACGTCGGCAACGGTCGATCCGTTCTTTTCCCGGCGATAAACTTTCACCGTTCCGGTTTCGCCGAGCTCAATTGCGACAATGCGCGGAGTCGGATCTGGGCCAAAAAGCATCGTGTTTTTCTCAAACTCCATTTTCTCAACCGCAGATTACGCGGATTTCGCAGATTCCAAATTTCAAATCAGCGATGAATTTATTATCCCGTTAATCGGTGTAATCCGTGGGGAGGTCCCTCGCATTCGCTCGGGATGACAGCTATAAGTGTGGAATGAAAATTTGGCGCTTGTGGATCTTTTCGTTGTCGACCGTGATTTCGATTCCGGTTTTCGCGCAACAGACACCGCTATCACTCGCCGATGCTGAGTTGCCATCGCTGCTCGCCATTTATAAAGACATTCACAGCCATCCGGAATTATCAGGGTATGAGGAACGGACCTCTGCATTAATCGCGAAAGAACTACGCGCCGCGGGCTGCGAAGTCACCGGGCATTTCGGCATTTACGATAATCCGAAGTTAAAGGGCTACGGAGTCATTGGCGTTATGAAGAATAGCGATGGGCCAACTGTGCTGGTGCGGACCGACATGGACGCGCTCCCAGTGGAAGAGGAAACGGGATTGCCTTATGCCAGCAAAGTCACCACGAAGAATGATGAAGGCAAAGATGTGCACGTGATGCATGCCTGCGGACACGACGCGCACATTGCCGCGTTCATCGGCACGGCGCGAGCATTGCAACAACTGAAAGATCAATGGCACGGCACGATCCTGTTCGTCGCGCAACCAGCTGAGGAGACGGGCAACGGCGCGCGCGCGTTGTTCAAGGCCGGGCTGTACGATCGATTCGGCAAACCGAATTTCGCGCTCGGGTTCCACGACAAAGCCGACATGCAGACCGGCCACATTGGCGTCACGGAAGATTACACGTACGCGAATGTTAATTCAGTGAATGTGACCGTGCGAGGCGTTGGCGGGCACGGCGCGTATCCGCACAAGACTAAAGACCCGATTGTTCTGGCAGCGGAAATGATCAACGCCTGGCAGACGATTGTCAGCCGCGAAAATAACCCGCTCGATCCGATTGTCGTAACGGTCGGATCGATCCACGGCGGCACAAAGCACAACATCATTCCGGACGAAGCGAAGATGCAATTGACGGTGCGCACTTACAAAGCCGACGTGCGCGAGCGCGTGCTGGCGGCGATTGATCAGGTTGCCAAAGGCATCGCCGCGGCCGGGGAGTGCCGTCGGAGCGTGCGCCGATTGTCGATGTACTCAAAGATCAATTCACGCCGGCTACTTACAACAATCCCGAGTTGACGAAACGTCTCGTCGCCGTGTGGAAGAAGTCGTTAGGCAACGAAAACGTGGATATCGTCGATCCAACCATGGGCGGCGAAGATTTTTCCGAATACAGTCTGCCGGACCATTCGATTCCAGCGGTTGATTTTCACATCGGCGCGGTCGATCCGGAAAAAATCGCCGAGAGCAAAAAGACCGGGCAGCCACTGCCGAGTTTGCATTCGAGTAAATTCGCGCCCGTTCCCGAGCCCACAATTCGCGTCGGCATCGTTGGAATGACAGTCGCAGTGCTCGAATTGATGAAGAAATAAAACTGTCACTTCACTTTGATATTCTTCCGCAGATAAGTGGGAACATCGAGATCCTCGCCTTCCACGATGGTCGGCTCACTCTTTTCGAAGCGACCGCGCGTGACCGGCTCGAATTGCAAGATTTCCTGTTTCGCCTGCACATTTTTTGCAGACGACGGTCTCTCCTCTTTCGTCGGCGCCGGCTTCGTCTGCGGGGTAATCAAGCGCGGTTCGGTTTTGTTCAGCACAGGTGCCGCCAACGGCGGGGCTGTTTCGCCTGGCGCCTGTTCCTCAATTGGAATCGCCTCCGCAGGCTGGGGAGCGTCCACTCGAGTTGGTTCCGGCTCGACGTCGATTTTCGGCGAAGCGTCCTGAGATTGCCCCCAAACGGGCATCGCGGGCGCGCTGCTCTGCCCGGGATAAATCTGCTCCGGAATAGAATCCTCATCCGCCGCGAGCGAACTGATGATTGTGACGCTCAAGCGGTCTCCCATTCGTCCGTCCACGGCCGTGCCGAACAGAATCTGCGTCTGTTCGTTGACGTGACGACCAAGCTCCTGCATCAGGATTTCTACTTCGGATAACGTCATGCCGGGTCCGCCCGCGACTTGAACTAGGACACGGGCCGCGTCGGCCAGCATGCGGCCCCGATCCATCAACGGATTTTTGAGCGCCTGCGCGAGCGCATCGTGTGCGCGATTGTCCGAATCGGATTCACCGAAACCAAACAAGCAACGGCCATTGCGGCTGCGCAAGGCGGCAAGCAAATCATCGAATCCGATGCGGATGAGCCCTGGCCTCTGAATGAGATTTACAATGGAACGAACGCTTTGACTGATCATGATATCCGCCGTCGCAAAAGCCTGATGGATTCCGGCTTTCGGCGCGACCATGTCGCCGATCTGATCGTTCTCGAAGCAGATGACCGCGTTGGCGATCTCGTTAAAGCGGGCGAGCGCCTCCCGCGCTTGTGCACCACGGCGTTTCCCCTCGAAAGCAAATGGAAGAGTGGCAAACGCAACGACAAGCGAACCGGCTTCACGGGCGAGTTGCGCGACATATGGCGCGGCGCCAGAGCCGGTGCCGCCACCGAGCCCGGCGCAAATAAAAATCATTCTGGCGTCTGCGAGGGCCTCGCGGATTTCGTCAGCCGATTCGACCGCTGCTTGATAGCCTAGCTCCGGGTCGCCGCCCGCGCCCAAACCACGGGTTACAGAGCGACCGAGTTGCACTTTATGTGCCGCCACGGAACTCGCCAGTGACTGCACATCGGTATTAATCGCGACCGCATCGGCTCTTTCCAAGCCATCGAGTACAATCCGATCGAGCGCGTTCAAACCAGCGCCGCCAATGCTTACGATCTTGATCGGAATAAATCCTTCCTGCCGTTCGGGCAGACTGTAGTTTTTGCTGAGCTGAATCATTGGGTCGCTTCGATGTTGTTGATTGTCTATATCTATCTCATTCCGCTAAAGAATTTGCCGAAGATTCGTCCAAACCTCCGCCGCGGCCGATCTGTTTGCACAGCTTGCGCGTATTTGATCAAACCGATCGCGGTCGAAAATTGTGGGTTTTCCACGGCGGAAGTCAGTCCCGACGCGGTTTGCGCGTGCGCTACGTGCGCGGGCATTTCGAAAATTTCTTGCGCGAGATGATCGATACCGTTGAGAAGACTGCATCCACCCGTAACGAAAATGCCGGTACCGAGGTAATTAATGAATGGTTCTTCTTCGAGTCTGCGTTTGAGGAGTTCAAGATTCTCCTGCAATCGTAAGTGAATGATCGTGTTTAGGGTCTCGCGCTCGATTTCCTTCCCGGCAAAACCGGAATCGTCTTTTAATAAAATCGTTTCGCCAGGAAGACAATTTCCGAGGACGCAGCTGCCTTCCTCGATTTTTAATTTCTCAGCGCGCGCCATTGGAATGCGCAGCCCCATCGAAATGTCATTTGTGATATGGTCGCCGCCCACCGCGAGGCAACCGCTTTGCTTGACCACGCCATCAGCGTATAAAATGTAATCGGTTGTGCCGCCGCCAATATCGATCACCAGCGCGCCGAGATCTTTTTGGTGCTGTGTCAGGACCACTTGGGCAGAAGCAAGCGCGCCGAAGACCACGTCCTCGACGTCGAGCGGTAACTCTTTCACGCATCGGATGGTATTCTGAATGCGCGTGCGCACACCGTGGATGATATGAAAATCGGCTTCCAATTTGTGCCCAAGCATCCCGACCGGATTAAGCACGCCGTCTTGTCCTTCGACATGGTAATGCTGGATGATCGAATGCAGAAAGGCATTTTGTGCGGGGATGCTGACCTCGCGTGCACTGATTTTTACATCTTCGATATCCTGCTCATCAATCTCATCGCGGTCTTCGGGCAGCATCACACAGCCGCGGTTGTTGAAGCTTTGAAGGTGTGACCCAGCAACTGCGACGTACACGCTCCGAATCATGACGTCGCTTTTTTGCTCGGCATCGACTACCGCTTCGTGGACACACTTCATCGCCGTTTCAAAGTCAACGATCTCGCCTTTACGCACGCCACGCGACGGCGTCTGGCCGACACCGAGGATTTTGATCGCACCATCGGGACGGCCTTCACCGACGACCACGCAAATTTTCGAGGTTCCAATCTCAAGGCCAATCATCAAATTGCTGCTTGCCATCGTACTAGCCTTTCTTTTGCCGGGAGACCGGAACTGCTTTGGGGATTGGCATCAAACTCGTGCGCGCTTTCGCTGGCGATGGCACGGTCTTTGCCGGCTCGTGCAGTGGAATTGCTTTCAAAATGCGCGGTTCCACAGGGGGTTCAATAGTGTCATTGATGACGGCGGCCGGCGGTCTCGTGAACGTCACGGGGATGTTTCGCTGAACAAGCAAATTCACCGTCTCGAGTTCCTGTTTTGAATCATCGCAGTAAACAAGAAATTGTTCGAGACGCTGTAATTGTGTCTCGAGATCATTTAATGCAAACGTGACGCGCGAGTGGTTTTTGTCGCTCACCACCAGGCAATAACTTTTGGAAACATCAATCTCGCGGATCTGAAACCGCATTTGCATAAAGCTACGCGTGCTCAAACGCAGCAACTCCAGCGCCGTTTTTGCTTCGGGTGATTCGACGACTTTCCCCGCCTCGAGCGATTCGCTCGAGCATCCGGAAATGAGCGGCAATCCCAGATATTCTGGCAACAACTTCTTTTCTTTCATCAAAACACCTCGCGCGTCCACAAGAAAAGCGGCATCTGACACAAACGGATCGAAAATTTGTTTTTCGCCCGTAATCCACGCAATCGGCTTTCGCTCAACTACACGAATATCGATCTCACCTGGCAGTTTGCGTACCACCTCCACCTCGTCGACTTGTGGAAGCCGCTGCAGGCTCTCGCGCACGCGCCCAAGGTTCATACTGAAAATGTTTTCACCTTCGTGCAGATCGGCCACTTTCAGGATCTGCTCGCGCTGCAAGGTACCGTCCGTCTGGAGCTCGATTGTGCGCAACTGATAGTCCTGATTCTCGAAGAAAAAGCGTTTTGCGCCTTCGCGTGCACCGATATAAATGGCAGCGCAGAGCCCGGCCAGGAACACTAATTTGGAGAAGACGGCCAGAACCCTTCGAGCGCGATGCTGCGTCGCTCTGCGCGAGCGGACCTTAACATCTAACAAATGCTGTTGGCGTCGTCGCTGACGCCAATTGGACACGCGCTGATTGCCCGGACGGCCACGTTTTTGAGCAACTTTCATCTGCGACCCGTTTCCGTTCTGGCCCGGGAAAGCGCAATGATGCGCGCACAAAGATCGACATAATTAATGCCCGCGGCGGCAGCGGCTTCGGGCAGCAGACTCGCCTCGGTCATGCCGGGAATGGTGTTTACTTCCAGAACGGTCGGCGCGCCATTTTCGGGCAAGAGAACATCGACGCGCGAGTAAACCTGCAGACCGATTGCGCGATGCGCCTTCAAGGCAAGATCTTGAATCTCCTTGGTTTTGTCATCGTCGATCTTTGCCGGACAAACGTGCTCAGCGCCACCGCCAGCCTGTGGATTCAGAAACGGATACTTGTTTGTGAAATCGTAAAAGCCGCCCTTCGGGATTATCTCGAGAATCGGCAAGGCTTGATCACCGAGGATACCAATCGTCAATTCCCGGCCGGGCACAAATTTTTCTATCAACAATTCTCCGTCGTATTTCGCCGCTTCGACCAAAGCGGAATCGAGTTCGCGCTCGTCCTTCACGATAACAACACCTACGGTCGAGCCCTGCCGCGGCGGCTTCACCACGATTGGCAACGGAATCGTCGGATACTGACCCGACTTCACCACTTGCCAATATGGCGTCGTCACATTGTTTTCGCGAAATTTCTCTTTCGAGAGGATTTTGTCGAAAGCGATGCAGCTCTCTTTTGTCCCATCACCGGTGTAAGCGACACCGCGATCTTCGAGAATTTTCTGCAGTTGGCCATCCTCGCCGAAAGTTCCGTGAATGGTAAGAAATGCGAGGTCGACATCGTGGGGCAATTCGAAATTTTCATCCCGCACATCCACATCGACTACTTCGACACCTAACGAACGCAAAGCCTTTGAAACGCCGTGCCCGGTCGCGAGCGAAACATCGCGTTCCGAGCCCGGTCCGCCCATAAGCACGGCGATTTTTCTAGGTAGAGCGTCATCCTTTTTCATGCCGGCTCTCCCACAATTTGAACTTCCGTTTCCAGCTCGATCCCGCGTTGCGCTCGGGCCACGGTTTTGATCTTCTCGATCAACTCAAGCATTTCAGCCGCGGTCGCCCCGCCATCATTAACAATGAAATTGCCGTGCACTTCCGAGACGCGCGCCTTGCCAATGCCCGAATTTTTCAAACCCAGTTCTTCAACCAGTTGTCCCGCTGGACAATTCTGCGGATTTTTGAAAATGCATCCGGCGCTTTTCGCGATTGGCTGCGATGTGCGGCGTTTTTCCTGCGATGCGTGCAATTTTCGCGCGATCTGTTCGGCCGGCGCAGGCTGGCCGCGAAAGACCGCGGAAACGGCAAAATTGTTTTCAAGCAAAGGAAAGCTGCGGTAATGCACTTCCAGTTCGTCCCGCGTTTTCGTGTGCGGATTTCCTTCGACGTCGAGATAACGGACACGCACAACGTTCTCAAAAGTTTGTGCGCCCATGGCACCGGCGTTCATCCGCAAACCGCCACCGACAGCACCAGGAATGCCCTCCATCCACTCCAGGCCACCAATCCCAACCGCCTTACCCGCGTAGGCGACCTCCTTTAATTTCGCGCCGACACCGGCGGTGATTTCATTGCCATCGATCTCAATCTTGTCGAAATCGCCTCCGCGGGGATGGACCACGACGCCCCGAATGCCACCATCGCGCACGAGCAAATTTGAGCCACGGCCGATGACGAAAAGCGGCAGACCCTCACGCCGGCAAGAGCGGATCAATTCCGCAAACGCGTTCTCATTGCTTGGCTCAACCCAGAATTGCGCCGGACCGCCCACGCGCAAAGTGGTGTGTTTCGAGAGCGGTTCGTAAATCCGCACCTCACCCTGTGCACCAACAATCGCTTTCAATTTCTCCGCAATCACGAGATCAGCGGCCAAGATCGACAATTGGTCGTGAATATTGCCTGCACCCAAGCTCAAAACGAGATCGCCGGAGTCGAGCGTGTTTCCGATATCGCGATGGACCCATTCGAAACGCGGCTGATAACTCACTCCGCGATGCCCATGACGCGCGATTTCGTCAGCGATGGTTTGGCCACTGATGCCAGGGATTGGCGTCTCGCTCGCGGCATAGACGTCGGTCACAACAACGCGGTCTGCGTCATCAAAGGCGCCTCCAAATTTATGACACAGCGCTTTGGTTCGCGAAAAGCGATGCGGCTGAAACATCGTCAGTATGCGTTTGCGGCCCGTCGATTTTGCCGTCTTGAGCGTAGCGCGAATTTCACTGGGATGATGCGCGTAATCATCGACCAGCAGAAAACGATCGCTGGCATATTTTATTTCAAACCTCCGCCGCGCGTGCTCAAATTTGCGAAGAGAAGCTGCAATTTTCTCAAACGGAATCCCAAGCTCGCTCGCCAGCGCGATCACCCCGATGGCGTTGTGGACGTTGTGCTGTCCGGGAACATTCAGCACGGCCTCGCCTAATTGCTGGCCGCGAAGGTAAACACAAAAAATCGATGCAAAATCGCGCAATTCGATGTCGGTGCAGCGATAATCGGCGTTTTCGGAAAAGCCGTATGAGACCGCGGGTTTGCGCTGCGCGCACAATCGGGTCGTGTTGGCGTCATCGGCGCTGTAAAAAAGCATCCCGGTAGTTTGCTCGATGAGCCGAGCGAAGACTTTTTCGATTGCGGCAAGATCAACATAAAAATCAAGGTGCTCCTCTTCGATGTTCAAAATGAGGGTGTGCTCGGGATAAAAGCAGCGCAGCGTCCCATCGCTTTCGTCGCCTTCCGCAACAAAATATTCGCCGAGCGGATCCCAATGCGCGTTGCTTCCGAGAATCGGAATTTCCGCACCTACGTAATGCGACGGATGGAGGCCGGCTTCGCGCAGAACGTGCGCTGTCATTGCAGAGGTGGTCGTTTTTCCATGCATTCCCGCGATGAGGATCGCGCGCTTTGTTCGCATGATGGCGGCAAGCGCCTCCGCCCGCCGCACGGCCGGTTTCGCGAAATCACGCGCGCTCAAAAGGATCGGATTGTTGATCGTGATCGCAGAGGAAAAGACAATGAGATCGGCGTCGCTGGCGTCGTCCGCATGATGGTTCTCGTGAAAACGCAAACCGAGCCGTTGCAATCGATCCGTCTCCACGGTGCTGGCTTTGTCGGAGCCGCTAACCTGGTGCCCAAGCTCGAGCAAAAGTGCGGCGAGACCGCTCATCCCGCTGCCGGCCACGCCGACAAGATGAATCTTATGATGCTCACGCGTGAGCAATTTCGGAAGGTCAAGCTCAGAAGCGTGCTTCATGGGTCATATATTTCTCCATGGTTGTGACCATAAGACCGGCCGCATTTTTCGGCGCGAGTTGCGAAGAATTCGCCGACATCTTCCGGATTCGCTCCGGGCTCTCGATCAACTCACGGATCTTGCGCGCGAGCAATTCGCCAGAGATCTCTGACTCTTTCACCAGAATTGCCGCCTGAGCGCGCGCATAAATCTCTGCGTTGCGCGTCTGATGATCATCTGCCGCATAAGGAAACGGAATCAAAATGCCCGGCAGCGAAAAAGCGGCGAACTCGGCAAGACTCGCCGCGCCGGCGCGTGCCACGAGAAGATCGGCGGCACTGTAAACTTCCTCCATTCGATGATGAAAAGCGGCGATGTAGGCCGGGATTTTTTCGCGGCGATAATTATCCGCGACAAGACGCTCGTCGCGCGCTCCAGAAAGATGGATTACCTGCAGCAACGCGTCGTGCAAAAACGGCAGTGATTTGATGACCGCTTGATTGATTCCGCTGGCCCCTTGGCTGCCGCCCATTACGAGCAGCGTTGGCAAATCACCCCGCAGTCCGAGCCTTTGACGCGCAACCTGCCGATCCAAAGGTTTCAGCTCCGTTCGGATCGGCGTGCCGGTGACTTCCGTGCGCGCTTTTGGAAAGAACGGCGCGCATTCCTTGAAGCCAAGCATGACAGCGCGCACCATGCGTGCGGTTAATCGATTCGCTTTTCCCGGAATGGCATTTGATTCGTGAATGAATGTCGAAACGCCGCGCATCCGCCCAGCCAGCAGGGGGGCAGTGGAAGTGAACCCGCCCATGCCAAGGACCACCTGCGGTTTGAATTTGCGATAGATGGATCGGCAAAGGGACAGGCTTTCGCAGAAGCGGCGAATGAAACCGAGAATCGCAGGCGAAAATGGTGAGGGTAATCCCACGGTCGGCAATTTCTCGAATTGAAAATTCGCGCGACCAGAAAGCGCCAGCGCGTCAATTTCTTTTTCTGAAACCAACAGCATGACTTCATGGCCGCGATCGCGAAGTACTTCGGCCACAGCGATGCCGGGGAAAAGATGCCCACCGGTGCCTCCACATGCGATTACTGCGTTCATAAGTTGATTGTCGATCTTTGGCTTAAATCCGCGGCGCCATTCGAGCCTGCACGGTCGTGCGTTTCTTATGCGGTGGTTCAAGAATGGCCTGCCGATAGATATTCAGCAACAAACCGATCCCGAACAAACAAGTGACAAGATTCGAACCTCCGTAACTGATAAAGGGCAGCGGTAGACCTTTGTTTGGCAGAAGCGACGTGGTCACCCCAATGTTCACCGCGGCCTGCAAAGCCAGAAGCGAAACAACGCCGCAGCCGAGGAGCAAACCGAAACGGTCCTTGGCATGAAGCGCGATCATGATCCCGCAAACAATGATGGTCGCAAACAAAAAGACTACGAGCAAACTGAACCGCAGACCGAGCTCTTCGCCGATAATCGGAAAAATGAAATCTGTGTGCGCATAAGGCAGATAAAGCATCTTTTGGCGACCGTTACCCAAGCCAAGCCCTTCCATTCCACCGCTGCCCCAGGCAATTAGGGCCTGCATCTGCTGCAAACCGGCATCTTCTTTGAAATCTTGGGGATGAAGAAAGGCAGAGAGTCGGCCCATTCGTTCCGACATTTGCGTAGCGAAAACTAGAATAGCACCTAGGCCGACGAACGATATGATGCCTAGCCACAGGGTATTGGCTCCGGCGACGAACATCACGACAAAGGCGGTTGTTCCGAGCAAAGCCGTGGTCCCGAGATCGACTTCACCAAGAACAAGTCCAGCCAGCAAACTGACGATTGCGATCGGAATGAGGAAACCGTAAGTCACGTTATTGCCTGCTTTTTCGTACCGCGAAAACCAGGCAGCGAGGAAAAAGATCGCGGCGAGCTTTGCCAACTCCGAAGGCTGAAAAGTAAGTTGACCCAGTCCCACCCAGCGGCGCGAACCGTTGATTCGCATCCCCAGGGGCGGAAAATAGCAGAGCATCAGCGCGATCAGCGTGAGCGCAAACCAAAGCCACCATGTCCGCTGCCAGAAGTGGTAGTCGATCAACGCAACGAAGATGCAGACCACCAGTCCAATCCCGAACCAAATCGACTGCCTCTTGATGAAAAAATAAACGTCTCCATGGCTATCGAGCGCAAAGGCACTCGTGCTGAAAAGCATGACGATGCCGATAACGAGCAACCCCAGCACAGCCAGGAAAAGGATATAGGCGCTCTTACGATGCATGATCAATGGAGTGAGCAAAGCGCTTTCGGTAGGAAGCGCATCCGCAAGTCGAATCGTGCTTCACTCTTTCCTCGCTTTTGCTTTTGCGGTTTTGCTCGGAACCAGCAGCTTTTGTCCGATCTTCAACTTGCGCGGGTCCTCGATCTGGTTGAGCGCGAGCAGATCGTCATAAGAAACTTTTAGTTTCTTTGCGATCGTCACCGGATTATCACCTCTTACCACAGTGTAAACTTTTCCCGAGCGCGCGGGCTCTTTCGCCTGTTCGGCTGATTTCGCGCGCTCGCCTTTTGCGACGGATTTCGTATCACGCAGCGCGGTTTCCTTTTGCACCAGCGGAGATCGCCGATTCGAAGCATCCGAGTCGATTACGGACGCAACGCTCGCGGTCGGATTGTTTTCCGTATTCACCGGAGCCCCCGCTATAAAGGAAGTCTGCCGCGTCTTAATCGCATTAAAGGCGATGATTCCAGAAACAGCCACCACGTGAAGAAGGAGAACGATCAGTAATGCCCGAGACAGCTTCATGTTTGGCTCCGACATCTCTTCGTATTCCACTTCGGCGGATGCGCCAACGGAGCGCCGCGCGGTTGCAGCCCGAAGTTTTTTGGGTTTGAGGAACTTTGGTATCTTCATGGTTCTAGCGGGGGCAGAGCTTGCACGAGGGCGCGAAATTGATCGCCGCGATCTGCGTAGCTTTTGAACATGTCGAAGGACGATGTACCGGGGGAAAAAAGAACAACTTCGCCGGGCTCAGCTAGTGCGTGGGCGCGTTCAACTGCATCCGCGAGCGAGCTCGCGATTTCGGACTTGATCACGCCGTTCCAGGAACGCTTGATGCTCTCGGCCATTTCGCCGATCAAGATTGTCGATTTAGCGCTTCCTTTTACCAGGGATCGAAGCGGATCAAAGGTGAAGCCTTTGTCCTTGCCGCCAGCAATGAGGATGACTGGTTTGGTTTGCGCACGCAGCGCTTTCTCCACCGCGTCGAGATTTGTCGCTTTGGAATCGTTCACGTACACGACCCCGCCGACTTCGCGCACAAATTCGCAACGGTGCGGACGTGGCTCATAAGCGCAGAGCGGCGGCACCATCTGCCGAAACGACAACCCTCGCGCTAGGCCGACAGCGAGCGCCGCCATCAAGTTCTCGATGTTATGCAGGCCGCGCAATTTGGTATCGGACAACCGGAGCGCGGCTTTATTTTCATAAACGATTGCACCTTCGAAGAGTCGAAGATCCGCCTGATCGACATAAGCGCTAAACGTGATTGTCCGTGCGCGAAGCGCAGGTAGTGTTTCAACCGCATTAGTAACCGCGACATCATCGGGTGTCTGATTTTCAAAAATGCGCAACTTGGCCGCTCGATAATCAGCTACCGAGCGATAACGGTCGAGATGGTCGGGAGCGAAGTTGAGCCAGAGACTGATCGATGGCCGAAAGGTCTTGATCGTTTCAAGTTGGAATGAGCTTACTTCAACCGTGAGCACGTCGAATTGCTTCTTCTCACGCGCCACTTCGGAAAGTGGTTTGCCGATATTGCCGCAGGCGATTGTTCGCTGCCCGCACGCGTTCAACATCTGAGCGAGCAGTTCAGTCGTCGTCGTCTTGCCGTTCGTGCCCGTGACGGCGATGATTGGAATTTCACAGGATCGCCAACCAAGTTCGAGTTCACCGATCATGGGGATCTGGCGCGCGGAAAAGTTCCGCGCCAGTCGAGAAGCCGGATCGATGCCCGGACTTAAGACAACCATTTCGTAATTGGATGAATCTTCATCCGCCGCCGCCCCACCGATCACGCGAACGCCTTGTGACCGCAGATTATCAATGGTGGACTTGAGTAAGTTCTTTTCCTCAGCGTTATCGAGAACAGTCACCTGGGCGGCGTCCTCCGACCTGAGCAAGAGCGCGGCGGCGCTCCCACTTAAGCCTGCTCCAAGAACGGCGATATTCTGATTTTTGTAGCGCAACTATTACCTCAATTTCAATGTCGCCAAACCGAGTAAGGCGAAGATGATCGAAAGAATCCAAAACCGAACGATGACCGTGTTTTCCTTCCAACCCGTCAGTTCGAAATGGTGATGAAGCGGAGACATGACAAAAATCCGTCTGCCCGTCAGTTTGAAACTTATTACCTGCAAAATCACTGAGACCGCTTCGATGACGAACATGCCGCCAACGACGATTAAGAGCAGTTCCTGTTTACAACAGATCGCGACGACGCCGATCATCCCGCCGATGGCGAGCGATCCGGTATCTCCCATGAAGACTTTGGCCGGGTGACAGTTGAACCAAAGAAAGCCGAGACCCGCTCCAACCAATGCGGAACAAACGACGGTGAGCTCTCCAGCAAAGGGATAAAATGGGACCTGCAAGTATTCCGCAATCCGGAAATTTCCAGCGGCATAAGAAAGCAGCGCGTACCCGAACGCCACCGTGATTGTGCAACCAATCGCGAGGCCATCGAGCCCGTCAGTCAAGTTGACCGCGTTCGAGGAGCCGACAATGACGAGCGCAAAAAAGACAAATGTAAACCAGCTCATATTGGCGATGACTGGTGCTTTGACAAACGGCACGTAAAGTGACCGTGCCTGCACTTCCAGCAACGGACTGCTTAGGAAAACGCTCGTAACGACGGCCGCGAGAGCTATTTGGGAAACCAGTTTGAGCCGACCGCTGATGCCCTCGGACTTTTTCTTAGTGACCTTGAGGTAATCATCAACGAATCCGAGGGCGCCGAGATAAATCATGCTGAACAAGGCGAGCCAAACGAAGCGATTGTCAGGACGGGCCCAGATAAAGCTTGATACAAAAACCGCTCCAATAATGAGCACGCCTCCCATCGTTGGCGTCCCTTGCTTCCCGCCGTGCAACTCTGCAAGACGATGAACTTCTGCCGCGGCCCGAATTGGTTGTCCCAGCTTCAGTGCGATCAGCGTTCGAATAATGAAATTTCCGAAAATCAGCGTGACTAGGAAAGCCGTCACCGCCGCCGCGACAGCTCGGAATGTGACATAAAAGAAAACGTTGAACCCGATAAACTGGTCGCTCAGGCGATGGAGGTAGTACATCATGGCGCTACCCCGACGGCGAATGGCCGGTTGCCGAATTCCTCCATCACGAGTTCCGTTCGCGCAGCGCGGCTGCCCTTAATCAGGACCAGATCACCTGGCTCTGCGATCTCGGCCAAAATTTCCGCGGCTTCACTTGTCGATGTAACCGCTCTGGTTTTTTCCAAACCGGCACGTCCCGCCGCGCGAACAATCGCGGCTGCCACCTTCCCGATCGCGATCAGGTAATCGACGCGGAGGGCAGCGGCCGTCTCGCCAACTTCCAGGTGACCGCGCTCCGATTCATCACCCAGCTCTCTCATTTCTCCGAGCACAGCGATACGTTTTCCATCCGCATCCAGTTCCACTAGCGTCCGCAATGCCGCTTTCATGGAATCAGGATTTGCGTTGTAGCTATCGTCGATAAACTGCACGCCGTGAATTTCCTTGATCTGCAAACGCGCCTTCGTGAGTGGAGCAGCAGCCAAACCGGCGGCGCAATCCTCGAGCGAGAGACCAAAGATGCGACCGGCGGCTACGCCCAGCAGCGCGTTTTGCACCATATGTAAGCCAGGCACCGGTAACTGGGCGCGGCAGCGATGCGCACCCTCAAGGATCGTGAAATCGGTGCCGTTCGCGCTCTGCGTAATTTCGCTTGCGCGAACTGTCCCCTCGGTCGTACCGGCGAGGACTATTTTGGCAGAAGTACACGGTGCAATGCTTTTACTGAATGGATCGTCCGCATTTAGAATGACGGTTCCCTCGGGGCCAACGGCTTGCGCAAGCGCACCTTTCTCGGCTGCAATCGCTTCGCGCGATCCCATGAATTCGATATGGGCAACACCAACGTTCGTAATGATGGCGGCGTCGGGCGCAGCCAGCTTCGCCAATACCGCGACCTCGCCCGGATGATTCATTCCGATCTCCCAAACAGCGACTTCATCCTGTGATGTCGCCTCCAAAATTGTCCGAGGAAGCCCAACATGATTGTTGAAATTACCCTGCGTTTTTGTAACGCGGAAACGACGGCCAAGAACCGCCGCAGTGAAATCTTTCGTGCTCGTCTTGCCGTTGCTTCCCGTAATCGCGACCACCTTAAGCAATAGTGACTTCCTGTAATTAGCCGCCAGGTTTTGGTACGCCTGTAAAGTATCTTCCGTTCGGATGAGCGTGAAATTCTCTGGAATTTTTCCCATCCAATTAGAATCCACAATCGCCCCGGCCGCCCCGGCTTTTGCCACGGATTCAACGAAATTGTGCGCATCGAAATTTTCGCCGCGCAAAGCGACGAATAATTCGCCACGTTTCAGCGTGCGCGAATCGGTGCTGATCTTGTCGATCGAGACTTTTCCGTCTCCAGACGAAACCGCAGCACCGGCAAACTCAGCAATTTGAAAGATCGACAGTCGATTCATGAGAACTCCATTGGATGGTCCTCGATTGCGCGCCGCGCGACTTGAATATCGTCGAACGGGACGGTGTGATCGGCAAACTCTTGATAATTTTCGTGCCCTTTGCCCGCGATCAACACAATGTCGCGCGGCTGCGCCAGCGCAATGGCGCGACCAATCGCCGCCATTCGATCGACAATTTTTTCGTAATGAGTCGAGCGATAACCTTTTTCGATTTCAGCAATGATAGCGCTAGGATCTTCTTTGCGCGGATTATCGGAGGTGATGATCGCATGATCAGCATGCCGATCCACGATTTCGCCCATCAGCGGGCGCT
>WNFT01002816.1_pt1 | contig 19044 bp, 15 predicted proteins | sample 5400191 | NCBI WGS metagenome assembly WNFT01 (sample SAMN13153359, study PRJNA577476) | soil metagenome | isolation source: 80 cm saprolite under Madrone tree | place: USA:California | collected 2016-06-14 | reverse complement strand
GAAGCCCAGTGGCATCAAGTGGACGTCGATCTCCAGCGGCGCGCCGACTTGATTCCCAATCTGGTGGAGACAGTGAAGGGATATGCGGCACAGGAGCAGACGGTGTTCGGGGATATAGCCAAGGCGCGTTCAGCGCTGCTGAGCGCGCAGTCCCCCTCGGAAAGGATTGCCGCGAACGCGCAACTCGAGGGTACGCTGGTGCGGTTTTTGGCAGTGACGGAGAATTATCCCCAGCTCAGGTCGAACGAGAATTTCCTGCGTTTGCAGGATGAGCTGGCGGGGACCGAGAACCGCATTGCGGTGGAACGCCGACGGTATAACCTGGCGGTGCAGGACTACAACACGTATATTGGTCTCTTCCCCAATAATGTTTTTGCCGGCTGGGCTGGGTTTAAGCCGAACAATGCGTACTTCGCCGCCACAGAGGGTGGCAGAGAAGTCCCTAAAGTAGAATTTCCTGGACCCTCTGCAAAGTGAGGATATGGATAATTGGGTCGAGCTGATCTTATTGGAACTGCACGGCTTAAGTGAGGACTCCTTGACCCCACAGGAGCATTCAGCTAGGCTGAGGTTCAGGTACCAATCGACTCCGAGGAGATGTTGCCGCCACGGTTTGCTGCCGGATGGCAGCGGCCGCAAAGCCTATGAGACGTACGGTACAGATTGCCGGACAAGTGGAGAATCTTTTTGGCACTCTGGACGAGAATCTGAAACTCCTCGAGTCGGCGCTTCACGTAACAACTTTCTTCCATAATGATCGGCTGACGGTTGAGGGCGAACCCACACACGTGGACCGCGCCGTTCACATTCTCGATCAATACAATGACCTCGTGCGCGAGGGCCGGCGAATGGATAACGGCGCCGTGAAGGCCCTCCTCCGCGTAGCGGTGGAGGATCCCAAGACTAGCCTTCGTCACATCCTCGAGCCCGGCCAGCCAGCACGGCCGCGCTTCTTTGGCAAGAAATCCATTACCCCCAAGAGCGCCAATCAACGGCGCTACATGGAAGATATCGAACATCACGACATGGTTTTTGCCATCGGTCCGGGAGGCACAGGAAAGACCTATCTCGCCGTGGCCATGGCCGTATCCGCATTGTTAGCGAAGCAGGTGAACCGCATCATTCTGGCGCGGCCGGCAGTCGAAGCCGGTGAGCGCCTTGGTTTTCTCCCCGGCACTCTCCAGCAAAAGATCGATCCCTATATGCGGCCGTTGTACGACGCGCTTTATGACCTCTTGGATACCGATAAACTCGAAAGATATCTCGACAAAGGAATCATCGAGGTCGCGCCCCTTGCTTTCATGCGTGGGCGGACGCTCAACGATTCGTTCGTCATTCTGGATGAAGCTCAAAACACGACCAGCGAACAGATGAAGATGTTCCTTACGCGGCTGGGTTTCAACTCCAAGGCCGTAATTACCGGGGACATTACGCAAATTGACCTGCCCTCAGGCCGCCGTTCCGGTTTGATCGAAGCCATCGACGTGGTCGGAAAGATCGAAGGCATCGCATTCGTTTATTTCAACGAGCGCGATGTGGTGCGCCACAATCTGGTGCAGCAGATCATAAAGGCTTATGACGAGTTCGTGGCTGCGCCGTCGCGTTCCGCGTCGGGCGGCAACGGGCCCGGTAACAACCCCAATCCGGCAAATTCTGACGTAAACCGATAGCCTGGGTCGGCAGATATTATTTTAAATCGCCAACGCCGCATACCATTGGCTGTGGAGCCCCTGAGCAGGTTCTCCGAACGCGTGCAGCGCGAGCTTGGGTTCCCCGAAGAAAGTGTCACGATCTGTTTCGTGAGCGATCCAGCCATAGCGCGGATGAATCGTAAATTTAGAGATAAACCTGGACCAACCGACGTGCTCTCGTTTCCTGCTCGGCACGCCAGAAGGGGTCGGGCACGTTTTTCTCGGGGCGCGAGGGAAGCGAGCGCGGATCAGTACCTAGGGGATATTGTGATTTCACCCGAAACGGCGCGGCGATATGCGCGGCGTGGCGCTCGCGGACTGGTCTCAGAACTGCGCGTACTGATCTTGCATGGAATGATTCACCTGGCCGGTTACGATCATGAAAATGACCATGGCCAAATGGTGCATTTAGAGCGGCGCTTGCGCCGTCGGCTGGGCCTGCGTTAACTATGTCCATCCTTGGTTATACGTTAGGCGTGATCGGCCTTTGCGTCATTCTGGCCGTATTTTCCTTCCTGGACCGCATTTACCGGCAATTGGGCCGCGTCGCTACCGGCACGCTGCGCGAACACGCCGAGGTATTTGAGTCCGAGATCGAGCCGCAATTCAAATTGGATCGGCGCCGCGCGAGCTCGGGATTCGCGATCCTGGCGCACCTCTCGCTCGTGGCCGTGGCCGTGGAGACGGCACGGGGCGTGCTTGTTTTTGTTCCCGCCGCGTGGCAGGCGGCAGTTCAGTTAATCGTCTATGTCACGGTGGAAGTGCTGCTTTGTATGCATTTCGTTCCGGAAATACTGATGGCGCGCACGAGCACGCGCTGGATCAAGCCCTTGGTTCCTGTATTGCGAGCGGCTTTGCTCTTCATCTGGCCGCTGCGCGCGGCGCTGGATTTGGCCGTTTCCGTGGGACGCATCTCGGAAGAAGAATTGCCGCCGGGAACGCAGGCGCAACAAGATGGGATCGAGGCTCTCGTGGAGGCGGCTCAGGAAGGCGGCATGCTCGCGGGAGACAGAGCTCAGCTGATCGAGCAGGTGGTTGAGTTCAGCGATAAGAGGGTGCTGGAAGTGATGACGCCGCGGCCGGACATCGTGGCGATTCCCGCAAACGCGACCATCGAGCAGATGAGAAGGTTATTGGTGGAGACGAAATTCTCCCGACTGGTGGTTTATCAGCAAACGCTCGATGACGTTGTGGGCATCGCGCACGTGCAGGATTTGTTGCAGATTCCGGAGAGCGAGGCCAAGCATCGCACGGTCCGGGAATTGGCGAGGCCGGCCCTGTTTGTACCGGAGACAAAGCTCGGTTCGGATTTGCTCAAAGAGATGCGCCGGCGCAATCAGCACATGGCTATTGCCATCGATGAGCACGGGCTGGTGGCCGGGGTTGTCACGGTTGAAGATCTTGTGGAAGAGATTGTCGGCGAAATGGGCAAGGAAGATGATCATGTCGCGCCGGATATCGTGCGGGAGAGCGATGGAAGCGTGGTGCTGCGGGGTAGCGTCTCGGTGGGGAGGCTGCAAGAGCTATTCGGCATCGAGTTTGGGGATGAAGCGGATCAGGCGGCAACCACGGTAGCGGGGCTGCTCAATCAGATCGCGGGCCACGTCCCTCGTACCGGCGAGCAGCTCAATTACGAGGGCCTGCATTTCGAAGTCGTCGAAGCGAACCAGCGAAAGGTCTTGCGCTTGCGCGTCCGGCCGCGGCTGTTGGCGGCGCCGGTATCCTAACTTTCTCAGCTAGTATCAGCTACTAACCAGGCGAGCCAACCCAAAGGCCGCGGCGGCTGCAATTCCTCCGGTCGGGCCGTCGGACATACCGATGACGACGTCCCGCACGCTGGCGCTCGCCGTGAAATGTGACTCCACGTGTGGAGTTGTGGGCATGGATTCTCCTGCCTCCTGATATTGAAACGGCTGAGTTTATCACGGGGCTCAGATTGTGCTGAGCCCGGGTCCGTCGGCTGACGATGTAATATGGTGTGCGGCGTTACTTTATGAAGAGATCATTTCGTTCCGGTTTCATCGCGGTACTCGGGCGGCCAAACGCCGGGAAATCTACATTCGTGAACCGGCTGGTGGGGCAAAAGGTGGCCATTGTGACGTCGCGGCCTCAAACCACACGAAATCGCATTCTCGGAATCATAAACGGTCCGCACGCGCAGGTTGTGTTGATTGACACGCCGGGCATACATCGTGCCAGCACGGTCCTCGGACGGCAGATGATGGCAGAGGTGACTCAGGCGCTGGAGGGCATTGACCTGGTGGCCGTGATGATCGATGCCAGCAGCGGATTGACAGCTGGAGATCGCCTCACCTTCGAGCACGCGAGACAATTCCGCGGGCCTGTGTTTCTTTTGTTGAACAAGATCGATCGCATCGCCAAGCCTGCGTTGCTACCGCTGATGGACTGCCCGAAGGCGAGCCGTATTTCCCGAAAGATCAAATCACCGACCAGCCGGAGCGCTTTCTGGCCGGCGAAATCATCCGTGAAAAAGTGATGACCAACACCAGGCAGGAAGTTCCCCACGCCGTGGCCGTGCGGGTGGAAGCCTTCGAGGAAGGCGAGAAATTGATCCGCATTCGCGCCACCATCTCCGTCGAGCGCGAAGGGCAAAAAGGAATCCTCATCGGGCGCGGAGGCGAAAGACTGAAGGCCATCGGCACGGTGGCGCGCCGGGAACTCGAAGAGATTCTCGGTGTAAAAATCTTTTTGGAACTTCGCGTAAAGGTGGAACTGGATTGGCGCCAGGATGAGCGCATGGTGCAGCAGTTGGATTGGCGACGCCAGCTCGAACGCCTCGGAGCGGGCGAATGAAACTACTCCTCAGCCGAAATTCCCAGTGACTTCATTTTGCGATAGAGATGGCTGCGCTCCAGGCCCAGAGCCACGGCCGTTCGCGTCCTATTCCATTGATTCTCGCTGAGCTTGCGCAGGATGAATTCGCGCTCGTAGGCGCTGCGCGCCTCGTGCAAAGTGGCATTGGGCCGCGAGGAGATGGCGGTGAGTCCGCGAAAGAGCTCCGGGGGCAGATGCAGCGGCTCGATCCGTGAATGAGGGCAGATAATCATGAGCCGCTCGATCAAATTGCGAAGTTCGCGGACGTTTCCGGGCCAACTGTATCGGGCGAGCACGGCCAAAGCTGCGTCGCTGATCTCCTTGGGTTTGCGGCCATAGGCAACGGCGAATTCAGCGAGAAAATGGCGCGTCAAAATGGGTATGTCCTCAATGCGCTCGCGCAAAGCTGGAACCGTGAAGGGTATTACGTTCAAGCGATAAAAAAGGTCTTCCCGAAACAGACCCCGGGCAATTTGATCCTCGAGCTTTTTATTCGTTGCGGCGATCACGCGCACGTTTACGGCTGTCGGGTGATTGGATCCCACACGCTCGAGCCGCTGCTCCTCGAGGACTCGAAGTACCTTGGCCTGAGTACGCAAACTCATATCGCCGACTTCGTCCAGGAAGAGCGTGCCGTTATCCGCCTTCTGAAATTTGCCGACTTTGTCTTCACTGGCGCCGGTGAAGCTGCCCTTTACGTGACCGAATAGTTCAGACTCAATCAACTCCTCCGGGATCGCCGCACAATTGACCTCTACGAAGGGCTCCCGGCTGCGAAGGCTGACGGCATGCAGCGCATGGGCCACGAGTTCTTTGCCGGTGCCGCTTTCCCCGTAGATAAGGACACGTCCGTTCGTGGGGGCGGCGAGCGCGATCTGCTGGCGCAGGGCCTTCATCGGAACACTATCGCCGAGGACCTGATAGCGCTGGCCGAGTTCCTCGCGAAGGCGCCGATTTTCCAGTTCCAGGCGCAGAAATTCGAGCGCCCTTTTCACCGACTGCATTGTTTTCTCGAGCGAGAGCGGCTTTTCGACGAAATCGAAGGCGCCCAGTTTCGTGGCCCGAACCGCTGTCTCGATATTGCCGTGTCCCGAGATCATGACCACCATCGGAAAATGCCCGTCGCGGCGCATGCGCTCGAGTGTTTCGATTCCATCCATTTGCGGCAACCAGATATCGAGCAGCACCAAATCGATACGATCCTTCGCAAGACGCGCCAGGCACTCCTCGCCCGAGCTGACCGATTCGACTGCATAACCTTCTTCGGTCAGGATGGAGGAAAGAGAATCGCGTATTCCCGCTTCGTCGTCGACGATAAGAATGGACTGCGGCATAAAATGCTTAAGGGCTGGCGGGCCGAAGAAAGGGTTTGTCGATCATCCTCCACGAGCGAGACCTGCCTGCTGCTGTGATCTGTGGCAGGATGCTCCTATTGTGTGAGGTCATCGACTACCGCAAACATTGGGGCTCCAGCCCATTTTAGCTTTCCGCAGCAAGAGACAGGGGAGCAATATCAGCTGCAGGCAATTCGATCACAAATCGCGCTCCCGCGGGGGCATTGTCTTCCGCGCGGATTATCCCGTGATGCTCCGCGATCACGCGGCTGGCGATCGCCAAACCTAAGCCAGTACCGCGATCCTTGGTCGAGAAATGAGGCAGGAAGAGCTTGTCCTTATCTTCCGGTGAGATTCCAAAACCACTGTCCGCGACGATAATCTCGACGGAATCATGTCCGACGTGGAAGCGCGTACTCAAAAACAAATTTCGCTCCGCCGAACCTTCCATCGCCTCGGCCGCATTATCGATGAGGTTCACGATCACCCGCCGCAACATTTCGGAATCTGCCCTAACCTGCGGCACCCCGTCGGGCAGATTCGTGCGAATCTGCACGTCGTCAAGCCGGCCTTTGAAGACGTCGAGTGCGCCGAGCACAATGGCATTGGGGTCTGTAGGTACGAGCCGCGCGACGGGAAAGCGCGCAAACCTTGAAAACTCGTTGACCAGCGCCTCCAGCGTCCCGACCTCCCGGCCGATAAGGGCGGCGCATTCACTGACCAGGCGCACCAGTTCCGGCGCGTCGCAATCCCCATTATGACGGCTGATAAAGCGCGAGAGGCGCTCAGCGGACAGCTGAATAGGTGTCAGCGGGTTCTTAATTTCGTGTGCGATGCGCTGCGCGACCTCCTGCCAGGCCGCAGCCTTTTGCGCCCGCAGCAGTTCGGTTAAGTCATCCACGACGACCAGATATCCAGCGCTGCTAGGCCGCGCGCCGAGGGGGCTCACGGTGACGGCCGCATGCACCACTCGTCCTTTCGGCCGGAACTCCATTTCCCTCGACGCAGTGCCCATCCTCAGCGAACGCCGGATCAATTGCTGCACATCGCGCGCCGCGTCCTTGCCGGCTAGTGCGATCAGTTCGGAAGCTTCGCGAGAGCTCTCTCCAAAGATCTCACGTGCGGCGCGATTCATGCGCGTGATGCGGGCGTTCAGATCGAGAGCCAGAACCCCGGTAGGAATATTCTCGAGAACGGTCTCGATGAGCGTGCGGCGGCTCTCGAGTTCCTGGACGGCCTGCTGCAGATTATGAGTGAATTCGTCGATCCGCCTGTGACTATCGGCGAGTTGCGCGGTCATTTTATTAAAGGAGCGGACCAGGGTTCCCAATTCGTCCTGAGCTTTGACCTGCACCTGCGTATCCAGGTGTCCGGCAGCGATTTCACCGGTAGCTTTGGCCAGAGCCTCAATGGGGATCGTAACTTGCTTCGACAAGTACAGCGCCGACCACGTGGCGGCAAAAAGGAGCAGAACCGTGAAAAGAGAGAGAGTCAGGAGGATTTGCCGTTTGAACGTGCGTATCCGCTGATTTTCAACGGAATAGGCTACTGTTTGGACTTCGATGTTGTTATAACGAGCCAGAAAATCGGAAGGCAAACGCCGTGCAAGGTACAGGAAACCTGGGCCAAGCGGGGCGCGGGCGGCGATAAAAGAGCCAGAGCGCGATACCCAGAACTCACCTCCATTCGGGAGCACGCTTTGGAATTTCAGCGTAGGGTCAAGCACTACTGGAAGAATCAAGGGATCGGCCAGGCGTACCGGCGCTCCGGAGGAATCAACAGCCCAGATCCCTTCCGCACCCTGGTTCGCAGCAAATCGGGCCGCGGGCTCCAGGGCCGAGGCAAGGCTGTCGGAAGTTGCCGCGGAAACTGAGGCTGCCGCGCGGTCTGCCAGCGTTTGGAGGCGCGAATATTCCAAACGGCTGAATTCGCTAAGCAGGGCAAGCGCCTGGGAGTTGGCGTCCTCCAATTCCTGCGGAAACCAGCGGTTCAGCGTGCGGTTCATCAGCGCATAGCTGATGAAGAACAGGAATCCCAGCGGTAACAGCGACACGGCCATGGCGCCAAGAACCATCTTGGTTTTGAATCGGGACCCGAGTTGTTCGGCTCGGCGCTCGACCCATAGACGTACGAGCGCGCGGCCCAGAATGAGCCCAAAAACCAGGAGCGCCGCGACAATAAAGGTGTTCAGGGCATACAGGACGATGAGCTCATTCCACGCGTGCGGCTCAAATGGAACTCGGAGGGAACCAAGGGTGACGACAGCGGCAAGAAGAAGGGTGCAGAGGATGCCACCAACCGCCAGAAATAGCCGCGGATTGCGGGGGGAATCGCTCACCGTAAAGATCCTACTTCCACCGGACTTGCAAGAATTTTAGCCCGCGCGACCACCAGCTTGAAAAAAGCGTCCACCGAGCACACTGTGCAAGATATCTACCGCTGAGGATGCAAGTCAAGCGACGATTGTGTCCAAATTGCCACAGTGACCGTTGGCTGAGTTTCGGCTATTAGCGCTTTCAATACGATCAGAAAAACGCCCCTGCGAGCCTCGATTTCTTCTGCTACCTTCCAATTTGAGGCGTGCTCCGCCCCAGGGGCTCTTTGAATGTCTTCCCGGCTCGGCGAAATCCTGGTCAAAGAAAACCTGATTACTGCCGATCAGCTTAAGCAAGCTATGGCTCATCAGCGGCAGAACGGGGGCCGGCTGGGAACCGCGCTGATGAAATTGGGGTTTATCAGCGATGACGAGATCACCGAGGTCCTCTCCCGCCAATATGGGGTTCCCTCGATCAACTTGAAATATTATGAAGTCGATCCGGCGGTCATAAAGCTGATTCCCCAGGATACTGCGGTGCGATACCAGATCGTACCGCTCTCGCGTGTCGGCTCAACGCTCACCATCGCCATGATCGATCCCACCAACGTCTTCGCGATGGACGACATCAAGTTCATGACCGGCTTCAATGTCGAGCCGGTGGTCGCCTCGGAAACCTCCGTCAACGAGGCCATCGCCAAATTCTATGGTGAGGTGGCCAGCGGCGAAGAACTCTCCAAGGTCATGAAGGACCTCGGCGCCGCAGATAGCGGCGACGTGGAGCTTGCGGCAGAGGAACAAGAAATGGACTTGGCGGATCTGGAGAGAGCCGCCGAGGAAGCGCCCATCATCAAGCTGGTCAATCTGGTTCTCACCGACGCGGTAAAGCGGGGCGCCAGCGACATTCACTTCGAACCGTACGAGCGCGAATTGCGCGTGCGCTTCCGCGTCGACGGCGTTTTGCAGAGCGTGATGACGCCGCCGTTGAAATTGAAAGACGCCATCGCCAGTCGCATCAAGATCATGGCCAAGCTGGACATCAGCGAGAAGCGGCTTCCTCAAGACGGCCGCATCATGATCAAGTACCGCAAAGACGGCAGGATCAAGGAGCTCGACTTCCGCGTTTCCACCGTCCCCACGCTCTTCGGCGAAAAAATCGTCCTGCGCTTGCTGGATAAGGAAAATCTCCGGCTGGACATGACCAAACTGGGGTTTGAGCCCGAATCCCTGGCTAAGTTCGAGAAAGCGATCTTGCGGCCCTACGGCATGGTACTTGTCACGGGCCCAACGGGATCGGGCAAAACCAATACGCTTTATTCTTCGGTGGCCCGCCTGAACACGCCCGACACGAATATCATGACAGCGGAAGATCCGGTCGAGTTTCAGTTGGCTGGCATCAACCAGGTGCAGATGAAGGACCAGATCGGGCTGAATTTTGCTTCCGCCCTCCGCGCCTTCTTGCGCCAGGACCCCAACATCATTCTGGTCGGCGAAATCCGAGACTTCGAAACGGCTGAAATCGCGGTCAAGGCGGCCCTAACCGGCCATATGGTTTTGTCCACTCTCCATACGAACGACGCCCCCTCCACCATCAGCCGGCTAATGAATATGGGTATCGAGCCTTTTCTGGTAGCCACATCTGTAAATTTGATCTGCGCCCAAAGATTGGTGCGGCGAATTTGTCAGAATTGCAAGGAGCCCTTGGAAATTCCTGAGCAGACGCTGCTCGATGCCGGCTTCAGCCCGGAGGAAGCCAAAAAGACCACCGTTTACGAAGGGAAGGGTTGCGGCACCTGTAATAAGAATGGCTATAAGGGCCGCGTCGGACTCTACGAAGTGATGGAAGTCAATGATGAATTGCGGGAACTGATTCTCGTGGGCGCTTCCGCTTTGGAGCTGAAGAAGAAGGCTCTTGATGTCGGCATGATCACGCTGCGGCGCAGCGGTTTGATCAAAGCGGCCGCAGGTCTGACCAATCTGGAAGAAGTTCTGCGCGAAACCGTGTTGTGAGGAGAATGGTGTCATGCAAGGCATCACACTAAGCGAGCTCTTCAAGAAAATGATCGAGATGGGGGGCAGCGATCTGCATATATCCACGAATAGTCCGCCGCGGGTGCGTGTCCACGGCAAATTACGGCCACTGGATATGCCTCCTCTGACCGCTGCGGATACCAAGGCGCTCGCCTATAGCGTATTGACCGACGCCCAGAAACATCGCTTTGAAGAAAATCTGGAGCTGGACTTTTCGTTCGGCTTGAAGAATCTGGCCCGCTTCCGCGGCAATCTTTTTAATCAGCGCGGCGCGTGCGGTGCGGTATTTCGGACCATTCCTTGGGAAATCAAGAGTTTCGACACGCTCGGATTGCCTGCGGTGGTGAAGGGGTTGTGTGACAAGCCGCGCGGCCTGGTGCTGGTAACCGGTCCCACCGGGTCCGGCAAGTCGACGACCTTGGCGGCGATGCTCGACAAGATCAATAGCGAGCGCGAAGAGCACATGATCACGATTGAGGATCCCATCGAATTTCTGCACAACCATAAGAAATGCCTGGTCAACCAGCGCGAGGTGCATGCCGATACGCATTCCTTCGCCAATTCGTTGCGCGCGGCATTGCGCGAAGATCCAGACGTAGTGCTCATCGGAGAAATGCGCGACCTGGAAACCATTGAGTCGGCGTTGCGCATTGCCGAGACCGGCCATTTGACCTTCGCAACCCTGCACACCAACTCCGCGATCTCCACCATCACTCGAATCGTAGACGTGTTTCCGGCTCACCAGCAGGCGCAGATTCAGGCTCAATTATCCCTGGTTCTCGAAGGTGTGCTCTGTCAGGCGCTGCTGCCGCGGGCGGATGGGCGGGGCCGGATCATGGTCATGGAGATACTGATTCCCAATTCCGCGATTCGCAACCTGATTCGCGAAGACAAGATCCACCAGATCTACTCGGCGATGCAAACCGGTACGGGGCAGACGGGCATGCAGACCTTCAACCAGGGGCTGTCGAGCGCCTACGCGTCCAAGTTAATTACTCTGGAAACAGCGCTTTCTCGCTCGTCCAATCCCGACGAATTGCAAGATATGATCAACCGCGGCGTGGCCAGCCCGGTTGGCGCTGGCGTGCGTGCGCCCGTACCGGCGCGACGCTGATGTTTCAGTTGGGCTCTGAACCGAGCTCTGGATCAAGGATCAGGTGAGGAGGGAAGAGGATGCCGGTTTATGTCTATCGCGGCACGAATCGGTCAGGCGGCGCCGTGACCGGGGAACAAGCCGCCAATAATAAGGCCGAGCTGGTCAACCTGCTCAGGCGACAGCAAATTAAAGTCAGTAAGCTCTCCGAGAAGGGTAAGGAATTCAACTTACCGACCTTCAAGCCTGGCGTGAATGCCAAGGATTTAGCGGTATTCACACGCCAATTCTCGGTGATGATCGATGCCGGGTTACCGCTCGTGCAGTGCCTGGAAATTCTAGCCGGACAACAAGAGAACAAGACGTTTGAGACGGTATTGACGACCACGCGCGCGTCGGTGGAGGGCGGCGCGACTCTTTCCGCGGCGATGCGGCAACACGACAAAGTTTTCGACGCTCTTTACGTCAACCTGGTGGAAGCGGGAGAAGCAGGCGGCATCCTGGATACGATTCTCCAGCGGCTCGCGAGCTACATTGAAAAAAATGTGAAGCTGAAGAGGGCGGTGAAGTCGGCGCTGGTCTATCCCGTGGCCGTCCTGCTTGTCGCCGGAGGCGTTATCACTCTTCTGCTATGGAAGGTCGTGCCGATTTTTGTCACGTTGTTTCTGGGACTGGGCGTGGACCTGCCGCTACCTACGCGGATTGTGATGGCGTTGAGCAATTTTGTGGGGAGCATCTTTGGGTTGCTGATTGTGGTCTTTTTGGCGGGCATGGTCATTGCCATAAAGCTCTGGCACGGAACGGAGAAAGGCCGCTACATTCTGGACGGTTTGCTCCTGAAGTTGCCGCTAGTGGGCATTCTCTTGCGCAAGATTGCCGTGGCGCGCTTCACGCGCACGCTGGGAACTCTGATTTCTTCGGGCGTGCCCATCCTCGAGGGATTAGATATCACGGCCCGAACGGCAGGGAATGCCGTGATCGAAAAGGCTCTCAGTCACGTTCGTAAGTCTTTGGAGCAGGGTAAGAACCTTGCGGATCCTCTCAAGGAGACGAACGTATTCCCGGGCATGGTCACGCAGATGATCGGAGTAGGCGAGCAGACGGGCGCAATGGATGCGATGCTGCAAAAGATTGCTGACTTCTACGAAGAAGAGGTCGACGCAGCGGTGAAGGATCTGCTCGCAGCGCTGGAGCCAGCCATGATCATTTTTCTCGGCGTCGTGGTGGGCGGCATCGTTATTTCCATGTACTTGCCGCTCTTCTCCTTGATTGGCAAGCTGGCCGGCGGACATTAGCGCGATTTCAAATTCCAAAAACGAAGCGGCGTGGCCCACGCGAAAACGAGCGAGAGCCGGCGTGCCACGAGCTGAGCATCGGGCTATTTGCAAGGAGAGCTTTGCACCCAAACCTCTGGTGCTGCGATGGCGCTAAATCAGAATTTAGGCGACTGGCTCCGCTGGCTTAACCGCGTTCGTTTTCTTGTAATCACCCTGCTGCTGGGAATCGTTATTGTTCTCGAGCAGTATACCCAGGTCGCTGTCCCACTCCGTTATTTCGTTCCTCTGGTTATTCTCTGGTATACGCTGGCCCTTTTTTACGTGATCCTTTCGCACTGGGTGCCCATCGCCCGCTGGCATGCCCCGCTTGAGATTGTCTGCGATTTGCTGTTGGTCACCGGGCTGGTTTATGTCACCGGGGGTCACGAAAGCCATTTTATTTCGCTCTATTTGCTGCTCATTATCGTCGCCAGCATTCTTTTTTCCCGCCGCGCCACGTTTCTGGTGGCCGGATTTAGCTTCATTCTTCTGGGAGGCATGGTCGAGCTGGTCTTCTATGATGTCTTGCCGCGGACGGCGCTGGCGATGCCCGGCGGCAAGACACTGCAGACCTGGATTTTTAGCAACCTGTTTGCATTTTTTGCCGTCGGGTACCTGTCGAGCTTGCTGACCGCAAACCTCCGGCGCCAAAGCGCGGAACTGGAGATCAAACGAGGCGAGTTAGAGGACCTTCAGGTTTTTAACCAGGACATCATTCATTCCATGCGCGGTGGTTTGATCACCACCGACTTGGAGGGGCGGCTGAGGCTGCTCAATCGGACAGGAGAAGAGATTCTGGGGCTGAAATTCGATCAGGTGCGCGGGCATAAATTGATGGAAGTTGCGCCGGGGATTTGGCAACTGACGGACGGATGCGAAGATAACGCCTTACCTCAGCGACACGAGGTTGACTTCCGTACCCCCGCTGGCCAGCAACGCTACCTCGGTCTTTCGGTATCGGTTCTTAGGACGGCGGAACGTGTGGGGGCAGGTTACGTCATTAATTTCCAGGACCTCACCGAGCTGAAACGGCTCGAGCAGGAGGTCGCCACAAAGGAACGGATGGCCGCCCTTGGACGGCTTTCCGCCGCAATTGCCCACGAGATACGCCAGCCCCTGACGGCCATGGCGGGAGCGGTGAAAGAATTGGGGCGCATGGTTCCTTTGCAGGAGGATGAAAAACACCTGGTGGACATTGTGAGCCGCGAGTCGGAGCGGCTCAATCGCATCATCAGCGAGTTTCTGAATTACTCCCGCGAAAAGAGCTATGAATTCGCCGATGCGGATCTTTCGGAATTGCTGGACGAAACGCTGACTCTGCTCGAAAGGCATCCGCAGTGGCAAGGCAAATACCGCATTGAACGTATCTTTGCGGCCCGGCCGGTGCGAGTTCGAGCGGATTCGAATCGCATCAAGCAGGTGTTTTGGAATCTCTGCGACAACGCGCTCCGCGCCATGCCCGCGGGCGGGACCTTAACGGTAAAGCTGGAAACGGCTCCCTTCTGGGTGCGCATTCGCTTTCGCGACACCGGCATGGGCATCGATCCCGCTCAGCGGGTGAAGATATTCGAGCCGCTGCAATCGGGCTTTGTGGGAGGAACCGGGTTAGGTCTGGCGATTGTTTACCAGATCGTACACGCTCACAGCGGGCGCATAACGGTCACATCAGAAAAAGACCGCGGAGCCGAATTCACCGTCGAATTGCCGCGGGTGGCTTAGAATGGCCAACATCCTCATCGTCGACGACGAGCGCTCCATCTGCGAACTCCTGGAGATCACTTTCCGAAAGGATGGCCACCGCGTGGAGATCGCCACGAGCGGCGAATTGGGGCGCCGCAGTCTGGAATCCAAGTTATTCGACATCGTTATTTCTGACATCCGCATGCCCGATATGAGCGGCGTCGATCTTCTCGCCTATGCCAAGGAAGTGGCTCCCTCCACGGTCTTCCTCTTAATTACGGGCGTGCCGACGGTGGAGACGGCGATCGCGGCCGTTAACGCAGGCGCCGATCGCTATGTCATCAAGGACCACGAATTGGTGGACCAGTTGCGCCGCGCCGTTGCCCAGGTGGAGGAAAACCTCAGACTCAAAAATGAGGCCGGCTATTTGCGCCGGGAACTGCGGCGGTTCACTGGGCACGACAATATCATCGGCCGAAGCCCCAATATGCGCGCCATTTTTGATCTGATTTCCACCGTGGCCCCGCAGTCCAGCCGCATCCTGATTACAGGGGAAAGCGGGACAGGCAAAGAACTGGTGGCCCGAGCGGTTCACGAAAATAGCAGCCGCGCCCAGGCGCCCTTTATTACCGTGAACTGCGGCGCTTTCCCGGAAACGCTGCTGGAATCGGAGTTATTCGGGTACTTAAAGGGAGCCTTTACAGGTGCGAACGAAAATCGCCAGGGGCTGTTTCAGGCGGCGCACGACGGGACGCTTTTTCTCGATGAGATCGGGAACATGAGCCCGACGATGCAGGTGAAACTGTATCGTGTTTTGCAGGAGGGCAAGGTTCGGCCTCTGGGCAGCACCGAGGAGATTGATATTGACGTGCGCGTAATTGCCGCTACCAACCACGATTTGGAAAAGGCCATAGCCGCGGGCGAATTTCGCGAGGATCTTTTCTATCGCCTGAGTGTCATCCCGATTCACTTGCCGCCGTTGCGCGAGCGCCGCGACGATATTCCTTTGCTGGCGCGCACCTTTTTAGAACGCTTTCGCAAGAGCATGGAGAAGCCAATCGAGGGCATCGAGCCTGCTGCGATGACGCAGATGGAAGCTTATGATTGGCCGGGCAACGTTCGTGAACTGGAAAATACCATGGAGAGATCGGTGGCTTTGGAGACCGGACGATTGATCTCTCTGGCCGTGCTGCCTGAAAAGATTCGCTACGGCGCCTCGGGTGCAACCGCCGCGCAACTTCCCAAGAACGGGCGCCCCGTACTTCCCGAAGGCGGCCTCGACCTGGAACATTACATTCAGGATATGGAGAGGGCCTACCTTCTCGCCGCGCTGGAAGCTTCGGGCGGCGTCGGAACACGTGCCGCGGAATTGCTCAAAATGTCCTACCGTTCTTACCGCCACTACGCCAAAAAATACAACATCACGTAAGGCCGATCACCGATTTCGATTTGGGAGCTTACGGCGCCCCGCTAGTCCGTGGTGTGGGTCGCGGGAATGCGGGCTTCGAGTTCGGCAAAGCGCTTGAGCAAATAAGTCACTGGATACGCAAGCGCATAGACCGCGAGAACGAGCATAATCGGATCCATTGGTTGACGGTAACGGAGCGATGTGTGTGTGATGTAGAAGACGAGCGGGAAAAAGAGCATGACCGAAGCAAGGGGTAGCGCGGTCTCATTCCGTTCGTGGTGAGCAAGGAGCAGGCCCACCAATGACAGCAAAGCGAATGCGCAGTTGCCCAAAATGCCCAGCTTCGTCTGCAAAGAAATGCGGTTCCAGATATCTGAGGGCCAGACCCACATCGCTATCCAATGATCCAAGAAGCGGTGAAAAGTAAACCGCATGGCATCGGCCGGGTGGGTACGAATAAAAAGCAGCGCTTCGTGCTGCTTCTCTTGCATATAGGGAATTTCGCCCATGCGAGCATATTTCGCGGCTTCCCACGCATCATCATTGGGATGAAGGTCACGCGACCATAACTCAGGAACTAGAGGATTATTGCCCAGCCAAAGTTCGAGCCCAAAAGTAGAACGGAACGGGAGGAACGTGTGGAAGACGACATAATTGCGGATCGTCCAAGGTGCGATTCCGGCAGCGAAGATCAGTGAAGATGCAAGGACGAGCCTGCTTGCGGCGGCAAGCCTCCGCCCCAGGGGCCACAAAGCCCAAAGGGTCAGAGGAGGGAGAATCGAAATGACGGTTGGGTTGACCATCGCTCCGGCGGCCCAAAGCGCGCCATAGCCGATCCAGGAACTCAGGCGTTCGGAGCCGCGCAGTTGGAGCGTGGCCGCGACAATCAGGGTCAGCATGAGTGCCGACAGCGCCGTGTCCCAGACCCAAACCGTGGAAAAGAACAGCGACATAGGAAAAAGTACCCAAGTCCATGCGGCGGCGGCTCCGATGCGTTTGCTGAATGCCTTTGACCCAATGGCATAGATCGGCCAGCAGGTGAACGCGGAAAAGACATTGTCGACAAAACAAATCACTATGTTGGACGTGTAGCTGTATACGCCGAAAACTTTGAAAATCCCCGCCAGAAGGTAAGGGTAAATCGGGGTGAACCAAGCCGTCGGCCCCGTCTGGAGCACTTTCAACGGAGAACTAAATCCACGGCCTTGGGCAATTGCCGCCGCCACGGCTCCAGCCTCGTAGCCGCCCGCGAGAGTACCAAACGGGAGATTGTCGCGGACCACCCACTGCACAATAAAATGAAAATAATAGTAGAGAAATGCCATTCGGGCGAGGAAGGCCACGATAACGATAAAGCCGACCGAGCAGAAGATCTGGCTCAGTTTCCCTGGCAGCCCAACTTTATCCCGCATGAATGGCCTTTTCCACGCATTGTTGGCGCTCATGCCAGCCAATTAGGCTGAGGAGTGCTCTGGACTGGGGAGCCCATTTCTTGCGACCGGCGTAAATTCAAATGCGTAAGTTTAGCGTGTGAACTCAGAGGCGCTGGTTACCGAATCTGCTATCCAGAATTTAGCAAAACTGCGTTTCCTTAGCCGTGAGAGTGGGTAAACAATTGCGAAGACGCACAAGATGCCCATGATGGGATCCATCGGGTAGCGATAACGCCCGTTCGTGTGCGTCACGTAAAAAACCACAGGGAACATCAGCATAACAGCCGCAAACGGCAGCGCAGCTTCACTTCGTGCGCGATGAGCAAAGAGCGCACCGGCAAATGACAATACTGAGAACAGACAATTCCAGACCAACGTCGCCTTCAAGAAAGGTGGCATGTAATTCCACAAATCAGCGGGCGCATCCCAGACTCCTAGCCAGTTGTCGGCAAAGCGCCGAAAGAAAAAGCGCATCGTGTCTCGCGGATGTGTGCGCATGAATGCCAAGGCCTCGCTCTGTTTTTCCTCCATATAGGGAATTTCCGTCATTCGCACGTACTTAGCGGCTTCCTGTGGATCTTCGGTAGGGTGCATGAAGCCGGCCCAGGTGTCTGGGACTCCCGGGTTATTGCTTAACCACAACTCCAGCCCAAAATTAGACCGGAAAGGAATGAATTTGTGAAAGACAACATAGTTGCGAATGCTCCACGGCGCAATTCCGGCCACGAAGATGACGGAGGCCATCAGCGCCAGCTTTATGGCTTGGGTAAGGTGTTCTCGCAAAGGCCAGATGGCCCAGAGTGCCAGAAAAGGAAGCACGGAAAGCACGGACGGATTGACCATCGCGCCGAAAGCCCAAAGTGCGCCGTAGCCGATCCACCATGATAGCCGGCTCCGCCCCCGTATCTGCAGAGTCGCCGCAAACAGGAGGGCCATACATAATCCGGCCAGTGCCGTGTCCCAGGTCCAAATAACAGAGTAGAAAATTCCATCTGGCAGAAGTGCCCAGAACCATGCCGATAATATTGCGGCGGTTCTGCCGAATGCTCTCCTTCCGATGGCATAGACCGGCCAGCAGGTGAACGCCGAGAAAGCCATGTCGATGCTGCGAATGATAAGACTTGATTTGTAAGTGAAAATTCCGAAGAGCTTGAAAATGCCGGCGAGAAGATAGGGGTAAATCGGGGGAAGCCAAGCGGTTGGCCCCGACCTAATGCCCGGCAGCGGCAGCGGCGAACTGAATCCACGCCCCGAGGCAATGGCCGCCGCTATTGCGCCCGTTTCGCCTCCGTAATGAAGATTGGCTGGCAACGTAGCGCCTTGAATCCCAAGATCGTAATAGCAATACGCCATCCGGGCGATAAAAGCGACCACGACCACGAAGCCAGCTGAGAGAAAAATGCCCTTTAGTTTTTCGCCCAAGCAAATCTATCCTTTGAAGGACTTGCGCGTGCCGTTCCTGCAGTTCCGACCGAATCCTGAGTCTAAAGAGAACGTTATCGAAGAACAATAGGATAGGCGGGAGCCTGAAGTGACGCAGTGTTCATTCGGTTATGGAATCTCCCGATGCACGGTGTGGGTCGCAGCCGGGACCCGCGGCGCACGTGCTTACCACGTTGACAGTTCGACCTTTTGCGGCTCAAGCCGATGACACTTTTTGGCATTTTCACAGCCCCATTGGCAAAACGGATGGCGTCCTAAGCGGATCCCAGATGCCCTTGTCCACCCTAACCGACTAGTTTCTAAAGGCTTAGGGGTTTTGTGTTCGATCCATAAACCCTTCCCACCCCACATGGTATGGGACTTGCACCTGTCGTATTGCGGTTGCGGGATCCTAAATGCCTGAAGGAGACATCATGCGTAACAAACAGAAAGGTTTCTCGTTAATTGAGCTTTTGATCGTGGTGGC
>WNFT01001611.1_pt1 | contig 19045 bp, 19 predicted proteins | sample 5400191 | NCBI WGS metagenome assembly WNFT01 (sample SAMN13153359, study PRJNA577476) | soil metagenome | isolation source: 80 cm saprolite under Madrone tree | place: USA:California | collected 2016-06-14 | reverse complement strand
TCTAGTGATCCGGTAGTACTTACGCCTGCGGCCGCTTTCGGACGCGGACCACTTCGCCGCGACATGACCTTGGCGCTCAAGCCGGTGCAGCACGGGATAGAGCATGCCGTCGGTCCACTGTAGGTGCCCGCCTGACAACTCGGTCACTCGCTTGATGATGGCGTAGCCGTAACTGTCGCCTTCGGCAAGGATGGCGAGCACGAGCGGCGTGGCGGAAGCAGCAACCAGGTCCTTACCTATGTCCATACGTAGAAGTCTTATACCTTGTTGATCTATGTATGTCAATAACCTGAGCTCAACCGCCTCGATTGATGGAAGCAGGTAGGAGGTTGGACAACCGCGCTGCCGTTGAAGTCGACACCTCAGGCGCGAAAATCGGTCCTGCGTTACGCCGAAGGGTTTATGCATCGATCTCCCGAAAATAGATCAACGCTGCGCGACTTATGGGAAGTAAATCCGTCGTGGGTTGCCCACAACTGCCACAGCTGTTGGTCACCGCAATAGTATTATGATTCGCATAACACACTAACGACCGGGGGTCTGCGAATGCGCAAGGTGGAATTCGAAGCCGAATTGATCGAGGGGCACAAGGGCGTCACCGTGGTGATCGTTCCATTCGACCCGGAGGAAGCGTGGTCACGCAAGCCAGTACGGCTGGATCCTCGACGTGACGGCTGGCTGGTTACCGGAACCGCCAACGGAGTTCGGTTCGACGGCTACATTGGTTATCGTTGGGGACGCTTTTTTATCATCATTGACTTGGAACTCCGAGAGGCGGCCGGCGTCAGCGTTGGCGATAAGTTGTGCATGATCGTCGAACCGACAGCGACCATGCGAGCGCTCAATCGGGCGCGTGAGCAATCGAAGGTGACCACGGCCCCGAAGAAAGGCCGCCCCGATGCCATCGATCCGTCGGGCGAGCCCCAAAGGCGATCGGGATAGAGGCAGGAAACGCAGCCGCATAATGCCCTTGCAGCGATTAGTCCTCGGTAACGCCGTAGTGTTTACCAACCTCAAGTCCCGGGTAGTCGGTTTGTCGGACAAGTGACCGATCAACGTCTTCAAGTGTGCCTTGACGATCTGTGCCTACCTCAATCCGTCCGTATATACTCTCCGCGTGTTTCGTTGACGAAACGAAAGAACAAGATGAACGGAGACGGCCGGCGCTACGGGGGTGCGGGAAGGCAGGTCGAGACACTCGGTCGCGTCTGGCTGCATGTCAACGTCAAGGCTGAATTGCGGTGGAGTGCTGACACCGCTGTGGCATACCCGGTTCGCTTCAAATACCTCCGTACCAAGTCCCACGGCCTTTGCGGTAATAGTCTCTGCGGTCGGTGAGGACGATTCGAGAAAGATATTTAGTGTTTTTGTAGCCGAGGTGGCGCCCGAGGCGGAGGCGGACGGGGGCGCCATGGTCGAGGGGCAGGTCCTCACCATTCATGCCATACGCGAGCAGCGTCTGCGGGTGAAAGGCGTCAGCCATGTCGATGCTGTCCCACAATACGCGGACAACGCGCCCGCTTTGATTCGGGTTCGCGAATGGCTCGAACACGACGTATCGCGACTCCGGGCGAGTCTCGACGAGGCCCAAAACAGTCGCCAACCGCACACCGGTCCATTCGGCAATGTAGGACCAACCCTCCTCGCAGGCGTGCAGCAGTATGTGACTTTCAGCCGGTAGGCGTTTCAGCTCTTCAAGCGAAAAAGATACAGGACGCGCCACTAGTCCCTCGATCGATAGGCGCCAGTCCTTGAAACCGTCCGCGAGAAAGGCCCGATATTTTTCATCGATAGGATGCGGGCCGTTCACCGGCGCGATCTTCGAAATGTCGCTGCGTTTGAATTCGCGAGCCAACGAGTGCCCGGACGTCAGCAGACGTTGAGTGGCGTAGGTAAGCGTTTCCCCGATCCCTAAAATGCCGGCGTGGTCCGGTGGAATCAAACCGTAACGGTCCGCGAAGTAGACCGCAGCGCCAAGTCCCGATGCGCTGGCCGCCGTTGTCAATCCTGCGGTGATGAATGTACGCCGTGTGAGATTTCTGCTCATCGAGCCTTCCCTCCCTGTGGTATGTATCCCGTTATCATCGCCCGCACATTGCTCCAGAATCCGGCAAGCCAGATCATGAGGACGTGTACCAGCAGAAAAAGCAGCAGCAAAGTGACGAAGACGAAGTGGAGGGTCCGAGCGGACTGATGGCCGCCCACTGCGGTCGCTAATATCGGAAACACCGACGTCACTCCGAACGACATCGCCAGGCCGGTCCAGAGGATGGCCGGAAAAACCGCGAACACGACGGCCAGATAGGTCAGCCGTTGCACCACATTGTAAGTCGAGGCGGCATTCGCGCTCCGCCGCTTCCAGCGCAAATGCTCCGATACTGCGCCCGCGATGCGATTCCAACGGAGATCGGTTTTCGCCGGCAGCAGGTCATGACGAAAGTGGTGCGTGACAAAACCGCCGGCAACATAGGTCAGGCCGGCCAAAACCAGAATCCAGGCAAAGAAGAAATGAGTAGGCCGGTTCCAAACCGAGGGGCCGATGATGAACGGAATGGGAAGATCAATGAGGGACTCAGTCCCGACACTGCCGGTTTCGCCCCAGTACAGCCGCGGGTGAGATTCGAGAATGCGTATGCCGCTGGCGAAAAGGCCAACGACGCTCAACACGACGATCCAGTGGGTGATACGAACAATCGCGATATGACGCGGCGCGGACGCTTTTTCGACTGCTACTTCGACGCCAGGTTGGTAAATCATGATTTACCCACGCAGGATAAACATACTTTGTCATGATCAGTCAAAAAAAGAACCCCAGCAACACAATTCGCGGGACTTGTTATGGGTTTACCGGCACCGCGTGTCATGGTCCAGTTTCCATTTTCCGAGTCCCCGCAATTTATCGACGGCCTCGGCAATCCGTTTCGCTGTTGTCGTCGACTGTGTCATCGGAAATTACTCCTGGCCGAAACGGCGAACGGGGGAAAACGAGACGCTGAGCAGCGAGAATGACGCCCCGAGAAAAATAGCGCGATTATTGCTATCACCATCAGAGCAAGCGCAGACAGAACCAGTCCGACTCGGAACGTGACAGGTTCAAACGAAAAGCGGATGTCATGACTGCCAGGAGAGAGATTTATCGCAGACAGCGCATAGTTCGCGCGAAAGACGGCCACTTCCGCCCCGTCAACGTAGGCGTTCCATCCCGGATAGTAAATCTGGCTGATCAAAAGAACGCTCTTCCGAACGGCATCAACTTTCAATTGGAAATCATCGGTTCCTCTTGACAGCCATTCCACCTTTTCCAGTCCGGGTCGGACACTCGGGAAATTGGTGGGAACCGTCGAAAATCCTTCGGGCACCACCACGGATCTCTCAGGATCGAATGCGGGGTCCATCACGCGAGCCAGTTCCTGCTCTTCGCGCGCCATGACTTCTATGCCGCTTGCAGGCACCAGAAAAGCGGCTGGTAAAACTCTCAGGTTTTCAAAGACCTCTGTGTTCCCGGAACTGAAGATGAATCGAAAACGATCCGGATGAAGGCGAAACTCGAGATGGAGCGGGTCCCACTCGGAAACCACAAAATATTTTGCGTTCAACATATCGAGACGGCGGTCTCTCATCCCCAGAACACCTTTTGCGGTGAGTGTCACGTTAGGCATCTCGTCTGTGGAAATGTTCCCGAGAAACGTCTTGATTCGCTCGAGGCAGACTTCGTAACCGCCAACGGAAGATAACCCGTACATCAATTCAAAATTGGGTCCAACCGAATAGCCTATCTGGGCAATCCGGGAAAACCTCGGATTGTCACTCTTGATTCGATCGAACAGTTCTATTGGCGGAAACACATCGCGAGGCTTCGCGAAAGGAATGGCGCCATAACTGACCGTGAGAACATCCACTCCGACCAAAGCAATCAGAGCCAATTGGAAGGGGCGGTTTCGGATGCCCAGCAGCAGCCTGGAAGCCAGGACCGCCATGAATGCAAAGAGAAGCAAAAGGGAAAAACGCGGAAACCGCACGAACTCAACCATCTGGTCTGTCATGAGGTGGACGAGGTACACCATCATGAGGCCAACCGCGAATCCGATGACACTCAACATTAGAGCTCTGAATCGCTGCAGTGAAAGACTTATCGGCAAATGCTCGATCGTCGAGATTCCTAATCCGGCGAGTACCGCGACTCCGAAGCTCGAAACCAGGATCAGCCGATTGTTCTTCAAGATCTTCAAAACAGGGAGATGGTGTACGAGTTCGAAGATTGGACCAAAGCCATAGGCTATGGATATTGCCACCGCGCTCCACACTGCAAAGAAAATTACTATTCTCCTGGAAGGATGTAAGAGAGCGACGGGTGCTGCAATAAAACTCAAGAGTCCCAGGTACGCCGCTTGTTCGGGTATTTGCAAACTCATTGAATTCGTCGTTCGGAGTAGATCGCGGGATGCAACTGCAAGCATGCTCCATAGAGGCAGGGGTGGCCATGGATCGTGAAACGAATGGCGGACATACTGCAGCCATTCCAGCGTCGGAATCATTTGAACGGATGCAAGACCCAACGCGAGCATTCCAGCGGCAGTGAAGAATTTGATGAACGGCAGGTTCACGCGGGGAGCATGGGCGTCAGGCCTGGCGACCGCAAGCAGGCCAGCCAGGCCCACACCCGTTAAGGTCAGGTGCGCCGCGGTTTCGGGATGTCCCGCCAGAACCGGCAAGGCGAATGCGAGACTTGTCAGGACGAGAGAACGTGCTGAGAGTTCCGAGTGGAGCCGAACAACCGAATAGCAAATCAACGGAAGCCAGATTGCCGCATCAGACATTGCCTGACCTTGCCAAATGATCAGGAACCCGCAAAACGAAAAGAGAATGGCCGATATCGTGGCTCCCGTCTTACTACCGCCGATCTTTCGGACGAACAGGACCGTAAACAGGCCGGCCAAAAGCGTCCGCAGAGGGAAGCTCATCGCCCATGCCAGCGGGACGGGCAAAATGTAATAGAAGAAGTTTAGCGGGTAAAAGGGCGGATTGCGCATCCGCGAGAAATGGTGTCCCCGAAAGGATATAGGGATTCCAGAGCGGCAATTCGCCTTTACGTGCGTTGCTGGCTGCCAAAGTCCTGAACGGATAGAAGAAATGCACCAAATCACCGATATCCGCATGCGGCGCGGGCGGCCCTTCCGGTATGACTGCCATGAAAGGTGGAAAGGCAAAAACGATATCTGCTGGAAACGGAATCTTCCCAAAAAACATCGGCGCACTGTTGATCGCAGTCAATGTGAGCAGGACCAGGACTATCATCCATGAGTTCATGGCTCGCCTGAAGAGCGTTGGCTGCTGACGCCGCACATCGTCGTCGGTGTCCATATCGACCAGAAACCCAAACCCTTTGGGTTCGCGATCGTGGTGATTGTGGCTCATCTCGCACATGACAAACCTCCTGGCATGGGCTGCTGCCGAAGGACGCAGTGGGCGAAAATGGCGGCCCAGGTATTGAAGTGAACAGGCCTGCCGGCGAAAGGGCGGAAGGATACAGCTCCGGAATCCGCGATGAAGCGTTCAAGCCGGAAATGCAATTCGGCCAGGCGGTCGTTCCACCGGTTTGTCCGGAGAAAACCGAGAGATCTAAGGGTGCAGCCAAGGCCTAAACCCTGAGCGATGACGTCCGAGCGAGCATCATCAATACACCCAAAAAGCACCTCGAAACAACTCGTGGCCTCGTGGAGGGCTTCAGGCTTGCCTGAGACGCCGAACTGCACGAGTCCCTCCAGCGCATAAAAGGCGGCATGAAGCTCGCCGGCATCGAGTCCATCAAGCACTCGGCCATTCCATCGATAAAACATCTTCCAAAAAGCAGGATGCTCTTGAATTGAGAGGAGGGCCGCCGCAGTTTTCAATTGAAACGGCCCGGGTCTTGTCGACCAGCGATCCGGCAGCTCGCGCTGCATATTGATAAACACGGGAAGCACATCGGAGGCGGGCATCACATGACGGAGAAGTTTCTGAAGCACATCTCTTCGAGAGTGCTCCGGAACGAGCCGTCGAACCGCGTGCAGCCCGCGGCATACCATGGCGAGGTCGAACGTGAAGGTGGCGGCGTTACGCCAATCCGCGCGATCATCGAAATAATACCGCGTAGCAGGCGGGCGATCGGCACTCGTAACCGTACCCAGCCACTCGACAGCCGCAGTAGCTGCCGGTCTCACGTCCAACCCCTGCCGAAGACTCGCGACAAACGCGAGCCAGCTCAGGTAATACCCGGTGATTTCCGGATACGCAAATTCCGGCTCACCATGTTCGTTCAACCATCCGGCTATTGCGCCTGCGTGCCTTCCTGAGCGAATGCGTACGTTCGAGTGGAGTAACCAGTCTGCAATAGCGACGTGTAAATCCGTGCCTGTTCTTGCGATGCTTGTTGCCATGAATATCGATGCAATGCCTCCGTCGGGACCTCTAATCGATGCCTGTATTCAACATCGGTCAGCATCCTGACAATGCGATCTACAAATTCGTTTTCATTCACTATGACCAGCGAGGGCATATTTGCCCCCATAAGCCCTCGCGCCCCGTCCGGCGTGGACACGCAGACGCGCCCGGCCGCCAGCGATTCGATGACTTTCAGCGAACTTCCCCGAACACTCTTGTCCGGATTGATGGTGATCGAACAACTTTGAAGGTAGGGATGCACGTCCTCAATAAAATCGAAGACCGTAATCCCGGGCTGCTCAAAACATGCGCTCCGGGCCGCGATCACACGGGCATCGACCCCTCCAAGAATGCATAGGCGCGCAGCAGGTACCTTCGCTCGAACCGACGGGTAGACCTCATTGAGAAACTCGATAATCCCGGCAAGATTGGGCGGATATCGAAACGGCCCCAGAAAAAGAATCGGCGCATCGGCAGGCGACGGCGTGTAGCGCGTGGTGACGTTTGCACCGTTGTGCACGATGTGGACGTTATCCCGCCGCAGAAGGGCTCGATCCTCAGCACTACACACAATGACCGCATCGAACCGGTTGATGTACTGCAGCTCGAATTCGTCATCCTTGCGTGCGCTGGCGCCGGCCTCTTCCAGGAGGACATCGTGCAGTGTCAGAATCCAGGGCCGGCTGTCCCTCATCTCGACGAACTTCGCCAGTTCGACATATTCGATTTGAACGATGTCCGGGTCATACATCAGGATGAGCGCCCGAAGCTGGGCCGCCAGCACAGAATGGGAGTGGGTGAGGATCCGGTCGATGCGGCCATGGGGATCCGCGCTCGCTTGTCTGCCGCTCATCAGACTCACCAGATGACACTTCTGGAAATATTTGAAGCTCGCATCCGAGTAGTTTTCGGCTTCGTCGCTCAGTAGAATGATGTCGAAATCTTGCGAAAGCCGCTCGATCAACTCGTGCATACGTCTCGCACCGCCGTGCGCCGGCGGGTAGACGCAATACGGACTTGCAATCATGACCAAAGGCGTGTCCGGTCTTCTTGGCCGGCAGTAATGAACGCCAAGTCCGGGAGACGGCTGTGGGCTGAACGGCGGATCGAAATAACAGCGGAATCTGGACCACAGCGTGTCCACAACGGACGCTGCATTCCATACTTCTCGAAAGGACCTGGCATCGAACCTGGCGATGCTGCCGAAAACCGTCCTCAGCACATTCGGCGGCAGTCCCGTGCGCAGCTGAAATCGCAAACGGTTCCGCCTGAAAACTCGCTCAATCTCTTCGCGTGAGAAGAACTTCAAGTTTGTGCTTCGGTGGGCGTGCCACGCTTTGGACTGCGGACAGAAGAGCACTTCAAAGCCATTGCGCCACGCGAGGACACCCCATTCCACATCTTCCCAATAGAATGGCGCATACCCTTTTGTCCTGTCGATGAAGCTCGCAAGCAGCCGGCGCCGGAACAAAGAACTGCCGCCACCGGCATAGACGTGAGTGCGAATGCGGTAATCATCGTCAGGCGCCACATCCAGAATTTCGAGAAGGCCTCCCACATCGCGAATTGCGGTCAAGCCGGTTTCTTCACGCCGGCGGGTCGAATCCTGAAAGTAGATCTGTGATGCGATCGCAAAAACAGACGGGCTCCGCCACTTCGCAACCTCGCGCAGCGCTGCCGGATCGAGAACCATGTCGGTGTTCAGCAAGTACACCCAATCGTATTTCGCGGCACCCACGCCGAGAGCAACAGCTTCAATGAACCACAGCGCTTTGGATTGGAAAATCCAGTGGGCTTGAAACTCCTGCGTCAGATCCTCGTACATGCCGCGCTCCGCTCCACTGACAACGACAATGACTTCGGCGGGCTCTCCAAGGGACGCGCAGGCTGATCGAAGCGATTCCAGACAGCGGCGCAGCATCTCTTTGTTTGCGCGCTCCGGTATGACGACGGAGATTCCAGGGCCGAAGGCGAACTTTCGCTTCGGCGTGTGCCTCGGTGGAAAGAGAAGCCGGATTACCCTGCCGGCGGCGTCGAGCGCCACGATGAGCAGATAGAAAGGCGCCAAAAGCAATTTGCGAAACAGCAACTTCATTGCAATTCCAACCGTTGCAGAGCGAAGCCAAGATCACGGCAGTCCCCACTATCGGAGTGCGCGGAGGGACGAAAGACGTGGCTGGTTGCGAACTCAAAGAGCACGCGATTTCCAACCGCGCCCCGCAGCGGAAAGGTGCGAGCGAAGTTCATGAATCGCCAGGTGGGATTTGGGATGGATGCGACCACGTTGCCGCCGGCCGAAATAACCAGCATGTTGGAATGGGTCACCGGATCGTGCGGCAGAATGCCCTCAATCCGGAGCTGCCGCGCCGGCGAATCCACCCGCAACTCGGCGACACTTCTTTTCTTGCTCCAGATCGCAGCGGCGCCCGGCTCGACGTACCATCCACGGGTCAACTGCGGACTCATTCCTTCGGATATGTTGATCCGCGATTTCCACGGCTCGGGCTTATATGCCGTTTTCCACACGCAGCCGCGGCATGCAGCATTCATCCCGGTGACGTATTCGCGCCGAAACCGTTTGTAACGATCGCTGTGCCAGATTTCACGGAGAGCGAGTGAGTGAAGATTCCCGAGCGCTACCTCGTCATGAACTTCGCAGACGACCACATCGCCATTCGCCAACACATGAACGCTCTCAAACGGACTCTGATCGCATGTGTGAATGCGGCCACCAGCAGGCAACGAAGGCGCGTAATAGTGTGGAATCGACTGGAGTATCGGGTTCACGTCAAGATCAGGATTGAGCACCGTGATCGGAAGCGCCGGACAGACAGCGCGCGTTTCCGCCACGGCTCGTCGCAGCGAGTCCTTGAAGTCTGTCGTGAGCTTATTCGAATCCAGTTCCCGCGAGAAATCAAAGGGGACCGGATGCCTGCCGATGATGGGATGGATAAAAATCTCGGAGGCGCCGGCCTCCATCGCGTAACGGCTCACCGGCAACAGTTGATCCAGATTTTGATTCATGGCGACGAAACAGAAGTCGAGTTTGGGCGTGTTCTTTTTTAGGCGGACCTTCAACTCCATCACGTCGTCGATTCGCTTCTTGAAGGCTCTGAGTGTCCCAAAGCCGTAGATATCCTGATACTGCTTCTCATCGAGGGTATGAATCGAAACCGCCAGCCTGTCCAAATCGCTTTCGACAATTTGTCGAACTAACGCCTCCGGCGCAGATGAGAGCGCCGTGACCAGTTCGGTGTAAGCTCCCGTGGAGCATGCGAGCTTGATGGCTTCCATCAAACGAGGGTAGTGAATCGATTCGCCCGAATAGTTCAGACCGATAAACTCCGGGCCCTCGAGTTGTTTGATGAGTGAACAATATACGTCGAAATCGAGATTGCGCCCCGCGCCCCAGCGCACTTCACGTGTGCAGAAGACACACTTGAACGGGCACTTCGATGTGAGCTCGATCCACAGGATCTTCGGAAGCGCGGTGACCATCTCCTCTGTGTCGGGCTCGAAAAGATTTGCTTCAGAACTCTGTGACGGAGAGGTGCGCCGGTTGGAAAACAGCCGTGTCAGCAGGTTCATATATCTCTTCCTTTAACCTTTCCACAATATCCACGATGGCTTTCGCGCTGCCGCCATTCCCGAACGGATTTGACGCCCGCAACAACAGAACCGTCTTGCCGAGCGTGGGCGCTTCTTCCGTGATGATCTTGCGCCGCCGCGTCATTTGCTTCGCCTAAGGATGTCCGAGGACGGGATGTGGAACATAGGGTTCTTCGAGGAATGAAACCTCCTCGCCTCCCAGTGAGAGACCAACGGCTGCCACCGCTTCCTCAAGGTGCTCTGCACTCGTAGCTCCCACCACTGGTGCGGTGATCCACGGCTTCGACATCATCCATGCAAGTGCAATTTGCACCGGTTTGAGGCCGCGCCGTCGCGCAAGTTCCACGGTGCGATCGGCAACGCAGAAGTCGGTGTCGCGGTAATAAAGCCGATGGGCATAGTCGTCAGTCTTTGCCCGGAGCGTCTCGCCCCAGCCTGCGCGAGATCGGTTTCCTGCCAGAAAGCCGCGGGCCAGAGGACTCCAGGGCAAAAGCGCGACACCTTCCGCCTTGCAAAGCGGTATCATTTCGCGTTCCTCTTCGCGATAAATCAGGTTGTAGTGGTTCTGCATCGAGACAAACCTCGTGCAGCGCAACGCGTCCGCTGTGTAGAGCGATTTCGCAAATTCCCATGCAAACATGCTGGATGCCCCGATGTAGCGAACCTTCCCTGCTCTTACCAAATCATCCAGTGCGCACATCGTTTCCTCGATCGGGACTTCGTAATCCCAGCGGTGAATTTGATATAGATCGATGTAATCCGTACCGAGCCGTTTAAGGGATGCATCGGCCGCATCGAAAATGTGTTTTCGCGAAAGACCGCGATCGTTCGGGCCCGGTCCCATCGGCCCGTTCACTTTGGTGGCGATAACGACCTGGTCACGCCGGCTGAAGTCGCGCAGAGCGCGGCCCAGAATCTCTTCGCTCGCACCATCCGAATACACATCCGCCGTGTCGAAAAAATTGATGCCTGATTCGAGAGCTCTCTTGACGATGTTGCGGCTGGCGCGCTCGTTGATTGTCCATCGCTGCCACTCCTGAGTGCCGAAGGACATGGTGCCGAGGCAGATTTTCGAAACCTTGAGACCGGCAGAGCCGAGTTTCACGTAACTGACTGCCGTTTGACTGCGGGACCGGTCAAACAGAAAACTCACTATTTTCCTCCTCGTTATGCGGCCATGCGAACAGGCGAGATGCGGCAAGAGCGCTGGGGATAGCCGCAGGCAGACCCCGCCGCTCATCGACCGACAGAAGGTACCCTGCAACGTCGGGCATCATAGGTGGTGGCGGCATCTCAGTGCAGGTGACGCAGTAGGGTGATGCTCTCTGAACATCCACATCACGCGTGCGCCCGCTGCGGCAGTCGCGGCGCGCTCGAGTGGCGTCGAATGAGTTGACGACTTCGCCGGTGTTCTTACCGTTGAAATTCGCGTACACGAGGTGGCGCGGTTCAGGCGCTCCCATGGGCGGCAGACAGCACGGCGTGATGCGCCGTGCCGCGTCCATGGTCAAGCTGTAGTAGAGCCAGGTACACGCGGAACCCGTTGACCGGGACTCTCGTTCGATGCCGCCGACCCCTTCGTATCGATCCATCCACGATTCGTGGAAGATCGCGTCGATGCCCTCGGCGTTCCGAGTTACAGAGGCGCGCTCGGTGGCCGCACACCAGTTGCGAGGCTCTGCAAAAAGCCGTTCCCCGAATGGAGCCCGTTCCGCCACCTTTATACTCGGGTCGTCGTGCTCCACAGAGTAGGGTTTGGCTACGACCAATTGATCGACCCCAATCTCACGCGCGAGCGCAGCGGCCGCTTCGACCTCGTGCACGTTGTGTTCGAAAGCAAGAAATTGCCAAACCAACCACGGTTTGAGGCTTGACTGAGCCCGGCGAGCTTGCACGATGGATCTGAGGTTATCGATCACCAGGCCGAAGTCGCCACCACGGCGATAGCGACTGTAGGTAGCCGTGCTTGCGCCGTCGATGGCTGCCACAAGCCGGTCCAGCCCGGACGCAACCAGGGACTCGGCGTCGAGCCGCATCGAAAGGCTCGTCGATGCCAACGTGAAGAGAAGGTGGCCCTTGGCCGATGTCACGAATTCAGGAAATTGCCGGTGCAGCAGCGGTTCGCCGTCCCGGAATAGAGCGATGCGGGTTGCGAATGGACCGAACTCGCGGCAGAACTCATCGAATTCCCCGAGACGAAGCGTGGCCAGAGGCCAATCGAATCTCGACGCCCAGGCAATATTGGCGCTGTGAAGACAACTCGGGCAGTGCAAGTGGCAAGCATTCGTAGGATCCACCTGCAATTGCACCGGACGCGAAACCAGCGCCGAGTGGCGATTCCGGAAATGGTAGGCCGCGGCAAAGGCATTGGCAGCCTTAACTGCCACCAGCTTGCAGAACGAATCGCTGCCTCGCTCCGGATAGCGAAGCCGCAGACAGCGGAAAGCCCCGCGCTGAAACTTGTCGAGCGCGGAAAAGAAATCCGCCGCGTCGCACGAGTTGATCGAAGGCGGCCGCAACCCAGGGTCGAGTCTCAACAGTCTACGAACACCGGTTAGCATCTCGTGCTAGAAACCTTACTCCATTAAGCCAATGACCGGCAAATGTGACTGAGCCTCCCGCGTGGACTAACTCGAGAATCCCTGCAAAATCTCCGAACTTGTTCGACGTGAAACAGGAAGTTCACCGGATGTTAAGAGACCGAAGTCGCTGTTTACACTCACGAGAAGCGGAAAACATCTGGCCTGTTTTTCGTAGGCAAAATAGGTGAAGCCTTTGATCGGGCTCCTTGTGGGAAAAACTCTAAGCTATTCAACGAAGGAGTGATGATGTCGAAAAGAGCGATTGCAGCGTCTCTATTGGCACTGGCCGTGGTAGCCTTGGCCGCCTTGGCGGCCGGCTCGGCAACACAACGGGCACAAGCGCAGCGCCAGAAACCCGCTTCGACCAACACCGGACCCGTCAAGTATGAGTTTGGGCGACCCGTACGACAAGACGAACAAACCTACGACTGGTACCGCACGACACACGCCAACGAAGCGGCCGCTCGCTATGGTGTATCGGCGAGCGAAGTCGGCGATGGCATGGACACCTGGCATTGGTGGGTCGGCGGGGATAACCCCGGGTTTTGGCGCCAAAGCACCATAGCGACCAGTAAGGCACCAGGAAACCTCCTGGGAGTGAAAGTCGATTTCCTGCGGTTACTAACTACAGTGCCGCGCAATAAACGGTTCGAACTGATGGGTCTCATCAACGACCCGGATACTGTGGCCGCCGAGAAACCCGACCAATATGGCCTCATGATCGATCGCATGAAGGCAGGAACACTCAAATGGGACCCGGACAAGTTCGGATACTCCACCGGCGTTTTCGGTTTGCAGTTGTTCGTCAATAAGAAGTTCGACCCGCAAAAGTGGTCCCTCGCGAAATACCTCGAAGATCCGGGCAGCGTCGAACCCCCTTACAACGTCGGTATGGCCTGCGTGTTGTGCCACGTCAGCTTCAATCCGACGCGCCCGCCGGCTGATGTTCACGAACCGAAATGGGAGAACATAACCTCGAACGTCGGTAACCAGTACTTTCGGGAAGGAATGTTGTTTGGCGCTGAAATGCCGCATGATTCCTTCATTTACCAATACCTCTCGGTACAGCAACCGGGCACCAGCGAAACGTCGCGGTTTTCAAGCGATTTCATCAATGGGCCGATATTTATCAACTCAATTTACCGGCTCCCTGAGCGGTTGAAACTTACCCGCGTCGAGAAAATCACGCCGGCTCAGGCAAAACTCATGGAATCGATATACCAGCACATTGGTCTCAAGACGGACACGGCCGTCGGGGCGCTGGGTGGGACCGCTGGGGAGCCAACAATCAAAGTGCCCCATGTTCTGTCTGACGGCGCCGACTCGATGGGCTTAGTAATGGCCAGCACCCGCGTCTACGTCAACGAAGGATCAAATTGGGAAAAGTGGGTTCAAACAATGGCGCTCAACCCGTTCGATCTGAAGGAAAGCATCGCACGCAACTTTACTCCCAGGGAATTCGACCTCATTGGTGAAATTCGGAAAGACCCCAACAGTCCATGGATGCAGACCGAGGCGCGTATGCCGAACCTGGCTACCTTCCTTGCGACCTACGACTCCTACCCGTTGAAGGACGCGCGTGAAGCTCCGCGTGCAGGCAAGACCACCAGGAACGGCCAGGATTACCTCACAAGCGACCCTGCCGTGCTCCGCCGCGGCAAGATGGCGTTCGCCGATAATTGCGCGTCGTGCCACAGCAGCAAACAGCCGCCAAATCTGCCGAGCGAACCGGAAATGCGGAAAGAGGCGTGGAGACAGCTCGTGCTACGCGATGATTTCCTGACAGACAACTACATGTCGGACGACCAACGGTACCCACTATCCGAGCTTGGCACCAACGCCGGGCGCGCCATGGGGACAAACGCCATGGCCGGCCACATGTGGGGTCAGATGTCCAGCCTTACATATAAGGAGATGAAGGAGGAGAAGGTTCCCCTCCAGGATCATGATGTCAACTTCAAGCCCGTCGATCTGTACAACCCGCTGACGGGCAAATACGACATCAATTTCGTTGGATCGAAGGCGTACTACCGCACGCCAACGCTCGTCAGCATCTGGGCCACGGCACCCTATCTGCACAACAACTCCGTCGGCGAGTTCAATGGCGACCCGTCAATCGCCGGCCGCATGGCGGCTTACGAGGACGGAATGAGCAAGCTTCTGTGGCCGGAACGCCGCCTCGGAATCGGTTCCGTGAAAGTCACGACGGAGGATAGCAGCCTTCCCGACCTCTTCCCGCTCCTAAAGAACCTCGACCCGGAACTCGCAGCGTTCGATTTCAACTCAGAGCTACTGCGCATACCCAAGGGAACGCCCATTAACCTCCTGACGAACATCAATCCGAGAGATGCGAAATCCGTCTTGCAAGCCTACATCGAGGGAGTCTTGGATGGCCGACCGACTGCGGAGTTCAACCAACTCCGCACCATCAACCACACCAAAGGGCAGGCTGCCCTGGTGAAGAGGATGCTGGCAGTGAGCACTTGTCCCGACTTCATCGAAGATAAAGGCCATTACTATGGCCACCAGCTGAGCGACGAAGATAAGCGCGCTCTGATCGAGTACATGAAGTACTTCTGATGAAGGCACCAGGGATTCATCAGTTCCGGTCCGCCGAGCGTGATTCTCATCGAAGAATGCCGCAGGCGGAGCCGGATCTGGCGAAGTATTGGTGCGAGTGGCAAGGGAGACGAAAGTGAACTGAACATTTGTAGGAGGCGCGGCTGCAGGTGCAAAGTGATCCGGGCCTCCCTGGCGGTCACGAAGGGAACAGTGCCGCCTGCAGGACGCGGCCAGGCGCGTTTTTCTTGCCGGCGCCGTGACATCATCACTTCCTTTCGAGGTTCGCGCGGTCCCACTTGCCAAGATCTGCACCGGCGTTGTACGTAGTTTCCAGGAAGGCTGCAAGATCACTCTCCGGTGAACTGCTGTTGCGAACCGCTTCGTAGGGCAAAATGAATTCCGACAAATCCTTGCTGTAAAACGCCGCGCGCGGTTGGACGGCGGCGTCCTGAAAACCAGCCGGCTCCGGAGCCGCGTAAGCGTAAAACGCCGGCTCCTGAATCGGGCCGCTGCCGGGCCAGAATCCGTGGCTGATCAATTCGTGTGAATAGGCTTCTTTGGTAATTGGATCTGCACCTGGTCGCTCCGGAGCACGACGGCCCGAGAAACGTGTGGAAGCAAGATCAAAGCTTCCCCAGAAGAAATGCACCGGACTGGACTTGCCGATGAACCTGGTTCGGAAATCCTCAAACACGGGCTTGATCGTGACGAGAATATGCCAGAAGGTATTTGCGGTCACCGGATCGTATGAATGATGCGTCACATCCGTATCCAGGCGGATCGGGTTGGGTATCTCGACAGGCATTGGCCAGATTCGCGTTTCGAGTCCCATGCGCCTCAGTGTGTCCATCACAATTTCATAGAACGCTTTGACGCTACGCGGTTCGAGAGGAATCTTTTCCATTGCTCCGTCGGAGCTTTGAACGACAAGGTCGTGGGTCACGAAATCGAACGTCATCGTGAACATGCGATTGCCGTGCGGTAGCAGTAGCGTGGAAAGTCCTCCCGACCTGATCTGCAGTGCAACGTACCAGAAATGATTCATGGGGGGCATCAGCGCCAGCGCGACCTTCCCGACGATTTGACTCCACATGTGCAGAGTAGCGTAAGTTTCGCGCCATGCATTGAGCGGCAGTGGTGGCAAGGTGGTCTGCAATAAATCTTTCTTCATGTTCATAAAAGTATAGTGAGCCGTTGGTCGGCAGCAACGATTGCGGCAATGCCTCAAGGTCCCCGACCAGGAGATGCATATATAGATGTTGGGACCGGAATGCGACCCGAACTCGAGGAAGAGCTCAACCAGCCCCTCTTTTTTATAGAACACTGCCGCGTAGATCGTCGGCAGCTGCTCAGTAGTCCAGCCATTCGGCCCTGGATGAACCCCTCACTGTCAGAACCGGGTGTCCTGGCACTTCCCAGAATGCGGGTGTTTTGGAATAGGTGATACCTGGTTCGAGCCGGACAACAGGACCGAAACTTGTCTCAAGTCTTAATCCCTTCGGTCGAATCACCTGATGATCTGGTTTCCGAATCGCTTCACTGACATGGTTTGGATCAAAAACACCGAGTTCCGAATACCACATAGAGTAGCGGGCAAGTGAGGCTCTTACGTGGTAGCTGCCTCCATTCTTAGCGCGAAGGATCAGAGCGGCGATGACGCCCATCGCGGTGAGATATCCGGCTAAATAGTCATTCAAGATGACAGTTGGCGGCAGCCTTGGATTGTCCTCTGAACCTTCCGAAACTGTGTAGCCGGAACAACAATTGGCATCCATGTCAAAACCACCCCGCTGACCCCATGGCCCCTCCCAGCCGAACGGACGAAGGGAGGCATAGACAATTCCAGGCCGAATTCTTGCGACTTCTTCTGCTGAAAGCCCAAATTGCGCAATCTTTCGGCCGCGGAAATTCTCGACCATCACATCGGCGGAGCGCAGAAGGTCCGGTGCCTTTGCCAGGTAATCCGGCCGCATAAGATCGATCCACGTTGACCGCGTGCCGACAGACGTATCTTCGTACAGTGCGTCGTAGTCGTATTCCGGCCGGGCCATATGCAGGACTTGCGCCCCTTGCTCCGCCATCGTGCGGCCGACTACCACGCCGGCAATGACATGTGTGAAGGAGGCCACCTTCAGGCCTGAGAGCGGACGTTTCTCATCCTTTAGCGGAGGCAGCTCGGGCGCGCTCTCACCGATTTTTATAATTTCAATGAGCGGTGTCTTGGCCAAAATCGCGCCTTGGGGATGGGACAACCATTCTCCGGGTGACCGGCATATTGATCCGATCATGCCGCGCTCTGCCGCCGCATCCTCGAGGTCCTGCGCGTCCCATTGGGCTATGGCATTTCCCACTCCCTTGGGATTGAAATCGCAACGAAGCAGACCTACCCAATCCGGTATGGTGTGTGGATAGGCAGCAGTCGGCAAATACCATCTGCCGTCCTTCGTGGGGTAGATGCCGAACGACATGGGATTGAACGTAGGAGCGGCAAAGAGGAGCTGGTAAGGGTACCCGTTGGAGGTGGGCTGGAAAAAGGCAAGTGGATTGATGTAGCAGGCGGCTTTGCGCAGGTCCACTGAGAGGTCTTGGCCCGGGCCGCCGCGCATCCTGTAGAGGATCTGTGTGGCCACCGCGGGTCCCATCATGCCCATTGCCATGATGGCGCCCAGCCGATGATTGCTCGGAAGGATCGGGTCTTCGCCTGTAAACGTGACCGATCCTCCCGTATCTTGAGTGTCCAGCTGCACGCCGTCGAGCAGATTCGCGAAGGCTTCGTTGATATCGAATAAGGTCTGGGTTCTAGTTTCCTTTCGCGGTACAAAATCTCTTAAGTTCCTTGCCATGTCGGTTCTCCTTATGTGCCCGATGCCTCAAAAGGCCAGATTGAGACGAGCCAGAAACAGATCTGCGTGGTTTTGCTTGACGGCCACTCCGGCAATCAACGGGTTCCAGATGTGCTGATAGCCTGGGTTTACTCTGATCGCTGGAGTGATCGCGAAGTCGTAAAAAACCTCGATTCCCTTCTCGTTCCTAACGGTGGTCCCCGCCGTGAGCTGCTGGATGCTATTCTTGAATTTCCCGCTGACCACGTTGTAGTAAAACCCCATGCCGAAACTGTCGTACTGACGGCTGTCCCACAGACCGCGGGCAAACAGAGCGACGCTCGCATCCCGAGTGAGCGTACTTGTCGCATCGGGCGCATACCCCAGGCGTCCAAACACCCCAATTCCGCGTAGCTGCTGGCCACTCCTCAGCTTTTCAGCAACCACGGAAGCGTCCTCCTCCTTCAAAGAGAGATATTGCGAGAAGCTCGATATCGTAAATGAGGTATGGTTCTTAAAATTAGTCGGCAGGCCAGCAGTCGGCGCGGTACCCAGAAGGGCACCCACGGCTTGGGGGACCTGCGCCGGCGATAATTGCCCGAACGGTGACTCGAGATCGATGTGCGGCTCGTTGGTCCAATTGAAAGCCGGCGAAATCTGGCCCGGTAGGCCGCCAAGCTTGTATGAAACGATCGCCGTCAGATAGAGGTTTAACCCGTGGTGAAATGCGTCTTCGAGGGTGTTGGCCCGAGTGAAGGGGTCGGTCGGTCCGGCGCCAATGAGCAGCCATTTCTTCACCGTCCACGCACCGAGTGCGGCCAGCGCAGTCGGATGGTAAGAATTAGTGGTCATTGGGTTCTTATTGAGGTTGAAGTTTGCAAAGTAGTATTTGTAGCTGTTGCCAAATAACGTCTCGTCAGGAATAAAGACATCGCTGATTGCACCCACCAGAATGCTTAATTTTTTATTAAGCGATTGAACCAGAAAGTATTCGGAAGGAAGGGTATCCTGCCAGAGAAGAGGACCAGGCTCGACAAATCCCGTATATTG
>WNFT01002327.1_pt1 | contig 19047 bp, 15 predicted proteins | sample 5400191 | NCBI WGS metagenome assembly WNFT01 (sample SAMN13153359, study PRJNA577476) | soil metagenome | isolation source: 80 cm saprolite under Madrone tree | place: USA:California | collected 2016-06-14 | reverse complement strand
GTCTCCGGGCTCGAAGACGCTGTCCGGATCCGGACGGGCGAGCACGGTGATCATGCGGTGTGACCCGTCCTGAGAGGAGCCAACCATGGCGCGTGTCTGGGGAGCAATGATCGTGACGGCGCTGGTGGTGCTCACCGCGAGCGCCGCAACGGCGCAGCAGCCGGAGGCGAAGCCCGCGGAGAAGCCGAAGACGCTCCTCGAAGAAATCGCCCTGTTCGGATACGTCGAGGCCAGCTACGTCGGGAATCTCGGCCACACCAGCGCCGACAGCGGCGGGCTCACGAGCTCCCGGCAGGTCAATACGCTCCGCCTCTACGACAGCGACGAGGGCTTTAGCTTCAACATGGCCGAGTTCAGCGTGAAGAAGGACCCGTCCGACAAGTATCCGTTCGGCTTCGGCGTCGTCTTCACCGGCGGCGAGGACGCGCAGAAGAATCACTCGGTCGGTATCTTCCGGGATCTCCAAGACGCGCCCCGGCAGACCAAGTGGATCGACCTCCAGGAGGCCTACGTCTCCTACAAGGTCCCGCTCGGCAGCGGGCTGACGCTCAAGGCGGGCAAGTTCGTGACGCTCCTCGGCTACGAGGTGATCGAGTCGCCCAACAACTTGAACTTCTCGCCGTCCCTGCTCTTCTCGTTCGCGATCCCGTTCACCCACACCGGCGGGCTGCTGAGCTATAGCTTCACCGACTGGTTCTCGGTGACGGCCGGCGTCGTCGAGGGCTGGGACGTCTCCGACGACAACAACTCCTCCCCCGCCTACACCGGCCAGTTCGCCGTCACCCCCCTCAAGGATCTCTCGACCGCCCTGAACTGGATCGTCGGGCCCGAGCAGAACAGCAACAACACCCGCCAGCGGTGGGTCACCGATCTGACCGCGACCTACGCCGGGTTCAAGAACCTGACGCTCGGCGCCAACGTCGACGTCGCCGGCGAAGAGCGGGTCCCTGCTCTGGTCGCCACGCGACAGGACGGGGACGCCTCCTGGTGGGGCTGGGCCCTCTACGCCGCCTACGACTGGACGGACAAGCTCCGATCCGCGATCCGCTTCGAGTTCTTCGATGACCCGCAGAGCGTGCGGACGGCGATCCGGAACACGGGGAATCGGACGTCCATCTACGAGGTGACGGCGACCGTGCAGTACAAGATCTGGAAGGGCCTGGTCGGCCGGGTCGAGTACCGGCACGACGACGCCAACGCCAAGGTCTTCGCCATCCGGGCGCCCGGCTACGCCCCGACGGAGAGAGTCCAGGACACGCTCAGCGTCGACCTCTACTACCTATTCTTCTGAAGCCGAACCCTAAGACAGACGGGGCGGCCAGAGCGCCGTTGAGATCCCGGGTGATCGCGGCCGCTCGTTGTTTCACGACCCCGATAGCGGGCTGCTCACCAGCTCGTCCGGGAGCGTGACTACGCTGTCACCTGCAAGCAGACTTGCTGAACCGCGAAGAGCCGTCGCATCCACCCCTGACCAAATCGCGGGAAGGTCCGGAGCCCCGCATACTCGACCGCCCGATCAGCAAGGAAGTCGGCCAACAGCGCGTGTCCGTTGGCCGCGCGGGCCGCGGCCAGCGTCTGCGGGCCGATCACTCCATCGACCGACACCCCGAGGGCTCGCTGCAGGGTCCGCACTGCCGCCACCGGGCCCTGATTCACCGCCCCGTCAAACAACGCGATCGCGATCAGCGGAGGGAACCCGTCACATCCGAGCGAGTCCCAGTAGTCTCGCCGATAGATCTCAATGGCCCGGTCGCGCGTCAGGTTCCGGATGTCGAGATTCGGGTATGCTCGCTTACTGATCCCCCAGTTCGTTTCGCCACCTGGATCATTCGGATCGTTGACGTACCCACCCTCGTAGCTCAAGACCGCGGTCACGGCCGTATCGAACGTGTCCCTCACCGGCACCCCCCCATCCGCCAGGGTTGGTCTCAGGGAACAGGGGGCGGAGCGGTAGTCCCACTGTCGGCGCCCCGAGGCTCACCCACCCTGGTCGTACTCCCGCCCGAAGGGCTCGACGACAGCCGGAGAATGCGCCAGAGTCCTTAGCGAACTTATGACCCCACGAGCGCTCGAACCCGCGGCGCCTCGTTCTTTGGCAGCACGTCTTGCCGGCTCCCCGCGACGTACGCGTCCACCTCCGCACCCCCCAACATGGCTTTCGGCGAACCGGACGTAGTATCCCTCTGCAGGACGAACGTGCCCTCCTGGCCGAGGCTGAACTTGGGGGCGCGGTACCATGCGACATCCAGCGACCTTGGAAACCGGATCACGATTTCCTGACCGTCCCGGGCGCCCTTGATCCCGGATTCAACCTGGACGACGGCCTCTTGCCAGTCGGGGTCGTGCTCACTGAGCACGAGATTCGACTGCGCGCCGACCGGTCTCAACGCCTGCGGCCGAATGGCCGTCACCCGACCGACCACGACCATGTCTGCCTTCTGGACCCGTGATCGCAGTTCAGCGTCGCTGAGTTCCTTGCGAACCTGGGCGAACTCCTCCCGCCGCGGGCTGCTCGCGCCGGGCTCCGAGACGGGGGAGATCTCGGGCGAGACCTCATGTCCCACTTCACGGACCGCGAGCCCGTTGCCGAAGATCCAGCCATTCGCATAGAACGTCACCCGGGCTCCGTCGCGAAACTGCGACGGCTCCTTCACCTCCACGGTGACTTTATCCCCCTTCACGAGCGAGACGGCTGCCGGCTTCTCCAGCACCTCGTCGACGCGGACCACAACCGTCCGCGCCGAGCGAGGGACATGCCACTCGTGCCGAGGTGTTTGCCCGCTGACAGGAGTCACGCTCGGAATCAGCAGGATCCCCGCGCTCAGGGCCGAACAGGCGATTCGCCTTAGACTTCCCATACTTCGCTCCCCTCCTGACTGCCGACGCCAGCCACTATGCTCACCGGACCACTGGAATACTAAAGTAGAACGGGTCGATCGAACTCGCAACGCTTTGTCCAGACGCGTCCTCCAGCGTCTTGCTGGTCGCGTTAATCCGCCTTTGATACTTCACTCCTTGCGGGAAATTGGCCAGATCCGGCGTGTTGTTCGCGGAGAAGACGCCCCGAAACTCGTCCCCGACCGCGAGCAAGTAATTGTAGTCCCCGATGTACGGCAGGAACTGGATCGCTGGTGTGTCCGCCGGCACGCTGGCGAGGACGGCATTCTGCGTCGTGGTGAACGCGTCCCGCGTTTGCTCAAGGCGCGTTTCCCAGCGACTGCCGGATCCCGAGCCGTCGACTCGTTGATACAGCAGTCCAACGGTGCCATTATTCGCGATGGCGAGCGCGGCATTGGTCGCATTCGCGATGACGCGCAAGTCGGCCGACCATGATATCCCGCGGTCAGTCGAGCGACGAACATGAATCGTATAGATGTCGGTCCCGACGCGGTCCCCCCAGGCAACATAGACGGTCGAACTATTGTTCGGGTCCACGGCGATGGACAGCGTCGATCCGATCCGTTCCTGCCCGAGCGTGGGCCCGTTCGACCATGGGATGCTCACGCCCTGGGCGACCAAGCGGCCGGGCAGACCGTCGCTGCCCACGAGCGCCTGGAACGTGTTCGCCGCCGAATCATCGCGCACCACCACGACGTCGCTGGTCGCCACGTTGCCGTCGAAACTTCGCCAGCCGAAGTAGGCAGCGTACACGGTGCCATCACGCGCAACCGTCGGTCGGACCGAGGGCCCATCCTGCCCGGCAGTGTCGCGCGGCTCGACCCTCACCGATTTCCACGTCGTGCCGCCGTCCAGTGACACGTCAAGGGTCGCCGTCCGCGGCGCCGCACCAAAATCGTTGCTGCCGACGTAGACGCGATCGTTGAGCCCGATCCTTGCCGCCTGCACAAAGGGCTGATCGATCTGACTACGCGAGGCCTGAACGCTCATCGCACCCGATGAGGCGAAGTCGAGGGTCCTCAATTCATTGAGGAGGAGGTTCCCTGGAATCCGCAGGATCCCGGCATACAAGGCCGCCGCCGGGCCGCCGGTGGAGGCATGGGTGATGTCCCCGGTCCCCACGGGCCCCGCACTCGGTACGATGTTCCGCAAGGACCAGGTGTTGCCGTCATTCTCGGAGACAAAGACGGGCGCGAATCCGCTGGCGGTCCCCTCAGGGTTCGGGGTGAACGCCGACGCGGCCATTTTTCGCGGATCCGTCGGGTGAACCGACAGGAATGGCTCGCTGTCCTGATTTTCCTCGCCGCTCAGCGACGCGGGAATCATATCCACGACGACGACGGCGCCGAGCGTCGAGCCGGGGCGCGAGGACGGCGCCGGAGGAGCCGGTGAAGTCCGACAACCGGTAAAGACCGTCAAGAGGAGGAGGAGCGTCACGAAACCCATCGAGGCCTCCATCGGTCGACCGGAACCGTTCGAATCCTCAGCATCGCGTCCTTTCAGACGGTCAAAAGGGTGCCCCCGTCCACCTCACTCCCGGCGGGCCGATCACGTCTGGCCCGCCGGGCCGGCTCGGGTCACTGCCGTCGTCGGGGCGTTCTCGATCCGCAAACCCGCCGGGCCGGACACACTGGCCCGGCGCTTTCACGAGGCTTGGGCTCAGCCGCCCGGACGGGCGATGATTTAGTCGCCGACGACGCGGCCGCCGGCCCCTCTACACTATACCCTCGCGGCGCACTCCGCGACGCCGGGTCAGCGAGCGAATGCCACGGCCCACACCGGAAATCGAGTATCGTACGCAAGGGGCGCCCACCGGGGGCGCCTGGCGCAAGCGAGCGACTTCGGAACCGACCAACCTTACGACGGAGGTAGGGCGATGCGACTCTTCGTGATAGTACCCGTGGTCTTGCGCGCGCGCCTCTCAATGGGGCGCGTTCGATATGTACTGGGGACGCTCACACTCCTGATCGCCGTGGTGGCCTCTTCACAAGAGGCGTCGAAGCCTCGCCTTCCCCTCGTCGATCCCTTCACCCAGGACGCGGTATTGCGCCCGATTTTCGACGGCATGAGATCGCGTGGACTAGAACCGCTCAACATCCACCGAACGATCGGACATGCTCCGGAGCTCTACAAAGCCTTCGCGGGCCTGGCAACCGCTCTCCGTTTCTCAGGAGTGACGCCGCGGGTCGACCGGGAGCTGATGATTCTGCGCACGACTCAGCTCAAGGAGGGCGAGTACGAGTTCGCCCACCACAGACGCATCGGGCTCACATGTGGGCTTACTGAGGCGCAGATCGATAGCCTCCCCACCTGGCGCCGGACATCCGTCTTCAACGAACGGCAGCGCGCCATTCTCGGATATGCGGAGAAAATGGTGCAGGCGGCCGATGTGGACGACGCGACATTCGCCGCGATGCAACGCCTCTTTTCGCCCCAAGAGATCGTCGAGCTCACGATGACCTCCGGATTCTACGTGGGGATCGCTCAGTTTTCGCGAGCGCTCAGAATCGAAATGGACAAGTCCCCGACCACATATGCGAATTGCTGAGCCCAAGACTGACTCACACTGAGCATGAACATCCCTGATTTCTCCCGCCGGTCTTTTCTTCAACTGCTCTCCGCGGTCGCGGCCTGGGCCGCCAGCGGCACCCCTTCCCGCGCGAGGGCGGGGTCGGCGCCGGAGGTACGCCGCGACACGGTGCGCCTCCGACGGCCGTACATCGCGGTCCAGGTTCCGGCGGTTTCATTCGTCGATGAGGGCGTCGAAACGATGCTGGACGTCCTCCGCGAGAAGGCTCACGTCAACACGGTTTGGTTGAACACCTACACGTGGGACTACGGCACCGGTGGGCGGCAACTTGCGGGCTACCCCTTTCCCGATCACGGCCCACAGGAGCCGGACCAGCTCTATGGCGGCGCGGTGTTTGACTACGACCCGAAATACTTTCGGCATACCGCGCTGAACCAGTTCCGCTCGCCGGACTATCAGGGCCGCAATCTTCTCCAGGAAGTCCTGCCCAAAGCCAAAGACCGAAACATGGATGTCGTGGCCTGGGATTTCTTTTTTCCCGACCGCGACGTGCCGCAGAAGCTGACGAACATGGACCGCGTCGTAGAAATTGATGTCCACGGCCAACGCACGTGGGCGCCGTGCAACAACAATGAGGATTATCGCCAGCACATGTTTGGCCGGGTTGAGGTGTACCTCCGGCAATACCCGGACGTCGCGGGCATCGCCTGGGGGCAGGAACGAATGGGGCCGCTGATGAACATGATCGGCGGCACGTGGGGACAACCCTTCATCTCCTGCTTCTGTCCGCACTGTCGGAAGAAGGCGAGGGACCGCGATCTCTCCGTCGTGCGGGCGCAGCGGGGTTACCTTGACCTCGAAAAACTTCTCGGGGCGGCCCGGCGCGACGAACGCCCGGCCGACGGTTACTTCGTAAGCTTTTGGCGCTTGCTGTCCAAGTACCCGGAGATCTTGGGCTGGGAAAAACTGTGGACGGACAGTTATCATGACATCCGCGCCGAGGTGTATCGGCGCTCGAAATCCATCGCTCCGGAAAAGCCGCTCGGCTTTCACATCCTCCACAATGCCACGCTCAGCCCCTTGTACCGTGCCGAGGAAGACTACGCCGAGACCGCGACGTACGCTGACTTCGTGAAACCAGCCGTCTATCATGTTGTCGGCGGCGGACGCATGGCCCTGTTTCTGGAGCGTCTTTCCACCACGATCTTTCACGACGCGAGGCCCGAGGACGTTCTGCCCTTCTACTACAAGATCATGAACTACGAGGAGGCTCCCCACGCGCAGCTTCCCACGGCCGGCCTCTCCGCCGACTACGTGGCCCGCGAAACCACACGTGTCATCGCCGACGTCAATGGCGAGATCGCGGTCTATCCTGGCATTGACGTGGGCGTTCCGGCCAGGGCCGGCGAGAGGCAGATTTCGCCGGACGACGTTCGGGATGCCGTCAAAGCCGCCTTCGGGGCCGGCGCGCCAGGCGTGGTCCTCTCGCGCAAATACTCGGAGATGAAGCTCGCCAACCTCGCGGGCGCCGGACAGGGTGTACGCGAGGCGGGAGTGCTCTAGCTGGCGCTGTGGGGAGGCGCCCACACAACGCGCTGAAGGGCCGCGGGGACGGCGCGCTTGAGCGCGCGTCAGAAGTTCAGCAGGACCGCCACCGCTCCGCTGAGGACGCCGAGCACCACCACAGTCGTGGCGATCGCGAAGACGATCCTGAATGGGAAGACCTTCGCTACCATCGCGAGGGACGGCAGGCTGACTGGTGGGAGAGTGGTCATCAATGCCGCTGCCGGCCCGACGCCGAGGCCGTAGGCCATCAACGTCTGCACGATCGGAATCTCGCCTGCGGTCGGGATGACGAAGAGCGTTCCCGCGCCGGCCAGGCCGATCGTCCAGAGCACCCCGTGGGCGCCCGGCGTCACGGTGGGAAACAGCCAGGCACGTGCGGCTCCGAGCAAGAGCACCAGGACCACGTATTCCGGGATGAGCCCGATGGACAGTCGCCAGAGCTCCCTCAGGAATCGCTTCCAGATCGCCGAGGAGACCCTGGCGTCGATTGGCCCCGCATCGCTCCCTCCGGCGATGGCCGGCGCCCGCGCGATCGACGAATCGTCGCGCACGAGCCACTGGACGAGATACGCGATGACGAAGACGAGCAGCACTCCGACGGTGAGTCGCAGGCCGACCCAGCGCCATCCGAGCACGAACCCCATGAAGATCATCGTAGCGGGATTGAGGATCGGGTTGCCGAGCCAGAAGGCCAGCGCCGCGCCGACGGAGCAGCCGCTCCTGCGGAGCCCCAGTGCCACTGGGGCAGCGCAGCAGGTTCACATCATCCCCGCCGTTGAGATCAGCCCGGCGAGTGCCACCCGGCTGAATTTCATGCTCCCAAGAACCCGCACGAGCCAGTCTCTCGGTACCAGCGCCTGCACGCCCGCGCCCAGGAGCAGCCCAAGCACCATCGCCTGCCAGATCGATTTCCCGTACGCCCACGCGTATCCAAGCGCCGCCTCGACCGATGGGGGCGGCGGCGTCGCCAGCTTCCCCGAGACGAGTGAGGCACCGATGGAGTGTTGCGAGGCCGCGACGAAGGCCCGGTGGTAGTACGGTCCCCACTTCACGTAATAGAGGCCGCCGACGAAAAGGACCGCGAGGACCAGGGGTCCCGCGAGCGCGGCGCTGCGCTTTGGTTCGGCGCGCATGGCGTTGATTGTACTCGCGGCCGTCGCCAACGCAAGTAAGGGGGGATCGGGTCCTTGCTCTCGGAGCATGATGGGAGACAAGAACCTGTCGGGTGACCCGAAGCGGAGGGCAGATAGGGACGTGAGCACCGAAGAAATAATGAGAGACAATGGTAATGAGGACGGGGGGACAGGATGAACGAAGAGACGATCGACAACCAGGGAATGAAGAAGAACCAATGAGCTGGAGCCGGGTCAGCAGGCCCCGGCCCCAATCGACAACACCACGCGGACAGCCGGGGGCGCGCGGCGGCTCGCGGCGTCCCAATGGAGAGGTCGCAATGACTCACCGATTCAGTCGTCATCCAGCGTTGTTCTCCGCGGCCGTGGCGCTCGGATGGATGGTCGCCAGCGGCCCGGTGGTGGGCCAACACCTCGCCGCCGGACCCGCACACGCCGCAGGCGGGGGCGAGGAGACCGCCGTCTTCGCTGGTGGCTGCTTCTGGGGCGTGCAGGCGGTCTTTCAGCGAGTGAAGGGCGTCCAGCGCGCCGTGTCTGGGTACGCCGGAGGCTCGGCGAGTTCCGCGCACTACGAGGTCATCAGCAGCGGCGCCACGGGGCATGCCGAATCGGTACAGGTCACCTACGATCCGGCGCGGATCCCCTATGCCCAGCTGCTAAAGGTTTTCTTCTCCGTCGCGCACGACCCGACTCAGCTGAACCGGCAGGGCCCCGACGTGGGGGCCCAATACCGGTCGGCGATCTTCTATGTGAGCGAGGCGCAGCGGCAGATCGCGCTCGCGTACATTACCGAGCTGAACGCGGCGAAGGCATTTCCGCGCCCCATCGTGACGCAGGTCGTACCGCTCTCGGGGTTCTACCCGGCGGAAGCGTATCACCAGGACTATCTTGATCGGCATCCGAACGAGCCATACGTCGTCTTCAACGATTTGCCGAAGATCGCCAATCTTCGCAAGCAGTTCCCAACCCTCTATGTCGCCAGGTGAAGCGTCCCGGCCCGGCGCCCGCAGCAGAACGGTAACGTGAGCCGAGCCGGCGGATCGATCAGGAGGAGCTCTGGGGTCGCCAACGCTTGCGGGACTTCGGGATCGCTGCCGCCGCCCTTCGGGACCGGGAGGCCAGGAACAACTAAGAGCGCTTCTCCCGTCACATGGTCACCGATCCAACATATCGACGGTCAATTCTCAAGCGTCGCGATTCCAGCGAGGATCGTCTGGACTACCCTCTCGTCTCCGAGTGCGGAATTGATCATCAGATGGTAGAGCTGCCGGTCCGGCCAGTCCTTGTCGAAGTACTTCTTGATGAACGCCGCCCGCTCTCTGTCGACGGTCTCCACGAGCTGCGTGGCCTCGGCGGCGCTGCGCCCGGCGCGTCGCTCCCGGCGGATCTTCTCGTCGAACGGCGCATAGACGAACACGTGGTAGGCATCCGCGCGGTCACGTAGAAAGTAGGCCGACCCGCGTCCGACGATGACGCAGTTGCCGGCCGCGCCCGCCCCTCGCACCACGTGCCCCGTGACCTCCAGGATCCGATCGGCGTCGACTGGCTTGAGCCGCTGCGCCTGCAGGTTCCCTTCGAAGCTGCCACGCAGGAACGACTTGAAGAGCCGATAGTACATGGGGTCGCCGCGCTCCTCTCGCCCTGCGACCACCGCCGGATCACACTCCGTCAACCGCGCGATCTCCCGGGTCAACCGCTCGTCCCAGAGCGCCCACCCCAGCCGGTCGGCCAGCCTCTGTGCGATTGCCGGGCCGCCGCTGCCGTACTCCCGATCGAGCGTAATGACTTTGATCACGGTCTCCTCCTCCTCGGAGGCGTCACGCTACCCGACCGCCACTCCCGCGCCCCCACCCGGATCGTTCTTCTTCAGGACGAAGGAGATGCACAACATGACGGCCGCGCACCCCGCGAGAAACCAGTACGTATCGATGTACGCGAGAGTCTGCGCCTGACTCTGCACGATACGGTAGAAGCGAGCGTATGCTTGTTGCCGCGCATCGTAGGCTCCGAGCCCGGCGTCGGCCAGGCGGTGCGTGAGCGCGTTCACCTGGTCCTGAAAGGCCGGATTGTCGGACGCCACGCGCGACACGAGATGCACCTGGTGGAACTGAGCCCGCCGGACGGTGAGGGTCGTGACCAGCGAAGTGCCCACACTGCTCCCGATATTGCGCATGAAGTTCACGATGCCCGCCACGCTGTTGCTCTTCTCCGCCGGGATCCCGATGTAGGCGGCGAGGGTGATGGGCACAAAAAGGAACCCGAGCCCCACGACCTGCCAGACGCGCAGCCACGCGGCCGTGCCAAAGCTGATGAGCAAATCGAGCCGCAGCGCCGAATAGGACATGGCGAGCATCAGCGCGAGCCAGCCCACGGCAACAATCCAACGCGCCTGCACCCGGGTCGTCAGCTGGCCCACAATGGGCATTTGAAACAGCAAGACGGCGCCGCCGGCGGAGAGCGCCAGTCCCGCCGTCTCGGCCGTGTAGCCCATCAACGCCTGGAGAAACTGTGGCATCAGCACCACACTAGCGAAGAGCACGACCCCCAGCATGAACATCATGAGGTTGGCCGCCAGAAAGCTGAAATCCTTGAAGAGGCGCACTTCGATGATGGCCCCGGGGTGAAACCACTCCCAGACCACGAGGACAGTCAGGCACACGAAGGCCACGATCGCGAGGGTCGCAATGAAATGGGATCCGAACCAATCGTCCTCTTGTCCTCGGTCCAGCATCACCTGCAGGGCGCCGACGCCCAGCACGAGCAAGCCCACGCCCACGTAGTCGAGTCGAACACCGGCCCCCCGAGCCCGGAGGAGGTAGGGCGGATCCTCGACGAGCTGCAGGATCAGCAGGAGAGTGAGCACCCCGACCGGGAGGTTGATGAAGAAGATCCAGCGCCAGGAATAGTTGTCGGTAATGAAGCCGCCCAGCGTCGGTCCGATCGTGGGAGCCATGACCGCGGTCAGCCCGTAGAGCGCGAAGGCGAGGCCTCGCTGCTGCGGCGGGAATACGTCGGCAAGGATGGCTTGCGCCATTGGCTGGAGCCCCCCGCCACCGGCCCCCTGGATGACGCGGGAGACGATGAGGCTCCCCAGGGTCGGAGCCAGCCCGCAGAGCAGAGAACTCACGGTAAAGAGGACGAGGCACGTCGCGAAGAACCGCTTGCGACCGAAGGTGCGGGCGAGCCAGCCGCTGATCGGCAACACGATGGCGTTGGAGACAAGGTAGGACGTGAGCACCCAGGTGCTCTCATCGTTGCTGGCCCCGAGATTCCCCGCCATGTAGGGCAAGGCCACGTTGGCAATGCTGGTGTCGAGGATCTCCATGAAGGCGGCCAGGGCCACGACGACCGCGATCAGCCATGGGTTATAGCGCGGACGCCACGGGGGCTCCCCGCCGGGAGCGGGCAGCGCCGTTTCAGCCGTCATCGGACCTTGACCTCGGGCACCACGGACATTCCGGGCCCCAGCACGCGCTTGGGGTCGGGCGGCTCGTCGATCACGATCTTCACGGGGACGCGCTGCACGACCTTGACGTAGTTGCCGGTGGCGTTCTCCGGCGGCAGCAGGCTGAAGCGCGCGCCGGCGCCGGCCTGGATACTGTCCACGTGCCCCCTGAACAGCTTGTCGGGGTAGGCGTCCACGCGGACCGTGGCCGGCTGCCCCGGCTGCATATAGCGGAGCTGGGTCTCCTTGAAGTTCGCGACCACCCAGACCTGGTCGGGCACGATGGAGAAGAGCGTCTGGCCCACCTGCACGTAGGCTCCCGGCTCCACACTCTTCCGCGTGATCCGCCCGGACTGCGGCGCGTAGATCTTCGTGTAGGACAGATCCAGCTCCGCCTGGCGCACCGCCGCCGCGTACTGCGCAATCTGAGCGGCCGCCTGGTCCGCCTGGGCGCGGCTGTAGGCCACCTGCTTCGGCGCCGCCTGGGCGCTGGCCAACCGAGCCTTCGCTTCGTCCCGCTGGGACTCCACCTGGCGGAGGACATCGCGCGCGCCTTGCTCGGCCTTGCGCGCCGCCTCGAGGTTGGCTGCCGCCGTCCGGTCGGCGGCCACGGCGTTGTCTCGCTCTTGCCGGGACACCCCCCCGTACTGCAGGAGCTGCTCATAACGCCGCGCGTCGGCTGCCGCCCGCGCAGCCTCGGCCTCCGCCGCCTGCACCCGCGCTCGGGCCTGCGCGAGCTGGCTCCGCGCACCCTCTATCTGCCGCCCCGCGGTCTGGACCCCAGCGTGAGCCTGATCGACCCCCGCGCCGGACGTCGTGCCCACGACCTGGACGTTGATCGTCGCGCCCAGGTGCTGGGCCACGGCCGCGGCCAGATTCGCCTGGGCCTGGGCCAACCGCGCGTCGAAATCGCGCGGGTCTAGCTCCACCAGGAGCTCGCCCTCCTTCACGTGCCAGTTGTCGTCGATGTGGACCTGGGATACCAAGTTTGCCACCTTCGGGCTGATCGCAACCACGTGAGCCTCGATGAAGGCATCGTCGGTCGACTCGTGGGTCAGCGCGAAGCGGACGTATCGCACGACCGCGATCAACGCGACGAGCGCCAGCACGACGATCACGGTGAGCCCGAGCGGTCGCCGGTACCAGCGCCGGGGGGCACGCACCCGTCCCGGCTCTTCTGCTAGGCTGTGTCCGTCCGGGGAAGTGGGCTGCCGATCCCGAGCCTCGTTCGGCGCCTCCGATTCCTGTTCGGGCATGGCTACTCGCCCTTTCCGGTGGCGGGCAGTGGCTGCCAGCCCCCGCCCAAGGCCTTGTAGACCTGCACCACCGCCGTGAGCTGGTCCCGCGTGGTGGCGGCCAGGTCAATCTCCGCGGCCAACAGCTGGCGCTCGGCGTCCAGCACGTCCAGATATCCCGCCAGGCCGTTCTCGTACCGGAGGGTGGCCAGGACCTGGGTCCGCTGCGCCGTCGTCACGCGCTGCTCACGCGCTCGCCGGATCTCCTGCGCCTTCTGGTGGAACAGCAGGGCGTCGTCGACCTCCCGGAAGGCCTCTTGGATCGTCTGCTGATACTGGATCAGCACCTGCTGCGCGCGCGCCTCGGTGGCCTGGAGGTTCGAAGCGATCCGGCCTGCGTTGAAGATCGGCACCGTCATCGCCGGCCCCACCTGCCACACGCGCGCCGGTCCCGTGAACAGGTCCGACAGCGCGACGCTCTCGACCCCGAACATGCCGGTCAACGAAATCCGGGGGAAGAATTCGGCCTTCGCCGCTCCGACGCGGGCATTGGCGGCGACCAGTCCCTGCTCGGCCTGCCGGATGTCAGGGCGCCGCTCCAGAAGGTCCGACGGCAGCCCGGCCGGGATCGTCGGAAGCGTGGTCTGGCCATCTAGCGCGGTCCCCCGTGGGACCGGTGCCGGGTTCCGGCCCAGCAGAATACTCAGGCGATTCTCCGTCTGGCCGATGCGCCGCTCGACGTCGGGCACAGCGGCCGCCGCCGTCGCCAGCTCCCCTTCCGCCCGACGCAGATCAAGCTCGGACGTCAGCCCCTCCTCCAGCCGTCGGCGTACCAGATCCAGCGAGGCTCGCCGGGATTCGAGGGTCCGGCGATCAATGTCCGCCTCCCGGTCCAGCTCCAGCAAGTCGAAGTAGCCCTGCGCCACGTCGCTGATCAACGTGGTCACCACCGTGCGCTGGTTGTCTTCGCTCGCCAAGAGATCCGCCCGTGCCGCCTCCGTGGCCCGCCGCAGCCGCCCCCAGAGATCCAGCTCGAAGGTCAAATCGAGGCTGGTGCGATAGAAGTCCTCCTGCGGGTCGATCGTCCCCGGGAAGGTATCGAAGGGAAAGCTCCTCTGGGAGAATCGCTGGTTGGTGTAGCTCGCCTGCCCGTCGAGCTGGGGGAACTGACTTGCTCGGGCGACACCGAGCTGCGCCCGCGCCTCCGCCACGCGGGCCACGGCGAGGCGGAGATCCTTGTTTTCGTCGAGGGCCGTCCGGATCAGCTCCTGCAGGACTGGATCTCCGAACAGCTCCCACCATCCCAGATCGGCCAGCGATCCAGGTCCCGCTGGGCCGGTTCGCCAATGCGCGGCCGCCATGATCTCGGGTCGCTTGTAGTCGCGCCCTGTGGTGCACCCCCCGAGACCACACAACACGACCAGTCCCAAAGACGACCACCGCGCCGCGCGACAGGCAGGAGACATTCTTGCCCTCCTCGCGTGTTCACCCACCATCGAGATCATCGGAACGCGACCACCAACCCGCGGCGGGGTCCTTTTCGCGTCACGGTCAGCGGTAGCCGGCGAGGAAAGGTAGCACGAGCGCGGACAGGCCCAGAGGCATGGAAACCAGGCAATCGTGCCCGCGTCATCGTTCGACTCCTCAGCGCACCCGTGGGTCTGACGAGCTTAACGAATGCGCGGCACGATCCGCCACTCAGCGCGACAGCCCGTGGCTAGATCCAATCCACCCACGGCCCGCTCGACCCGCAACTGGTGAGCGCAGCACGAGTCCGATAAGGCGGCCGGCGCGGACGGCACCAACTTCACGCCCGCCTCCTGCCGCCGCCGGCGGCGATTGTCGGCGCGCGGGGAGCCTGCGCCGGGCCGGCTGTCTTCGTCTCCGCTCTCCGAGCTGGGGACCGAACCGTACGCAATGTCGAGGTCCCGTCGTCGCCGCGTCGCGCTCCGAGCTACCTCACGCGCCCGCCGTTCTCCGCCGCCGCCGTCAGTCTGATTCCGCGTGTATCGAGATACCGCTCGAGGGCCTCGGCCGACGCGTCACGATCGCCGAAGGCGACGTAGCCGTCGGGGCGGACCAGATAGAGCGCGTCGCGCGCGAGCCCGGCGCGACGCATCGGGCCACGCCACGGGAAGGCGTGCAGGGCGAGGCCGCGCGACGCGCACGCCTTCCGCACCGCGCCGGGGGGCTCGCCGTAGACGTGAGCCTGCCACGCGAGCGACGAGAGTGGCCCGAAGTTGTCGCCGACCCACGGCAGGCGATCGCCGCCCCGCACGGCGCCGGCTCGGCCTGCGCTGAGCGTGCTCTCGCGATAGCGTACGCGCGTCTGCGAGACGGTACGGAACATGAGGAGTCGCACGAACCTCGAGCGAAAGAGTACGGGCAAGACGCGCGGGACGACGTGCACGCGCACGGCCCGCGCGAGGCGTCCGCGACTGGTCACGAGCGTGAAGGCGCGGTCGGTGGTGGCTACCAACCGTCGTGCGAAGCTGATGCGCTCCGGCTCGTACGTCTCAAGGATCGCGGGCGGCGCTTGGCGCTGCAACACGGCGGCGAACTTCCACGCGAGGTTCACGGCATCGCCGATCCCTGTGTTCATCCCCTGCCCGCCGACGGGACTGTGGATGTGCGCGGCGTCGCCGAGGAGGAATGCACGGCCCTTGACGAACCGGTCGGCCACGCGGTGGTGGACGTGATACGTCGAGAACCAGTTCAGGCGAAGCACGTCGATGCCGAGGCGGGCGAAGACACCGGCGCTGACATCGTCCCAGCCGAGTTCGTCGAGCCGGCGCCCGGTGTCCGATCTCACGGTGCCCACGAGCCTGGCACCACGCGCACTCTTCATCGGGAACACGGCGCGGAAGTCACCGTCATCGAGCGCCACGTGGAGCTCGCCGTCCATGACGGCGCCACTCGCCTCCACGTCGGCGACGTAGAACAGGTGCTCGTACGTGCCTCCGGGAAATCCGACGCCTAGGATCTCGCGCACGGTGGAATGGGCGCCATCGCAGCCGGCGACGAACGCCGCGGCGCAGCTCTCCTCCGTGCCGTCGGCCCGCCGGAGACGCGCTGCTACATGACCACCGCGGTCCTCGAAGTCGATCAGCGTCGTGCCGCGCTCAACCTCGACGCCGCGCGCCGCCAGCTGCGCGATCAACACGCGCTCGTGCTCGTCCTGCGGGACGATCAGCGCGTACGGGAACGGGCTGAGGTCCATACCGACATCGCCGAACGCGACACGCCCGGCCTTCGTGCCGCGAACCCACAGGTTCGCCGCGACGAACCGACGCCCTCGCTCGGTGATGTCACCCGCGAGACCGAGATGATCGTAGAGCTCCAGCGTGCGTACCTGCACGGCGAGCGCACGCGAGGTCGTCCCCGGCTCGGCCGTCTTGTCGATGATTCGTACGCGAACGCCGAGTGCGGTCAGCCATAGCGCAATCACCAGCCCGGTGGGGCCGGCACCGACGACGAGCACGTCGGTCATCATGATGGCTCCTTCGCTAGAACGACCTCCAGCCCGCCGAGGGGCAGGTCGTTGCCGGCCTCGACGGGCGGCCAGTTTTCGCCCCGGTCGTCATGGACCGGGCCGGCGCTCGGGGTGCTCAAGAGCGCCGCGCTCGGCGCGGGCGGCGACGCCGCGGGCGACGGTCCCGACGACGCGCCAGGCGCCACGGACTTGCCGTGAACGCACGTGTCCGCCACTCGACGAAGCCATCCGCGGAGTCCGGCCGCTTCAGGCGACCTTGCCTCCCTGGGTGATCTGGAGGATGTAGCGGGTGGCCGGGAGGTCAAGCGCCGCGTAGAACTCGCTAGCGATAGGGCTGGCGTTGTCGTGCAGCATCTCCACAAATGCCGCCACTCCGGACGTTATCGTCACGCCCGCCTGCCTCATTTGATCGATCGCGGTCAGTCGCAGGAGCTCGCTCCAAGTGCCCGAGGCATCCAAGAGTGCATACACGTCGTACCCGTCCGCCGCAGCGGACCTGGCAGGAAACGTCAAGCAGACGGGCGTTGTGATCCCGGCGATCAGGAGCTTCCGCCGTCCGGTCCGCTTGACGGCATCGCGGACTCGCGGCTCATCCCATGCGTTGACAAGGCTTCGCTCGATGTTCTCCACCCCTGGCAGTGCCTCCGTCAGCTCAGGCAGAGTCGGGCCCCACATCGTGGGCGCAGTCGAGCTGAGCACGACCGGGACGCCCAGGACGCGCGCGACGCGGGCGAATGCCACGACATTGTGGCGCACCTCATCCGGCTCGAGATCTCGAACGCCCGAAACGAGCCCGGACTGGTGGTCGATGAGCAACAGTATCGAGTTGTCAGGCGTCAGGCGCTCGTGGGCGCGGCCCCGGCCGCTCCAGGACTCGTCTCTCGTCTCAGTACTGCTCATAGCGTGTTCCTCCTCCTTCAGGATCGGGGAACTTCTGCCCTTCTGCTTCGCCGCCGGACGGCCAATGCCGCTCGCGCCAGTAGTGACCGCCGTGTTTCGTTCCGGCTGACCCATCTTCTCCTCCTTGGCTGACCGCCCTGCGTCTCGTCTCGGTCTTCGCTTCCCCCGCTATCTTTTCTGACGTCTTGCGGGGCCACACCGGTTCCGGTCCGCCGCGGGGTCGGAGAGCCCGACGCCCACCGAGCCCGCCGTCTCCCGGACTGCGGGTGGGGACCCTCGCCTGACAGCATCCTCATTAAGTATATTGACATCAATAGTATTTGAGGAGTTATACTGGACCCTGGATTCACGGATACCTTTTTTCTATGAAGGCGCGACCATCGGACGCAGTTCACGTGTGGCTCGTCATGAACAAGGCGCTCCGAGCCATCCAGAAATATGCCCTTGGGCGACTCCAGCAAGCGGGTTTGGGTGAGTCAGATTTCCTGGTCCTGGAGGTGCTCCTTCATAAGGGACCTCTCCCTGTGAATACGATCGGGCCAAAGGTGAACCTTACTCCTGGTTCGATCAGTGTTGCGGTTGACCGCCTCTACAGCAAGGGACTCGTGAGCCGTGTCGAGAGCGCCGAAGACCGGCGCATCCGTATTGTCGCGCTCACTCCGACTGGCAAGGAGCTTATCGTCCCTATTTTTCGGAAACACGCAGCTGATATTCGAAGAGTCTTCGCTGGAGTCCCTCCAAACCAGCTACGACAGCTTGAAAAAGGCCTGAGAACAGTTGGCAGGCATGCGGCAGAGCTCCGCCTCAATGAAGAGCAACAAAAGAATGAGCCCGTTCAAAGGGCGGGTATCTGAGTCCCGGTATTCAACGCTACTAACCAATCAAAGACGGTCGTCTCTGTCGGGCCACGACGACGACGATGATCGGCCGACGAAGTCACCAGCGCCGGGTCCCCATGCCGAGCATGATCCCGGTACCGCGATCCTAACGGCACCGTCGGAGGACCGGGTCCGCGCCGAGCGGTCGCCGTCGACGGCCCTGGAACGCCGACGTCCGTGTCCGTCGGACCTGCTCCGAGGCGAAGCCGCACGGGGAGAGCCTCACCTTCCCCAGGCTCACGGCCGCGGTGGCGGAGCGCACCGGCGAGATCTGGGCGCGGCGCTAGGTGGATCCAAATGGTGAAAGGGAGCTGACATGAGTACGGCGTCGGGTTTGCTCCAACAACATTTCGAGACGCTCGTTGCCGACAACGCGCGATGGCAGACCCTGATTGCCGATGAGATCGTCTGGGAGCTGCCCTACGCGCCCGCCATTGGCCATCCGGAGCGGCTATCCGGCCGCGAAGCGGTCGTAAGGCACGTAACGTGGTTCCTGGGAGCAGTTGAGAAGTTCCGCTTTTCTGATGTGAGAGTGCATGCCTTTGCCGATCCCGCAGCCGCCGTCGCCGAAGTGAAGGCGGAAGCTCTGATCAAGCCGACCGGACGTGTTTACCGTCAGGAGTACGCGTGTTCCTTTGTGCCAGGGCCGCGAAGATCACTTTTCTTCGCGAGTACTTCGACCCGGTGCGTGCGGCCAAGGCGCTGGACGCGCCGATCGTCGGTCTCCAAGGGTAGGAGCATATTTCGCTATCTCGGTCACGAGACACCTGCTCAGCGGTTCGCCCGATCAACGTCGCGCAGGCAGCGCCCGGCCCACGGTGCACCGGCCACTCGTGCGCGAAATAGATCCGTGTAGTCTCTGGCACCATCGTGGCCGCCGCCTCATCGGGCTCAAGGAAGTCGAGGAGGAGCCATGTGACCGCGTCCCAAATGTCGCGGCCACGGATGTGGTCCGGCCATTCAAGGCAA
>WNFT01001610.1_pt1 | contig 19049 bp, 15 predicted proteins | sample 5400191 | NCBI WGS metagenome assembly WNFT01 (sample SAMN13153359, study PRJNA577476) | soil metagenome | isolation source: 80 cm saprolite under Madrone tree | place: USA:California | collected 2016-06-14 | reverse complement strand
GCACTCGAACGCCTTCTTCACTGGATTCGGACGTTTTCGAAAAATCGTTCTGTTCGACACACTGATCATGCAGCTTACCGAGCCGGAAGTGGAATCCGTCCTTGCGCATGAAATTGGCCACTACAAAAAACGCCACATAATTAAAATGCTCAGCGTTTCCATTGCTGGCGTGTTTGTCGCTTTCGCTGCGATCGCATGGCTCGCGCGTCAGCGGTGGTTTTATCGCGCGTTCGGGTTCGAGTATCAGGGAGGCCTTGCCGCCGCGAACGCCGTTCCTGCGATGCTGCTGTTTGCGCTACTGGCGGGAACGATAAGTTTCTGGGTTTCGCCGGTCGTTCACATCTGGTCGCGTCGTTTCGAGTACGAGGCAGACGCGTTTGCCCGTGCGGCAATGGGAGAGGCGCAGCCACTCATTCGAGCAGTGCGCAAATTGAGCGAAAAAAACCTGAGCAATCTCATTCCGCATCCGCTCTACAGCAGTTTTTATTACTCGCATCCGACCCTGCTCGAACGAGAACGCGCGCTGCGAATAGCGGCCTAGCACAAGGGGGGAAGCGTGTGTAACTTCGCGTTTTGGCAAATAACTACATCGGCGCTTGACACAAACGCCGCTACAACGTGCGTGTTCTGAGATGTCGCGAGTCATCGTTGTTGGCGCGGGAATTAATGGTGTTGCTGCCGCGAGCGAATTAAAGAAGCGCGGTCATACAGTCGTTCTGGTCGATCCGGGACCACTGCCGCATCCACTAGCTGCGTCCACCGACATCAGTAAAGCGGTTCGAACCGCCTATGGTGAAGACGAAGAATACGCCGCGCTTGCGGAACGCTCCATTCCACGCTGGCGTCAGTGGAACCGTGAGTTCGGCACTGAGTTGTATCACGAAGTCGGCTTCTTGTTTTTGCGACAGCAGGAAATGCAACCCGGCGATTTTGAATTCGAGAGTTTGAGAGTACTGGAGCAACACGGCCGCAAAGTTGAGCGCATCGATTCGACGACCTTGCGCGAACGCTTTCCGGCATGGAATGCGGAACGCTATCGCGATGGTTTCTTAGAGCGACGAGCAGGCTACGTTGAAAGTGGACGCGCGGTCGCGCTCCTGATCGAGCGGGCAAAATCGCTCGGCGTCGAACTGCACGAGCGCAGCAAGTTTGCTGCGTTGGACGAAGGCGATGACCGTGTGGAGGGTATTGTGCTCGACAATGGACAGCGAATTCCGGGTGACCTGGTCGTATTGGCAGCCGGTGCATGGACGCCGTACGTTCTACCGTTCACGCGGGGATTTCTCCGCGCAACTGGCCAACCGGTGTTTCATCTCAGGCCGCGGCAATCCGAGCTTTTTACGCCTGAGCGTTTTCCGGTTTTCGGCGCGGATATTTCAACAACAGGCTATTATGGTTTCCCGCTCGGCCGCGAGGGCGTGGTGAAAATCGCGAATCACGGTCCCGGCCGGGAGATGTCGCCGGAATCGCCCGACCGCGCGGTCACGCCGCAGGAAGAAAAAGATTTACGCGAGTTTCTGTCGGGGACATTTCCCACGCTCGTCGACGCGCCGATTGTCCACACGCGGATTTGTTTATACTGCGACACGCACGACGGACATTTTTGGATTGCACCAGATCCAGAACGCCTGGGGTTAATTGTCGCAACTGGCGACAGCGGACACGGGTTTAAATTCGCGCCGGTGCTGGGCGAAATCATTGCGGACGCTGCGGAAGGCAAATCCAATCCTCTGCTGGAAAAGTTCCGTTGGCGACCGGAGGTATGCGCAGGACAACAAAAGGAGGCTGCCCGTTTTAATCCGGATCGGTAACGGCGGTCTGCCAGCGCCGCAGAATACGACCCTACGCTTCTTTCTGCGCGGGTTCTTTTTTTCGCTGACGCTTGAGCAACGTAATCTGCTTGATGCGCGCGGAATCGGACGGGCTCCAGGTTGCCACGTCGGGATCGTCTTTGAACGCGTTATGGACCAGGCGCCGCTCGTACGAATTCATCGGCTCGAGTTGAAGCGAGCGACCGGTGATGCGCACACGATCGGCCAATTCTCGCACCCGCTGCACGATGCGGTCTTCGCGCATGGAGCGGTAATGTTCGCAATCGACAATCACCTTTTCGGCATCTTTATCTTTAGCCTGGAGCAGACGGTTCAGCAGAAATTGAATGGCCTCGAGCGTTTCGCCATCGCGGCCAATCAAGCGGCGGCTTTCCTCGGTGTAAATTTGGAGCGTCAAGTTGCCGCCTTCGTTCTTCATCTCCTCGATTTGGACGACGAAACCGAGATAACCGAGCATGGTGTCGAGTAATTCCTTCGGCGTCATCATCGTTTCCGTTTTCCAGCGGGAGCAACTTTTTCAAGCGTCGGCATTGGTTGTCTCTTGTTCTGATAAAATTGCAAAATACTGAAAAGATTCTGGGTCGTGTAATACAATGCCAGAGCTGCCGCAAAATTGTAGCAGATAAATAGAAAGATGAGAGGTGTGAACATCATCACCCGACGTTGTGTGGCGTCGCCAGTCTTTGGCGTCATGGCCATGAGCCAAATCTGCGTCGCGGCCATGCAAAGCGGGATGATGTTGATCGGGATCGCCCAGCCGAGCAACGAAAGGTGCGCTACCGTGTCGGGTTGAGAAAGATCCTTCACCCACAAAAATTTCGCGTTCCGCAATTCCACGGCCTGACTGAGCATTTTGTACAGGCCGAAAAAGATCGGGATTTGAATCACCATCGGCAAACAACCGCCCACGGGATTGATGCCGTATGATTTGTAAAGTTTCATCACCTCCTGGTTCATCCGGGTGGGGTCGTCCTTGTATTTCTCGCGTAACTCTTGCATCTTTGGCGAGAGTGCGGACATCTGGCGCATCGAGCGATTCGCTCTATTTTGGATCGGCCAAAGCCCAAGCTTAATAATCGTTGTCAGGGCAAGAATCGCGGCGGCATAATTTCCCAGCCAGCTGTGCAGCAGATTCATAAAATTGAGAAGAAACTGGCACACGAGCTTGAACATCCCGAAATCCATGACCTCAGCTTCATTGTGCGGAAGCTGCGCGAGACGATGATAAAGTTTTGGCCCGGCGTAGATCTCAAAGCGAGCGCTGTAGGTCTGCCCAGGTTGCAGCTGAAAGCCGGGCATACCCAAGGCGCCTTCAATTCCGAGTAGTTTTTCGTCAGGCGAGCGCGTGATATCGAAACGCCGGCCCCAAACCTGGGTGGCCTTGCCGGTAAGAGGCGCGAGCAAGGTCGTAAAAAACTGATCACTTACAGCAACCCACTCCGCCCCCCCGATATTTTGCTGATAAAGCGGCCTCGCGGCGCGCTGTCCCATACCAAGAAATCCGCCGCCGCCGCCAAACCAGCCAACATCGATCCCTTTCGCTTTTCCATCGATGCACCAAACCAGGCGCGTGTAATAAGGGTAATCCCTCGGGTGGATCGGGGCGGCGGACCCGAGCGCGACAAAATAATCAGCAGCTTGGTAAGGATTCGGACCGCGATTCTCAACATCGACATCCATTTCAATGACAAAGTTGTCTTTCTCCTCCGGCGATTTCTCGAAGAAGAACTTCTTTCGGATTTTAATTTGCTCGGATGTGGTGCGCTCGAACTGAACCGCAGAATTTGACTGCGGCGATGCCGTGAACTCGGGAAGCGCCGGCGCCAACGGCCGCTCAATAATCGCACCGATCGGCGCGCACTCCGCTGAATTTAAAACTACGCGCTGGCCTTTTTCCCCGACTTGCTTGAGCAAAACCGCTTCCTTAATTCCACCTCCGCGATTTGTGAGGCGGAGTTCGACGTCTGAGTTGCGCAGCGTTTCTATTTTCTCGGGAAAACTTGGCGCTGTTTCCGTCGCTTTGGATGGGATTGCCGGAGCCGCGACAACAGGAGGCGTCGAAACACTACCAGCGGCGGTCGGGATGGGAGGAATCTGCTGTGGCGCGGCCGTTCCCGGAGCTCGCCTTGGTGGCGCCTGCTTTACGAGATACAGTTCCCAGAGCACGAGTCCAACCACAGAAAGAGCAACGGCGATCCAAGCAGTTCGATCCATAAAAAGTCATGCCCAAGAAGCTATTCACAAACGCGCTGCCTGCTTGAGCGATGCAGCGCGCTGTTTTTCCGCGACGGGACTGGATCATGGCCTGTCCCACCCCAGGGTTGACATCGCGCTAATCGCTTCAATCCGAGGCAGCTTCCACGAAGAACGCCGTGCGTCTCAACCGCTTCTAAAAAATAAGCCGAACAGGTCGGGTTAAATCGACAGCCAGAACTGGGACCGCAAATGATCGAAAGGAGCGGCGACAGTGTAAATTGGTAAAGGCGAATGAAAAAGCGAAGCAATCCGACCATTAGAGCGCTAGGATAGAAGCGCGCTTTGCCAGACGCAACCACTCATCTTCCAGCGCGCGATAACTGGCATCCGCAGCATCGCGCCGGGCGATGAGCACAATCCAAAAGTCTTCTCGCAGATCGTGCTGGTGCTTGCGTACGATCTCCCGCAGGCGGCGTCGAACACGATTGCGTGCGGTTGCGCTGCCGAGGCGTCGCGTCGTAACAAATCCGGCCCGAGACGCCCTGGAATTGTGCACTGCGAGCACGGCGAGCAGCATCAACTTCCCGCGTTGCGCGCACCCCTCCTGTTTCACACGCTCGAATTCCGAAGTGCGCGTTAACCGCCGGCTTTTCGGGAAGGAAAGCATTCGTGCTTCTGACATTATCGATTGATCTAACGGTTCACGACACGCAGTGGCACCTTTGCCGGTACAGCAAAAGTCTTCCCCCGAAGAGATTCGGGAGAAGACTCTGCAAATAATTCCGCTCGAAACTTAGCGACGTGCTAGCCCAACAAGAAGATAGATGTAATTCTTCACACGGACAAAGCGAATTTCTGAACGGGCTTGGCCGTGGTTAAGGAGTCGGCGCCGGCGAAGTCGTTTCCGCGGGGCTCGTGGTTGTCGTTGTGGTTGTTGTTTCCGAAGCGGTGGCAGTTGGACTCGCCGCCGCCGGTTCGGTGGTAGTTTCAGTCTTTTGCTCGCACGCCGCGAGGAGCGCGGCACTGGCCAGGATGCAGATGTATTTTTTCATAGTGATAGTTGGAAACGGGATATTGCTTTAATTGATTAATCGGGGCAAGGCACTTTTTGGCCCTGTCGGAGTTTCTTTTCGGTAGCAAATTGTTGATGTTTGGGGATTAAAGCGATGGTTCATACTTGAGGCCGTGCGCCTCGGCCACGGCCCGGCAGGTGAGCCGCCCATCGCGCGTGTTGATTCCACCAATAAGGGCCGGTTGTTTTTTGCACGCCCCATCCAAACCTAGATCAGCTAGCAACTCAACATAACGGTAGGTGACATTCGTAAGCGCTTGTGTGGCGGTGCGCGCATAGGCCGCAGGCATGTTCGCGACAGAATAATGGGTCACGTTTTCTTCAATATAAACCGGATCGAGATGTGTCGTTGGTCGCGACGTCTCGGCACAACCACCTTGGTCAATCGAGATATCCACCAGCACGCTGCCTGGCTTCATTTTTTTCAACATTGCACGCGTGATTAATTTTGGAGCCTTCGCCCCCGGAACAAGCACAGCGCCGATCAACAAATCGCATCCCGGCATCAAATCGTGCAGGTTCGCTTCGTTGGAATAAAGAGTGTCCGCATTATTCATTGTGATGTCGAGAAAGCGCATACGTTCGAGATCTACCTCAAGGATCGTAACATCCGCTCCGAGACCGATCGCCATCCGCGCGGCGTTAATGCCTGAAGTTCCTCCGCCGAGTACGACAACGCGTCCGGGCAAAACCCCGGGCACGCCGCCCAGCAGCACGCCACTGCCACCGTTGTGCTTCGCCAAAAAATACGCCCCCATCACGGCCGACATTCGGCCAGCGATTTCACTCATTGGCTCGAGCAGCGGCAACTTGTTGCCAACTTGAATCGTCTCATAGGCAACACCAGTCACGCCGGATTTTAGCAACGCCTCCGTGAGCGGTTTGCTAGCAGCGAGATGTAAATACGTGAAGAGGATCTGCCCCTTGCGCAACAGCGGAAACTCCGCCTCCAGTGGTTCCTTCACCTTCACAATCAAGTCGGCGCGAGAGAAAACGTCCTTAGCTTGATCGACAATCTCCGCGCCGGCTTTGGCGTATTCTTCATCTGGATATCCCGAGCCGATGCCGGCGTGTCTTTGCACCAGCACCGAATGCCCGCGTCGGGTGAGTTGATTCGCCGCCGAAGGCAGCAAGGCAACCCGCTGCTCCTGCTCTTTAATTTCTTTCGGAACGCCGATAACCATGAGACAAAGTGAATGGCGATAACTGATCAGTGAAATGAGTGAATAGTGATAAAACGAGGCGAAATGCGCGACCAGCAGAATCTACCAATCACCAGTCACTATTCACTAATTCAATGACGGATCGTCCGGCGCCGCCGCAAGCATTTTATACCACGGCCCCAGACGGCGCATGATGTCGAACCAAAGTTTCGGCAGGCGATCAAGCTTGAGGACAGAACGATTGGGTTTTTGGAGGAGCCAGGCTTTCTGCTCCATCTCGGCCTCAAGCTGACCCGCTTCCCAACCGGCATAGCCTACAAATGCACAGATCGAGCTTTGTTTCTGACCCGCCGACCCGCTCGATTGCTCAAAATCGACGTTGTGATTTAGCTTAAGCCCCTCGCCTTTTTCCCATTCCAACGCCGCGAACATGAGTTGATTTTTCCCGACCGGTCCGCCCAGAAAAACCGGAACATCCGCCAGTCCTTCGGGTGGTGTTTCATTTACGAGATCCGCCACTTGTTTATCCAGCGGGCGATTGATGATGACACCAAGTGCGCCGTCATTTAGATCGTGCGCAGAAATGAAGAGGACCGCGCGGCGAAAATTTGGATCGAGCATATTCGGATGAGCGACGAGCAATGAACCGGCGAGACTCCGTGGCGTTTCGCCACCCAAATTACGCATTCAAAACTAGAACCCTTCAAGCGAGAACGCGCAAGCGCCACATTGCGTTCGAACACACAATGAGCCGAGATTTAACAGGTGAGCGCGAAAGATCGACATCTTCTTTGCAATCCCGACAGTGCCTCGGATAAGTTCAGGCAAAAACTTGTTGCCACTAGCCGTAAGCTCGTTTACTAGCGTCAAAGTTTTCCACGATTGTTCTGGGGGGAACAGCCGCCCTTCACGCCCATCGGGCGTGGGGGGCGGTACTTTTTTGCGGTAACTCTGAGCCGTATGAAGAAAATTTCTGCGAGGGCGTCACGATTTTCCTGGCCGATCGCTTTCGCCTTGATCGCGCTCATGATTGCGTCGGTCGTGGTGCTCGTCTTTCTGCGTCTAGAAACTTGGCCAGCACGCACGGCGACGCGGGGCACCGCCGAGCTGGAACGCCTTGGCAAAGATCTGCGTTCGGCTTTCATCGACATCGCGCACTTGCAACCGCGCATCACGATCAACAACCGCGTCTACATGGAACAAACAACACCAGTTAGCGAGCTGGTGGTTCTTTCACGGCAGATCGAAGTGGAACATGAATTCTTACATACTTGGATGGGCAGCTCGAAGCGCGTAAAACTGCACGGCACATTTACGGTTAAAGCCGGCTTTGATTTGCAGCAGAAACTGGCAGTCGATGTTCAACCGGACCAAATTGTCATCCAGCTCCCACATGCTCAGATTCTTGACGTGGCACAGGACCAGGTGGACGTCCTTGCGTTTGAAAACGGGTTTTGGAATCGAATTTCGGGAGCCGATGTCCAAAACGAATTGTCGACCTTGCCTCAACTCGCCCGGCAAAAAGCGGCAGAGACCGGCTTGCCGGCCGAAGCGGAACGCGCGTTACAGCAACAACTCGACGAGCGCATTCACGCGCCACAGCCGCTGCGATTGATTTTCACGAGCACAATAAGGAAAGATTAGCCAGTTGGTAGGAGCGATCAGTAAACCAGTGAGCAATTGCCGTTTATCAGTCACCATTCACTCGTCAGACCATCAATTTACGGCTAAAGCAATGTCGTGCCGTGGAGAACAAAATTTTTGGTCGGGGTCCTGTTCATCTTCCTGGCGGCGCTGCTCGCAACTTGGTTTACTCCGTTCGCCGTTTCCAACGGTCTTCGTTTGTGGGTTTGGTGGAAGGCGCGGCAGGAAGGGCTCATTGTTAAGATCGACAAAATAGACGCGCCGTTCTTGCGCCCGGTAGTGCTCCATGGTCTCCATATTACGAGTGCCTCCGGGAACGCATTCCGGATCGATCTCACTGCGACACAAACGAGCCTCGATTTAAATCTCACGAGGATGTTGCTGCGCGACCGCGGCCATGTCCTTCGCAGTCTCTCGATTCAACAATTGCATGGGGATCTCCGCCGCAGCCATCCAACCGGACGAGCCATCACTCAGCGTGGCTGGGCGACGCTACACAGATTGCTTCCCCAGAGTCTTAGCGTCATCAGCTCGGACCTACGTGTTGAAGACGGGCCGACAGTGATTTTGCTGCGAAATTGTTTCCTGTCCGCGAGCGAAATCGAGGCCGGTCGTTTTAATACTGCCGAGATCATGGTCGCATCGCCCTGGTTTCGCCAAACTTTTTCGCAGCTGCGCGGTGCAACTAGCTGGCAGGCCAATCGGCTGACGCTCGCCGGGCTCACTTTGACGCGAGGCCTCGACCTCCAATCCATCACGGCTGATTTGTCCCGCATTGGAAAACAACGCATCGGCCTGGAATTTGATGTCGATGCGTTCGGAGGAAAACTTCGGGCAAGCACCTCGCATGAGTGGCGCTCACCACATTCCAATTGGAAGATTGCGGGATCAGCTACTGACATTTCTCTCGCACAAACCTCGGAGGCGATCGGATTCACCGATCGAGTCGACGGTTTGCTTCACGCCTGCAATTTCACTTTTCGTGGAAACTCGCGCGAGTCGGGTCGTGTGACTGCATCGCTCTGGACTGAACTAACCGGGTTAACCTGGCGGAACCGCACGGCTGAAGCGATCATGGTCGGCGCCGCGCTCTACAATCGGCAGATCCAACTGCAGCAGGTTTATATCAAGCAAAAGACAAACCAGCTCACTTTGAGCGGCGAAGCCTCTTTCCCCTCCAATTCATCGGACTGGTTGAGTCCGGATTTTCTTGGAGACATCGCTGCTTCGATCAATAACCTCGGCGATTTCGCCAGTCTTTTTGGCGCCGATCCGGGTGATTTCGGCGGAAAAATCACCATCGACGGGCGGATGAACGCGCGCGATCGCAAAATCGGCGGCCAACTCACGGCGAATGGTGCATCACTCAGAGTTTTCAAAACCTCGGTCGATGCGTTAAGTGCGAAGCTAAATTTAGAAGCAACGGAGTTGAGACTTCAACAGCTGGAGCTAAAGCGAAAGAGCGATATCTTGCAGGTGCAAGGAAAAATCGACCTGTCCCACGAGCACAGCTATTCCGGCGCGCTCAACGCCACGATCGGCAATTTGGCGGAATATTTGTCGATCTTCCGCGGCCCCGGCGAAAACAATATCAAACCAACGCCGGCCAATATTGAGGCAAGGATTGATTCCAACAGCTGGGACCTTCACGGCACGATCGATTTATACGGTTCGAGTTCGATTAATTTCACCGCCAAATTCCCGTTGCCGGTCGGAACGAGCTGGAATGCATTTCTGATCTCCCCGGTCAATCTTACACTCGATTTTCCGGCAATCTTTCTCGCGAACGCGCCTCAGTTATTTCATCCGGAGATTTTCCGCGACGGCATTCTGAGTGGAAAACTTTCTCTTTCCGATACGTTGCAACACCCCCGCCTGATTGGCGACGCGCAGTTACTCAACGGAAAGTTGCAGAATACTTTCCTAAATCTGACGGAAGCGAGCGGTTCGATCACCTTAAATGAAACTCGTGCGTCGCTGGATTTTTTCAGTGCCGCAACGAAAGATGTCGATCTTTCATTTCGCGGAGAGATCGATTATCAGGATACAAACGCGCTTGCGATCAAGATTGCCGCGTCGACGCCGATCTTTGATTTGAGGACGCGCGCGATCGATTGCGTTGGCAAAATCGAAATCGAATCCGTTCCCGTAACTCTCGCGCCCGGAATCGCAGAACTTGAGTTTCGCGGAGGACTCTTCCAGTCCGATTGGACGATGAATTTGAAGGAACCGATGGGCATTGAATCAAACGGCACTTTGACCTTGAACAAAGCAGCGCGAAAACTGCCGCTTTGTTTGGGAACCGGCCCGGGTGAGAGAACTTTATTGCTTGGGGCGCACCCCCGTCCTGAGCCGGTTAAACCGCGAAAACGCGCGAAACGGCGTTAGGCATTTCGCCGTGCCGGCTTTGGTCCGACAAGCCAGCGCGAAAGTCTTTCCTCGAGATCGCGTGTAAGATCGACGCAGAAATCCGCGCCAGCATCCACGCATAAGGAATTGCCGGTTGCGCGATCAAACAGCAACTGAACTGGGCGACGGCCCGGTGAGCTGGCCAGAATCTCGCGGACCTCGCGCAATTCGTTGGTCGTGGTCGCGGAAGAAAATTGCAAACAAACGGCCGGTTCCTGGAGTGCATTCGCCGATCCTCCACCCACCGCCGCTCCATTCGTTTTCCCTGGCGTCGGCGTCGTCACATTCTCAGCCGTGGCCCGAACAGTGTCGTCGCGTTTATCGAGCGTACCTCGGATTTCTACGACGCGTCCTGGCGCGAGCGCGTCTGCGACTTTCATATAAACCTCATTCCAAAGAACCACCTCCAGTGTACCGCTCAAATCTTCGACCCATACGACGGCGAACGGCTTACCCTCTCTCCTTGTAAATTTCTTGTCGATCTGGACGAGTGCCCCGGCAATTTTGAATGACGCGCGGTCGTCGAGATCGCCTAACGAAGCAATGGTCCGATAATTTTTCGTTGCGAACGAATCGACATACGCGTCGAGTGGATGTCCGCTAACGTAAAAACCGAGTAGCTCTTTTTCGTAGGAAAGCTTTTCATGCTCGCTCCATGGAGTGATCGATCTTGTTCTTGAGGTTGTGGGCGCGGTTGTCTCATCGAATAGCGAAACTTGACCAGCAACGCGGTCCCGTTGGGCCGCGGCCGATGCAGTCAGTGCCTCATCGATGCGAGCAAAAAGTTCGGCGCGATCGCGACCAAGAAAATCAAAAGCGCCGCCTTTGACCAAGCTTTCCAGCATTTTGCGATTGGCAACGCGTGAATCAAGCCGGCTGCAAAAATCTTCCAGCGAATGAAAATCTCCTCGCTGCTCGCGCTCACGAATAGCCGCTTCCATCGCGCCTGTTCCAACATGTTTGATCGCAGCAAGGCCATAGCGAATGGCATTGAATCCGGGAGAGACCTCTGTGTCGCGATTACCAGGGCGCTGAGGCCCCTCCCGCATTTCAGGAACAAATTTCAAACCGCTGCGATTGACGTCCGGCGGCAGGATTGAGATGCCCATGCGCTTGCATTCGCCTACGAAGACCGAGATTTTCTCGGTATTATTGATCTCATTGCTGAGCAGTCCGGCCATGAATTCCACCGGGTAATGCGCTTTCAAATAAGCGGTGTGATAACTGATCAAGCCGTAGGCCGCGCTGTGGCTCTTGTTAAATCCGTAGCCGGCGAATTTTTCGAGTAAATCGAAGATCGCATTTGCTTTTTTTTCTGGGATTTTGTTAGTGCGCGCACAGCCCTCGATGAAATTCTTTCTCTCCTTCGCCATCTTCTCTTTGTCCTTTTTGCCCATGGCGCGCCGGAGAAGATCGCCTTGGGCAAGTGAGTAGCCGGCGAGTCTGCTCGCCGCGGCCATCACCTGCTCCTGGTAAATCATAACGCCATAAGTTTCGGCGCAGATTTCTTCGAGCAGCGGGTGTTCGTACCTGATCTTCATCAGTCCTCTTTTACGCTTGATGTAATCGCCGATCAGATCCATTGGCCCTGGTCGATAAAGCGCGATCAACGCGATGATGTCGTCGATCTTCCGCACATCGAACTGCTTTGCCGTGCTGGTCATACCTCCGGATTCCATTTGGAAGAGGCCGATCGTTTCGCCGCGGTTGTAGAGCGCAAATGAATCTCCATCGTTAAGTGGAATACTTTTCAGCGAAAATTCCGGCTCGCGTTGGTGGATCAAAGCCAGTGTGTCCTCGATCACGGTCAGGGTTTTTAACCCAAGGAAATCCATCTTCAGCAGTCCGAGGTCGTTCAGCGGTCCCATCGGGTATTGGCTGATGACATCGTTGCCTTTCACGTCGCGGCAAAGCGGGATGTAGTCGGTGAGATCGCGATCGGCAATAACGACACCGGCTGCGTGCACACCGGCGTTGCGCGATAAGCCTTCGAGAATCTTTCCGTACTCAAACAGCTGCTTGGTTTGCGGCTCGGTGGCGATGGCCCGTTTCAGTTCCCCGTTTTTTTCGGCAGCCGAGTCGAGCGTGATGTTTAACTCGTTCGGAATCATCTTTGCGATGCGATCGGCGTCGCGATAACTCAGTCCCATCACGCGGCCAACATCGCGGACCACGCTCTTTGCTTTCAATTTGCCAAAGGTGATGATCTGCGCGACCCGGCGTTCGCCATATTTCTGACGCACGTACTCGAGTACTTCGCCGCGACGCGCTTCGCAGAAATCGACGTCAATATCTGGCGGAGAGATTCGATCCGGATTCAGGAAACGCTCGAAAATCAATCCGTATTGCAGCGGATCGATATCGGTAATGCCAAGAACATATGCGACGAGCGAACCCGCAGCCGATCCACGACCCGGCCCGACCGGAATGCCGCGCTGTTTGGCGAAGTGGATGAAATCCCAAACAATCAGTATGTAACTGATGAATCCGGTCTTCTCGAGTACCCCAAGTTCGTAGTCGAGACGTTGTTGCAGTTGACTATCGGTCTTCGCTCGGTCGCCGTAACGCTGCTGCAAACCTTTCGCGCAAAGATCGCGCAGATACGCTTCGCGTGAAATCCCCTCTGGGACTGGATACTCGGGATACTTCGATTTTCCGAGTTCAATCTCCAAATTGCAGCCCTTAGCGATTTTTAAAGTGTTCGCGATCGCTTCGGGGAAATCGCGAAAGATTTCGCGCATCTCCTCTGGCGATTTGAAATAGAGTTCCGGCTTGTAACGCATCCGGTTTTCGTCCTGCACCATTTTCCCGGTGCCGATGCAAAGCATCACGTCGTGCGCGTCGTGATCGCTCCGTCGCAAGAAATGCACATCGTTTGAGGCGACGAGTCCGACCCCCAGGTCCTTGGCGATCTTTGGCAAAACGCAATTGCATTGCCGCTGCTCTTCCATCCCGTGGTCGTGCATCTCCATGAAGAAATTTTCCGCTCCGAGAATGTCGCGGTACTCAGCCGCGCTTTGTTTGGCGACGTCGATCTTGTTCGCCTGGATCGCGCAGTTCACTTCGCTCGCCAGACAACCGCTGAGCCCGATCAATCCGGCGGAATGTTGGGCGAGAAGTTCCTTATCGATCCGCGGCCGGTAATGAAATCCATCGAGATGCGCGGTCGAAATCAGTTTCACCAGATTGTGATAACCGGTTGCGTCGCGCACGAGCAAGGTGAAGTGATACGCCGACTCGCGCATCGAATTCGGTCGATCTTTATGCGAACGCGGCGCGATGTACGCTTCGCACCCGATGATCGGCTTGACGCCGGCGCGTTGCGCTTCCTGGTAAAATTCGATCGCGCCGTAAAGATTGCCGTGATCGGTCATCGCGACTGCGGGCATCTTCAATTCAACCGCTTTTTTCATCAGCTCTTTTATTCGAATAGCGCCATCGAGCAGCGAATACTCGGTGTGGAGATGCAGGTGAACGAAAGAATCGCGAGGCATTCGAGTTCACTATAAACTTACCGATTGCGGCAGCAAGGCGAAGCCGTTGAAACATGAAGAGTTGGAGAGCGCCGCGGAATACGAGGCCACGCTAACGCTTCATCGCATCAGCGCTTTAACGAACCGAAAAACGATGCTTGCATCGTTCGCTCGGCGTTGTTATGAGAGCGCGTGCCGCGCTCAGCTTTCGATTGCAAAGCGCGACGCGACGCCGAGTTTACACCGACATGAAAAAACTGGAAGCGATCATCAAACCTTTCAAACTCGAAGAGGTCAAAGAGGCACTCGCCGAATTGGGAATTGAAGGGATGACCGTCACCGAAGTCAAAGGGTTCGGCCGTCAGAAAGGCCACACCGAGATTTATCGCGGCAGCGAATACACCGTGGATTTTCTCCCCAAAGTGAAAGTGGAAGTCGTGCTCGCTGACGATCTGGTGGAGAAAGCAGTCAGCGAAGTCGTGCGCGCGGCCAAGACCGGCAAGATCGGCGACGGGAAAGTTTTTGTTCTTCCAGTCGAACACGCGGTCCGCATCCGCACGGAAGAGATCGGCGAAAAAGCGGTGTGATGATACACAATCCGGCAACTGACCCCCGGCCGGGTCGGGTGTCCCCCGCATTTGTCAAGCTCGCTAGCATTTGCGCGATGCTCACCGCGCTGACTACACTCGCTGTGCACTGGCTACCCGAACTGTGGAAAGACGCGACCACCTTTGAAGCGCAATTGCAATTGCGGCACAACCCGATCTACTTCGGTCGACTTTGGATTGTGCTTCTTCATTGCGTCCTGGTTGTGATTTCCATGGCCGCAATTCCGCCGCTATTGAGCGGCACATCGAAGCTGGTTGCAATGTTTGGATTCGGCAGCTACGTCATGTTCGCGTTCGTCGAGATGTTGCGAACATCGTTGTCGATCTTTGCGGTGAATCGTGCATGGCGTCCCGGCTACGAGCTGGCAGCCGACGACGTAAAGCGGACCACATTTCGCAGCGCCATCGATGCACTTTCCGGAATCAACGACGCCTTATTCTTCCTGTTTTTCCTCGCGTTCGTCGCCGGCCTGTTCTGTTACGGCTTCGCGCTGCTTTCAACGAAAGGAATCGATCAACGCATCGCGTGGCTTTTTGTGCTTTGGGGATTGCTCAGCCTTCCCGGCCTCATCGGAGCGATTGCTGGCAATGAATCGCTTGGTGCACGCTTTGGGTGGGTCGGCCCCTACTTTCAGCCGATTGCTCGATTGTTGATCGGGCTTTGGCTGTGGAGCGTCAGTAAACGGCTGCACCCTGCCATCAACTCTCAACCATCAACCATCAACTTCTGAACTATGCCTAAAGAAAAAACTCCATCCGAAGTCAGCAAAATGATCAAAGACCACGACGTGAAACTCGTGGATTTCAAATTCACCGATCTGCCCGGGACGTGGCAGCACTTCACAACGACGCTCACCGAATACAACGACGACATTTTTACAGAAGGACTCGGCTTCGATGGATCGAGTATTCGCGGCTGGAAGGTCATCAACGCGTCCGACATGCTCGTGATTCCCGATCCCTCCACGGCGTGGATCGACATCTTTAACGCCGAGCCGACGCTGAGTTTAATTTGCACGATTGTCGATCCGATCACGCGCGAACCGTACGATCGCGATCCTCGCGGCATCGCCGAAAAAGCCGAAGCTTACTTACAGAGCACCGGAATCGCGGATACCGCGTTCTTTGGGCCCGAGGCCGAGTTTTTCATCTTCGACGATGTGCGCTTCAGCTACGCCACCAACTCGTCGTTCCATCTCGTCGACAGCGTCGAAGGCCATTGGAACAGCGCGCGCGAAGAATTCCCAAATGTTGGGTACAAAATTCGGGCGAAAGAAGGCTATTTCCCGGTCCCGCCGATGGACACGTTGCAGGACATCCGCAACGAGATGTCGCTGGAGCTGGAGAAAGCCGGTGTCCCGATCGACAAACAGCATCATGAAGTGGCCACGGCCGGCCAAGCCGAGATTGATGTCCGGTTCGCGCCGCTCAAGGTCATGGGCGACTCGATGCAATATTACAAATACATCATCCGCAACGTCGCGAAGAAGCATAACAAGACGGTCACTTTCATGCCGAAGCCGCTCTTTGCCGACAACGGCTCGGGCATGCACACCCACATGTCACTCTGGAAGGATGGCAAACCGCTCTTTGCCGGAAACGGTTACGCGGGATTAAGTGAGATGGCGCTTTTCTTTGTCGGCGGAATTTTGAAACACGCGCCCGCGCTCACCTGCATAACGAATCCGACCACGAATAGCTACAAACGGCTCGTGCCCGGATTCGAAGCACCAGTCAACCTCGCCTATTCCGCGCGCAATCGCTCCGCCGCGATTCGGATCCCGACTTACTCCGCTAGTCCGAAAGCCAAGCGGATCGAATTTCGCACACCCGATGCCTCGGCAAATCCATACATCGCCTTCTCCGCATTGTTGCTGGCCGGACTTGATGGAATTCAGAACCGGATCGATCCCGGCGATCCACTCGACAAAAACCTTTACGAACTGCCACCGGAAGAACTCGCGCAAGTCGCGAGCGTGCCCGATTCACTTCGGGGCGCGATCGAAGCGCTCCAAGCCGATCACTCCTTCCTTTTGCGCGGTGACGTATTTAACGCTGACTTCATCGCCAATTGGATCGACATGAAACAAAAGGAATACGATGCTCTTCGCCTGCGACCCCATCCGTACGAGTTCGCGATGTACTACGACGTTTGATCGCGAACGATCCGCGACAACTCTTGGCAATCCCTTGTTCTCTCGTTGAACTACGGGGGACGAGAAGAATCTAAAGTTTTAGATTTTCGATTGCTGATTTCAAAATAGAATTTGCGGGGTTGTGATCCGCTGCCTTGATCACGATTCGACGATGCCTGAAGACGACTATCGCAAATTGCTACGCCGCACGTTAATCGCAGTGGCTTCGTGTATCGCTGCGGTGGTGACCTGTTACTTTTGGATTGATCGATCCGTGGCATTCTTTGTCTATCACCATCAAATCGACAAATTCCAAGTCTTCCGCTGGCTCACCTACCCGCCGCCAGAACTGCAGACCTGGTCGCCGCTGGCGTTGACGGTGCTGATGGTTCGACGGGCTTGGGGACCATTTGTGCGCTGGCAAAAAGTGCTGTTGGTCGCGTGCCTCAGCTTGATCGTGGCCGATGAATTTCGTACATCGCTGGGGGATGTTTGCGGTCGCTATTGGCCGGAGACTTGGTCCGATAACAACCCATCGCTCATTGGCAACGGCAGGTACGGTTTTCATCCGTTTCAGCGTGGTGACGATATCGGCAGCTTTCCGTCCGGCCACGCCACCAGGATCTTGGGCTTCGCCACGGTGTGGTTGATTGCAACGCCCCGCGGTCGAGTGATAGGCGCCGTTCTTTGTGCTGCGATGCTCATGAGCCTTGTGGCCATGAATTATCATTTTGTCAGCGACGTGATTGCCGGCAGCGTTTTGGGCGGGATTGTCGCCACATACGCGGTGCATTTGGCCCGGCTCCAAATGTCACTCAGAGAATATCCCGATCGCGTAAGAGCAGAAACTTCCGCAGCGACGCGTGTGAACGATCTGCGTTAAGGCCAGCACGATCGCGACCCGCGGGTCCAACCGGCAGCCACTTGCGCCTGGTTGCGGTAGCTTGCTACAATCTCATTGACTCACTCGCTCCCGCTCGTTCGGCCATGAAGGCTCGCCCATCTATGTCGCTCGCATCCCTGCGGCTCCATTCTCTTTAGGAACTTCATGTTTATGTCGCGATTCGTTCTCATTCTTGTCGCGGTGGCGCTGTTGCTGCCGACTCTGACACTTGCGAAGCGTGCCGCGCCAGCAAAGGTCGAGCCTGTGATTCATCAGGGCGTTCGATATATCGCTCCGAATGACGATGGTCGTCGCGCGTACGTCGAGGCATGGGATATCCGGGCCAACAAGAAGCTCTGGGATTTGACGGTCTTCACAAATCGGATTGACCCAACGCTTGAGGAGGACGTTCAGCACGTTTTCATTAAGACGCTAAGCGTTCGAGATGGGACGCTCATTGTGACGCCCGAACGTGGCAAGACTTACCGGATTGATTTGAAGACGAAAGCCGTGACGCAATCCGAACAACCTGACACTGCGCTAGAGCCAGCAGTGCGAGCAGAAATCCTGGCGCTCGAAAACCAGTGGGCAACCGCTATAGAGCGCCAGGACGCGGCAGCATTTGAGCGACTTGCCGCGGAGGACTTTCGGTTCATCGAGGAGGACGGTCAGGTGCTGAATCGTGCGCAGTATATCGCCGCACGAAGCCACAATCCGGAGAACGTGGAGTCGGCAGTTCAGGGCGAGATTGAGATCCGACAATACGGCGATGCAGCCATAGCCACGGGCTACTCAACTATCCGCGGGACACGAGGCAGCGTGCCTTTCGTCTCCCGCTTTCGATGGACAGATGTATACGTACGACGGGCTGGGCGCTGGCAGGCAGTCTCCGCTCAACTGACTCCGCTGCTACAGTAATTCCAAAGATAGAGTTAGGTTGAGATGCGGACTTGCTAAGCGTCGTTCGCATTCTTAATAACAACCGCTTATTTAACCGCCACATGTACGAACATCGAAGGCAGCCCCTCCTCAGTCGGGCTAAATTCACAAAGCGCGTGATTCGCCATTTCATCCTCGCGCTTCTTGTCCTCGCCGCAGGCTTGGGAATCGGAGTATTGGGGTATCACTCTGTGGGAGAGCTGAATTGGATCGATTCGCTCCTGAATGCTTCAATGATTTTGGGGGGCATGGGACCAGTAGATCCTCTTCATTCGTCGGCTGCCAAAATATTTGCTTCTTGTTACGCTTTGTTTTCCGGACTGGCTTTTATTGGAATAGCATCCGTGATCATAGCCCCGTTCGCCCATCGCATTTTGCACCGCTTTAATCTCGATAAAGAATGATATAGAAACCCACGTGAAAGAAGAAATTTTATGACAAAGACATATCTTGCCCTCCTCGTTCTCACGGCGGTTGTGCTTAGCTGCAACCAGCTTGCCTGGGCCGCCGATCCGACCCATGCCGACCAGCCGGTCGTACCTCCTGCTGACGCAATCTCGAGGCTGAAACAGGGCAATGGCCGCTACACGAATGGCAATTCACAGCATCCACGCCAGTCGAGCGAGGAAAGAGAAAAACTGACAAACAGTCAGCATCCGTTTGCGATCGTTCTCGGCTGCGCTGATTCGCGCGTT
>WNFT01002463.1_pt1 | contig 19053 bp, 18 predicted proteins | sample 5400191 | NCBI WGS metagenome assembly WNFT01 (sample SAMN13153359, study PRJNA577476) | soil metagenome | isolation source: 80 cm saprolite under Madrone tree | place: USA:California | collected 2016-06-14 | reverse complement strand
CACGCATGCATCTGCTGGCGCGCACGGGCTCTTCGCCCACGAGCTGACGCACGTCAGCCAGCACAAGCTGGCAGAAGGCGGGCGAGGCGGTGCTGCCATGTGGATCCTCGAGGGCCACGCCGACTGGGTCAAGTTCCAGGTGCTGGAGCTGCTCGGGCTTCGCCAGTACCGAGAGTCGCGGGACGAGGTCGTTCGATCCGTCATCACTTCCAAAATGCCCGTCAAGTTCTTCCCCGACCTGCAGGTCCTCGCGACCAGCGCGGGCTGGGTCAGGTCGATGAATCAGCTCGGCGCCCCATCCACGTATGGCCAGGCGTTCCTCGCGGTGGACTGGCTCATCGAGCGCTATGGGAGCGCCAAGCTCCTCGAGTTCCTCGGACGGTTCGCGCTTCAGGCCGAGCCTCGAGAACACTGGCGGACGGTCTTCTCGATTGCTGATCGCCAGTTCGGCGACGAGTTCCGCTCACGACTGGAGGGCCTGCGCTGAGATGACGTGGCGCTTTCTGGCACTGCTCGCCGAAGATCGATTCGCCGCGGGGACTCCATACGCGTTGTGGTGACACTTCGGTCAACAGTTCTGGCCGCGGTGGCATTTTATGGACCGCTCACCGTGACGAGTCACCGCTAAGTCCTCGACTCGCCGCGCGTTCATGGCCTGGCACCGGCTGTGCTTAGGATCGCCGGCATGGAGCTCGCGGACACTCCGAACCTCGCCTCGTTCTATTGCCCGGGCTGCTCCCCGGGGCGGGACCCGTTCGAGGAGATTCTGACCGTGCGCTGGTGCGACCTTCACCAGCCCCGGTACGGAGGCTCCGACGACGACAGGGCGAAGGTCAGCCGGGACATCCTGACCTCGACGGGCGAGGCGGAAGGCGCGACGAACCGCGAGTGGTGCCAGTTCGTGCATCGGACCGCGAAACGGTTGAACAGCGCAAAACGGTCGTACAGCAAGGCGAAAAGCTAGGAGATCGTCATGGACAAGGGACTCCGTCGCATCGTGATCGCGGCCGGGCTCATCGCGTTGGTCGGTACGCTCATGGGGTGCGCGGCGCGCCCAGTGCTGGTGCCGTCGGCATCGGCGCCGGCGCCCACCGCCGCGGGCCCGTCGACTCGCTAGCCCTCCGCGTCAGCGCTCGACGCTGGTGAAGTAGACGCCTTCGCGCCGCGTCACCAGCCGACCAGCCTCCACCGTCTCGAAGCCTTTCCGGAATTCTCCCGCCGTTTCCGTCGCTCCTCGACCATTCTCGTCAGACCAGCGGACCCTCGATCCTCGCCTCGCGCTGGGTGACAATATCGCGAGACGGGAAGGTGAGCCCTGTGGACGTGCGGCCCTCGCCGATCGCCGGTCAGTGGTACCCGGGCGACGCGCGGACGCTCGGCGACGAGGTCGACCGCCACCTGACGGCCGCAGGCGCGGTGACGGCCGACGGCGCCGTCGTGGCGCTGATCGCGCCTCACGCGGGGCATCGGTACTCGGGCGCCGTCGCGGGCCACGCATTCGCCGCGGCGCGTGGGCTGGCGCCCGAGGTCGTCGCCGTGGTCGGGCCCATGCACTATCCGCTCGAAGGCGCGGTGCTGATCTCGGGCCACGGCGCCTACCGGACGCCGCTCGGCCAGGTGACGCTCGCCCGCGAGACGTGCCGGGTCCTCGACGACGCTCTGCGACAGGAGCTAGGCGCTGGCCTCACGCCGGTGCGGCGCGACCCGGAGCACTCGGTCGAGATCGAGCTGCCGTTCCTGCAGCGGGCGCTCGCGGAGGAGTGGCGGCTCGTGCCGGTGATGCTCCGCGACCAGCGTCGCGACGTCGCACGCGCGCTCGGGCTGGCGCTCGCCCGCGCGCTGCGCGGGCACGCGGCGCTCCTCGTCGCGAGCACCGATCTCTCGCACTATCACCCGCAGGCGATCGCGAACCGGCTCGACCGGGAGCTGCTGCGGCGCGTGGAGGGATTCGACCCCGACGCGGTGCTCCGCGCCCAGGAGGAGGGCGCGGGGGAGGCGTGCGGGATCGGCGCGCTCGCGGCCGTGCTCTGGGCGGCGCGCGAGCTCGGCGCCGACCGCGCGCGCGTGCTCGACTACATGACGTCGGGCGACGTGACGGGCGACATGGACCGCGTGGTCGGCTACGCGGCGGGCGTGGTGACGCGGAGCGCGGCGTGACGGGCTCCGCGAGCGCGCGTACGATGTGGGCGCCGTGACAGCGCTGGTCGACGTGCTCAGGCGTCTGGCGCGCGAGGGAGAGCTGTACGAGCGGCTCTCCGCGGGCCGCGTGCGGTGCCACGCGTGCGGCCACCGCTGCCTGATCCCGCCCGGGCAGCGCGGCGTCTGCAAGGTGCGCTGGAACGAAGACGGGCGTCTCATGGTCCCGGCGGGCTACGTCGCCGGCCTCCAGCTCGACCCCGTCGAGAAGAAGCCGTTCTTCCACGCCTACCCGGGCGCGCGCGCCCTCTCCTTCGGGATGCTCGGATGCGACTACCACTGTGGCTACTGTATCCTTATTCGACGCCGCGCCGGACGCGATGCCGATTCCCGACGGCGACGTTCGATTTCCGCGCGACGTGCGAATCATCTCCGCGTCAGGTGAAGTGAGGCGGGTGCTAAAGGCGTTCAGGCATTCCTATAGCGGCGACATAGCAGCGGTCCAGCCGATGTATCTCCCTGCGGTCCGCTGCACACCCGATCACCGCTGGCTCGCAACCACTGATCCGTCGGGCGATCGGGTTGAAGAGATTCGCGCAAGCGATCTGACGCCCGATCACTTCCTGCTCTTGCCGAAGCCGGTCTGGCCCGCGGTCCGGGTCATCATCGACGCGGCACAGCTCTTGGCGGATGTCACGGTCACCTTCGCGATCCCGCGCACGCTCTCTCCCACGGAGGTCGCTGGAATCGTAGCAGCGACAAACCGTGGGGAATCGTCTAGGGCGATTGGAGCGCGACTTGGCAAGGATCGGCTCATTGTCAAAGACGACACCGTTCGCTTTCCCAACGAGCACCGTCCCGGCATTCCCCGTCATGTGCAGCTTGACAAGCCGTTGGCTCGTCTCCTCGGGTTCTATTGTGCGGAAGGGTCGGTGACGCGATCGAAGACACGTCCCAACAGCTTCACGCTGGCCTTCGCCTTCGCACACGGCGAACAGGCGGCGCGAGACGAAATCAGGGAAACGCTGACGCAGTCGTTCGGGGTGCGCCCTCAGGAAGTGCGTCGAAACACAACCACTGCGATCACCATTGGCAAGGCGTCGTTGGCTCTTCTGTTTGTGGCCCTGTGTGGCAAAGGGTCCGCCGGCAAACGTGTGCCGGCACAGATCTTTGCCGCGGATCCATCGATCCAGGAGGCGTTCCTGGAAGCGTACCTCGAAGGCGACGGCCATGAGTATCCCAAAGGGAAGTTCAGCGTAACGACCGTCTCGAGGGAGCTGGCCTATGGCGTTGCGCTGCTCGTGCTGCGTTTGGGGCGTCTGCCATCGATCTACCTCGCCGCAGTAGGCGTCGAGGCGCGGATCCAGGGGCGTTCCGTCCGCCGCCACCCGGAGCAGTTCAGCGTCGTCTGGTATCGGGAGCGTGGCGCGGCCCAGAAGTGGCACGATACTGGGCGCCACTTCCTCATCCCCGTGAAGTCGGTCGCGTTCGAGCCCTTCGCCGGCAACGTCTATAACCTCGAGGTCGAGGGCGAGCACACCTACCTGGCGGGCTTCTGCGCGGTGAAGAACTGTCAGAACGCGTTGACCTCCCAGGCCCTCCGCGATCCGGTGATGGGCGTGCCGCCGCAGGAAGTGACGCCAGGGGAGATCGTCGACCTGGCCGAGCGCCATCGTGCGCGGATCCTCACGTCCACCTACAACGAGCCCCTGATCACGAGCGAGTGGGCCGTCGAGGTCTTCCGCGAGGGCCGGGCGCGCGGCCTCGTCGGCTCCTACGTGTCGAACGGCAACGCGACGCCGGAGGTGCTCGACTACCTGCGCCCCTGGGTCGACCTCTACAAGGTCGACCTGAAGGGCTTCGACGACAAGCACTACCGGAAGCTCGGCGGTGTGCTGGGCACGGTGCTCGAGACGATCCGGCGCCTGCACCGCCTGGGTTTCTGGCTCGAAGTGGTCACGCTGATCGTCCCGGGGTTCAACGACACGGACGCCGAGCTACGCGACATCGCGCGGTTCCTCGTCTCGGTCTCGCCGGATATTCCCTGGCACGTGACGGCGTTCCACCCCGACTACAAGATGACCGACCGCGACCGGACGACGGCGACGACGCTCCGACGCGCCGCCGAGCTCGGGGTGGGTGAGGGGCTCCGCTACGTCTACGCGGGAAACCTGCCGGGGTGCGTCGGGCCCTTCGAGAACACGTCCTGCCCGTCGTGCCGGGCGCTCCTCATCGAGCGTGTGGGCTACACGATCCTGCGCGATGTTCTCACGCCCGCGCGGGGCGTCTGCCCGTCGTGCGGCGCGCGCATCCCCGGCCGCTGGGAGGCGTCTTTTTTTCTTCGGCCGCAGGCGTCGCGAGCCTAATACTCGTGCTCGATGAGCACCGCGTGCGAGCGTCAGCAGGCGTCGGCCGCGACATCGGCGGAATGCGGGATGGGTCACTGCCCAGAACGGGCGGAGAGGGGGAGCCATGAACAGGACACCAAGGTGGGCCGTGGGATCTCTCCTTTTGCTTCTGGTGTGGCACACGGCGCCGGTGCTAGCTCAGGAGCAGGCGCCCTTCCAGCTCCGGGTGACGGGTGGCTGTGCGGTCGGATCATCCATCCGCCAGATCAATCTGGATGGCACCGTCGTGTGCCAGAGCGCGGTGACCAGCGTGGATACGGGATCAGGCCTGACCGGCGGGCCGATTACGACTTCGGGCACGATCAGTATCGCCCCTGGAGGAGTCACCTCGGCCCATATTGCCGACGGAACGGTCGCGGCCGTCGACGTCAATTCCGCGCAGGTCCAGTTGCGCGTAACCGGCACTTGTTCGCCTGGCAGTGCGATCCAAGCCGTCAGAGAGAACGGCACGGTGAGCTGTCAGAGCGTGGGTAGCGGGGCCGTGACGGATGTCACGGCTTCAGCACCTTTGGTTTCCAGCGGTGGGACGAAACCGAATATCTCGCTACCCAACGTGATCATTGGAGCCACCAACACGGCCATCGGCTCGTCTGCGCTTTTCAACAACACCGGCGACAAGAACGCCGCCGTCGGGGCCGGGGCGCTCTTCAGCAACACCACCGGCTTCTCCAACACCGCCAGCGGGGTCAGTGCGCTCCAGAGCAACTCCACCGGTTTCTTCAACACCGCGAGCGGGTTCAGTGCGCTCGAGCTCAACACCACGGGCGGCGCAAACACCTCCAGCGGGGTCTTTGCGCTCGAGAGCAACACCACGGGCGGGAACAACACCGCGACCGGGGTCAGTGCGCTCGCCAACAACACGACCGGATCTAAGAATACCGCGATAGGAAGCGGGGCGGATGTCTCCAAGGGCGATTTGACCAATGCCACGGCCATTGGCGCTGAAGCGACAGTGGATGCCAGTAATAAGATCCGCTTGGGTAATGACGAAGTCACGGTCGTCGAGGGGCCGCCCTACAGCGTGGTCTCCGACAAGGCCAAGAAGGAAAACTTCCAGCCCGTTGACGGAGAAGGGGCGCTAGGGAAAATCCGAAGCCTCACTCTGACCAGTTGGAACTTCATTGGCCAGGATCCAAGACAATCCCGCCACTACGGTCCTGTCGCCCAGGAGTTCTTTGCCGCCTTCGGGCACGACGGCATCGGCACCATTGGAACACCAACGACCATTACGTCCACCGACATGGCGGGGGTGCTTATGATCGCGGTGCAGGCCCTGGAAGAACGCACCGCAGTCCTGCAGCAAGAAAAAGAGCGGCTGAAGGAGGCCGTGGAAGCCTCGAAGGCCGAGAATGCCGAACTTAGGGCCCGGCTCGAGGCCGTAGAGAAACGAACATTCGCAAAGGAGGCGCTGGCGCAGAAGTAGATCCCGCTGAGGGAGCTTGAGTTCGATGGCGTGAGCGAGGGCCGCCTCCTTTTCCGCGCGTCCGCCAACAACTCGCTGGACTTCTCCGGGCTCTGGGCCGAGAATCTCGCCACCGCGGAACGACACGATCGTCGGCAGTGGACCCGAGCCCTGGAGAAGGCGTCATGACACGACTCTCGCGTCGCGAAGCGCTGAGAATGCTCGCCGGGACCGGGGCGGTCACGGCCCTGGGACCGCTGGTCCGATCGGGCGCGGCCCGCGCGGCCGAGGTGCCCAGGCGGGGCGGGCAGGTGGTGGTCGGGCTCTCGCAGGAGCCGACCGTGTTCAACCCGCTCCGGCCCCACATCGAGGTGGACCGCGGCGTCCACTTCGGCATCTTCGACAGCCTCTGGCGCACGGACGAGCGCGCCCAGTTCGTCCCGAACCTCGCGGTCGAGGTCCCGTCGGTCAAGAACGGTGGGATCGCGAAGAACGGGCTCGAGTACACCTTCCGGTTGAAGAAGGGCGTCGCGTGGCACGACGGCAAGCCCTTCACCTCGCGTGACGTGAAGTTCACCTGGGAGCTGGTGACGAACCCGAAGTTCGGCGCCTTCACCAAGGTCGGCTTCGACGCGGTCGCGTCCATGGAGACACCGGACGAGTCGACGGTCCGCGTGCGGCTCAAGGAGCCTTTCGCGCCGTTCCTCACGGCGTGGGGCGACGCCTGGATCGTCCCCGCGCACCTCCTCGAGAGCGTTCCCGACCCGAACACCGCGGAGTTCAACACGCGGAGCCCGATCGGCACCGGGCCCTTCAAGTTCGGGAGCCGCGTCGCGGGCGACCACCTCGTGCTCGTCGCGAACCCCGACTATCACGGCGGGCCGCCGTACCTGGAGCGCGTCATCTTCAAGTACATCCCCGACCTCACGGTGCTCTACACGCAGTTCAAGACGGGCGCGATCGACGTGACGGGGCTCCAGGGAATCTCCGCGGAGTTCTACGCGGAGGCGAAAGGCCTGCCCGGCGTCACGCTCCACCTCCACCACTCGCCCTCGGTCGAGTACATCTACTTCAACTACGGCAAGCCCTGGTTCAAGGAACGGCCGGTGCGCCAGGCGCTCTACCACGCGACGGACAAGCGCGCCATCATCGAGCAGGTCTACTACGGCGTGCCGAAGCCGGTCGAGGGCTACCTGCCCTCGACGTCCTGGGCGTACAACGCGGATTTGCCGAAGCACGAGTACAACCCCGAGAAGGCGAAGCAGATCCTCGACGAGGCGGGGTGGAGGCCCGGGCCGGACGGCGTCCGCGCCAAGGGGGGCGTGCGCCTCGGCTTCACCAACTCCACGACGTCGGGGAACAAGCTCCGCGAGCAGGCGCAGGCGCTCCTGCAGCAGAACTGGCGGGCGGTCGGCGTGGACATGCAGATCAGCAACATGCCGGCCGCCGTCATCTGGGGTGAGTTCTATGTGAAGTCCAAGTTCGACTCGCTCATGGTCGGCATCCAGGCCTCCGTCGGCGACGACCCCGACTGCCTGAACCGGATCCACTCCAAGTACATCGCGGCCGAGACGGGCTCGGGGCGCAACGTCTCGCAGTACAAGAACCCGCAGGTGGACAGGCTGCTGGAGGACGGCGTGCGCGAAGTCGACCGCGCGAGGCGCCGCGCGATCTATCTGAAGGTCCAGGAGGTGCTCCGCGCCGACCTCGCCTATCTGCCGATCTTCAGCTACGTGCGGATCGAGGGCGTGAAGGAAGGGCTCCTGAACTACAAGCCGAACAGCAACGTGCTCCACAACACCTGGAACATGTACGAGTGGGGGTGGAAGGCCTAGTGCCGCTCACGAGTTACGGCCGACGGGCGCGCTACCTGATGGGAACGGGCCCCGGCGACCCCCTGTCGCACGCGCCCCTCGGCCTCGCCGCGTGATCGCTGACGTGACTTCGCGGACAGGACCGTAGCGCGGGCCGGCGATGCGCGCGTATCTCGCGCGACGGGTCGTCCAGGCGCTCGTCGTGCTCGTGCTGGTCTCGCTCGGCGGGTTCACCGTGCTGCATCTGGCCCCCGGGGGGCCCGTCGCGATCTACGCGATGAGCCCGACGATGAGCGCCGAGGACATGGAGCGGCTCACGCGGCAGCTCGGTCTCGACCAGCCGCTCCACGTCCAGTACGCGAAGTGGGCGGGGGGCCTCGTGACCGCCAACTGGGGGCGCTCGTACCGTGACGGGCGCGTCGTCCTCGAGGTGATCGCCGACCGGATCCCCGCGACGCTCGTGCTGATGCTGAGCGCGTTCACCGTGGCGGTCGTGCTCGGCCTCACGACCGGGATCGTGAGCGCCGTCCGTCAGTACTCGATCTTCGACCACGCGATGACGCTCGGGGCGATGGTCGCCCTCTCGATCCCGACCTTCTGGCTCGGGCTCATGGGGATCTACGTCTTCGCCGAGCTGCTGCGCGTGCTCCCGCCGGGGAACATCGGCACGATCGGCGCGCCCTTCGCGCTCGCCGACCGTCTCCGCCACCTCCTCCTGCCCGCCGCCACGCTCGGCGTGGTCATGGTCGCGACGTGGAGTCGCTACACGCGCGCCTCCATGCTGGAAGTGATCGGCGAGGATTACATCCGGACGGCGCGCGCCAAGGGCGTGTCGCGCGGCGCGATCGTCCTGAAGCACGCGCTCAAGAACGCGCTGATCCCGCTCGTCACGCTGGCGGGCCTCCAGCTCCCGCTCGTCTTCTCTGGCGCGCTCGTGACGGAGACGGTCTTCACGTGGCCGGGAATGGGCCGGCTCTTCGTGGACTCGATCGGCTACCGCGACTACCCGGTGCTCATGGGCATCCTGCTGCTGACCGCGACGCTCGTCGTCGTCGGCAACCTGGCGGCCGATCTCGTCTACGCGGGGATCGACCCGCGCGTGCGCCACGCGTGAGCACGCACGCGGCGACCGCCGGCGCGCTCGCCGCGCCCGGCGCGCGGCGGACGCTCTCGAGCGTCGTCCTGGGGCGCTTCGTTCGCCATCGGCCCGCCGTCGTGAGTGTCGTGCTGATCGTGCTGCTCGGCGGCGGGGCGGTCTTCGCCGAGGGGCTGAGCCCGCGCGACCCGGTCTACATCGACATGGGGCACAAGTTCGCGCGGCCGCTGACGCGCGGTCACCTCCTCGGCGCCGACGAGCTCGGACGCGACGTGCTGAGCCGCCTCCTCCACGCCGGCCGCGTCTCACTCGCCGTGGGCCTCGCGGCGATGGCGGTCACGGTCCTGATCGGCGCCGTGGTCGGCGCGGTCGCGGGGTACCGGGGTGGGCTGGTGGACACGCTGCTGCTCCGGCTCACGGACGCGATGCTCTCGTTCCCGCCGATCTTCATGCTCCTGGCCCTCGCCGCCTTCGTGCGCCCCTCGCTCGCGTCCATGACGGTGATCATCGGCGTGACCTCGTGGATGGACGTGACGCGCATGGTGCGAAGCCAGATCCTGACCCTCCGCGAGCGGGAGTTCGTGCTCGGGGCGCGCGCGCTCGGCGCGCCGGCGTCGCGGATCCTGGCGCGCCACCTCTTCCCCAACACCGTGGGGATCATCGCCGTGGCCGCGACGCTCGCCGTCGCGCGGGCGATCCTGCTCGAGTCCTACATCAGCTTCCTCGGGTACGGCATCCAACCGCCGTTCGCGAGCTGGGGAAACATGCTCAACAATGCGCAGAGCTACTTCGCCACGGCGCCGTGGGTCGCGATCTTTCCGGGAGTGATGATCACCGTGGCGGTGACGAGCTTCAACTTTCTCGGCGACGGGCTCCGCGACGCGCTGGACCCGCGCCACGTGCGCTCGCGTGCCTGAGGACGTGGCGGGCGCCCCGGGGAGACGGAACGATGGCTGACACGGCCGACGTGATCGTGGTCGGGGGCGGCGTCAACGGGGCGAGCATCGCCTGGGCGCTCGCCTCCCGCGGGGTCGGGCGCGTCGTCCTCTGCGAGAAGGGCGCGCTCGCGAGCGGCGCCTCGGGACGCTCGAGCGCCCTCGTCCGCATGCACTACACCAACGAGACGGACGCGCGCCTGGCATTCGCGAGCTTCCCGATCTTCCGCCACTGGACGGAGCTGATGGGCGGCGGCCCGTCCGTGTTCACGCACACGGGGTTCGTCAACGTCGTCGCGCCACCCTACGCCGAGCACCTCCGGAGGAACGTCGAGATGCTGCGGCGGATCGGGATCAACACGGTCGCGCTCTCGCCGGGGGAGCTCAGGGGCCTCGAGCCCCACGCGAACGTGGACGACATCGGCGCCGCGGCGTACGAGCCCGAGAGCGGCTACGCCAACCCGGCCGACACCGTCGAGGGGCTCCGGCGCCGCGCCACGGAGCTCGGCGCGAAGCTCCTCCAATGGACGCCCGTGACCAAGATCCTGCGCCGCGAGAGCCGGGTCACCGGCGTGGAGACGAGCACGGGCCGGATCGACGCCGGGGCCGTCGTCGTCGCCGCGGGGGCGTGGGCGCCGCGGCTCTGCCGCGAGATCGGGCTCGAGCTCCCCGCGCGCGTCAAGGGGATCGACACCGTCGTGGTCACGCGCCCGGCGGAGCTCGCGCGGCCGCACGTGATTTTCATCGACAACGTCCAGGGGAGCTATTTCAGACCGGAGAGCGGGATCCTCACGATCGTCGGCGTGCCGTGCCAGGACTGGGACCTCGACCCCGACGGGCCGCTGTCCCTCCCGGCCGAGGCGCCGGCGGTGGGCGCCCAGATCCTGACCCGTCGCATCCCGGCGATGGAGGGGGCGACGCTCGCGCGCGGCTACCGCGCCTTCGACTGCTATAGCCGCGACCGACACGCGATCCTCGGGCGCGTGGACGGGGTGGACGGGCTCTATCTGGCGACGGCGTTCAGCGGCTCGGGGTTCAAGATCGCGCCCGCGGTGGGAATGTGCCTGGCGGAGCTGATCCTGGACGGACGGGCCAAGACCGTGGACATCGAGCCCTTCGGCCTCAAGCGGTTCGCGGAAGGCCGGTCGCCCGAGGGGCCGTTCACGTACGCGCCGCGCGGGGACCAGACGGAGCGCTAAAACGCCGCGGGCGCCGGGCTCAGGTGACCCGGCGCCCCGGTGGATTTCCGGAAGGCGCTACTTCTTCTCCTCGGCCTTCTTCTCGGGCTCCTTCTTGGCTTCCTTGGTGGCCGGCTTCTTCTCGGCCTTCTTCATCTCGCCCTTCTTCTCGGCCTTCTTCTCCATCTTCTTGTGGGGCTTCTTCTCGGTCTTCTCCTCCGGCTTGGCCGTGTCCGTCTTCGCCGGCGGGGTCGTCGGGGCCTGGGCCCAGGCGGCGGAGGCGGCCACGGCGCCGACGGCGAACAAAAGGGTCAAGGTCGTGATCAGGAACCGCTTCATTCGTTCTCCTCCCTATAGGGGTTGTGTGTCGGCACCGTCCGTGCCGTCAGAGGGTAGACGCCCCGCCAAGAACGCGTATTCACCCGCTCCGCGCCTGATCGCGGAGGGATCTTGTGAGAATTTTACCGGAGGCCGTCTTCGGAAGCGCAGAAACAAAGCGGATCGTCCGCGGCGCCTTGAAACGGCTGCTCCCAGGGTGCTCGTCGCGAACGCCCTGGGAGCAGCCGCGGACGTCACTCACGCAGGTCGGTTACTCGGGTAGACGCCTTCAGACGCCGCCCACACCCTACCCGGTCGCTCGTACCCGGCTTAGTCCAATCTGCATTGAAAATCCCCAGCCCCGAAAACCGACTCTTGGCATATCGTCGGGGGGGGGCCGTCAGAGCAACACCCGCACTGGGGAAAGAATGTCTCCCCAGAAGGGCATCCACAAACCCCGGTGCCGGTCTCGCATACTCCCGCCCCGGTCCCGGTCCCGTTCCCGTTACAATCAGCGTTGGTGGTGCACTGGCCGCCCGTCGGAGGCACGAAGCCGGGGCAATTATCAGTCGGCATACCACTAAAGGACCCGGAGTCGTTCGGCTTGTGGAGCTGGATGTTGCCACCGGTCAAGGTATGGTCTCCACTCGTATAGGTGAGGCTCCCGCCGGCGACATTGATCATGAACGTGTCTCGACCCTTGCCCGCTTCGGCGTTGTCCGAGACCTTGACGGCCCACTTAACGTTGTTGTCCGGTGAGGGGAGGTTGGTCGTCGCCGTACCACAAATAAGCCGGGTACCGGTCGGCTGACCCGGCGGGTCGACGAACATAGTGCAAGCTTTGTCGAAGCAGAAGAAGTACCCCGTGATGTCGGTCCAGTGGACGTTCAGCTTGTTGACGGTGTCGGTGTCGAATCCGTGGTCGATGTACTCGAGATGGCCCCATAATGTGTGTCCGTCTCCCGCCGGCTTACATGAACCGCCGACGCCGAAGTTCGCCTTGGTGTTGCTGTCGGTGGTGATGGTTCCCCCGCCCGTCACGAAGTCGCACGGCGGCGGCGCCTGAGCACCCGCGGGCCCTCCGGTGAGCACCAGCGCCGCAACTCCAAGCAAGCCGATTATCGTCCGCATCGTTCTTCCTCCGCTCGCATGCAGGGCGGCAAGTTATTGAATTCCGGCGGTCGCAGACCCGATGACCACGTCCGCGACACCATAGACGGTGACATGGAGGGCGTTCACGACGGTGGTGGTCGGTGAGGTTTGCTGCTCGTTGATCACGACCCGGCCGCCGGGAAGAAAGATCGTCTGGTTCGGGGCCCCGCTCACGGGGATAGGCGCCCCGTTGATCGAGAGATTGGCGATGTCCGAGACGCCAGTGCCCGTGCCGCCGAGGACGGCCAGGGCTCGAGCCTTGACAAAATCGGCGCCGATGGTCGTCCCGGCGACGCTCAAGGCCAACGCCGCGAGCGAGGACTGCGAGGCGACCTGATCGGGCCAACCGATCGTGGTCGCGTGAAGGGTTTCCCCTCTGAGCAGCGAGGGGACGTTCCCCGTGATCGCCGACGCATGAAGCGCGTCACTGGGTCCTCCGAGCGCCCCTGTATCGACGAGCACGGTCGTGGTGCCTCCGAGAAGGCCGAAAACGGTCGCTTGCACCGCTCTCGCCTGCCCGGTGAGCAGTTGAGCCTCGCCGGCCATTGGCCATGTCAGGAGAGCCCCCACCATCGCAGCGGCTGCGAGTACACCTGGACGGTAAGAACCTGCGTGACGCATGCTGACCCTCCCCGCGGTCCCTCGGTGCGCACTCGCGCTTGCCCGTCCCATACGGGGTGCTCGGTGTGCGCGTCGTCGATTGCGCCGCTCCCCCTCGTGCCTCGAACGTCACTAGAAACCCTGAGAGAGAAAGGCTGAGAGCGAAATCGGGTGAATCCCCGATCTCGAGCACGGTGGATCCCTGAACTTCGCGAGGCGATTCGACCGCGGCTACGGAGGTTGCGGTCAGATCCTGGCCGCTCCTGTACGAGATCTTGCCGGGCCGGAATCGTGACTCGGCCACACACGCCGATCGGCAGTTGCCCCTGGCTGACGTAGCCTCCGGAAAATACGTCCCTTTCTGGAAGCGCTCCAACCGAACCGCCTATGGCATCCAACTTGCCCCTGCGTGTGAGCATGTTGATCCCGAACCCGCGGAAGGTAGTCGGCCTGAGCGCTCTCATCCTCGCAGGCCTCTTCTGGTGTGGCCTCGCCGAGGCGCAGGCGTTGCGGTGCGTGGACCCGCAGGGAAACGTCTCCTACCGCGACGCTGGCGGGCAGACCGGAGGTGGGTGCACGCCGCTGAACCAGCAGGCCTTGCGGACCCCGCGCGGGGAATCGCGCGACGCCGCAACGGGCGATCAGAAGCAGCTGTGCACGGGCACGCTCACGAGCTCGCTGTTCGCCCCAGACACCGCGCGATTCACCCTGTGGCCGTCCGGGCCGTCGGTGCTGGCCGGGTACGTCGACGCCCAGAATCGGGTCGGGGCGTACGTGCGCCGTGAGGTCTGGTGCGAGTTCAGCGTGAGCGGGACGCTCCAGCACGCATACGTCGATTCCGATCCGGCTGTTCTTCGATAGACCATCACCACCACGTAAAGCCCTGCGAGGCCGGAATCACGGCGGCCCGCTTCAGCCCGCCGCGGCCACGCGCACCGGCCGCGCCGCCTCACGCCGCGCGCGCGACCAGTCCCACGCCCCGAACGCGACGAGCGCCAGGCTGGTGACGACCGAGACGGCCGGGTGCGGGCCGATCGCCGCGAGCGAGACGGCAATCAGGAGCGCGCGCTGGGGCCAGCCGAGCTTCCGGAACATGTAGCCCGCTGCCGCGGCCGAGAGCGCCGAGATACCGACGACCGCCGAGGCGAAGAGGATCACGATCTCCGGGAGGCTGCCCTCCATGAGCAGCGCCGGCTGGTAGACGAACAGGAACGGCGCCAGGAACCCGCTGATCGCGATACGCGAGGCCTGCCAACCCGTCCGCATCGGATCCGAGCCCGCCATCTGGGCGCCTGCGAAGGCCGTCACGGCGACGGGCGGCGTCACGTCGGCCAGGACCGCATAGTAGAAGACGAAGAGGTGGGCGGCGAGGACGTCCACGCCGAGGCGCTGGAGCGCCGCGCCGCCGACCGTGACGGCCAGGATGTAGGACGGCGTCGTCGGGATCCCGGTGCCGAGCACCGAGACGACGGCGAAGATCAGGACGAGCGCGATGATCAGGTGGCCGCCCGAGAGGTTGATGATCGTGCTCGAGAAGGCGAGGGCGAAGCCGGTGCGGCTCATCGAGGCGACGATGAGGCCCGAGGCCGCGAGCACCGTCGCGACGATCACGCCCGAGCGCATCGCCTCGACCATCGTGTCGAAGATTCGCCTGGGCGTCATGGGCTGCTCGCCCGCGAACCAGGAGACGACGACCGCGGAGAGCAGGCTGTAGAGCGCGGCCTTGGACGGAGAGTACCCCACCTCCAGGAAGTAAACGACGATGACGAACGGCATGAAGAGGAAGGCGCGCCGCAGGAGCGTCGTGAGGGAAGGCACCTCGGCCGTCATCGTGCCGATGCGCTGCTTGATCGCCTCCCAGTGGACGGTCGCCATGATCCCGACGTAATAGAGGACGGCCGGCAGCGCGGCGGCGACGATGATCTTGGAATAGGGCACGCCCGTCAGCTCCGCCATGATGAACGCGCCCGCGCCCATGATCGGCGGCATGAGGGGCCCGCCGCACGAGGCGCACGCCTCGATCGCCCCCGCGATCTCGGGCTTGTAGCCGATCCGCTTCATGAGGGGGATGGTGAAGCTGCCCGTCGCATAGCAGTCGGCAACCGACGAGCCGCTGATGGTGCCGTAGAGCCCGGAGGAGAGGACGGCGACCTTCGCGGGGCCGCCGCGGAAGCGACCCGCCAGCGCCACCGAGATGTCCATGAAGAACTGCCCCACGCCCGAGTGGAGCATGAACGAGGCGAAGAGGATGAAGATCATCAGGATGTTCGACGAGATCCCGGTGAGCGAGCCGAGGACGCCCTCATCGGCGTAGAGGAAGAACATCTCGATGAGCCGGGGGTAACTGTAGGCGCGCGGTGACTTGAGGAAGCCGGGGAGCCACGGCGCCGCCACGAGAAACGCGATGAAGGCGAGCGTGGTGACGAAGAACCAGAAGCCCACGGCGCGTCGCGACGCCTCGAGCACCATGGCGACCATGAGCGTCCCCATGAGCACGTGGGACAGCGTGACCGGGTGGACGCCCTCCCAGCGCTCGGTGAGGGCGTGGACGTTCGCGAGGACGTACGCGCACGGCACGATGGAGAGCGCGACCCCCGCCCAGTCCCACCGGGTGACGCGGTCCGTCGGCGAGCGCCCGGTGGCCGGGAAGAGGAGGAAGGCGAGCGGGAGGAGGAACAGGAGGTGGGTCGCGCGCATCTCGCGCGGCTCCCAGACGCCGGCGTACGCGGTCCAGATGTGGAACAGGGCGGCGGCGGCGGCCCAGCCGCCGACCGCCCAGCCCACGGGCCCGCCGAGCTTTCTCAGTTGAGGAGACCCGCTTCCTTGTACGCCCTCGCGGCCCCCGGATGGAGCGGGACGTTGGCGAGCCGCACGGCGTCCTTCGGGTTGAAGTCCTTGAAGGCGGGGTGGACCTTGCGGACGGCCTCGAGGTCGCCGAGGAGGATCTTCGTGAACTCGTACACGGGCCCCTCGGGCACCTTCGCGTTGGCGACGATCGTGTTGGCCATCGTGATCGTCGGGATGGCCTGCGTGTTGTTGACGACGTCCTTGTAGCTGCCCGGCGGCACCACGCCGCGCGCGAGGCCGAACCCCTCGAGGTACTTCAGGAGGTCGTCGTCCATCGGGAGGATCCGCATCTTGCGTCCGAGCGAGGCTTCCTGGATCGCGGCGCCCGGCACCGCGAGGTTGGGCACGAGGACGTCGAGGTTCCGGTCGCGAAACTGGGTCACGAGGTCCGTGTAGGAGACGAGGACGACCTTGCCGCCGCGACCGCGCACGTCGTTGTAGGTGGTCCTGTAGAACTCGAAGATCTTCCTCAGCACCCACTCGTCGGAGCCGCCCGGCGGCGTCGTACCGATCTTGAGCGGCAGCTTCTTCTCGAACACCTCGCGGATCGACCTGGCGGGGACGTCGTCGGCGACGCAGAACTGCACGTGGACGTAGCCGAGCCCGTTCATGACGAGCCGCATGTCCGCGTGCTTGTCCGGGTACGGGTCCTGGCCGTTGTACGAGGCGGCGATGAACGGCGGCAACCCCCAGGCGATCTCGGTCTCGCCCTGCTGGAGCTTGGTCATGTTCTGGATCCCGGCGCCCGGCACGACCTTGATGTTGAAGCTCGGGTCCTTGCTCTTGACGAGCTCGACGAAGCCGCCCGCCTGCGCGTACCAGCCGCCGCCGAGCTGGCCGGCCGTCCAGGTGAGGTTCTTCTGCTGCGCCCATGCGGTTCCGGCGCCAAGGGCCAGCGCGAGGCCGAGGACCACTCCGGTGCGTCGTCTCATGGTGCTTCCTCCGTCGGTCATGGAGATCGTGTGAAGCGCTCGGGCGCGAAGAACGCGAGGTCGAGGGAGGGCTGACCGTCCAGGAGCCACTCGGCGACGTAACGGCCGGTGGCGGGCGAGTGCTGGAAGCCGTGACCGCCGAAACCGACGGCGAGGAAGAAGCCCGCGACGCCCGGCGCCCAGCCGATGATCGCGTGGTCGTCGGGCGTGAGCGGCCGGAGGCCCGCCCAGCCGCCGGCGATCCGCGCGCGCTCGATGATCGGCAGGCGGTGGATCGCCTTCGGCACGGCCTCCTCCATCTTGCCCCAGTCCATCGGAACGTTCGCGTCGTCGCCGATGTCCTCGACATCGCCGGGGCTCAGCAGCATCTGCTCCATCTCTTTCCGGAAATAGAAGCCGCTCGTCACGTCACTCGTGAGGGGCACCGGGCCCGGGATCTCGGGGAAGGGCTCGGTGAAGAAGATGTGGCGCCGCCGCGGGTGCACCGGAAGCTCCAGCCCGGCGAGCCGTCCGACGCGCGCCGCCGCGGGCCCCGCGGCATTGACGACGATGGGCGTGGAGACCGTGCCTTGGGACGTCTTCACGCCCGTGACCTGCCCGTTCGATCGCTCGAGCGCCGTCACCGCGGTCCCCTCGACGATCGTCGCACCGAGGTCGCGCGCGCGGCGCGCGAAGCCGTTCGTCACCTCGGCGGGGCCGGCCATGCCGTCCTGGGGCCCCCAGACCGCCGCGATCAGGTCGTCCACGCGGAGGGCGGGGACGAGCTTCTGCGCGTCGGCGGGCGTGAGGACGCGGACGTCGGCGCCCAGCGTCCGCTGGAGCGCGATCCGCTTCTCGAACTCCCGGAGATGCCGCTCCTCGGAGAGGAGATAGAGGTAGCCGATCTTCCTGTAGCCCGGGTCGACGCCGAACTCCTCCTGGAACCGCTCGAAGACCCTGATGCTCTCGAGCGAGAAGCGGATCTCGGTCTCGCTCGAGAACTGGACGCGAATACCGCCCGCGGCCTTGCTGGTCGTCCCCGAGCCGACGGTCTCGCGCTCGAGGACGACGACGTCGTGCAGCCCACGGCGGACCAGGTGGTAGGCGATCGAGCAGCCGACCACGCCGCCGCCGATGATGACCGCGCTCGCCGTCCTGGGCAGGCTCATGAAGCCCGACTATGATGGCGTCGGGACGGCCGCGACGCAAGTCGCGGGCCGCACCCTTCGCGAGCCGGCTACGGGAGTTTCTGCATGCAACTTCAGGGCTTCACCCGAATTCATTTCTCGGGGTTTCGGGTCACGCTCCGCGTAGGGTGGCGTGCCATGCGGAAGGTAGAACTGTCAGGCCTGACCGGGATCCGGTTTTACGCGGCGCTCCCCGTCTATTTGGCTCACGTGACCGTGATGGGCGTCGGCAGCGTGTCCCTCTTTTTTGTCCTCAGCGGATTCATCCTGACGTACAACTACGCGGATGTGTTCCGGGACGGCGTCTCCGCCGCCGGCTACAAGCGGTTCGTCTGGGATCGGCTGACGAAGATCTATCCCGTTCACTTCTTGACGCTGCTGCTGGTGCTGCCCATCGCGACCTTCAGCCCGCACCTGCCCCTCGACTGGCGCGCGGTGCCCTTCCATCTGTTACTGCTGCAGTGCTTCTGGCCGTCCGCGTCACCGGCGTTCTCGAAGTATTTGAACGTCCCGTCATGGAGCATCAGCTGCGAGTGGTTCTTCTATCTCCTTGCCCCGGTGGTCATGTTCTTCGCGTTGGGGAACCGCCGTCGTTGGGTGCCAGGGGGTATGGCCATGGGTTATGCGTGCGGCCTCGGATTGCTCCTCTGGCACGGACGATCCGACGAGGCTCGGCTCTATTTCGTTTCCCGGTTCGCTCCCTCGAGGTTTGTGGAGTTTCTCGTGGGTGTCTTCTCGGCCCGCGTCTTTCTGACGTCGTCGGGGCAAAAACTCGCTGGAGGTTCCGGCCTGGCGCAGGCCACGGGTATCGGGCTGCTCGTCGTTGCTGCCATGTACAGACCGTACGCGGCTTGGCCGTTGTGGGGAGGGTTGCTGTATTTGCCTGGCGCGGTGCTTCTCGTCCTCGGTCTGGCCTATGGCCGCGGGCTCTTCGTGGCTCACCTGAATCGGCCCTGGCTCAAGCGGCTGGGGATGGCCAGCTTCTCCCTCTACTTGATCCATGTCCCGCTTCTACGCGGAGTAAGAGGCGTCTGCCTTCACTTGGGATGGGAAGTTCGCTCGTGGCCCG
>WNFT01001839.1_pt1 | contig 19054 bp, 15 predicted proteins | sample 5400191 | NCBI WGS metagenome assembly WNFT01 (sample SAMN13153359, study PRJNA577476) | soil metagenome | isolation source: 80 cm saprolite under Madrone tree | place: USA:California | collected 2016-06-14 | reverse complement strand
AGGACAAGATGGCCCTCCAGCGGCTGAAGGAGGCCGCGGAGAAGGCCAAGTGCGAGCTCAGCACCACCCTGGAGTCGGACCTCAACCTGCCGTTCGTCACCGCCGACCAGAGCGGCCCCAAGCACCTCTCCCTCAAGCTGAACCGGGCGAAGCTCGAGCAGCTCGTGGCCGATCTGCTGGAGAAGTCCATGGGGCCGGTCCGGCAGTGCCTCAAGGACGCCGGGGTCGAGCCGAAGGACATCGACGAAGTCGTGCTCGTCGGCGGCATGACCCGCATGCCGAAGATCCAATCGATGGTCAAGGAGCTCTTCGGCAAAGACCCCCACAAGGGAGTCAACCCCGACGAGGTGGTAGCGGTCGGCGCGGCCATCCAGGCGGGCATCCTGGCCGGCGAGGTCAAGGACGTTCTCCTGCTGGACGTGACTCCCCTCTCCCTCGGGGTGGAGACCCTGGGGGGCGTGATGACCAAGCTCATCGAGCGCAACACCACGATCCCGACGAAGAAGAGCGAGGCCTTCTCCACCGCCGCGGACAGCCAGCCCTCGGTGGAGATCCACGTCCTGCAGGGCGAGCGGGAGATGGCGCGCGACAACCGGACCCTGGGCAAGTTCCACTTGATGGGGATCCCCCCCGCCCCGCGCGGGACGCCGCAGATCGAGGTCACGTTCGACATCGACGCCAACGGCATCCTCAACGTCTCGGCCAAGGACACGGCCACGGGCAAGTCCCAGGCCATCACCATCACCGCCTCCTCCGGCCTCGCCAAGGACGAGGTGGAGAAGATGGTCCGGGACGCCCAGGCCCACGCCGACGAGGACAAGAAGAAGCGCGAGCTGGTGGACGGGCGCAACCAGGCCGATGCCCTGGCCTACAACGTGGAGAAGACCCGCAAGGAGAACCGCGAGAAGGTGGGCGACGAAGAGGCGAAGCGCATCGAGGAGGCCATCGCGGACGTGCGCAAGGCGGGCGAAGGCGAAGACCCCGCCGCCATCCGCTCGGCCATCGAGGCGCTGACCCGCACCAGTCACAAGCTCGCGGAGATGCTCTACCAGAAGACGGCGGCCCCCGGCGGCTCGCCTGGCCCCACGGACGGCCAGGGCCCGGGCAACGTGGTGGACGCCGAATACACGGCGAAGAACTGATGATGACCCGCGCGGAGAACCGACGCGGCGAGAAAGGAGGACAAATCATGGCAATCGTTCGCTGGGAACCGTTCCGAGACCTGGTCTCGATCCAGGGCCGCTTGAACCACCTCTTCGACGAGGCCTTCCGCGGCGCGACCCGCCCCTCGGGCGACGGGGAGGAGTGGTCGCTCGGCAGCTGGGCGCCCGCGGTCGACATCTTCGAGCAGGACGGCGACATCGTGCTGAAGGCCGAGCTGCCCGGAGTGGACCCGAAACACGTCGAGGTCCGGGTCGAGAACAACGTGCTGACCCTTCGCGGCGAGCGCAAGCTCGACGACGAGGTCCAGAAGGAGAACTACCACCGCGTGGAGCGCGCCTACGGCAGCTTCAGCCGGTCGTTCACCCTTCCCACCGTGGTCGATACCGAGAAGATCAAGGCGGAATACCGGGATGGCGTGCTGCGGGTGAGCCTCCCGAAGCGCGAGGAGGCCAAGCCGAAGCAGATCTCCATCAGCATCACCAAGTGAAGCCCGCGAAGTCCGGTCACAAGAAGACGTCCCGGCCAGGCCGGCCCGGCAAGCCACAGCCCCGGTCTGGCCGGGCCATCTCTCATCCTGCAGGAGGCGCGCGCATGCCCAACGTCAAGCCCCTCCGCGACCGCGTCCTGGTCCGGAGGATCGAGGAAGAGCAGCAGAAGGTCGGCGGAATCATCATCCCCGACACGGCCAAGGAGAAGCCCACCCAGGCCGAAGTGGTGGCGGTGGGCTCCGGGCGGGTGCTGGAGAACGGACAGAAGGTCCCCCTGGCCCTGAAGGCCGGAGACAAGGTCCTGATCGGCAAATGGTCGGGGAGCGAGGTCAAGATCGACGGCGAGGAGTACCTGATCTTGAAAGAGGACGAAATCCTGGGGATTCTCAACTGAGATCGAGCAGGGGGGCGCTGCGATCGCGCCCCCCTGAACCCGCCGCGCGCTCCGCGGGAATGAATCCCGCTGCGCGCGCCGCCCGTTGCCCTTGAGCTTCCGGTTGGGTGTTCGACAGTTCTGGAGGAATTGAAGGCATGGCAAAGGACATCGTTTATCGGGAGGATGCGCGGAGCGCCATCCTCAGGGGCGTGAACGCCCTGGCGGACGCGGTCAAGGTTACCCTCGGCCCCAAGGGACGGAACGTCGTCCTCGACAAGAAGTTCGGCTCCCCCACCATCACCAAGGACGGGGTGACGGTGGCGAAGGAGATCGACCTCAAGGACCCGATGGAGAACATCGGGGCCCGCATGGTGCGCGAGGTGGCCAGCAAGACAAGCGACGTGGCCGGCGATGGCACCACCACCGCCACCGTCCTGGCCCAGTGCCTCTTCCGGGAGGGGATCAAGAACGTCACCGCCGGCGGCAACCCGATGGAGATCAAGCGCGGCATCGAAAAGGCGGTGGCGGTGGTGACCGAGGAGCTGAAGAAGCTCAGCAAGGCCGTCAAGGGGAAGATGATCGCGCAGGTGGGCACCATCTCCGCCAACAGCGACGAGACCATCGGCGGCATCATCGCCGAGGCCATGGAGAAGGTGGGCAAGGACGGGGTCATCACGGTCGAGGAGTCGAAGTCCATGGACACCCTCCTGGAAGTGGTGGAGGGAATGCGCTTCGACCGCGGGTACTCTTCTCCCTACTTCGTGACCGATCCCGAACGCATGGAGGCGGTGCTCGAGGACGCGTACATCCTGACCTACGAGAAGAAGATCTCGAGCATGAAGGACCTGCTGCCGGTCCTCGAGAAGATCGCCCAGCAGGGCCGGCCGCTCCTCCTCATCGCGGAGGAGGTGGAGGGGGAAGCCCTCGCCACCCTGGTCGTGAACAAGCTCCGCGGCACCTTGAAGTGCGCCGCGGTGAAGGCCCCGGGCTACGGCGACCGTCGGAAGGCCATGCTCGAGGACATCGCGATCCTCACCGGCGGCAAGGCCGTCACGGAGGACCTCGGCATCAAGATCGAGAACGTGAAGCTGGAGGACCTGGGCCGGGCCAAGCAGGTCGTCATCGACAAGGACAACACCACGATCATCGAGGGCTCCGGCAAGGCAAAGGACATCGAAGGCCGGGTGAAGCAGATCCGCACCCAGATCGACGAGACCACCTCCGACTACGACCGGGAGAAGCTCCAGGAGCGCCTCGCCAAGCTGGTGGGGGGGGTGGCGGTGATCAAGGTGGGGGCCGCAACCGAGACCGAGATGAAGGAGAAGAAGGCCCGGGTCGAGGACGCCATGCACGCGACCAAGGCCGCAGTGGAGGAGGGGATCGTGCCGGGCGGCGGAGTCGCCCTGCTGCGCTCCATCCCCGCCCTGGACAAGGCGCTCAAGGACGAGAAGGACCTCCCCCACGACGCAAGGGTCGGGATCGAGATCACCCGCCGGGCCCTCGAGGAGCCGCTCCGCTGGATCGCCACCAATGCCGGCAAGGAAGGCAACATCGTGGTGGCCAAGGTCAAGGAGCTCGGGGCGGAGGTGGGCTACAACGCCCAGACCGACACCTTCGAGAACCTGATCGAGGCCGGGGTCATCGACCCGACCAAGGTCGTCCGGTGCGCCATCCAGAACGCCTCGTCGATCGCCGCCCTGATGCTCACCACCGAGGCCGTGGTGGCCGACATCCCGGAGAAGAAGAAGGAGACGCCCACTCCACCAGGGATGGACGACTACTGAGTCGCGGAGCCGGACGCGCAGCGGCGTTCCCCTCCCCCGACGGGAGGAGGCACAGGGTGGGGGGTCGATGAACAACAGCCTGACCATTCCCGAAACTGGATGTCGTCGATCGAGGACAGGCCGGGAATCGGGCGCCCCCCGGGCTCGCGGGAACCCCTGCTGCGACTACAACTTTTCACCAGCCCAGCGCGTAACCTACTGACGAGAACGCGGGTTCAGGGCCATCCGCGGCCCAGGAGCTTCCGTACCAGGCGGGAGCCGAGACAGGCTCCCGCCAAGCCGCTCACGGTATGGTCTTTGCATACGCCGTGACCGTTCTCGGAGGCTCCGGGAATGGCCTGGTCGCAGGAAAAGTACAGGCAGGAACGTACAGGAGGTTGAGACTTCGATGACGCCTCGGACCCAGACGATTGCCTCGTTCTTCTCCGTGGCCATGGCCGCGATGCTGCTGGGTGCGCTCGTGACGACCCAGCTCCAGCGTCCTCAGGCCGCGGAGGCCCGCCCGGAGGCGGCCCTCGCGCCGATCCAGGAGGGCGCCGCGCGTTCGGGGGCGCCGGTGACCCTCGACACCTTTCGGGACATCGCCCGCCGGGAGACCGCCGGAGTGGTCAACGTCAACACGTCGAAGGTGGTCAATCGCCAGCGCTTCCGCGACTTCTTCGGGGACGACATGGTGGAGCGCTTCTTCGGCCCCGCCGACCGCGGCGGCCCGGAGAAGCAGACCCAGCGGAGCCTGGGTTCCGGCTTCGTGATCGACAAGGACGGCTACATCCTCACCAACCGGCACGTTGTGGAAGGCGCGGACCAGATCTCGGCCTCGTTCCCCGGAGGGAAGAGCTACCGCGCCAAGCTCGTGGGCCGGGACGCGCGCACCGACGTGGCCCTTCTCAAGATCGAGCCCAAGAAGCCCCTGACCGTCCTCGAGATGGGTGACTCCGATCAGATCGAGGTCGGCGAGTGGGTCATGGCCATCGGAAACCCCTTCGGGCTGCCCGGGGGCGGCAACAGCGTCACCGTTGGGGTGGTCTCCTTCAAGGGACGCGACCTGCCCCTGGGGGCGGTGAGGGGCACGAGCGTGGAGATGATCCAGACGGACGCCGCGATCAACCCCGGCAACTCGGGCGGTCCCCTTCTGAACACGCGCGGCCAGGTGATCGGGATCAACACCCTCATCATCACGGACGGCGGGGCCCGGCAGTCGGCCGGGGTCGGCTTCTCGGTTCCGATCAACGTGGCCAAGGAGTTGCTCCCCCAGCTCCGAGAGAAAGGGAAGGTCGTGCGGGGCTGGCTGGGGGTGAAGATCCAGGGCCTCAACGAAGAGCTGGCCAGGACCTACGGCCTGAAGGAGACGAAGGGCGCGGTCATCAGCGAGGTGACCCCCGGCTCCCCCGCCGACAAGGCCGGCCTCAAGGCCGAGGACGTGATCGTGGCCGCGGACGGCCGAGCCGTCCAGGACAACGGCGACCTGTCGCGCTACATCTCCTCCCAGGCCCCGGGCAAGTCCGTGAAGCTCGACGTGCTGCGGAACGGCCAGCAGAAGGCGTTCTCCTTGAGCCTGGGCACGTTCCCGGAGGAGGCCACGGAGGAGGAGAGCGCGGCGGCTCGCAAGGGCAAGCTCGGCTTGACCCTTCGCGACTTGACCCCCGCCCTGGCCGAGCGCCTGGAGCTGCCCCGCGGCGCGAAGGGCGCTCTCGTCTGGGAGGTCGAGGCCGGCGAGCCCGGGGAGGAAGCGGGCCTCCAGCGGGGCGACCTCATCGTGAGCGTGAACGGAGCGGCGGTCTCCGGCGTCGAAGAGTTCGAGAAGGCAATCGAGGCCGCACGGGCCGACGGGGCCGCGCGGCTGCGCGTGCAGTCGAGCAATGGCTTCCGGATCGCCGTGCTCAGGTTCCAGAAGTGAGCGTGAAGGGGGCGGAACCTCACCCGGGAGGGAGGGATCCCATGGTACGAAAGAAGGGCGTGGTGGACCAGGAGCGCTACGAGGTCCTCAAGGGGATGCTCGAGGAGCGCCGGCAGGAGATCCAGCAGAAGCTCCGCTCGCTCCGGGAATCCCTGCCCGTGGAAGCGGGTGAGGTCCGGGACGCCGAGGAGCAGAGCGTCGACGACTTCGTGCAGGAGGTCGACTTCGCCCTCATGCAGATGAAGTCGGAGACCCTGGCCAAGATCGACGAGGCGATCTCGCGCCTCGAGGACGGCACCTACGGCCTCTGCCCGGAATGCGGGACCGAGATCTCGGAGGCCCGCCTGCAGGCCCTCCCCTTCGCGGCCCTCTGCCGGAGCTGCCAGGAAGAAGTCGAGGGCCGGGTCGCGGCCGAGCGGGAGGCCCGCAGCTTCGCCCGTCTCCAGAAGGAGTTCACGCCGGCCCTTCGCACGGGGGCCAGGGAGTAACCAGGCACCATGAGTGAACGCGACGATCGCGCTCCGGACTTCGAGTCGGGCGGGCTCCACGAGGTCAACCTGCAGGACGTGCCCACGGAGCTGGCCATCCTGCCTCTCCGCGACACCATCCTGTTCCCCCACGCCATCCTGCCCCTCGCGGTGGCGCGGGAGAGTTCGGTGGCGCTCGTCCACGAGGCGGTGAAGGAACGCAAGGTGATCGGAGTGGTCACCCAGCGCGACCCTGCCATCGATGAGCCCGTGGAGAGCGACCTGTATCGCCTCGGGACCCTGACCCACATCCACAAGATGTTCAAGTTCCCCGACGGCTCCCTCCGTCTGGTGGTCCAGGGGATCCAGCGCTTCCGCGTCACCCAGGTGACCCAGTACCGCCCCTACCTGAAGGCGCAGGTCGAGCTGCTCAAGGAGGAGGTTCCCGCCGAGCAGGAGGTCGAGGTGCGGGCCCTGGCCCAGAGCGCCCTCGGCTTCTTCCAGCGAGTGGTGGAGCTCTCGCCCACCCTCTCCGACGAGCTTTCCACCCTGGCCGGCAACATCCAGGATCCGGCCCGCCTGGCCGACTTCATCGGGGGAAGCCTGCCCTCCCTGAACACCGCGCAGAAGCAGGAGTTCCTGGAGGTGCTGGACGTCCGCACTCGCCTCGAGCGCGTCAACAAGGTGCTGGTCAAGGACCTCGAGGTCCTGGAGGTCGGAAGCAAGATCCAGAGCCAGGTCAAGAGCGAGCTCCAGAAGAACCAGCGCGAGTACTACCTCCGCGAGCAGATGAAGGCCATCCAGAAGGAGCTGGGCGACAGCGACGACCAGCAGCGCGAGTTCAACGAGCTCAAGGAGAAGATCGAGAAGGCGGGAATGCCGGAGGAGGCGAAGAAGGAGGCCATGCGGGAGCTGGACCGCCTCTCCCGCATGTCTCCGGCAGCGGCGGAGTATACGGTGACCCGGACCTACCTGGACTGGCTGGTCGCGCTTCCCTGGAGCAAGCGCAGCGAGGGAGAGATCGACCTCGTCAAGGCCAAGGAAGTCCTGGACAACGACCACTACGACCTCGAGAAGGTCAAGGACCGCATCCTGGAGTACCTGGCGGTCCGGAAGATGAAGCCCGACATGAAGGGCCCCATCCTCTGCTTCGTGGGGCCGCCCGGGGTGGGCAAGACCAGCCTCGGCAAGTCCATCGCCACCGCCCTGGGGCGCAAGTTCCACCGCCTGAGCCTGGGCGGCATGCGGGACGAGGCGGAGATCCGGGGCCACCGGCGCACCTACATCGGCGCCCTCCCGGGGCAGATCATCCAGGGGCTGCGGCGCGCCGAGACCAAGAACCCGGTCTTCATCCTCGACGAGGTGGACAAGATCGGGGCCGACTTCCGCGGCGACCCCGCGTCGGCCCTCCTGGAGGTGCTCGACCCCGAGCAGAACAACACCTTCAAGGACCACTACATCGACCTGCCCTTCGACCTGTCGGAGGTCCTGTTCATCACCACCGCCAACATCCTGGACACCGTGCCCCCCGCCCTGCGCGACCGCATGGAGGTGATCCGCCTGGCCGGCTACACCGAGGAGGAGAAGCTCCACATCGCGCGCCGGCACATCATCCCCCGGCAGCTCGACAACCACGGCCTCTCCGCGGAGATCGTCGCCTTCGGAGACGAGGCCCTGGTGAAGCTGATCCGCGAGTACACCCGCGAGGCGGGACTCCGGAACCTGGAGCGCGAGATCGCGAGCATCATCCGCAAGGTGGCACGCAAGAAGGCGGAAGGGGTCGGGGAGACGGTGGCCGTCACCCCTGAGAAGGTCGAGGAGTTCCTGGGCGCGCCCTACTTCATGCGCGAGGAGATGGACGAGAGAACCCTCATCCCCGGCGTGGCCCTGGGCCTCTCCTGGACCGCCGCCGGAGGCGAGACCCTCTACATCGAGGCCACCCAGATGTTCGGCAAGAAGGGTCTCAACCTCACAGGACAGCTGGGCGACGTCATGAAGGAAAGCGCGCAGACCGCGCTCTCCTGGGTGCGCGCCCACGCCCGGCAGCTCGGCATCGAGGACTCGTTCTTCGAGCGGGTGGACCTGCACCTCCACGTCCCCGAGGGGGCGATCCCCAAGGACGGCCCCTCGGCCGGCATCACCCTCGTGACCGCGATCGTGTCGCTGCTCACGGGCCGGGCCGTGCGGCCGCGCGTGGCCATGACCGGCGAGATGACCCTGGCCGGCCGGGTGCTGCCCGTGGGCGGGATCAAGGAGAAGGTCCTGGCCGCCCACCGTCTCGGGGTCAAGGAGGTCATCCTGCCCAAGCGGAACGAGAAGGCGGTCAAGGAAGACCTCCCGGAGAACGTCCGCAACGACGTGAAGATCCAGCTCGTCTCGTCGATCGAGGAAGTGCTCGAGACCGCGCTGACGCCGGGCGATCCGTACGCCGTGAAAGAGAAGGATCGCTGGCAGCTCAGGCTGAGCAACTGACCCTCGGAGGCCCGTGCCCAGGCGTCGACGCCCGCCCCCACGGCGAGCAGTAGCAGCACGGGAAGGACGAGCCCGCGGAACCACTCGTCGATTCGATCGTGGTGCCTGGCCAGGCGGGCGAGGGTGACGAGCGTCCCGAGCGCCAGCAGCCAGAGCAGAGCGACGCGCCATTCGGCAGGGTCGGGCAGGGTCAGCGACGGGAGGTAGCGGCCGATCGGGGTCTCCCCCGAGAGCGCGTCCCATAACCGCGTGGGCCGGCTACCGCGGTTCAGCAGCATCAAGGCGCCCGGGTCCGCGGCCATGAAGCCCGCGAGCGCCACCCCGAGGGCGAGGAGCGGCCCCCGCCAACGCGCGAGGCCCCGCACCGGTTCCGCGGCCCGCAGGGCCAGGGCCGAGGCCAGCACCGGCACCAACGGGACCAGGAAGCGTCCGGGCGGGCACTGCCCGCCCCACCACATTCGCCAGGTCAGGAGCGGCGCCAGCACCGCCAGGCCAGTGAGCAAGTGCGGCCAGGCGTCCTGCCGGGCCCGCGCGGCGAGCGGGGCCAGGCCCAACATCGCGACCAGGAACACGGGCGCGTGGGGCAAGAGGCCGAAGGACCGGTCCAGCAGCAACCCGAGGACGGCAGAGACGGGCGACGAGCGCGCGTCCTCGGGGACCCCGCCGTAAACGGCAAGAGGAGTCGGCTGCCCGAACACCTGCTGGTAGTAGGCCAGGTAGCCCACGGCCATGGTCCCCGCCACCACGAGGAACACCGTGCGCGCGGGTCCGCGCAGCCGTCCCAGCGCGATCACGCCCAGCGCCGCGGCGGCCGGAATCATCTTGACGTGCAACCAGGGCAGGAACGCCGCGAGCAGGGCGGCGAGTCCCGCCCCCACCGCTCCCGGGGCGCCCAGCAGCAGGTTGAGGCCCGCCGCGAGGCACAGCGCCGAGGGCACTTCCGTGTAGAGGTGGAACGCGTAGAAGCACACCGGCGGCCCGGCCGCGGCCGCCCAGGCCAGGAAGGCGGCGGCAGGGTCTCCCGTGAGGCGCCAGGCCATCCGCCGCACCTCCAGACCGAGCAGGGCGGCGAGCAGCGACATCAGGACGACACAGGCGGTCCGTCCTCCCGCGGCATAGACGGGAGCGAGCAGGACCGGCAGGCCGGGACTATGGTTCGGGTACGGCCGTCGGTCGCGCCGGGGCGCTCCGTAGTGGGTGGACAGGGGCCCGGGGGTGTACTCCCGCCAGTCTTCGCGCGCGAAGTTGTCCTGCAGGTCCAGGTCGTGCTCGCGCCAGAGGCTCTGGGCCATCAGCAGGTAGTAGGGCTCGTCGCCCGACACCTGCAGGCGGCTCGTGTAGTGGAGGCCGACGACCAGGTACAGGCTCAACGAAGCCACGAACAGGGCGGCGCTACCGGGTGGACGCGGCCACCGCAATCGCACCGTCCTCGCGAACGCCACCCCGCCCGCCAGCGCGAGAAGCACGACGCCCAGGGGCCCGCGGAGGGCTCCGAGCGCGGGCAGGGCGGAGCTCGCCGCCGGGACCCGCGCGAGCAGGAACGGCACGAGGCCCGCCGCGAGCGGGGCGGCCGACGCCAGGAGAGACCGATGGACCATGGCGCCGCATCCTAACCCACGCGCGGGCGCCGCCGTTGACGCGCGCGCGGCCGATCGGGCATGATGGCCCTTCCCCATGCTCTGTCCCAAGTGCAGCGCCGAGAATGCTCTCGATGCGGCGCGCTGCGCCGCCTGCGGCGACAACATGACGGTGGCGGTGCTGGAGGTGATCCGGGGCGACCTCACCGAGAAGATCCGCTTCCTGAGGCCCCGCCCGTACACCCTGGGCCGGGCCCGCCAGAACGACATCGCGTTGAACGAGCCCTCGATCTCGAAGAACCACTGCCTCCTCGACTACGAGGAAGGCCGCTTCTACATCGAGGACCGCGGCAGCCTCCACGGCGTCTACGTCAACGCGACCAAGGCCCAGCGCACCGAGCTCACCCCGGGCTGTCAGCTCCAGCTCGGCAACCTGACCCTCAAGTTCTCGCAGCTCTCCGGAGAGACCACCACTTCCGAGGTCGCCAAGTTCCCCTGGCGCGAGCAGCAGCAGCTCCTGCTCTCCCTCGTCCAGACCCTGAACTCGACCCTCGTGCTGAGCCAGGTGCTGGAGCAGGTCCTGGACGCGGTCATGGGGATCACGGGGGCGGAGCGGGGCTTCCTGCTGCTGGCGGACAGCTCTCCCGAGGCCGGCCGCTTCCCTTCGGTGGCCGGCCTCCGGCTCCGCGCGGCGCGGGGGCGGGCCGACCCGGCTTCCGACGGGCGCGGCATCTCGACCTCAGTGGTGCGCCGGGCCCTCGAGGACGGCGAGACGGTGGCCACCGGCAACGCCCTGGCGGATCCGCAGCTCAGCCACGCGACCAGCGTGATCGCCCTCGACCTCCGGACGATCCTGTGCATCCCCCTCCGATCGCCGCGCTCGGAGGTCGACCGGAGCGGCGGATTCCCCCGTGCCCTGGGGGCGCTCTACGTGGACAACCAGGAGTCCACCGCCCCCTTCAGCCCGGAGAGCCTGAAGACCGCGGAGGCCCTGGCCCGCCACGCCGCCCTCGCGATCGAGAACGCCCAGCTCTTCGAGCGCGAGCAGCGGACGATCGAGGAGCTGCAGCAGGCCCAGCAGCAGCTCCTGCAATCCGAGAAGCTCGCCACCATCGGCCAGATGGCGGCCGGCATCGCCCACGAGCTCAACACGCCCCTCACCTACATCATGGGCAACCTGGAGCTGCTGGAGGCCCAGGAGCTGAGCGACGCCCAGCGGGAGATGCTGGGCTCCGCCGCGCGGGGGGCGGAGCGGATCAAGAGCCTGGCCCAGAGCCTGCTCGCCTTCAGCCGGCCCTCGCAGGAGGAGCTGGTTCCCGTGGCCCCCAACGAGCTCATCGAGCGCAGCCTCGAGCTCTGCCACTACCAGATCTTGAAGGGCGGGGTCGTCCTCCAGAAGCGGCTCGAGCCCACCCTGCCCCGGGTGATGGGGGTGCCGAACCAGCTCGAGATGGCGCTCATCAACCTCACCGTCAACGCCATCCACGCCATGGAGGGCACGGGGGGGCGGCTCACCGTCAGCTCGTCGGCCAAGGGGGGGAACGTGGAGATCGCGGTGTCCGACCAGGGATCGGGCATCCCCCCCCACATCCAGCCCACGGTCTTCGAGCCCTTCGTCACCACCAAGCCCGAAGGCAAGGGCACCGGCCTCGGCCTCTCCACCGTGCTCATGGTCGTGGAGCGGCACCACGGCAAGGTCGATTTCACCACCGACCCGGGGGCGGGGACGACGTTCCGGATCACCCTGCCCGCGGCCGCGACCCGCTAGGAGCGAGTCCGCGTAGCCGCCTGGGCCTCGGTGATCTGGCGGCGGATCTCCTCGGCGTCGCCCCTGAAGTGGCCGTGGCAGCGAATGGGCTGCGAGCCTCCGGTCGTCTCGATGATCACGTCGCCGAAGATCAGGCTCGAGTCGACGCTCACCGAGGCCACCTGGTCGATCCCGATCGTCTCCTCGAAGTGGCCGAAGAGCCGCGGTGTATACCGCACGACCCGGTTCGGGAACACGGCGACCTGGGTCGGCCAGACGCGGTTGCCCTTCGTCCAGCGAGAGGCGCGGAAGACCGGGACATCCTTCGTGAAGGACCGGTTGCGGCGGAGGTTGACCGCCCAGGAGAGGACCCCGAGGCCGAGCCCGGCGGCGACCGTGAGGGTGATGGGCTCCATCCCGCGCCGGATCGGGACTACTCGGTCACGACGAGTCGGCCCTGCTTGCCCTTGTCGCCGGCATCCGCCAGGCAGTCGTGGAAGGGGAAGGTCCCCGCGCGGTCCGGGGTCAGGTCGACGACGCTCGGGCGCCCCGGCACCACGCGCTTCTCCACCCGGAAGGCGTCGAGGGCGAAGCAGTGCTCGCCGTCTGTGGTCGTGAGCGAGATGCGGATCGGCTCACCCTTGCGGGTGGCGATGTGGTCGGGGCGGAAGCCCTGCCGGGAGACCGCGACCTCGATGCGGTCGACCGGAGCCGCGAAGCCGGGGGCGACCCCGGGTCCAACCAGGGCGGGCACGAACAGCGAGAGCAGCCTCGCCCGCGCGAGGCCCTCGACCCTCCCTCCCCGCCGGGTCATGGTCAGCGGGGACGCCCGCCCCGCGCGTGCTCGCGGCGGTGTTCGTCGCGATGTCCGCCGCCCCGGTGCTCGCGGCGCTCACCGCCCTGGGGGCGGTGCTCGGAGCCGGTGCTCGAGCCGCCGTCACTCGGCGCGTCGCCCGGCCCCGGCTCGAGCAGGGCCTTGCGGGAGAGGCGGATCTTGCCCGAAGGATCGATGCTGACCACCTTCACCAGGACCTGGTCGCCTTCCTTGACCTCGCTGCGCACGTCCTTCACGCGGTGGTGGGCCATCTCGGAGACGTGAAGGAGGCCGTCCGTCCCGGGCAGGATCTCCACGAAGGCCCCGAACTCCACCACCCGGACCACCTTGCCCAGGTAGGTCTTGTTCAGCTCGGCGGTGGCGGTCAGCTCCTCGATGATGGCGATCGCCTTGCGGGCGGCGCTCTCGTCCACGGAGGCGATCGACACCCGCCCGTCGTCCTCCACGTCGATCTTGCAGCCGGTGCGCTCCACGATCGAGCGGATCATCTTGCCGCCCGGCCCGATGATGTCGCGGATCTTGTCGACGGGCACCTTGATGGTGAGGATGCGCGGCGCGTAGCTGCTGATGTCGGCCCGCGGCGAAGCGAGGGCCTCCGCCATCTTGCCGAGGATGTGGAGCCGGCCCTGGCGGGCCTGCTCGAGGGCGTGGGCCAGGATCTCGGAGGTGATGCCGCCGATCTTGATGTCCATCTGGAGGGCGGTGATCCCATCCGGGGTCCCCGCGACCTTGAAGTCCATGTCGCCGTAATGGTCTTCCTCGCCCGCGATGTCGGAGAGCACCGCCCAGCGGTCGCCTTCCTTCACGAGGCCCATGGCCACCCCCGCCACCGGGCTCTTGATCGGAACCCCCGCGTCCATGAGGGCGAGGATCCCGCCGCAGATCGAGGCCATGGAGGACGATCCGTTGGATTCCAGGATGTCGGAGACGATGCGCACCGTGTAGGGGAACGCCTCCTCGTCGGGCAGCATCACCCGGATCGCCCGCTCCGCCAGCGCCCCGTGGCCGATCTCGCGCCGGCCGGGACCCCGCAGGAACTTCACTTCCCCCACCGAGAAGGGGGGGAAGTTGTAGTGCAGCATGAACCGCTTGCGGTACTCGGCCTCCTGCACGGTGTCGATGATCTGGCTGTCCTCGGAGGTGCCCAGGGTCACGGTCACGAGGGCCTGGGTCTCGCCGCGGGTGAAGAGGGCGGAGCCGTGGGTGCGGGGCAGCACCCCGACCTCGGAGGTGATGTTGCGGATCTCGTCGAAGCGGCGCCCGTCGAGGCGCCGACCGTTCACCAGGATCTCGGTGCGCAGGATCTTCTCGCGCAGCGAGTCGTAGACGGGCGCCACCGCCGCCCGCTTCGCGGCCTGGTCCTCGGGGATGCCCGCCAGGTACTCGTCCCGCACCTGCTTCATGCGCGCGTACATCTCGAGCTTGTTCGTCTTGCGCATGGCGTCGTAGAGGGGTGCGTGGAGCGCTCCCTCGATCTCGGCCGCCAGCGCGGGATCGACGGTCTTCTTGACCACCGTCCGCTTCGGCTTGCCCACCCGGGTGCGAAGCTCCTTCTGGAGGGCCACGATCTGCTTGATGACCGCGTGCCCCGCGACGAGCGCCTCCACCATGACCGCCTCGGTGATGCCGTCGGCCCCCGACTCCACCATCACGATCGCGTCCTCGGTGCCCGCCACCAGGAGGTTCAGCCGGCTCTTCGTCTTGAGGTCGACGGTGGACGGGTTCACCACCACCTGCCCGTCGATGTAGCCGACCCGGACCGCCGCCACCGGGCTGTCGAACGGGATGTCGGAAATGTAGAGGGACGTCGAGGCCCCGATGATGGCCAGGGTGTCGGAGTCGTTCTCCATGTCGGCCGAGAGCAGCAGGCCGACCACCTGGGTCTCGCAGGCCCAGCCCTCGGGGAAGAGCGGCCGCAGCGGGCGGTCGATCATCCGCGAGGTCAGGATCTCCTTCTCGTTCGGCCGGCCTTCCCGCTTGAAGAACCCGCCGGGGATCTTGCCCCCGGCGTAGGTGTTCTCGCGGTAGTCCACGGTCAAGGGGAGGAAGTCCACCCCCACCCGGGGCTCCTTCTGGGCGCATGCAGTGGCCAGCACCACCGTGTCTCCGAGGCGCACGACGACCGCGCCGTCGGCCTGCTTGGCCATGCGCCCGGTCTCGATGGACAGGGTGTGGGCCCCGAGGGGCATCTCGAGTTTCTGCATCTATGGTCTCCGCTCGCTAGAGGCCGCCCGGGGCGGGCGGCCCTGGAGCGCCATGCCTTGCCTCACCGAGGCCTCGGCCCGCGTCGCTCGCCGCAGAAAAAAAATGAGTGCGGATGAGGACTGAGAGCAAACGCCGGGGCGGAGATCGGTGGAACGGGCACGCGCTCCTGTTCCTTGCTTCGTTCGGTGAACGGGGGAAACGGCCGGGACGAGGAGCTACTTCCGGATGCCAAGCTTGTCGATGAGGCCGCGGTAGCGCTTGATGTCCTTGCCCTTGAGGTAATCCAGCAGGCGTCGGCGCTGGCCCACGATCATCATGAGGCCGCGCCGCGAATGGTGGTCCTTGGGATGGGTCTTGAAGTGCTCGGTGAGGTAGGTAATCCGCTCGCTGAGGAGGGCCACCTGCACCTCGGGGGACCCCGTGTCCGTCTCGTGGGTCCGGTTGTCCGAGATGATCGACGTCTTCTGCACCTTGCTAAAAGTCACCGACTGACCTCCTCTGTGTCCTTTCTCTCTCTATTCAACGGGAAATCCTATCACAGGGGACATACCGTGTAAACTCAAAGGCTGATTCGACTTCACGAGGCCCATGCCCCTCTCCTCCACGCCGGCTCTCGCGGCCAGCCTCGCCTTTGCGGGCCTCGCGCTCGTCGGGCCCGGCCTCGCCCTCCAGCGGCTCTTCCGGGTCCGCGTCGACCCCTGTCTGGTCCTGCCCCTGGGCACGGCGGCCTGCGCCGGCATCTTCTGGCTCTCCCTCGTGCTGGACCAGGCCCTCGTCTTTCCGGCCGGCATCCTCCTGCTGGATCTGGTGTTGCTGGCGCGGCTCGGCCCCCGGACCCCTTGGGAGCAGTGGGGCCCCTGGCGGCAGGCCGACGTTCCGTCCCTCCGCGGGGCCCTCCCCCCCTTTCTGGCCCTGGTCGCCTTCCTCGCGGCCACCGCGTACCCCTGGAACCACCGCGGCCCCGAAGGGGATTTCCTCCTCGATCCCCTGGTCCCCTACGACACCGCCTTCCACGTCGGCCTCGCCCGAGAGCTCACCCTGGGATACCCGCCCCAGATCCCGGGGGTCTCCGGCTTTCCGATCGGGTACCACTTCGGGATCGACCTCGTCCGCGCGGCGGCCCTGCGGTGGGCCGGCCTCGACCCCTTCGACGCCATCGCCCGTTTCGACGCGACCCTCGGGGCGCTGGCCCTCGTCCTCGCGCTGCGCGCCATCACCCACCGACTGGGGGCTTCGCCGGCCGCGGTGAGCCTCGCCCCCTGGACGCTGCTCCTTGCCGATTTCTCGTTCGTCTTCGCTCCCAAACCCCAGGCCCACTGGTGGGCGGACCTCCTGCGCGGCAACCTCCTGGTGTCCCTGGCGGCCGCCAACCCGATCGTCCCCGCGCTGGCCATGGCCCTCGGCGCCCTCTGCGCCTTCGCGCGATACCAGGCCGGCGAGGGTCGCGGCCACCTCGCGCTCGCCGGGGGCCTCGCCTTCGCGGTCCCGTTCTTCAAGGTGTTCCTGGGGGCCCACCTGCTGTTGGGCCTCGGCGTGGCCGCGCTCCTCCGGCGCGGGCGCGGCCTGGGGGCGTTCCTCGCGGTCGGCCTCCCCTGCGCCCTCGCCACCGCGCTGCTCGCCCTCGGCCAGGGCGGCGAGACCGTGTCGGTGGTGGTCGCCCCCCTCGACCTCGTGCACGTGACGCGCGAGAGCCTCCAGCTGGGACCCCTCGGCGGTTTCGCGCTCCTGGGCTGGAGCGCGTTCTGGCTCGCCGCCTCCCTCGGCCTGCGCCTCCTCGGACTGCCCGCCGCCTGGCAGGCTCTCCGGAGCGGAGCGGACGGGGCCGTGGGCGCCGTGCTCGCCGCCATGAGCCTCTCAGCCTGGCCGCTCGGCCTGCTCTTCCGGGTCTGCGCCCCCGAGGTCCTGCCCGGCCAGAAGGCCGTGAACGACGCCGCCTACCTCGTCGAGCAGGGCGGCCCCTTGCTGTGGATCTTCACCGTGATGGCCCTGGTGGCCTTCGCGCGGAGCGCGTCCCGCCGCGTGCTGGCGGCGGTGGCGGTCGTCGTGCTCGGCCTGCCCGCGACCGCCCAGTTCGTCCTGAAGAAGATGGAGGCGCGGGCCGACCCCATCCCGGCCGCCATGGTGCGGGCCATGGATGCGCTCCAGGCCGCCTCACGTCCGGGCGAGGTCGTCCTGCAACGGCCCGGCGGACGGTTCCCCCCCGTCCCGGTGATCCTGATCGGCCGGCGCGTCCCCTACGAGCGCTTCACTCCCTACCTGACGCAGTTCGCGCGGCGAGCGGATCTGCTGGCCCGGCACGAGCTCGTCTACCGGTTCTTCCACACCGGCGACCGCGGAGAAGCGATGGCCATCGCACGCGAGCTCGGGGCGCGCTACGTCGCGCTCTACGGCCGGGATCGGTTGCGGTTCGACACCGAGGGGCTCCTCGAGCCCATCCACGAAGAGCCCGAGGCCCGGGTCTATCGCATCAAATGATCAGAAAGCGGCAGGGAAACAGCTGCTGCGGTACATGTTGGAGTCCCGCCGCACGTGGGTCAGGCTCATGGTGATCGCGTACTGCTCGTTGAACTCGTTGGAGCCCTTCTTGACCCCTAGCTCCTTGCCGTCCCAGCGCGCGCAGTATCCCTTCTGAGTGACCTTCGCGGCCACCGCGTTGCCGTAGGCGGTCAGGTCCTTGATGTACGGCTCGCCCTGCAGGTTCCGGTCGTCAAAGTCAAACAGCTCCGGCCGATCCTTCACGACCTCGGTGATCGCAGCCACGACGTCGGTGTAGTACTTGCCGTCCGAGCCGTCGCGGCGGGATCGGCGGCCCCGGCTGCCTCGGGAAGGCCGCGGGATAGCAGGTCGCGCGATAGCTCACGGGGCCGAACCGGACCTGGCCGGTCGAGGTCTCGATGTCGTACTGCTCGTTGAACGTGTTGTCGGTCTTGACCGCGAGCTCCTCGCCGTCGTATCCGGCGCAAATGCCCTGCTTGTCGAGGATCCTGATCAGCCCCACGTAATACGAACCGACGCTCTGGATGTAGTTGCCGTTGAAGATCTCCGGACGCTCGTGCTGGAGGGTCCGGATCGCCTGATCGACCTCATTCTGGAACTGGGCCACCTGCATCGGGCACTTCAGGGCCTCCGCGCCGTAGCCGATCTTGACGCAGCTCGCGCTCACGGGGGGATCGGCGGTGGGGGTCGCGGTCGGAGTCGGACCGGTGTTGGGGGTCGGCGACGTCGTGGGGCCGGGTCCGGAAGGCGACTTTCCACCGCAGACGCTCAGGGTGACGAGGGCGAGCAGCGCAAGGAAAACACGGCAGAAACGAGTCCAAGGCGGATTCATGAGCCTCCTCCCTCGCGCGGCCCGTGACGGCGCATAACGCGGCTCGCCAGCCTGGCACGCCAAGGCAAATCAATGCCCGAAAAAAATGACGGACGACGCTGCTATTGTAGGGCCAAGCCCCGATCCTGTCTACTAGAAAATGGGGTACCGCCGACGCTGAGCCCTGCCCCTGGGGGGCCTGGGGGGTCCCCCCTACTCAAGGGATGCGTCAGAAGGCGGCGGGGAAGCACCTGGCGCGGTAAATGTTGGCATCCCGCCGCACGTGGGTCAGGCTCATGGTGATCGCGTACTGATCGTTGAACGCGTTGGAGCCCTTCTTGACCTGCAGCTCCTTGCCGTCCCAGCGCGCGCAGCATCCCTTCTGACTCACCCTCTCGGCCACCGCGTTGCCGTAGGCCGAGAGGTCCTTGATGTACGGCTCGCCCTGCAGGTTCCGGTCGCCAAAGTCGAACAGCTCCGGCCGATCCTTCAGGACCTCGTTGATGCCGGCCACGACCTCGTCGTAGTAGATCCCCACCGTGCCGTCACGGCCACAGGCGACGTCGTCGCTCGAGGGAAGGCTGCAGCCGGGGGGTGGCGGGATCGGCGGCCCCGGCTGCCTCGGGAAGGCCGCGGGATAGCAGGTCGCGCGATAGCTCACGGGGCCGAACCGGACCTGGCCGGTCGAGGTCTCGATGTCGTACTGCTCGTTGAACGTGTTGTCGGTCTTGACCG
>WNFT01003773.1_pt1 | contig 19056 bp, 19 predicted proteins | sample 5400191 | NCBI WGS metagenome assembly WNFT01 (sample SAMN13153359, study PRJNA577476) | soil metagenome | isolation source: 80 cm saprolite under Madrone tree | place: USA:California | collected 2016-06-14 | reverse complement strand
GATCTTGCGACCACGCGCGTCTTTTATCTCGATCCAAAACTTTATGCCGTTGGCAGTCGAGATAGCAGTTTTCGAACATTCTATTTCGAACCGAAAATCGCGACAAACAAAGTGCGCGATGACGCCGTTCATTTGATCGTGGGCTTCGAGCACGAACTCCGAAAAGATAACCGTTGGAACTTTATCCGCTGGGACCTGGTCGATCTTTCGCAATTTAAAGTGAAACTCAAGGCTGAGTTTCAGGGCAGCAATCGCGATATGTATCGGCCGGAAGCGATTGTGGCGACAAGCGCGAAGAAGCGGGATTGATTTGGGCCAGGTAGGAGGATTAACCTTAATTGACTAAACGGGACGCGACCGGAGGAAGACGCGGCCGAGGGCGAACGAGAGTTGCCGAGAGCGGCAGCGGACGTAATGGTATCGGCAATGATTATCGAGGCGGAGCAAGCATTGCAGTTCGACACGATTGACGACGTCATAAGCGATGTCGCAAGGGGCCGCATCGTAATCGTGACTGACGATGCGGACCGCGAAAACGAAGGCGATCTCGTCATGGCGGCGGAAAAAGCGACGCCGAACGCGGTCAATTTCATGGCAACTCACGGTCGCGGTTTGATTTGTGTGCCCATTTCAAACGAGCGCGCGGAACAACTCGGCCTGCAACGAATGGTGGCGCAGAACCGGGAAATGTACCGCACCGATTTCACAGTGTCGGTGGATGCAGCACGCGGCGTGACCACCGGGATCAGCGCACACGATCGCGCGACGACCATTCAGGCAATCGCGAATCCGAAATCAGTGCCCGATGATCTGGTGCAGCCGGGCCATGTTTTCCCATTACGTGCAAAAGATGGCGGTGTGCTGCGGCGCGCCGGCCACACCGAAGCGGCTGTCGATCTTGCTGGTATGGCTGGATTGCAGCCAGCGGGCGTGCTTTGCGAAATTTTGCACGACGACGGCACGATGGCCCGTTTACCGGAGCTAATGGAATTTCGGAAAAGACACGGACTGCGCATTTGTACAATCCAGAGCTTGATCGCGCATCGACGCCTCCGGGAGAAGCTCGTGGAGCTGGAACAAATCGTAAAAATGCCAACCGACTACGGCGATTTCGATTTACATTTGTATCGGGCGAAGCTCGACGGCAGGCATCATCTGGCGCTGGTAAAGGGCAAGATCGACAAAAACAAACCGACGCTGGTGCGCGTGCACAGCCAATGTCTCACGGGCGATGTTTTCGGCTCACGCCGATGCGATTGCGGAAATCAATTGCACGCGGCGCTTCACCAAATTCAGGAGGAGGGCAACGGCGTCTTGGTTTACATGCGACAGGAAGGGCGCGGCATCGGACTCGCGGCAAAAATTCACGCTTACAAATTGCAGGAGGAAGGGCTCGATACGGTCGAGGCAAATGCCAGGCTTGGTTATCCAACCGACTTGCGCGATTACGGCCTGGGCGCGCAAATCCTCTTCGACCTCGGTGTCCGCCAATTCCGTTTTCTAACGAATAATCCGAAGAAAGTCGTTGGTCTTGAGGGTTACGGTATTCAAATGATCGAACAAGTGCCGATTCGCAGCGAAGCCAATCCGCACAATGCAAAATATCTCGAGACCAAGAGAGTGAAGATGGGTCACCTTTTGTGATTTGCGATTGCCGATTGCGGTTGGCAAAAATCAAATCGACGAGCAAAGACTCAATCGCGTCGATCTGAAACCTGAGTTTCGAATGTCCAAGACTGTCCTGCCTCGCTCCATTGTTATTGACGCGAAACGCACGTTTATCATCGTGGCCAGTCAATTTAACGCCCAATACGTGGAGGGGCTCGTCGAGCATGCCAAGCAAGAATTGCGTGCCCTTGCGCCGAACGCGGCGATTTCTGTTCAGCGAGTCCCGGGGGCATTCGAAATTCCAGTCGTTCTCCGCGAACTGGCGTCGCAAGCAAAGGCGGACGTGCTAATCGCCTGTGGTGTCATTTTAAAAGGAAAGACGGACCACGCGCAGAATCTGAGCCGCTCCGTCACCGACGCGCTGCAACATATCGCGATTGGTCACGGCGTGCCGGTCATCAACGCTGTCCTCAGCTTCGACAACGAAACTCGAGCCCGCGAGCGCTGCCTTGGAAATAAAATTAATCGCGGGACTGAGGCGGCGCGCGCTGCGGTGGAAATTGCTGATGTGATGTCGAAACTTCGCGGAAGATAAACTTATGGGGAAACGGCGAAAGGCGCGCGAAGCGGCGATCCAGTATCATTTCTGGCGCGATCTTCAACACGGCGAAGGGCCGGAGCAGATCGACGATTTCTGGGAATTTTGCCCGGCTACGCCACGCATTCGCGAGTTTGCGCAACCACTTATAGAAGGAATGGTGACGCATCTCCCCGAGATCGATGAACGCATTCGACGTTACTGCGAGAATTACGAATTCCATCGTATCTCGGCGGTCGATCGTAACGTCTTGCGGCTTGCCATCTACGAAATGCTTTATCGCGACGACATTCCGCCGGTCGTTTCGATCAATGAAGGGATCGAGCTGGCAAAAGCGTTTGGCGGTGCGGAATCCGGCCGGTTCGTCAACGGGATTCTCGATCGGGTAAAGAACGATTTAACGCGTCCGTTGCGTGAGGCTGTACCGGCCACGCCAAAATCCGAATCTGACAAGTAAATCGGTTGCCATTCACCGGCTGTCACTCCGAGCAAAGCTTTTGTCGTGTCGAGCGGAGTCGAGGCACCTCTTAATATCAGCAGCAAGGGATTCCTCCACTTCGACCGGAATGACAGAATAGAAGCAAATGAACTTCCTTAAATCCCTCGCCCAAACATTCGCGAACAAACCGATCGATTGGGACGAACTCGAAGAGTCGCTCATTCGCGCGGATCTCGGTGTGCCGATGACAACCCGAATCATTAAGGCACTGCAAGAGCGCGAAGCCTGGTCACTCATGGGCATCAACGACGTTGTAAAAGTGGTGCGCGAGGAAATTGCCCGTATTTTGCCGAGTAACCCGGCAGCTATCCGGCCACTGACTGGCAAACCCAAAGTGATTCTTCTCCTGGGCGTAAACGGCACCGGAAAGACAACATCGACGGCGAAACTTGCTCATTATCTTCAGCAAGATCGACATCGGGTCTTGCTGGCGGCAGCCGACACTTTTCGCGCTGCAGCTATCGAGCAGCTTGGCATTTGGGCCGAACGACTCGGCGTTGAAATGATCCGCGGGCAATACAACGCCGATCCGGCGGCACTGTGCTACGAAGCGTATCAAGCGGCGGTCAAGCACGAGATCCAATTTCTTATCTGCGATACGGCCGGCCGAATGCACACAAAAACGAATCTCATGGCCGAGCTGAAAAAAGTGAAGCGCACGCTTGGCAAACAAGACCAGGACGCACCGCACGAGACGCTGTTGGTAGTCGATGCAACGACTGGGAGCAATGCGCTTAGCCAGGCGCGCGAGTTCCAAAGTTCAATCGGCCTTACTGGCTTGATCGTTACCAAGCTCGACGGCAGCGGCAAAGGTGGAATCGTCGTTGCAATTCAGGATGAACTTGGCATTCCGACGCGCTTCATTGGCACGGGAGAAAAGATCGACGACTTCGCGCCGTTCGACGGGCGGGAATTTGTCGCGAAGATGTTGTAGCTGAAGTTCAAAACCGTGAACGACGCAACCAAAGAGACGTTCGTGCCGGAGGGCAGCGTTGCTCCAGTCGGGGCGGCAGGTTTTCTCGCGAAATTCACGGTGCTCAAGGGAGCTGAACGCGAATTGTGGCTCACGTTCTTGATAAAGCTCCTGATCATCTCCGCCTATTCGATCACGAATAAAACGTTGATCTTGTGGCTTTCGTCAGATCTCGGGTTCAGCGATCAAGCAGCGGGAGCCTTGATCGGCTGGGTTTGGGCGCCGGCGATGACCGTGTTCACGTTGTTGGCCGGCTCGCTTACTGACGCGCTCGGTCTTCGTCGAACTTTTTTTCTCGGTGTCATTATCTGTCTGGTTGCTCGCTCGATGATGGTGTTTACGACTGTAAAATGGCTGGCGCTTGCCGGCGGGTTGTTTCCGTTAGTGATCGGAGAAGCGCTTGGCACACCGGTGCTCATTGCCGCCACGCGCCGCTACTCGACTGTGCGGCAACGCTCAATCTCCTTCTCGATGATCTACATGGTGATGAACGTTGGCTATCTGATCGCTGGCAGCATTTTCGACTACGTGCGCCATTCGTTAGGCGAGTATGGCTATTTAAATCTCCTTGGATTGCACATAACAACTTACCGGACACTATTCCTGGTAAGCCTCGGCTTCGAGGTACTGCTTCTGCCGACGATTTATTTTCTGAGGAGGGGAGCTGAAGCGACAGACCAAGGCGTTAAGTTCACGGCGGAGCCAGTGCTATACGCTACCGGTGCGTTCTGGGAGCGCATCTGGTTAACAATCCGCGACACTGCCCTCGGTACCGTCAGACTATTTAAGCGGCTACTCAGTCAGTCCGGTTTTTACCGGCTCCTCGCTTTTCTTCTTTTGATCGGATTTCTGAAGCTGATCTTCCTACAAATGGACTACGTGTTTCCGAAATTCGGTATTCGCGAGCTAGGAAATGGCGCTCCGATCGGTCACCTCTCGAATATCAATTACATTCTCATCATCATTCTGGTGCCAATCATTGGCGCGCTCACCCAAAAATATTCAGCCTACAGAATGGTGGTCGTAGGCGGAGCGATTTGCGCCGCATCTGTTTTTATTATGGCCTTACCGACTCCGTGGTTTCAACCATCGGCCCAAGGTTTCGTGGGGCAATGGATTGGTCACGGTTATCTGGGAGTACAGGGAAGCATTCACCCCTACTACATCATGATCGCGATCTACATATCGATCTTCTCAATCGGCGAAGCTTTCTATTCACCCCGCGTCTATGAGTATGCTGCCGCGATTGCTCCAAGAGGTCAGGAAGCATCCTATGGCGCGCTCTCGTACATTCCATTTCTAATCGGAAAACTGCTCGTTGGAAGCGGGGGATGGTTATTAGCCGCCTTTTGTCCCGCGCACGGTCCGCGACATTCCGGGACCATGTGGCTTATCTTTGCGTTGGCGGCATCGATCGCGCCGATTGGATTGCTTATGTTCCGTCGCTACATCCGCGTCCCCGAAGCCGGGCGGCAGGATGTCGACTGACGAAATTCTACCCGAGCCCATTCGTGCCTCCAGCGTTTGCACCGAACGCACGATCTCGCATCGTGCCGATTCTTGCGGTCGTATCCTGGTGATGGATGCCGGGCGAATCGTGGAGAGCGCATCGACCGCGCAGATTTTTTTACGAACCGCAACATCCTTATAACCGAGCGTTGCAAAAATCCATTCCGGCGCTCCACAAGAAAGGGGAGACACTTTACACGATCCCGGGTTCTCCGCCTGATCTCTCAACGCCGATTCCAGGTTGTCCATTCGCGCCACGCTGCGAATACGCAGAGGAAAGATGCACTACATCGACAATCGCGTTGAAGCAAATTGCGCCCGGCCATTTCTCCGAAATGAACGGGCGCGCGCCGGAACCGGTCTAAATCTAAACCCTGGAGATTGGGAATGAACAGCACGCGATTGATACATAAGCGAACGTCGCACAAAACCCTGTGGTTCGGTTTGCTCGGAGCCACTGTTGTGATTGTCGGCTCGATTTTGTTCGGGTATGCTCAAGGGCAGAAAAAAGAAGCCGAGAAGATGAATCCCAACAAAGCAGTTCCCAGTGACGCCGAGCTGCGAAGTAAGCTTACCAAAGACCAGTACCGCGTGACGCGAGAATGCGGCACCGAGACTCCATTTCAAAATGCCTATTGGGACAATCACCGGGCCGGAATTTATGTCGATCTTGTCACTGGCGAGCCGCTCTTTAGCTCGCTCGACAAGTTCGACAGCGGCACGGGCTGGCCCAGTTTCACCAAGCCGATTTCGAAAGACAAAGTGGTGGAAAAAAGGGATTCTTCTCATGGAATGGAGCGCACCGAGGTTCGTTCGAGCAAGAGCGATTCGCACCTCGGTCACCTGTTTGAGGATGGCCCCGCGCCAACGGGTCAACGTTACTGCGTGAACTCCGCCGCATTGCGTTTCATTCCGGTGGAGAAATTGAAAGAAGAAGGTTACGGCGAATATCTGGCGCTCTTCCCACAGGGCGAATCCCAGAATAATCAGCCGTAAGCGACAACCCGAAGTTCGCTAGACTTGTGTCGACTCCGTTTCTCGAAGTCGAAGCCTTAGAGACGCATTTTCCGGTCGAGACGGGATTGATTTTAAAGCGTCGCCTTGACGTCGTCCGGGTGTTGTAGCGGCGGCGGTGTCAGCCGCCGAATCAGAAAAGAAAGGCGCTCACCGCAGCGAGCGCCTCTATAACCAATATCGAATCGCCAATATGTCGAAACAATCGAGCAAATCGGACGAGACTTCCGCGCTTATCGCCGGAATCGCGGCGTTCACGACGTGGGGACTTGTTCCGATCTATTGGAAGCTGCTCAAAGCGGTGCCAGCCACTGAAATTCTCGCCCACCGTTTTGTCTGGACCTCGATCTTCTTAATCGCGCTACTCAGCTGGCAGCAGCGTTGGACAGAAGTGGAAACCAATGTTCGGTCGCGGCACGCGAGACTCTATTGTCTGGCCAGCGGCTCGATGATCGCGATCACCTGGTTTTTGTACATCTGGGCCGTGAACATAGGGCGCGTTATCGAGACGAGTCTCGGGTATTTCATGACGCCGCTTATGAACGTTTTGCTTGGCGCGATTTTCCTGCGGGAGCGGCTGAGGCGATGGCAATTGGTTTCCGTTCTGCTCGGAACACTGGGCGTTTTGAATCTGACCCTTGGTTATGGACGTTTTCCATGGGTGGCGTTGTCATTGTGCACAACATTTGGACTTTATGGTTTGCTTCGGAAGAAATCCGGCACGGCGGCAATTCCTGGTTTGTTTATCGAAACGGTTTTGCTCGTTCCGCTGGCCATCGCCTATCTCATCTTCCTAAAGACGAACGGACAATTAATATTCGGGTCGACGGACATTTCACTGTCGATCTTGTTGTTGAGCACCGGCATTGTCACCGCCTTGCCGCAGGTTTGGTTCGGGCACGCTGCGCAGCATTTGCGCCTTACCACCCTCGGTTTTTTGCAATACCTCGCACCGACCGGCACATTTTTCCTCGGCGTGTTTGCTTACCACGAACCATTCACCCGCAATCATCTCGTTACCTTTGCATTGATTTGGATCGCACTCGCGATCTTTACCGGCGAAGCCGTTATGCAATGGCGCAGACGATCGGTGCCAGGGATGGCGATGCCGATCACACAGTAGGCACGATTGACCTCAGAAACCGCGTCACGGCGTTTCGTTTTGCTAGAAGCGAGCGCTACCTTACATTGTCGCTTAAATGATGAGAAAAGACGATTTTGATTACGCGATTGAGAACACGCAGGTGATTCTCGCGCCCGAGCAGCAGATCGCAACGTTCGGCACCACGAGCTTTCACTTCTATCTCATCTCCGAGTTGATGGACCGCGTCGATCAGGTCCGGATTCGGAACGGAAAAATTCACGCCGAGCGCCCGCAAATTCTCACTCCGGAACATTTCAGTCATTTGCTGCTCGAAGGATTCGGCGAGAAAGCGCAGCGTTATGCCGATCAATTGCGCGAATATGCGCGCAACATCGCGGTGCTGCGTTACGGATTTCAATTTCGTAAAACGAATGTAACGGAAGAGACAATCCGCGATTCGGTTGACGCCGTCGTTACGCGCACAAAACGACGCGTGGAAGACGCGGAGGAACCGCTCAGCGCTGTTATTCAAGGCGTGGACGACGCCTGGGAAGTTTGCCTGCTCAAATTCACCATCGACATGATCGAGCGCTCCGCGGGCGGAAACTTCGGCGATCTTCGCAAGCGCGGACTGATTTGAAAGCTACACTGCTAACGCTTTGCGCTGTGCTCGCCTGTTAGTTCGCATTCGCGGCTGGTGAGATTACCCAGGATCGCGCCCATCAGCTGGCCGCGACCTACTTCGCGCGTTATTTCTCGGAAGGTTGTGGCGGCGTCGACGTTCCAATCCTCCGCGGCACTACCTGGGAAGCTCCAATCAGATTGGGAGTCGCCGGCATGTTGAGCGGCTATACTCACGTCGATCGTCGAACCGGCACCGTGTCGTATGGCAGCTATCCCACCGTGTCAGCGCAGAGTCTCGAAGCGTGGTCAACGGCTCTACACAACCGGGCGCACACCCCCTAACTGGGCGACGCAGCCAACCGCTGGCCGTTCTGATGCGAACATCCATATGACTTCAACATCTTTATTGCAGTTTGTGCTCGCTCCCGCCAGCCGCGGCTGATTTTTTCTCGTTAGATGGCATAAAATGCCGAGAGACGGCCGGGCCGTCCTCGATTCCGCGTTGGTCATCCTTCTAGCCGCTAAACTTTCCGCTTTCTTCGATCCGCGCGTCTTGTCATTCTGCGCGTCCGCGTACCGCATTTTGAAAAACTATCTCCAACTTAATATCAGCCTGCTGTACTGGATTTTGATTGCGCCGTTTACTGGTCAGTTTTTCAAAATCTCGCCGGTCTTCCGGCAGATGGTATTCATCGGAGTGCGCGCGGCGCCGATGGTCGCGCTGACGGCCTTCAGCGTGGGCGTCACGCTCGCCATGCAGGCAGCCCATTCTCTCCAACAACTCGGTGCGGAAATATATGTGCCCGACCTGGTGATGGTGACGCTCCTACGCGAGATGGGGCCGGTCCTGATCGCAGTGATCGTGATCGGTCGCAGCGGTTCCGCCGTGGCGGCGGAGCTGGGAACCATGAAAGTATCCGAGGAGATCGAGGCGCTGGAAGTTATGGCGATTAATCCAGTCCAGTATCTGGTTGTGCCGCGGTTCCTGGCCATGCTCGTGATGTTGCCGGCGCTCACAATCTTCGGAAACTATATCGGAGTGTTTGGCGGCTGGGCCGTGTGCACGTTCGCACTTGATTTTAATACCGCCGGCTATGTCTTGCGCGCCTTACAAAGTGCGGACACCTGGGATTTGTATTCGGGAATGATCAAAAGCGCCGTCTTCGCGTGGATTGTAATTACGATCGCGTGCAATGCCGGGTTGCATGTCGAAGGTGGCGCGGAAGGTGTAGGACAAGCCACGACCGCCTCGGTCGTGCAAGCTTTGCTTGCAATGCTGGTCACGAACGCGGTGCTTACCGGAGTCTTCTTTTTTGCTGTATGAATTCCAACGAAGCGCCCATCATCGAAGTTGTCGATCTTGTCCGGAAATTCGGAGATCGCACTGTGCTCAACGATATCTCCTTCAACGTCCATCGTGGCGAGACGCTCGTGATTATGGGCGGGAGCGGTTGTGGCAAGAGCACGCTGCTCCGGCATATGATTGGTTCGATGAAACCGACTTCCGGCTCTGTGAAAATCTTCGGCGAAGAAATCGCAACCATGAACGAGCGTGAGATCGGACGTGTCCGGCAACGCTTTGGAATGCTGTTCCAATCCGGTGCCCTGCTGGCATCGCTCACTGTCGGCGAGAATGTGGCGCTGCCACTCTTTCAACACACTGACAAGTCCCCTGACGAAATCGAAGAGATCGTGGAGCAAAAACTCCAGATGGTCGGGCTGACCGGTTTTGAAGATTTGAAGCCGGCTGAGATCAGCGGCGGAATGAAGAAGCGGGTTGGTCTGGCGCGCGCACTCGCGCTCGATCCGGAACTGCTTTTCAGCGATGAACCCACCTCGGGGCTCGATCCGATTATGACCGCGGTTGTCGATCAGTTAACACTTAAACTGGCTCATGGAAGCCACGTGACGGCAGTGGTCGTTTCGCACGATATGACGAGTGCTTTTCGCATTGCGACGCGGATGATCATGCTCGGTCACGGTTCGATCGTCGCACAAGGCACACCCGAAGAAATTCGCACGAGCACTAACGCGGAAGTGCACCAGTTTATCAACGGCGAAGCAGACGGGCCGATCCCGTTGAATCTTTCGCAGGATGAGCACGAGCATCATCAACACGTGAAGCCGCGGCCGTTCGTGAACGCCCGGTTTCGCTTTCATCATAAGACTCCATGAAACGAAATTTCTCCGACTACGTCGTGGCCGTCTCGGTGATCTTGACCAGTTTGGTCCTCCTCGCGGCCCTTACCATCGCGCTTTCCGGCTATCGCTTGAAAAAACCGGCCCGCACTTTGCAGATCAACTACGAAGACGTCACCGGTGTTAAAGTGCACTCCGAGGTCCGTTATGCCGGTGCGCCAGCGGGACGGGTGATCGCGATGCGTCATTTGACTGCAAAGGAGCGTGAATTGTCACCAAACAAAAGAGACGCAGTGCGGGTGACGGTTAGCCTTGACGACGGGATTCCGCCGTTGCCCGCGGACGTGGCGGCGACGCTTAGCTCAGACACGCTACTCGCGCCGAAATTTGTCGCGCTCTCCGCGGGCACGCCGGACGGCAACACACTTGCGAACAACGCTGCGATCGAAGGCCATCCCGCTTATGGCATCGAACAGATTACAGCGGCGGCCGGTCCGTTGTTCGAGAACGCGAACAGGTTGCTAGATAACCTCAACGTCACGGTTACAGATTTGAAAGGTAATCTAGGAGAATTTATGCCGAAGCTGGGGCCCCTGGCCGATTCGCTAAAAATCGACGTGGATAATTTACAGAACGTGGTTAAAAACCTGGACGCTGTGACCAAAGGTGCGGACACAGTGTTGGGAACGGCTGACACATTCATCAGCACGACCGACAAACAACTTCAGGAACAGATGAAGCAACTGCACATAGTTCTCCTGAATTTGAAAGTGGTCACTACGCACGCGAAGGCACTTGTCGAAACGCTCGCTGAAAAACCAAATCGCCTCATATTTAGCGGCAAACCGGCCAAACTCACATCGGAAGCGGAAATCCTCAAGAGCGCTAAACCTCTACCCGCAAAAAAACCGTGATTTGTAGTCACGTCAGTATGCGGCGCATTGTGAATGGAAGTGCGGCGCCGCTGGTTACACGAATTTGCGCGGCAAATGGGGTCAATCGCCCCACCCTTTCGAATATCGACGCATCAGTTTGAAGAAGCGGAGAGTGTCGCGCACTGGATGGATGCTGCTCACTTCGTCGGAATAAACGGTAGTGATCGGAACTGATTCGATCCGATAACCTTTGCGGCTGGCGATGATGAGCATTTCGGTTTCGTAATCGAAGCGGCGCGCCCCGACGAGCAACTCAGGAATCAATTGTCGATCTAACATGCGAAAGCCGCATTGGGTGTCCGGGATTTCTTGCCCGCAGGTGCGGCTGATCCGATTGCTCATGTAACGATTCACAATGCGTCGAACAAATGGCATTGCGGTGAGGTTGTTCATGCGATTACCGAGGAAAACACTGCGATCCGCCCCCAGGGCCGCTGCTCCGATAAAACGCTCGATTTCTTCGGGGAGATGCTGACCGTCGGCATCGAGAATGATCACATAAATGAATTGTCGGTCCAACCAGTGCCGCAAGCCTGTCTTAATCGCTTCACCCTTTCCGCGGTTCTGATTATGAACGATAACTTCAGCGCCGGCATCGCGCGCGCACTGCGCGGTTTTGTCGCTCGAGCCGTCATCGACAACGAGCACGTGATCGAGCTGCTCGCGCGTTCGACGAATAACGTCACTGATATGTTTTTCTTCGCGATATGCCGGAATGATCGCAGCAGCCGTTAAACGAATTTGTGCGATCCTGTCCCGGTCCGCTATCGTCATCAGCGCACCACCGGGTGAAAATCGGCCGCATGATAAGAGCTGCGGACGAGTGGACCTGAGGCGACATACAGGAATCCCTTTTTTCGCGCGATGTCGCCGTAATAATTGAATTGATCAGGCATAATGTACTCCACGACCGGCAAATGTTTTGGGGTCGGGCGCAAATACTGGCCCATTGTTAAAACTTCGCAGCCGACTTCACGCAAATCGTCCATCGTCTGGAAAAGTTCAGTCTCCTTCTCGCCGAGGCCGAGCATCACACCGCTCTTGGTCACAACTTTCGGCGACAATTCTCTCGCGCGCCGCAAAACTTGCAGCGAGGTGCGATATTTGGCACGCGAGCGCACGAGCGGCGTCAGGCGCTCAACGGTTTCCATGTTGTGATTGTAAATGTCTGGTTCGGCGTTCAGCACGATTCGAATGCACCAATCCTGCGCGTGAAAATCCGGGACCAAAACTTCGACAATCACCGATGGATCCATTTCGCGGATCGCGGCGATCGTCCGCGCAAAATGAGCAGCGCCGCCGTCCTTCAGATCATCGCGTGCAACCGCGGTGATCACGACGTGTTTTAATTTCATTCGACGCACCGCCTCGGCGACCCGTTGCGGTTCGTCTTCCTCCAGCGCGTATGGTTTCGCCGTTGTCACCGCGCAAAAGCCGCATGCGCGCGTGCATCGATCGCCCGCAATCATCATCGTGGCCGTGCCCTGGCTCCAGCATTCCCATCGGTTCGGGCATTGCGCGCTTTCACAAACGGTGTGCAACCGCAAATCGGAAATAAGCGCTTTAGTTGAAAAAAAAACCGGGTTCGAAGGCAACCGCACTTTGATCCAGGGCGGCTTCTGTGCCTGGTGGAGCGTCGGATCGATTTTCGCGCAGGACATTGTGCGAAAGTTAACCCACCGTTAAAGAGTTGAAAAGTTAAAGAGACGACGGGCGGATAGAGCGCTTCATCTCTTTAACGCCTTCACGCTCCACAATTACAGCTTCGTTCGGCCCGATAGCGCTTGATAAAGCGTCAGCTCGTCAGCGGATTCCAAACCCCCGCCAGCCGGCAAACCGCGGGCGATTCGCGTCATAGTCAAAGGCTTTTCTTTCAAAAGATCGACAAGGTAATTTGTCGTTGCTTCACCTTCGACATCGGAGGGAAGCGCAAAAATGATCTCGGAAATCTTTTCTCGATCCAGACGTTCGAGCAATTCCTTGATCCGCAGATCCTCGGGGCCGATATGATCTAGCGGCGAAATTTTTCCTCCAAGAGAATGGTATCGGCCGCGGAAAGCGCTCGTCTTCTCCAGGGGAAGAATGTCAGTGGGCTGTTCGACAACGCAGAGCAACTCCAATGAGCGCGAGGAATCCGCGCAAATCTCGCAGATCTCTCCCGTGGTGAAGAACCCGCAGAGCTCGCATGGATGAATAGCTTGACGAGTGTCAGTGATGGCGCGCGCGGTCTGCTCCGGCTGATCGTTTTGCGCACGCACGATCCAAAGTGCAATTCGCTCCGCCGAGCGAGGCCCAACTCCCGGCATTTGTCGCAGTTGCGTAATCAAATTCCGGAGCACGGCCGGATATTCGGTCTTTCTCAAAACGAGTGCGCAGGTTTAGTCGGAGGACATCTCCGTGAGATTCAAAGCGAGCGGCTCGAGCCGACGCAAATAGAACTGCAGCGGAGCATCGTCCTCGTCATCCGATCCCCGCGCCTTCTGGAATGCTGTGTACGCTTCCGCCCAACGTTTTTCTCGATAGAGCACGATCCCGTTCCAGAAAGAGTCCCGGCGCGCGATATGCTCCGGCTTGGCTTCAGATGCAAGCCAAAGCGGCTCGTAAATTTCATGTCGATCTTGCGAATCCGTTTCCATAAGAAAATCGATTGGTCGGGCGACAATTCCGTTGCTCGCGAGATCAAAAGTGCGCGTGCCAATCAGGATATGCGATCCATAGAGACGATTTGCGGCGCAGAATCTGCGCGCCTGCTCGATCGGCTCGCCGCTAGCTAAGAGCGCCGGGCGTTTGCCAGCTTTCACCGGTGCAATAATTATCGTGCCAGAGCTGACGCCGACGTGGGTATCGCAGTTTCCGGGAATTTCTCCGTTATTCTGCCGGCACTCGCGATAATGCCGATCCAAATCGAGCGCAACGTGAACGGCTTTGTCAGCGTGTTCGGCATTACCGTCGGGAAATCCGAAAATGGCGACAACGCCCTCCCCGTCGGCGGCTTGGATATAACCTCCCGCTTCCAGGAGACGGTCAGCCACGTTGCGAATGAACTTTTCTGTAGTTTCGGCAAAGACCGTGGGCCCGGAGTCTTCAGCAAGGCTGTGCTTATTGGCAACGTCGCAGACGATGACGCTCACCTCGTGTCCTCTCGGCTGCAGATCGAACGAAATTGCGCCCTCGAGGAGGCGACGAAGTTCTTTGTTCGACAACCGGTCGGTGAAGAACGTTCTGGACAAATGCGCGCGGTCCCGCCTCAAAAAGACAATCCATCCCTCCGCCACGAGCCATGTGATGACCACCACCAGAATGGAGGGTAGCGGTTGGAAGAAAATGCGATAGAGCGAGCAGACCCAGGAAAGACCTAGCAATTCGATCAATAAAAAAAGAACCAATAAGCGGATGCGGCGCCGCGGCACACTGCTCAGGGTTAGCCAGGCAACGCCAAGCGAGAGTGGTAAGACAATGCCGGGCTGCCACCTCTCACTGATGACTCTCGTGGCGCTGGCGTAATTAGAAAAAAGGCCGGTAACAGCCAACTCAAGACGCGCTATCAAGCCGCTCGCATGCAGCACGCTGACGATCCCAGAAACAGAAAAACCAATTATGAGCGTAGTGACCAGCGACCGTTTCATCGACAATCAGCCTTTTTGCGCCGCTGCAACTGGATAGTACGATTGCACCACCAGTTCGCTCAAAAATTTATCCGGGGCATCGACGGCCTCGGCATTAAGCACAAACTCTTTTCGACCGGTGTTCTTTTTGATCAGATTCAATCCAAATTGGTAGTCCTTAAATAAATGGGCGCAAAGGTCAGTTATGCTCATCCGCTCCGCTTGCGTGCGTTCAACTAGACGCCGCACTGCTGTTTCATCGAAGACAACTTCCAATTGGTGCTCGTTTTTAAATTTGTCAGCGAATTGACGCACGTCGGCTTCGAGCGTTTGCGCCTCGATCTTGTGTCCCTCGGCCAATAATCGATCAAGCACCCGCTTCGGCTCGCGCACAAGCTCGGCCGTAACGCGCAACTGGCTCAAGCCCGATCCCGCGAGGTGATATTTATAATCACGAAATAACTTCTCGAACACGGTCAACAACCCGCGGGCACCGGTTTTTTCTTTCGCCGCAGCGTCGGCAATCAAGCGCAAGGCTTCATTATCAAAGCTGATCTCAATCCCATAGGCGCGAAATGCGCGCTCATATTGCCGAAGCAAGCTGCCCTCAGAAAACTTCATGATCTTGTAGAGATCATCAGCATCAAGGTCTTCGCAGACCACGCGCACCGGCAACCGGCCGATGAATTCAGGTTCAAACCCGTACTCGACGAAATCCTGGGTTGTGACGTATTGAAATAATTCGTTGTCCATTACCTTCACCGGCTCGGCGCTAAATCCGATCTGACCTTGTGAGATGCGCCGCGAGAGCTGCTGTTTTAATCGCTCGAAAGCACCGCTCACCACGAAAAGAATATGTCGTGTATTGATCGTTTCCCGCTTCGCCTTGCCGCGCTTCTGGAACTCGAACGCGGCCTGCAATTGCGCCTGAAGATCATTCATGCTCCGCACCGGCACCTCGGTTTCTTCCATTAACTTGAGCAAGGTCGTCTGAACACCGCGCCCGCTCACATCGCGCCCGATTAAATTTGCCGCCGACGCAATCTTATCGATCTCGTCGATATAGATGATTCCGAACTGCGCGAGGTTGACGTCGCCATCTGCTTTCTGGACAAGCTCACGCACCAGATCCTCCACATCGCCGCCCACGTAACCAGTCTCGCTAAACTTGGTGGCGTCCGCTTTTACAAATGGAACTTTGATGAGCTCGGCAATATGCTTGATCAGGTAGGTTTTCCCGACACCGGTTGGTCCAACCAAAATCACATTTTGCTTTGCGTATTCGGTTTCCTCGGCCCGGGCAGCGTCTTCCTTCTCGAGCAGACGGAGATAATTGGCGTGATTATAATGATCGCAAACCGCAATCGAGAGCACCTTCTTAGCCTCGTCCTGTTTAATTACAAAGCGGTCGAGATGCGCTTTGATGTCGCGCGGCAGAAAATTAAAAACAAACTCTTCACCGCTCGTTTTCGCCGGCGGCGGCTCTTCGCTCGCGGCAGCAGGCTCCGGTTGGGTAAAAGTCGCGACCGAGACATGATCTCCGAAGTTTGACTTCATAAACTCCGCGATCTTCGTCTTCAGCTCTTCCGGAGAAGGAAATGGCGGTGGTGGGTTTTGTTCCATGCTCGCGATCGAAAAGGTCGCGCGAAAATCTACTCTGGCAACGGTTCGTGTAAATCTGACCCTCCGGGCGCGGAATTCGTTCATCTTCGGTTCGCTGTGAAGATCGCTTTCAATCCACAAAGTCGAGCTGACAAAATTGACGCTCGGTGTTGAACGGAACTCTTTGGAAGTCAAAGACCTCCGCTGCTGGCTCTTATCTAACGAGACTGGGGAATATCTGGAAACAGCTGTGAAATCTGCTCGCGATATTGGGGCCCGGCCTTCCCGGCCGCCTCCGCGAGTTGTCGACCGACTTCTGCCTGGCCGAATTCACTTGCAAACGCGGCGCAGCGCCATTGCCGATCTGCCGCGTCAGGCGCGCTTGGTTGGATGAATGAGATGGAAACCGTGAGAAGCGTCTTCGACACGAGCTCCGGCCACGTAAGCCGTGCGATACCGTGCGGAAGCTTCAAACTGAGACTTTCGTCGGTCGCGCCGGCTATACCCGTGTATTGGGCGCCGCTGCTATCTGCAAGTGCGCCGGAGAAATGGACCCGGTTAAGATCGTCGATCAGTTTGCTCTTCCAATCGATTAGCCATTGCGCTCTTTTTTCTGCTGTGTTTTGCGCTTGTTTCAGCGACGCGTCGCTCAATTGCACATTTTTGATTGCCTCACTCGCTCCCGCAAAATTATAGCGAGCGATCTGCTCTCTGTAATTGGCGAGCGCTGCGTTCCACGAAGTGGTCTCAAGATCAAGAATCTTTCTTCCGTTCTCCGCATGGGTAGCTACACCCGCTGGTTGCGGATTTAGCGTGCGACGGGCTGGGCTCTTCTCCTTTCCGTTGAGTTCGACTAACGGACCCGATGGTGCCGGTGACGTCTTGGCCGGCGCATTCTCGTGGGGTCTGCGCGCAAGAAAGTAGATCGCTGTCGCCACCAGCGCGATAAGCAAAGCCCCGGAAATCAAAAACCCCGGCTGCGGTCGGCTGCGCGCAACATCGATATGATCCAAGCCCGTGAGCGCGCACTGTGCCCGCTCCATCTCTGACATCAACTCGTCGTAAGACGAAAAACGTTGCGCGGGATCAGGCACGATCATACGCTGAAAAACGCCGGCTGTCGCTGCAGAAACATCTGGCGCGACAGTCTGCAAATCGAGCGGCCGGCTTTTTAGCTCGAGCAGCACAACGGCCGAATTTGTATCGCCTTCAATTGGTGCTTTGCCCGCGACAGCATGGAAAAGCGTTGCGCCGAGACTATAGATATCGCTGCGGAAATCCTCCGGCTCATTGTTTAATCGCTCTGGCGCGACATAGTATGGCGTGCCCCAAATCTCCTCTCTTTTTTTGGATTCTCGCGTGGCCGCGCCCGCCAGGCCGAAGTCGCTGATCTTTGCTGTCTGTTCATCGACAAATAAAATGTTGGCTGGCTTCACGTCACGATGAATAAGGCCCTGCCGATATGCTGCACGCAGTCCCTTCGCGACTTGAATGCCGGACTCAAGCACTTGTTCTTCCGGCAGCCGATTTCGCTTCTCGATGAGATCATCGAGAGTTCCATGATCGACTAGTTCCATCACGACATAAAATTGGCCATGATCGGTTCCGGATGAGAAGACCTGTATGACATTAGGATGGTTCACGGAGGCGGCAACGCGTGCCTCTTCTCGCAATCGGGAGGTGTGATCCTTATCGCCAGCGAGATCTTTGCGCAGCAATTTCAGCGCCACCAAACGGTCCAAGAGCGTGTCACGCGCCTTGTAAACCGTACCCATCCCACCAAAGCCAAGCGTCTCAAGTAGTACAAAATGATCGAACGTCCGTTCCACCCGCATTTTCTCACCGCACCTGGGGCAGACAACTCGCGCCAGTGGTTCCGCGTCGGTTGTATCGATCGCCGTGCTGCAGGCCGGACATGTTTGTGTCATCGCGGATTCCCTTCAACAACCATCCAAACCGACTGTAACATTCAGAAACTTCAGAGCAACGAGATGGCGGCAGCCATTTGAAAACACCCACGAAAAGCTCAAACATCCAATTGGTCGTACCCGAAAATGAGACCAAGGTTCGTCTTGATCGTTTTTTGGCAAACAAACTTCCGGAATATTCGCGCTCGCGACTTCAACAATTGATCCGGGGTGGATTCGTCCGGCTCAATGGCGCACCAACGCGACCGCGCCATCTTGTGCGGAGCGGGGATAAAATCGAGTTAACCGACGTTCACCGCCTCGACAAAGAGACGAGCGGATGCCTTGTCGTAGCGAAAAACGATGAAGCGCATCGAGAATTGTCGAGGCAATTTGGAGAGCGGACGGTCGAAAAGATTTATCTTGCGCTTGTCGCTGGAAAATTGCGCCAAGAGGCGGGCATGATCGAAGAAAAAATTGGCCGACATCCCGTGCATCGACAACGAATGAGTGTGGCTTCGCCGCGGGGACGCCCGGCCAAAACTGAATATCGCGTTGTCCGATCAGGGGATCAGGCGAGTTTGCTCGAGTGCCGGTTGCACAGCGGGCGTACCCATCAAATTCGGGTACATCTTCATCATCTCGGGCACCCCGTATTCGGCGATAAAGTCTATGCGGCGCACTCGGCGAAGGATTTCCCGCGACAAATGCTGCATGCCTGGAAACTCGGATTTCGACATCCATGCAGCGGGGAATGGAAAAGCTTCGAAGCGCCGTTACCCGACGATTTCACAACCGCGATGAAGATGATCCGCGAATCTTAAACGAAATTATAAGGCGCGGCTGCTTTAGCTTCTCACAAATCGAAATCTATTGAAATCGGCGTGTCGGGATCGACACGATGCTGATAATAGAGATCAATTGTATCGACATCGAGTCGACGCAGGCTTCCTTCACAG
>WNFT01008599.1_pt1 | contig 19061 bp, 10 predicted proteins | sample 5400191 | NCBI WGS metagenome assembly WNFT01 (sample SAMN13153359, study PRJNA577476) | soil metagenome | isolation source: 80 cm saprolite under Madrone tree | place: USA:California | collected 2016-06-14 | reverse complement strand
AGAACTACGTCTATGAAAATACTAAAATAACAGGCGGGCTTAACCTGGCCGGCATTGCTTGGGCGTTTAGCCACGTTCATGCCCAGAACTGGCATCCGCTGACGACAATCTCCCACATGCTGGATTGCCAGCTATATGGATTGAGGGCGGGAGGTCACCACTTTACCAATGTTTTACTGCATACCGTGGCGGTACTCCTGCTATTTGCAGTGCTACGGGAGATGACAGGCGCACTTTGGCAAAGCGCTTTCGTTGCGGCAATGTTCGCGATTCATCCCTTACATGTGGAATCGGTCGCATGGGTGGCCGAGCGAAAAGACGTCCTCAGCGCAGTATTTTTCATGCTCACTCTGGGCGCCTATCTGCGCTATGCGCGCGCGCCATCAATTGCGCGCTATCTGACGATGGCAGCGCTTCTCGCTCTTGGCCTAATGTCCAAGCCGATGCTGGTGACGCTCCCTTTTGTCCTTCTGCTTCTGGATTATTGGCCACTCAAGCGATTTGTCCCATCGCCTTCGGTCAAATCGAAAGCCAAGTGGCTCGATTGGTGGGAACGACAATCCCGAAAGCTTTCGGGACTGATCCTGGAAAAAATCCCGCTGATCGCACTCTCGGCGATCTCGGCCACCGTTACATTTCTTGCCCAGCGACAGGCCCTCGGCTGGACCGAAGATTTGCCAGTGTCATTACGATTCAACAATGCCGTGGTGACCTACATCGCCTATATCTGGCAAATGCTTTGGCCGGTGAAGCTGGCGGTTTTCTATCCGCATCCTGAAAATCGCTTGCCGCTCTGGGAAATCGTCTTGGCACTCGCAGTTCTGATCGCCATCACCGTGGCCGGGATCGTTCTCCGGAGAAAACGGCCTTACTTTATCACTGGATGGCTATGGTATCTGGGCATGCTGGTGCCGGTGATCGGCGTGATTCAAGTCGGATGGCAGGGCCGGGCCGATCGATACACTTATTTGCCGCAGATTGGCCTATATGTCTTGGCCGCCTGGGCTGTCGCGGATTTGTCAGCTTCATGGCATCGCCAACGGCAAATTGCAGCCGTCGGAGCCGCGATCCTGCTCGGCGCTTTGACCTGGCACGCGTGGAATCAAGCTTCCTTTTGGCGCAATAGCGAAACGCTCTGGACCCACACCCTTGCAGTGACCTCAGACAATGATGTCGCTGAGAACAATCTGGGTATTATTTTCCTGGGACGCGGGCAGGTGGACGAGGCCATCTCTCGATTTCAAACCGCTGTGGATCTCCGGCCCGAAAATGCGCCGGCCCATGATAATCTTGCCAAGGCTTTTCTTCAAAAGGGTCAAGTGGCCGATGCGATGTTGCATTATCGTAAACTGCTGGAAATCCAGCCGGACAACGTGGAGGCACGCAATATTCTAGGCACAGTTCTTATCCAGCAGGGGCGCGTAAGGGAAGCAATTGAGCAATGGCAGGAAACCCTGGCGATGCAGCCGGAAAACGGGAACGCCAAGAGTAACCTTGCGTGGGTGTTTGCAACTTATCCGGTAGAATCGGTCCGAAACGGAACACAGGCAGTTCAACTAGCAGCGCAGGCGTTACAACTTTCCGGTGGTAAGAATGCAATCATTCTTCGAACATTGGCAGCTGCTTATGCCGAGAGTGGCCGCTTTGCCGAAGCAGTCCGCACTGCGGAGCGCGGGTTGGAGCTAGCCATCGGCCAAGGCAACGCTGGTTTGGCAGCCGAGCTTCAGCGGAATATCGCGCTCTATCGGATGAACTCGCCGCTGCGCGATACGAGTCCCGGAAGTGTCCACCGTCCGCCCTAGCTACTAGCTCTTCTTTGTCGGACATGTGGAGTATCCATGAGCGAAAGCAAGCGACCCTAGTTTGGTGCTTCGCGATAAGGCGATCCCGCCCGATAAATCGCGATTTCTTTTTGGAGCTGCGCGGCCAGTGCGCTGTCGCCCTGCGCCTCCGCCAGCCGCAAAGCGCCTTGCGCAAGCTCAATCGCCTTCGCGAATTGCCCGGTCTCTGCATAAGCCGCGGCCAGTGTGCGGCGAACGATCAGATTCGCGCCGCTCGAAAGCTGATCGGCCTGCCGAGCCAATTCGAGTGCTTTGTTGCCATTTCGCAATGATGCATTAGAACCGGTGGCCAGCAGCCAAGCCAGGTTGTTCTGAGCAGGGATGGACTGCGGAGAAATCGTTAAAGCCTTTTCATAGTTCATGATTGCGTCCGCGATTTGACCTTTCTGATCCAGAGCAACGGCAAGATTGATGCGCGCTTCTGCGTGCTCAGGCCGGATCGACAAGGCAGCTTTGCAATGGGAGATTGCTGCATCTAGTTCGCCTTTCTGGAGCAAGGCAGTGCTGAGACTATAGTGAGCAATGACATAATATGGCCGCAGCGCCAGCGCTTTTTCATAATGAACGATCGCGTCGTCCACTAGTCCCTTTTGGAAAAGAGCGTTGCCGAGAGCAACCTGGGCATCAGGATCAAACGGCTGGACCATTACTGCCTTTTGGCAGTGGAGGATCGCCTCGTCGATTTCACCTTTCTGCACCAGAGCGTTGCCCAGATTGTAATCCGCGTCCGAGAAATCTGGCTGCATTTGCAAAGTTTTCCGGTAATGAGCAATTGCTTCGTCGATTTCGCCTTTCTGAAAAAGTACGATGCCCAAATTATTATGAGCCATCCAGCAGACGGGGTTTCTTGCCAGCGTCGTCCGCCAGAGTGCTTCAATGTCAGCATACATCGCGCTTTGCCGCCAGGTCAGCACGGCCAGGGTAGCAACGACACAAACCGCCGCGCCAAAGAACAAGCGACGACCACGACCTCTAAAGGCGTTAGCCAAACTGGCAACACCTGCGCAAACCAGCGCAATTGGTCCGATACAAGCCAGATATTGGTAATGATCCGCCACAAAGGTGTAGCGAAAAGTGTAGAGCATTATGAAACCCAGAACTGGACTGAGTGTCGCGACGAAAAATAGCGCTGCGACTTCTGCACTGCGGTCGGTATAGCGCCTCGCAAAGTAGATTAAGGCGCATAACCCACCGGCCGCCAATAACCATGCGTAGTCGAGAGGATTCGCAGGCGAGATCGTCCATCGCGGATAAATGAACGTCAGAGTCGACGGCCAGAGTAGTTTCCCTAAATAGAACCAGATGGCGCGGCTGGCGATAAGGATGCGCTCAATAGGACCCAGCGCGAAGAGCGTCCCGCGAGTCCCTTGGTGGTAGCGTTCCCACCATATCGCGACCAAGCCCATCCCAAGGCCAAGAAGGAAAAATGGGATGATCTGAAGAATTCTTCGCCAGTTGATCTGCTTGTTTTGCAGCCACAAAATCAAGAGCAATGCGGCTGGTAAGGTACATGCCGTCGATTTGGCCGAAAGCGCAAGCCCATAAAGCACCAGTGCCAGTCCGTAGAAGTGCCATGGCCGCTTGGTCCGCTCGTCGACAAAGACGACCCAGGCAAGCAGCGCGAGCAAGAAGAAAAATCCCATGAGTACATTTTTTCGTTCCGTGATCCACGCGACAGATTCCACCTGCACCGGGTGCAGCGCGAAAATCGCTCCAGCCAGCCACGCGCCGGGCACGTTCAAACGCGCCAGGAGCCGCCAGACCAGCAGAGCGTTCGCGACATGAAGAAGAATATTAACCCAATGATAGCCGGACGGGTTAAGACCCCAGAGCGCGTGCTCAATGCGAAAGGTGGTATAAACCAGCGGGAAATATTGTGACGGGGAGTCGAGCGAAAACCAAATCCCGTGTAGGCCATCGGGCGCGACCAGCAGTTCGTTATTTGTCACATAAGCATCATCATCCCAGAGGAAGCCGCCATGCCATGCGGGGCGGTAGGCGAAAATCGTCGTTGTGGCCAAGATTAGAACGAAGAGCCAGGCGCGCCACCGTGAACCAAACGGCCATTCGGTGATTCCGTTCGACATCGTTATCCCCGTTCCTTGTGATAAGGAAGCCCGGACCGGTAGAGCGCGATTTCTTTTCGAAGCGCATTGATTAAAATGCCATCGTCTTTGGCATCAGCTAGCTGCAACGCGTGTTCAGCGATTCGTATTGCGTCGGTAAAACGGCCGGTCTCGGCGTAAGCCGCGGCAAGGATGCGTAGAATAACTGGCCGAGTTCCACCAGACAGACGGCTAGCCTTTTCAGCCCACAAAACCGCTTCCGATCCGTTTCTAAGTGATGGATCTGAACAAGTCGCCAGCAGCCAGGCAAGATTGCTTTGCGCGGCTATATTTTCCGGAGCAATCCTGAGAGCCTCTCTGTATTGAGCGATCGCATCTTGCGGACGGCCTTTCTCAAGAAAAGCGCTTCCCAGGTTTGCATGGGCATCTGCGTTGCCAGCCTGAAATTCGAGTGTTTTCTGGTAATGAGCAATGGCCTCATCTGTTCGGCCTTTTCGAAGTAGAGCACTTGCAAGGTTGTACTGGGCCTCGGCGTGATTCGGCGATAAGGCCAGCCCAGCTAAGTAATGGACGATCGCGCCGTCCATATCGCCATTGGAAAGAAGCGCGTTCGCCAGATTGTAGGATGCATCGGCGTAATCAGGCTGAATCGCCAAGGCCTTTTGAAAATGAACGATCGCCTCGTCCACTCGCCCGATTTGAAAAAGCGTACTGCCGAGATTGTTGTGCGCTTCCGCGTCGGCAGGATTTACAGCGAGCGCTTTTTCGTAATGGACGATCGCCTCCTCAAATTCGCCCTTCTCCACGAGAATGCGTGCGAGATTATAATGCGCTTCCGCGTAACCCGGCCGCAGGGCCACAGCCTGACGATAATGGGCAACTGCCTGGTCAGTTTCGCCTTTAGCGCGAAGAGCGATGGCCAGATTGTAATGAGCCATCCAACAACCAGGATTTTTTGCCAACGTTCCCGTGTACAACGCTACGGTGTCGTGATAAATGGCGCTTTGGCGCCACGTTAAAACGCCGAGTACGAGCAAGAGCACTCCACATACCGCAGGCCGGAGAGACGATTTCCATCCAGTCGCAGCGATCCCCTCTGTGATGCCGGCTCCAGCTAAAGCAAGTGGCCCCATGCTTGCGAGATACTGGAAATGGTCGCTCACAAACGAGTAGCGGAAGAAATAAACGCTGAAAAAGCCCAGCACGGGAAATAGCGAAATCACAAAGTATGCAGCGGCAAAGGATACGGAGCGCTTCCATTTTCCGCGGGTGAGCCACAAGACAACCAGACCGACCAACCCTGCCAGAAGCGGCAGATAGGCGGTCAGTCGTGACGGACTAATCTCCCACCGCGGGTAAATGAAAATGAGCGGATGGGGCCAAATCAGTTTGCCGACATAAAACCATATCGCGCGTCCAGCTATGATGAGTCGTTCCGGCCAAGTTTGCGCCCACTCCGGACCTCTGGCGCCCGCGTGGAATTTCTGTTCCCAAATCGTCCAAACACTCGCCAGCGCTGAAATCAGGACGAACGGAATTAGGGTCATGAGGTTACGCGATTGGATTTGACCTCTGCGCCACCAGATACAAAGGGCGAGCACAGCCGGCAACATCACCGTGGAAGGTTTGCTCGCGATCGCCATGACAAAAAACAGAAGTGCCCAACCAAGTCGCCACCAGCGCAGGCGATTGTCCGTTCCTTCCGAGTCCACCTTCAAAAAACAGAGGATCGACAAAAGATAAAACAAGCACGACTGCGTATTTTTTAATTCCGTTACCCACGCGACCGATTGCACCATCACCGGGTGCAACCCCCAGAGTGCTGCCCCGAGCCACGCCCCGCGAACACCAAGTTCTCGCAACACGCGCCACAGCAACACTGCCGAGCCCGCGTGCATGAGCACGTTGAGAACGTGATATGGTGACGGACTCAGGCCGACGACCTTGTGCAAGATCCAAAAGGTAGTGAGCACCAGCGGGTAATAGACTGCCCGGGTGCTCGCCCAGATATCCTTCAATCCGAGCGGGCCAACAATGCACGGATTCTGCGTCAAATGCGCTTCGTCGTCCCAAATGAACCCAGCGTTAAAGACTCGGGCGTATGCTACAAAAACGAGAGCAATCAGAAACAGCCCCCGAAGCCAGTTCCGCTGCCAGATTGATCGTTGCGAGTCGCGCGCCTCGCTGAAAAGAACACCGTTGGCAAACATGAGAACATTATGAATTAACCACAGAGATCGCGAAGGTCGCAGCGAAAAACGGAACCTAATCCGCAGGCACGCCGAGAAAAGCCACCGATGTTGTCATTTCGAGCGAAGCCAAAGGCGAAGTCGAGAAATCTCTTACTGTCATCTGTCTTGTAAAACGTCGGCGTCAAGATCGAGCCAACTTGGGTTCAATCGATTAATCAGTTCGATCTTCTTGGCTCGCGACCATTTCTTTAACTGCGATTCACAAGCGATCGCATCACGAACATCACGATAATGTTCGTAATAGATTAGCTTCTTGCAGCGAGAGGCAGAGGCGAATCCGGTTCCGGTTCCCTCGCGGTGCTCCCAAGTTCGCCCGCCGGGAGAGTCGATTTGTTACACCAATATAAAGAACCGAGTGATTGCGATTCGTAACGATATAGACCCAGAAGTTGTAATCACGTGGCATCGTTCACGATTAACATTGAGAGATGTCTCGACTTCGCTCGACATGACAGTAAAAAAAGCAAACGGCCGGGTCTCTCACGAGGCCCGGCCGCTGTGAATTATTCGAGTCTGAGCTTTAGAATCTCTTCTTTATCCCGGCGTACCAGAACCGGCCTTTGACCGTGGCAAGCGACTCATCGTAGCCGTTCTCGAAGGAACCAGCCACAAACGGGGGATCTTCGTCCGTCACGTTCTGCATCCCAAGCTGGATCGTCGTGTTATTTAACCAAGCCCGCCATCCACAAGGATTGTACTCGGCCGTCGAGACCGGCATGACGTTTTTGTCCTTGCCGTCCTTCATCCGCACATTCTTACCGCCATCTTTGGAAAACCCAGGCACCTCGGCGGCAGCTGGCGGCGGCAGGTTGAACGTATAGGATACAATCAGGTCGAGCGTAATCCACTCCCGTACCTTGCGCGCAAACCGAGACTCTAGGCCAGTTGCAGGGTCAGTTCTCGGGGTTTGTGGCTTTCCACCCACCAGCGAGATATTGTCATCTTCATATTGGGCGATCCAGTGGACTACCGCGCCAATATCGAAACCCTGCAACCATGAGTCAGCCGGGCCGTCATAGAAAAGACTGAAATTGGCCCGATGCCGCGGCAGCGAACTGGTGAGGTTGAAACTCGACGGCAGAAACTCACCCGCAATACCGAACCGTTTTGAGTCGGGGGTAACCTGGAGCTCGGCCCGGGATAACCAGGTGCCGTTGACCGTGGCCGTCAGTCTGCCAAAATCTCCGGACCCAAACATCGAAGACTCCAGAATATAGATCGCTTCGTAGTCGAGACCTTCGAAAATCGCGCCAGCAAGGTTTTGCGTGGGATCGAGGACCAGCGTAACTGGGCCGAATGCAAACCCAGGAGGCGGAGGCGCCCGTTGCACCAAACCGGGAAGATTATGACTGATAATGAAGTCTGCGCCGAGGTTCACGATGAGCGATCGCATGTCGATATGCCACCAGTCCGCGCTCAGCGTCAGGCCCTTGATCCATTTGGGACTGTAAATGATCCCGTAGCTCCATTCATAGGCGACTTCCGGTTTTAAGAATGGATTTCCGGTAATGCGTTCCTCGACCTGCGGCTCGGTCACGAATCCCGGGGGATTGTTGACGGTAAATGGATCGCGACCGATCAGCGGGAAGCTCTGCCGGGGTGCAGGCGAAAGCTCCTGCACCGTCGGCGCATGAAACGCTTCGGTGTAGCTGCCACGCAAGGTTAGCGCTCCGATCCATTTGGGATCAAGCGGCTCCCAGCGAACGGAGACCTTCGGCCTTTGTGTGTTGTATGTGGTGTGTGCCGACGGCACGGGCGGGGGGGCTAAAGTTGCAGAGGTATTCTGGCTGTACCATTCCTCGCGCTCGGCAAAATCAATCTCAAAGCTGTAGAAGCCGGGGAAGTTCCACGTGGGACTGGTGACCGGGACCCGCACTTCCTCGTAAACGGACTTAACATCACGGTTTACCCTTGAGCCTTCTAAATCCGTCGAGCCAATCGTTTGAAACGTCGTATTCAGGGAGTCAGGTCAATCTTGGCATACCAGAGAGGCAACTCAAAGCTGCCGGTGTTATGCAGGTTGACATAAACGGCGTGTCTAGCCGCCGGTGTGTTCTGACTCACCAAGCCCCCAAACGGATTAAACGCCGTGGCCGGGTTCGTATCCAATAGCGCGTCTCGCAGGCCAGGCTGGCTGGCCTCGCCTATGGATATGTCCTGCGCATCGTTCCGAGAGTAACGGAAACCCAGTTCCCAGTTCCAGTTCTTGAAATAATCGCCAAATTCTCCCATCTGACCTTTAAGCCCGACGTCGAAGAGCGAATCAGTGTACGTGGACTGTTCGTGTCTGGGACCGGTGTCGCTAATGCCGCGGAAACGAACCCCCGTAGTCACAGGGATAAGGACTCCGTTAAGGTTCACAGTCGCATCTGCGACCGTGAACGGATTAAACGGATTCGAGATTGGCACACTGATGCCGGCAGCACTAAAGCCCACACTACTGCCCGTCTTCTTAAATGGATCCGGCGTAAACGGAACAGCCGCCAGGGATGCATCGAAAAACGAGCGTGTATATTTAAAGTCCGCAAACACCACCAGGTATTTGTCGCACAGATCGCGCGTAAACGACCCGTAGAAGGTTTGCCGATCCGCCGGCGGAAGTGCTGGCGTGAAAGCCGCGAAGTTGAAAGCCCTGTAGTTCCCATCAAAACCGGGGACCCCCAGCCTTCCAGGGGTAGTATAGAATGGAGAATGCGCCGCGTTGGAGGCCGAGTGTGGCGTCGGAGAGTTCCCGCTGAAAAACAATTTCGGGAGCAAGCGGAAACCTTGCACGCGGCCAGGGAAGTTTCCGCTCCGGACGTCATTTCCTCCAAACCGCCGAAAATTCCCGTTGGAAGAAATGTCACGATCGGCGCTGAAGACGCCGCCGGTACGCTGGTAGAAATCAGCAACGACCACAATGTCGGTCTTGTCATCTCCGGTGCCGGCTTTGAGCCATGCGTTCCACTCACCCATATCATTGGACGCTCCCAAGTCCGTGTTCCCGTAATTGCCCCCGATCTCAAGGCCACGGAACTTGTGGACCAGAAAGTAGTTGACCACACCGGCCACCGCGTCGGCGCCATAGATAGCCGAGGCGCCATCCTTCAGGATTTCGAGGTGATCGACCAACGAGAACGGAATGAGCTGGACGTCGTAGCCGCCGTTCAGCGCACTCGTCGCGAAGCGCTTGCCATCTATGAGGACCAAAGTCTCTTTCGCGAGCAGACCGCGCAAGTTGATTTGCACAGTGCCGTCACCGCCATTGGCGATGTTCTGGTTGACCGTTCCGCCAGCCTCCTGCGGCAGAAAGGTTGTCAGGTCCGTTGCGTTGCGGATGCCCAATTTCTCGATGTCTTGTGGCCGATACGTGTCCACCGGATTTGGCCCGGTCTCTTCCGCGGTCGGAATGTTTGACCCGGTCACGATCACGCGTTCAGCGACGGCTTCGCCGGCTGGTGCTGGGGCACCACCCGGAGGTGGCGGAGCCGGCAACTGAGCGAATGCATTCGATGCGAAAATTAAAGGAAATCCAACGCTCGCCACAAAAGCAACGCGAAGGATTCCAAGTTTATTTAGCACGTTTTTTATCATTGGTTTCTCCATGGGTTTGGTTAGGTTTGTGTAGGGATTAGGCAAGATTTTGGGGTCTGACAAGGTTTTTTTTCATTTTTTTAAAGATTTTTTTGAACGGGCGACCGTGGTCGTTTGTCATGCTCCGCCCTGTTTTTTGTCGTTTTATCGGATTTCGCAGCGGCTGCCTAGAAAAAAATTAAAAAAATTTTACGGGTGCCCACCGGGCCGGTTGCGCCCAAATTTGACTAGCGGTGCAACGAAAGCATGCGCCGCTTCGCGGATTATTTTTTAGCACCGACTGCTGGCAATTTCGACTTCATTGCGAGGGACCGGATAGTTTCCAAGCGGTGATCACATCAACGGCTGCGATATCCGTTGTGAAGGGATGCGTGCACCGAATGCGCGAAAGAGCGAGTATTCGATTTGGAACTGCACCCTCGCTTCGTCAGGTTAAAAGTGCGCTCCTCCCTTGAAAAAGATTCGTTCGCGCTCCACATCCGCACCCCGACGCAAGAAAAAGCCGCGCAGTTCAGGCGTATAGTAATTGCCACCGAATGTTGGATTGAGGCCGAAAAACATTCTGCCGCCCGGTGCAAGGTACCGCTGCTGCAAATCGCGCAGGAAAAAATCCCATTCCGCTGGGCCCCAGAGTCGTTCCGTCGGATAGTCCAAATTAAAATTGATCGAGAACGCGGTGATCCAATCGAATTTTTGGCCAAGATCAGGCAGCGCTTCGAATGCTTTGATCCTCCACACGACGCGTGGCACGTCGAAAATATTGAGCAACTCAGCGTAAAGCGACACTTGGTCTATGTCGAGACCCAGGACGGAGTGACCAAGCTTTTTCAGGATGAACAAAAAGAATCCGCCGCCGCAGCCAAGATCAAGCACGCGCTTGGGCGCGGAGCGATGAAGTTTTAGATCTTGCACGCGTTCGCGATTCAGTCTCAACCAAGGATCGATATTCGCATACTTGGCGTACCCGGCGGACGAGCCGGCGTAGCGCTGCTGGATTTCACGCAGACGTTCCTCATCGATGCCGGCACGCAACGGCTCAAGTGGAAGCCGAAAAATGGAGCGCTGTGCTCTGCGCCAGGCACGCCGGTAAGTCAACGGATGCGCAAGTTTCCGGATCTTACGATAAAGCTTCATTTCAAGAAATCGGAAATCGCTACGGGGCCCAGTTTAAGTGAAAGAAATTATAGCTACTAGCGAATGCCGGCCAGTTAACAACGGCTTGTGAGACCACTATGAAAAGCACGATTCCTGCAAACAAAATTATCCGCAGCCACATCCGAGGAATTCGGGAAAACAGGCAATCCAGCGCCCGGGAGTAAAACAGAAAAAACGGAACCGCGGCAGCAGAGAGCAATCTTCCGGAAGTGAAGTACGGATGCTCGTTTGAGGGGTAAACGCACAAACCAAAATCGAACCCGATTGAGAGCAGTATGATGAACAGGACGAGAACGGTAAAACTCAGTAGCGCCAACCAAAGGTCCTCCCGCTGGCGCCGACTGAGTTTTCCGTGACGGGAAAAGAGACTAATCGCTGTCAAGCCAATCGCGAGCGTGGAAGAGACCCAGTAGAATGCGTCGGTCGCTGCCGAAGCGAGTCGTTGGCCGTGCCATATAAATTCGCCCCGCCAGAAACTGGCCAGCAATTCCGGCCAGAACTCGTTTAGTCCATGAAGCGTGAAAATCGGATGCGGCCACCAATTACCAAGGGGCTTGCGTGTCCACCCTAGGAACTCAATTTTGGAGCCAGTAGCAGTGAGATCGCCAAATATGTGATAATTCCACGCAAACCAAAAAGCCATCGGCACGGATGTGGAAATTGTCAGCGTAATCAGTGGTATCAAAGCTGCGCCTAACATTCGACTCTGCCCAAGCTGTCGCACCTTTAAGACCGCGACTGCGCCGCCAACAGCGAGCAAAGGAAGATTACTCGTCTTGACCAGACACGTGGCCGCGAGCGCAAGCCCGGTCCAAATTGCAAGAGGCACACTCGGTAGTTCGGCCTGCAATAATTTCACAAGACCGACAAGCGCGATTCCAAAGCAAAGCGGGGAGAGGACGTCGCTTTGTACGGAATAGAAAACGCTCTGTGGCCAAACCGCCAGTAAGAGTGGGACGCCTAATCGGGCGAATTGTCGATCTGGAAAGATCAGTTTTGCCGCAATGAACCCGACCCACACAAGACCCGCAGCGACGGACACGTTCAGAAAACGGAGCCAATAGAGCAACCAGCCGCCTTTAATGCCACAGGCGCGGCCAAGATTCAGCCATGCACCGGCAATGGCGTAATAAAGTGGAGGTTCCCCCGATTCGTGATTCTCGCGGGATTCCCACCAAGTCTTGGTCACCTCCACTACTTTGTAGCGCTTATCGGCGGGCAACATCCAGTTTGGCGGCGGGAACTTCCCCGTATTGAACTGCTGCGGAGGTGTGAAGTACTCCGGCGTGCCGTACAAAGAAAAGTAATATGCAGACTCGGAAGAAAAATGACCTAAATCGCGCGGCACATTGCCATGCGCATATTTCATTACCAAATCGACGTGCGCCTGCTCATCGACATTATTGAAAAACGGAAACGCCGCAGCAAACGTGAAGACGCGGATTGCGGCTATCGCGCAGAGCAGCAAGATCAACTTTCGCTCATGTCGCATTGCAAATCGTACCGTGGCCTTCATCGAGATTTCCCCTCGATTACTGCGAGCTTCCCATATTCGCTGATCAAGGGCGCGACGCCTGCCGCTTGCAGAAATCGCGCCTCCAACGGCGCGCGAAACGGCGAATCGCTTTCAATTACAAACGCAGCATGTCCGTCACGGGCAAGTTCCCGCCAGGGGATTGCCTCCGGATAAACCCGATGTTGATAACCAAAAATCGCATCGGAGACGGCGAATGTTTCACTGCATTCAAACAGCAATGGGTAAACAAAAGAAACAGTGGTCCAGACGCCGGTCACCTGGCGCTGGCGCAAATGCTGTTCAACGCCTTCGAGATCGGCACCGGGAATCCGTGCCATGCAATAGTTCTCTCCGCGACCGCAGAGCGTTAACGTTTCGATTTGATTATGCCGCGCCGTGTCGATCATCAGCGTGGTTCCCGTAATCACAGCGGCGGCCAAAATCCCGGCTCCGCTGAAACGAATCAGCGCTTTGGAACAAACAAAGCAACGCTCCAGCAGCCGGCCGGTGAGCGCCGCAAAAAAGAAACAACCGGCCAAAAAATAGCCAGGCACACGGAAGGGCGCAGTGACGTACGGAATAAAGCACGTAGATGCTAGCACGAGCAGGAGCAGATCCCGTTCTTCATTACCGCTCGCGAAACCGCCACGAACCGCTGCTGCAATTTTCGATGGCGATCGAATGAATGGCCAAACCGCAACGCCTGCCGCCAGCAAGGCGATCATGTAAAATACAACCCCCGAAGCAGGCTTCTCTGGATAATACCAAAGGACGGTGTCGGCTCCGAAGAACTTCGGCATCTCAGTCAAGAGAATTTGAGACAGCGTGTCGGGGTGAAAGAGGTGCGCAGATCCGCCGCCACCGGTTTTTTTGAGCACGGCGTTCCAGTTGGCGAAATGATGGGTGAGGTTGAACCCAATGGCCGGCCCGTAGCCGATAATGAATCCGGCGAGCGCGATCGGCGCGTTCTTAAACGATAAGGTTCGACGAACCAAGAAGAGAATCCACAGCGCGACGTTAAATGCGATTCCCAGCTCCAAACTCCAGATGCTTAGGCCCGAAACAGTGCCGAACAAAAGAAATAACGGCCACCTTGGATTCGGGGCCGATTGGATCGACAAGAACAGAATCGTTAGCAGCGGAATGGAAAGGAAATACGAGGAATAACCTCTCACTTGGAAGTGCCACTTGAGAAGCGATGGAGCGAGCGCAAACGCAATCGTGGCCAAAAGGGCCGCGCGCTTGTCGTAAAGCGCCTGGCACATCCGATAAAACAGAAAAAGGCAGACCAGCGACAGGACGACGATGCAACTCTTCAACGAAATGACGCTGACGCCGAAAAATGCGAACGCAATCGCGGCCAGATAAGCTTCCCAGGCCGCGCCTGCATTATAGGGCTGACCATACATGTAGAAGGGAAAATAGCGCCCTTCCAGAATGTGTTTGCCCATGAGACCGATGATCGCTTCGTCGCTATGTACATGAGTCTGCGACGCCACCAGAATCGCAAAGCGCGCTGCCGCGATAATAATAAGCACCCCAATAAAGAATGCGTGCCGGCGCATCAGAGATTGGTTGTCACTTCACCGGCGCGATCATGGCACAGGCCTGGAAGATCGACAATCGACACGATCCCCATTTTACCTGCTGAAGCCGCGCGGTTTGAGCGTCAGATTTGACCCGGAGATCGATTTTTCCAGAGCGGTAAGACGTTTCGCGAACGATGGCCTTCACAAGCGAAGCCGTCACAATCAGGAGCGCGCCGAATTGCTCTTGCACGTCGTCAACGATGTGGATCTCATAAGCGCGGTAGAAATTAGTTCCGCTCTCCGAGTGCACCGCCGCGTGTTCACTTTTCCAGAGTTGGGTGAGTTGAATGCCGTCGCGGATTGTCACAAGCGCCAATGGCACAACGTGACGGCGCATCGGTTGATGTCCGCGTGCAGCCTGCCTAACGAGTCGCCATGACTTGAGGGATGTCATCATCATTTCGACTTAACGCCTCCTAGCACAGCTAAAGTTGCCGTGTGACTCTCTGCGAGTTTAGCTCCAAGCACAGCTTACGCGGTAGCCTGTCGACTCATAGCGGCGGCGGCTTCGCCTTCCGAATCGAGGATGTCAACGCGGGCCATTCCTGCGCCATTGCGAGCGACTTATCGACAAGGGCACGCAGGTCCGGATTCTCGCGTTTCATCCGCATCATGGCGGTGAGGTTCTGTCGCCGATCTTTGCGGGGCAACCACGGCAGAACGAGAGGCTCCATGCCTGTCCTTACGTTGGCGACTGAGCTTCGGTTAACCAGAATGTCTTCGTCTTTGCTTCGCCTGTTGAACACGCTTAGGGCCGGCAACCATACTTGATTATGGCGCGCAACGCTCGAAAGCCATCGCGCCATCCAATTTTTTTGCCCTCTTCATAACTGCGACCATAGTAGGAAATTCCCACTTCGAAGATCCTACACCCCAGCCTTGCCACCTTCGCGACAATTTCAGGCTCAACGCTAAAACGATCTTCTTCTATCTGAATCGACTTGATAAGAGGAGCTTTGAAGGCTTTATAGCCGGTCTGCATGTCCGTCAGGTTAAGGTTAGTGAACATGTTGGAAAGCAGGGTCAATAACTTGTTGCCGACCATATGCCAGAAAAAAAGGACGCGATGCGGTCGCCCGCCCATGAAGCGGGAGCCGAAAACCGCGTCCGCTTTGCCTGACACAAGAGGCTCCAAGAGCACCGGGTAATCTTCGGGGCTGTATTCGAGGTCCGCGTCCTGCACGAGAATGACATCACCAGTCGCGGCCGCAAAACCGCTGCGCAAAGCCGCTCCCTTGCCGCGATTGACTTGATGATAAATGATCCGGTCGACCATCTGAGAAACCTTCTCTTTCAGCACCGCCTTCGTCCCGTCTTGTGAACCATCGTCAACCACAATGATCTCCCTACTCTCGATCGCCGCTGCGCGAACTGCGTCGACAATTTTTTCGATCGTATCTTTCTCGTTGTAACAGGGGATAACGATTGAAACTTTCATCTCTCATCTCTTTTGAAGCGGCTCGCCATTTCACCGCGATACAACAGTGGTCTTGCTCGCTGAAAGAGCTCTTTTCGCTGGAGAAAGGACGATCGTTGTGCTTGACTAAAAGGTTCGCCGTTTCGCGTTAGAATGCCTCCGCAGGTTATCAAAATTAGTGGTGCACGCCAGCACAATCTGAAGAACCTTCACGCGGAAATTCCACCGGAGAAGCTGGTCGCTATTACCGGCTCGAGCGGCTCAGGGAAATCCTCTCTCGCATTTGATACGCTTTACTCATCTTAATCACCGGGCAGGCTGAAATCCGAAATCCGCCTCCAATTTTGCCCACAGCCAATCGATGAACCAATCTCTCTTGATCGATCCGGCGTTGTCAGCAACCAGCGTTTCCGCTTTGTCGACATTGCCGTTCAAGCAGTAGAGATACGTGAGCAGCAATATATCATTGACGCCTGTCGATCCTCGATTTCTCTCCATCTCCAATAGCTGAATTGCTTCGCTGACGTGCCGCGAAGCCAGCGCTCCGGCAATTAAATCCGGCAGCGTTTCGGTCGGAAGACTCTCGGATTTGCCCGCCACGCGCTTTGCAATCGACAGGCGGAATTCATCGCTATGCAGAACTTCCAGAACTGGGGTTCGCAAACGGGAATGGCGCAGATAAAGATCGAGCTCAGCCAGCTTATTGCTGCCGATTATTTCGGATAAATAGCGCGATTCTCGAAGGATAAAGAGTGACTGAAGTGATGTGTTCAGCGTCTCGGGCCAAATCCTGTTGATCAGCGGAGACCAAAGGAATCTGTGAACGGCGGCGGCCGCGTCCATGTAGGACCAGGCGAAGCGATGGCTCGCTTGTTCATCCCAAGGCGCATCGGACAGGCGCTTTGGGTAAAAATCTGTCAAAGGCGCTATATCATGTGTGATGCGAGCGATTTCTTCCCCATCCATCAGGAAAAGCGCGCCCAGTTGCTGCGGAACTTCTATGCCGATGCGCATCAGGTCTGCACGCGTAGCCGCCTCACTCCATAAGCGCCCGATCTCCTCTTCTCTGACTCCGCGGCCGGTTCCTTTGATGCCCATCATGATCCATTCCTGATCGGCACTGGCCCAGACCGACGCGTTCGAGAACGCATTATGAAACGCGCGGAGGATTGCCTTCGCCTCATCCACTTTGAGCTGGTTAATCGGAAGCCAAAAGGTTGCGATTCCGCCTTCCTTCAGCCGGCTGTGCATGAGCGAAAAGAATTCCTCCGTGTAAAGATTGACTGAACCAGCGACTTTTGGAGGCGGGGGTTCTCCGGAAATAATGTCGTACTGCCGCGGGCTGGCCTGGAGGAAGAAGCGGCCGTCTTGAACGAACGCAGTGACGCGAGGATCGCGCAGCGGATTGGAATAGTTAATGCCCGAATAAAAATCAGCGAGACCGAACACCTCCTTTGAAATATCCACGATATCGATCCGCTTCAGACGCGGTTCGTGAACGAAGGCATCCGCCGTCACGCCGCAGCCATAACAAATGAGTAGCACATCGGTTGATTCGGGATGAAAAGCCAGAGGAAGATATGCGAACAGCCTCATGTAGCGCTGGCTGTCCGGGTTTGTGGCGGACATCGAAAACGCGTTCGTCAACAGCCGGTAGTAATATGGTTCGCCGAAAAGATCGCGCCGAAGCAATTGGAATGTGTCAGAGATGCCCTCCACTTTTTTTATCGGATGCGCGAGCGAGCGCCCATAATCCATTTCGTAAGGGCGGCTGGCATGGGCGAAGTGCGCTTCGTTGCGGTGATATGGGAAAATTGCGAGAATAAGAATCAGGACCGTGGAGAGCCCAATGATGATTAAGCCTACGGCTCGCCGAAATGACCAACTCGATCGTTCGCTCACAAGAATCCCGATCAGAGCATAACCCACAGAGCAGAATACAAGGCTCGATTGGAAACCGATCGTGGGCAGAAGCGCGAAACCAGCCAGCAGTGGACCAGCCGCCGCCCCAGTCGTGTTGAACAGAGTCGTTAGGCCAATGCTATTCATTCGGTCGCCCACGCTGGCCTGAACGGATGCAACAATGGCTGGAAAGAGAATTCCCGAGAGAAACGCGACGGGAAACATTAAAGCCAGCGAGAGAAGCCCGATATCTCGCCAAGTGAGGTCAAACGGACCAGCGCGCGTTTGAACCACCTCCCCCGGAAAGAACAAGTATGAAAGAAGGGTTGTAATCGCCGCCAGCAACAAGAAAACGGGCAGCAGGTGATCAGTCCGCGCAGAGCGGCGGTGAATCGCACCCCAAGCCACGCTGCCCAATCCGATTCCTGCCAGCACCGCCGCAAGCATGACGGCAAAGGCAGTTGAAGAGGAAGCGACATACAAGCGCAAGAACCGAAACCACACGACCTCCAGACACAGAAGGATGGCGCCTGTTCCCAAGCTGGCGAAAAGCAGACGCCACGGAGGGCGACAATTTATTTGCAAACGCAGAGGAATTATTGAGTCTGGAATAAGCGGGGCGGTTTCGGCGTCACGTCTTGCGATGAGCAATGCTGTGAATGCAGCGATGCAGCTCGCCAATCCCGCAGCCAGACCGGTGCCGCGCAGCCCGAACGCCTCGATTAGGTAAGCTTCACCCAACACGGCGCCGGCTACGGCCCCCAGTGTGTTCCAGCCATAAAGAAGGCCGATGGCACGTCCGAAATTGGTTCGCCGCAACACCGGATCCTCCATCAACACGGGCAGCGTCAGGCCCATGGCCGTTGTGGGCACCAACAGAATCAAAAACGCCAACACAAAACGCAGACCGAGAAGCACCGAGTGATGGCCCCACAGCGCTTGCCAAACGGGCCGCATCCAACCGCCCAGCAGCGGCAGAGCAAAAACGATTGTGCAGCCAAACACTGCCACCGCCACTTCCAGCGCAGCGTAAAGATGTAATGGCCGCCAGCGACGTATTCTCGAGGAAGCCGCAATCGCGTTCCCCAGCGCCAAACCCGCCATAAAGCTGGAAAGAATCAGCGCCGCAGACCAGACCGAATTTCCAAAGGCCAGGCCGCTCAGCCGGAGCCAGAGCGTCTCGAAAATGAGCGCGCCAATTCCGGACAGAAAGAGAATACCCGATAGAATCGCAATGCGCATTTGTGTCTTTCTATTCTATCGCAGCCGTAGTTCGGCGGAATTAGGCTAAATGATCTCGTCGCGCCGCGATCAATGGCGCCGCATCAGCAAGGTCTTTATGGCGATGGGCGCGATTGAAAGCGCGCCTCGCTTGCCTTGGCTAGGCGGAGATTTTCCTCCGCACTCTTAAATTTGGGATCAAGGCGCAATGCTTCCTCGTACTGCACGACAGCCTGAGAAATCTGCTCCTGCCGGAGATAGATGTTGCCGAGATTATTGCGCACGTCGGCGCGTTTTGGATCTAGCCGGATCGCTTCAAGATAATGCGCCTTTGCTTCTTCCAGTTCGTTTTTGGCCGACAAGGCGTTTCCCATCTCGTAATGCGCTTCTACGTCGTCGGGCTTCAGCCGCAAAGTCTGCCGAAACTGCGCGATTGCTTCATCCAACCGGTGGGTTCTTAGCAGATGAACCGCGTAACCATAATGATAGGTCGCCGACTTTGGCTTGGATCTCACTGCCGCCTCGTATT
>WNFT01011421.1_pt1 | contig 19069 bp, 17 predicted proteins | sample 5400191 | NCBI WGS metagenome assembly WNFT01 (sample SAMN13153359, study PRJNA577476) | soil metagenome | isolation source: 80 cm saprolite under Madrone tree | place: USA:California | collected 2016-06-14 | reverse complement strand
GCAAAGGCATTCGCGCCAACTACGGCTTTGTTGGGCGCAACTACCGCGCCGGTAATCTCAGAAAGCATGCGGCTGGTGGGGAAAAGCTCCTCGAGCCGGATGCCCGTGCTGACTCCGAAACTCTCTTTGCGTACAGCGAGGGCAACCACCACTTCCTCGAGCGCTGCGTTGCCAGCGCGTTCTCCGATGCCATTGATTGTGCATTCGATCTGGCGAACTCCCGCGCGCACGGCAGCCAGCGAGTTGGCCACGGCCATGCCCAAGTCATCATGGCAATGTGCGCTGAGGGTGACGCCTTGGGGATCGCCCAAATATTCGCGCACCTGGCGGAACATCGCGCCATATTCTTCAGGCACGGCGTAGCCGACGGTGTCCGGCAGGTTCAGGACTGTGGCTCCAGCGTCCACAGCTACCCGGCACACTTGGCACAAAAACTGAATATCCGTGCGGCCGGCGTCTTCGGCGGAAAATTCGACTTCGCCAACGTGCTGTCTGCCGAAACGGATCATCGATGCAATGGCTTCAAGCGCCTGCTCGCGCGACATATTGAGTTTGACGCGAAGGTGCAGATCCGAGGTAGCCAGAAAAATGTGTAGCCGCGGGGCGGCCGCGGGCTCCAGCGCCTCGATGGCAGCTGCGACATCATCTTTTCTTGCGCGCGCCAGCGCCGCAATCGGCACATCGCGCACTTCCGTAGCGACCAAACGCACAGCCTCGAGGTCTCCGCGCGAGGCTATCGGGAAACCCGCCTCAATAACGTCCACGCCGAGTTTGGCCAACTGCCGCGCCATGCGGATTTTCTCCGCCGTATTCATGGAAAAGCCCGGCGATTGCTCGCCGTCGCGCAGCGTAGTGTCAAAAATGCGCACTGAGTCCATACACTCTCCCCAGCATAGGTAAACAGACTGAGAAGCCTTGGTCAAATTTATCTTTATTCTGCTTTTGATAATATTGCCTTATACTTAGCGAATCGGAGGGCGACCGGTGGACCTCGGCGAACTTCAGGTATTTCTGACCGTGGCGCGCGAAGGCAGTTTCTCGCGGGCTGCCGAACGCCTTTTCCGCACGCAGCCGGCCATCAGCCTGGGTATCCGCAAGCTCGAGGATTCCCTGGGCCAGCCGCTCTTCGTGCGAGGCTCCCGCCCAGTGCGCCTTACCGATGCCGGCGTGTTGCTAAAGGAATACGCGGAGCGGTTGTTGAATCTCCGCGACGAAGTAAAGAAAGGGCTTAGCGAGCTGGAAGGACTGAAACGCGGCGAGCTGTCCCTAGGTGTGAACGAAAGCTCAATTCATGCACTCCTGCCCGCGCTTTCGCAATTCCGCGAAATGCACCCCGGCGTGCAGGTGCGCGTGCATCGCATGTATTCGCGCGATATTCCCCACGAGGTCTTGAATTATCGGCTCGACGTCGGCGCCATTTCCTTCGTCCCGCGAGACACGCAGTTGCAAGCGACCGAAATTCGCAAGGACGAGTTGACTCTGGTGGTGCCGCTGAAACATCCGCTGGCCAAACGACGCGAGGTAGAGGTCGAAGACCTTGCCAATGAAACGTTCATCGGCCACATCGTCGAATCGCCTTATCGGCGTCGCGTCATTGAGCTTTTCGCCAGGAATCGCACCACCCTCAACATGCCCATCGAGATGCCTACGATCGAGAGCATCAAGCGCTTTGTGCAAATGGGCATGGGCGTAGCGATTGTCCCGCGGATGTGTGCGCAGTGGGAGATCGAGCACGGTTGGATGAAAGAGGTCAAGGTGCGGCAGCTCAGCCTGCCCCGCCATGTTTACGTTGTTTCGCGCCGTGGAGCGCGGCTTCCGCATGCAGCCGCGGAGCTTATGCGCATTCTGCGCGACGGCCAATAATCCGCTTTCTCGCAATCTGAAAGCGTGCGCATGCAGCCATTCTCCGGTATGCTGCGAAAGTAGTGGACTAGCGCAAAAATATGACCAGCGGATTGGCCATCCTCGCCATCGGTTTCTTCCTGGGAATGCGGCATGCCACCGACCCGGATCACGTCATCGCTGTTTCCACCATCGTCAGCCGCGAACGCTCCATCGCCAAAGCAGCGTGCATAGGAATTTTGTGGGGCTTGGGCCACACGCTGACGATTTTGGCGGTGGGCGCGGCGATTATTTTGTTCGGACTGGCGATTCCCGCTCGCGTGGGGCTCACAATGGAATTCTGCGTCGGCCTGATGCTGATTCTCTTGGGCGCACTGAATCTTACCGGGGCGATGAAATGGATAAGCAATAAATTCTCGCCCACGCATCCGCAAATCGCAGGAGAACACGCCCACATTCACGAACACGGCGCGAAAATGCACCTCCATTGGCATTCGCACAGTCCAAAGAGTGAGCATCACGGCGAAAGTCTCGCCCCACCGGCGCTTCTCGAACGGTCGTTCGCGGGCCTCGGCCCGTACCAAGCTATTCGGCCTCTATTTGTTGGAATCGTTCACGGCCTAGCCGGCTCAGCAGCAGTGGCGCTGCTGGTCTTGAGCGCGATCCGCGAGCCGAAGTGGGCCGTGTTGTACCTGTTAGTCTTTGGCGTAGGCACCATCGCCGGAATGGTGCTGATCACCAGCGTGATCGCGCTTCCCTTCTCTTTCGCAGGGTACCGTTTTGGTTGGTTGAACCGCAGCCTGGTTACCGGCTCCGGAATCTTGAGTCTCGCGTTTGGCCTCTTTGTCTGCTACCAGATAGGCTTTGTCGACGGACTGTTCACCTCACACCCGAATTGGAAGCCGAGCTAAGCGCTAGGCCTCCAACCAATTACAGCCGCACGCGCATAAATTCCCGAAATGGGAATTCTCGCGATTCCATAAATTGCTTTTAAGTTAACTAATGTCTTGACTATTCCACGCTCTCGCCGTATCTTGCCGCGCAGGTCCCTCTCGGAAAACTGATTCAGTTTCTCTTCGGCCGAGAAAGAGCTATGGCCCAGCAGGCGCCTGTTTCTTCCCTATCGCTCTCAGTGTCCAAGGCGCTGTTGTTCGCGGCGGTATTTCTTCTCGAGTTGGCGGTTGCCGCGGGGGCCGGCGCTCAAAGCCCTCAGCAGCAATACGTGTTGAATTCCGTTCCCGTCACAAGTGCCACGTCTCAGTTGGTCACATACGTGAAGAACGGCCAAACCGGCGCTCTTTCCGCGGCAGCCGGCTCGCCACTTGCCGAGAACCTTCCGGGCGGCGCAATGGCCATCGACGGACTCGGCCGCTTTCTGTTCGTGCTCAACACCAGCACCAACAACATTTCGATGTTCCAGATCGATCAGGCGAACGGAAGCCTCACGCACGTGCCCGGCTCACCGTTCTCGACCGGGCCTACTGAGAACCCCAGCATGGCTGCCAGGTCTCCCGTGTATCTGGCCACGGAAAAATCCGGCCAGTTTCTCTACGTGGGCTATCAGTTCGGCAATCTGACCACCGGTGGCGCCATTAACGAGTACTCGATCGACGCCATCAATCGGCAGCTAATCTCATTACCAGGGCAGCCGACGACGGACATTGCTTCTAGCCCCATTGGCATGGTTACCGACCCGAAGGGGCTTCACCTTTACGTTGGTCTCGGCCTAAATCGCTCGACCGGAGTGCAGGATGGGGGCACAAATGTGTATTCCATAGATCCGGTGACCGGCACGCTGGGATTGGCCGGCAGCGCCGGAAGCGGCGCATCCGCGGGACGAAGTATCGCGATCGATCCCCAGGCGCGATTCTTTTTCGATGGATCGGGCACAACATTGGGAACCATCGAAAGCGCCCTGATCTCGCCGGCCGACGGAACCGCGGTCACTGGAATCTCGAGCGTGCCAACCGCAAATCAAATTCCGTCCGCGATGCTGACAGATAGCAGCGGCAAATTTCTCTACGTGCAGCAGGGTACCTCTTCCGTCGTCTACGCAATTGACCAGACAACCGGCGCGCTGGCCGCTGCACCAAGTCCCGTCGCGGTTTTCACCTTTAACCCCATTAGCGCGGCCGCGGATCCGCTAGGTCCCTACATTTACTCGCTGCAGAGCGATGGCGTGCATGGATTTCTAGTTGATCCTCAGAGCGGTGCTCTCTCCGAACTTCTTGGCTCGCCCTTCGGAGGAAATGCAGCGCAAGGATCATTGGCCATTACCGGCGCACCGGTGCAAGCGGTCAGTGGACCAGCAGCGGCACTATTTCCGGCATCACTCGATTTCGGCAGTATAACAATCGGGCAATCCAGCGGTTCCAAGCTTGTTACGCTCACTAATACCGGTGGCCAGGCGCTCAGCCTCACGTCGATCAGCGTGACGGGGGCCAATTCTTCTGACTTTGTTGCCGCTCCCACTTGTTCACTGCCTACGGCTCTCTCGCCGAATGCTACTTGCACCATCAGCGTAACGTTTTCTCCCAGCTCCGCAGGAGCGCGACAGGCAAGCTTGGGCACCACGGATAATGCGCCCGGGAGCCCGCAATTGGTGCCGCTAAGCGGTATCGGTGCCGCTCCCCTCCCAGCCGTTTCGCTAGTCCCAGGTAGCCTGACCTTTGCGTCCACCACGCAAGGAAGCACAAGCACCGCACAGACCATTACCGTGACGAGCATGGGCCCCGGTACGCTGCACATTTCTTCGGTGCTGCTCGGCGGCGCAAATCCCGGAGATTTCCAAATCTCTAATGCTTGCTCGGGAGCATATCCCGCGGGTGCTAGTTGCGGCATTGGCGTGACGTTTTCGCCGCTGGGCGCCGGTCTGCGTAGCGCCACTATAACCATCAATGATGACGCGCCAGATTCTCCGCAATCCGTGCAGTTGACGGGCACAGGTGCGGCGCCGCCACCCGGTGCGCCAATTGTGAAGCTCACTCCAACCAGCATTTCGTTCGGCACGGTGACACAAGGAACGGCTGTCAGCGCTCAGATCGTTACGCTGACAAACTCCGGCACAGGTTCGCTGCACATTGCGTCCCTGACTCTTGGCGGGACAAACTCGAGCGACTTCAGCGTTGCAAATAATTGCACCGCCGCAGCATACGCAGTCGGCGCGACGTGCACTATTGGAGTGTCCATTTCGCCTGTTGCGATCGGTTCGCGCGCGGCACTGATTACGATTACAGATGATGCGCCCGGTTCACCGCAGACAATCGCGCTGGACGCGACCGTCAATGCCGCATTCGCGATTTCGCCGGCAGCCCCGGGCTCGACTTCTGTAACCGTGATCGCAGGGCAAACCGCCGCCTTTAACTTACTCTTGACGCCTGGCCCAGGGTTTGCCGGCAGCGCTTCATTCGCCTGCGCGGGCGCTCCCGCGCAAGCCACCTGCACGGCTCCCAACGCGCAGTTCTCCGGCGGGACCGCGATCCCTTACGTCGTGAGTGTAGCGACGACGAAGAGCACGATGATTGTCGTTCCCATGCAGCTTCCCCCATTTACTTGGTTGCGTGTGCTTTCGCTGGTGGCGTGCTGCTGGGCTCTTGCCCTGTTTCTTTACGGTTTAAGGCTACACGCCTCGAACTCTATGGCCGGGCTGACGCGCGCCGCGGCGGTAACGGTCGTGGCAGCGCTTTGCCTGTTCGCGGCGGCAGGTTGTGGCGGCGGAGCTGCTGGCGTGAGCCCGCAAAGTATTCCCGCACCGGTCCCACCCGCGACGGGCACGCCGCAAGGAACGTCGACCATAACGCTAACGCCGTCGGTGACCACCTCAACCGGCGCACCGCTACCGGGCGTTGCGCCGATTCAGCTTACGCTCACGGTGCAGTAGTTCGTCGGCTAGTTCTAGCGGGCCACGGAAATGCGGTAAATCACCGCCGCTCCGTCATCGGACACCAACAGCGAGCCGTCGGGCGCGGTGGTCACGCCGACTGGGCGTCCATACACTGTGTCAGACGAGGAATCGGGCAGAAGCCCAGTCATGAACGGCACTGGATCTGCGGAGGGTTGTCCGTCCTTAAAAGCCACGAATGCAATCTGATACCCTGAGCGCGTTGAACGGTTCCAAGATCCGTGCTCCGCGACGAACGCGCCACCACGGTAACTCTCCGGAAATTGCTTTCCGGTGTAAAACGCAAATTGCAGAGGGGCAACGTGGGCTCCCAGCAAAACGTCGGGTACGGTCGCCTTCGCAACCAGGTCAGGTCGCTGGGGCTTTACGCGTGCGTCGACGTTGTCGCCGATATAGCTGTAGGGCCAGCCATAAAAACCTCCGTCCTTCAGCGAAGTAAAATAATCGGGCGGCAAATTATCGCCGAGTTCATCACGCTCATTAACGCTTGTCCACACTTGGCCGGATACCGGTTCCAGCGCCAAACCCACCGGATTGCGCAGCCCGGTGGCAAATTGCCGCGCGTTCTTTCCATCCGGATCGCAAATCGTAACAGCCGCGCGAATCGGCTCCTCACCAGGGCTGACATTCGACTCTGATCCAACACCCACGAACACGTGCTTGCCGTCTTTTGAGAAAACCACTGAGCGCGTGTCGTGCCCGCCGCCCGGCAGGTCCAGCAAGTGCTCAACTTCGCCCAGGCGCTTGGAAGTCTTGGGATCGTACTTGAAGCGCACCAGCTCTTTCATCGCTCCGACATAGACATAGTCATCGTGAAAGGCTATACCGAATGGCCGCGTCAGGCCTGTTACGAACGTTTCCCGCGACTGCGCACCGCCAGTGTTCTGTGGATCGCGCAAGATGATGATTTCCCCAGCGCCTGTGTCGGCCAGAAAAATATCGTTGTTTGGCGCGACGATTAACCAGCGGGGCCTCTTGAAACCAGTGGCGAATACATTGACTTTGAATCCAGCCGGAACAGTCGGGAGAAATCCCTGCGGCGGACTAACCTTGTTGGGCGAGTTCGCTGATGATTTCGTCGCGTACGGTAGCGGAAGCTGTGGTTTCTTTCCATGTGTGACTTGTGCAGTGAGTAGTGCTGGAGCAAAAAGAAGAACTACAGAGCAAACGAGAACCTGAAATAACGAACGCATCATCATCTCCCTCAAGTGGCTAGCGCCCATAGCATGCCCTATCTTCCTGTCCCTTTTCTACTCCGCCGGCTAGTATCGGACTGACCACAGCGTGTTTCAGAATGCGCCGCACTTGGCTAAGGTGGATTCATGTGTTCGCCCCGCATCGCGGGATCATGCGATCCACACATATAAAGTGAGGAATGATGAAAACGATTGCCAGTGTTGTGTGCCTCGTGGCTCTCGCGGGAGGTATCGCCGCGGTACAAGCCCGCAGCGCCGCTCCTTCCAAACCGGTTAACGTGGAAATTAAAGACGCCCAGGGTCAAAGCGTTGGAACCGCGTTGCTCAGCGAGGCTCCGCACGGAGTCAAAATCAAGCTCGACGTCAAGGGCTTGCCAGCGGGCGAGCATTCTCTGCACATCCACCAGAACGCGAAATGTGAAGCGCCGGACTTCAAGTCGGCTGGCCCGCACTTCAATGGCGCCTCAGGCCACGGCGAACATACAGGTCTGCCGGCTGGAGACATTCCGGATTTCTCGCTGATTGTGGCGGCCGACGGAACCGGTCACGCGATAGTAGTTGCGCCAAACATCACGCTCGGTACTGACGAGCATTCCGTTTTTAGCAATGGGGGCACGGCGATTGTCATTCACGCCGTCTCCGGCGGAGCTTCCAGCACCGCTCCTCCGCGGATTGCGTGCGGTGTCATCAGTAAGCCCGAATAGCGCGTCATCCAATATCACGACGGCCGCGTATACTTCAGTAGCAGCGTTGTTGGGGCGCGCTTCAGCAAGCGCATCACCGCTTCGCCTGTCATTGATTTCTCTGGAGTAAAGCCGTGCGCAGTCCCACTATCGGCCGCACCTTAGCCATTGTCGCTATTGTGGCCTTTTTCGGCTGGAATGCCGTCCCCTCCATCGGCGCTCGTCCCGCCGCGGAGCCGCGCTACCCTTTTCCGAAACCAGTCATTGACGCCCCTCTGGCGACCAGTAAGTCCCAGCAAACAGCTGTGCTAGCAGGCGGATGCTTCTGGGGAGTGCAGGCCGTCTTTGAGCATCTCAAGGGTGTGCGTTCCGTGACCGCTGGTTACTCCGGCGGGCGCGTCAATTCACCAGGCTATGAGATGGTCAGCAGCGGACTGACCGGCCACGCGGAATCTGTGAACATCACCTTCGATCCGTCACAGATTTCGTACGGGCAGATCTTGATGATCTTTTTCTCGGTGGCGCATGATCCGACTCAACTCAACCGCCAAGGCCCCGATGATGGGACGCAATATCGCTCCGCGATTTTTTATTCAAATGAGGAACAGCGTCGGATCGCCATGGCCTATATCGAGCAACTCGATGCTGCTAAGGTCTATTCCCGGAAAATCGTCACGGAAGTCGTACCGTTCAAGGCGTTCTTTCGCGCCGAGGATTACCACCAGGATTACCTGCAGACGCACACAGACCAGCCCTATATCGTCTACAACGATCTCCCCAAACTCGAACACCTGAAAAAGCAATTCCCCGAGCTGTATCGTAATTGAGGGGTCGACGCGACAGTCGTTGGCGACAATAAAGAAAGAGGGCGGCAATCCGTGCCCGCCCTCTCCATCTGCTTTTTGGTTTACAGTGGACGTTCGCCCGTGGTTACCTTCTGCAACTGCGACTGACCGTCTTGACGTCTGTAACCGTCAAGTGGCCATGCTCATTCGGATTATCTTGTGTCTTGTCCTTGGCTTTTTCTTTCGCGTCGTGCATTTTTTCGTGGTTCACCGTGCCGGTTACGCGCACAGTGTGGCCCACATAATCCCCCAAACTGGCCCGCTCACCTTTCAGCTCCCACGTCGAGCCGTTATCCGCCACGAGCTCGTACTCGTCGCCGTCCTTCTGCAAGCAGCCCGTCAATTCGCGGACTTTGCCCCGATCATCATCGCGGTCCTGCCTGGAGTTATTCGCGAAACCTGCTGCTGGCAGCAGTGCCAACCCAGAAAGAGCGAAAAAGCTGAATGCTAATTTGCTTCTCATTCGTTTACTCTCCTCGTGAGGAGGCTCGTTTCCGGCACTCCTCTGCGAAAATTATTTCATTTTCGCCCTTGGGCCGACATCGGGACAAACACCCACCCTCCGATGAAATCCGCGTTACGGGACCCTGCGCTACAAGGCATTGCGAGCACAGAAGTTATCAGTACGTTCCGTTCTGTAATCGCCGCGTCTCGGTAAAACGCTTGACTTTGTCCCGCGAGCAGGGGTATCTACCCCTTACGCGCTCGAGCTATTTCCCAACCTACGGTGCGCGCACGTCCAAAGCTCTCTGGAGGTTCTCCAATGTCAGCAAATGTTCGTCCTATTCCCGAAGGCTACCATTCCATTACCCCGCAGCTAACCTGCCGTGACGCTGCCCGAGCGATCGACTTCTACAAGGAAGCACTCGGCGCCAAGGAAATCATGCGCATGGACGGTCCTGGCGGCAGAGTGATGCATGCCGAGATGCAGATCGGCGATTCCCGGTTCATGATCGGCGACGAATTTCCAGGAATGTCCGTCGCGCCTACGCCCTCGACCCTGCACTCTTACTCGCTGTTCGTATACACCGAAGACGTAGACAGCACATTCAACCGTGCCCTGAAGTCTGGTGCCCACGCGGACATGCAACCCAGCGACATGTTTTGGGGAGATCGCTACGGCAAGTTCACCGATCCGTTCGGTCATCAGTGGGGCGTAGCAACGCACGTGGAAGATGTTTCTCCAGAAGAGATGCAGCGCCGCTCCGCGGAATGGACCAACCAGATGGCCAAAGCCGCCGGCCAATCCAGTTAGACTTGATTCAGCAAAGGCTGCCCGCCCCGATCGTGTGGGCGGGCAGTCTTGTCTCTACAACACCGACCACTAAATCATACTCGCGGACTGTCCCGCCGTTTCTCTTCCACTGTCGACTGCGAACTTCTCCCTCTGCTAGCATTCGCAGGTGCAAACAAAAACCAGTTCCGGCCGCTTTCTGCTGTCAGCCTTTGTTCTGTTCGCTGTGAATGTCCTGAATTTCTACGATCGCCACGTTCCCGGCGCGCTTACCGAGCCGATACGCAAAGAGTTCCACCTCACCGACACACAGATCGGACTCCTCGGCAGCGCCTTCATCTGGATTTACGCGCTAATTGGCTTGCCGCTGGGTCGCATTGCGGACACTGCAAGCCGCAAGAAGCTTTTGGCCGCAGCGATCGTGATTTGGTCTTCGCTGACCGCGTCCGCCGCCTTCGCCGGAAGTTTCAGCATGTTGCTTTTCTCGCGAATAGGCGTCGGCGTTGGCGAAGCTGGCTGCGCACCTGCCGCAACCAGCTGGCTCGGCGATCTTTTTCCGCCGGACAAACGTTCACGCGTCCTCGCACTCTTCATGTTGGGCGTGCCGGTGGGGGGGGCACTCAGTTTCTTCTTCAGCGGCCCGCTCGCCCAGGCGTACGGCTGGCGCGCGGCTATGGTGTTGGCAGCAGCTCCCGCGCTGCTTCTTGTCCCAGCACTGTTGCTGCTTCCGGAGCCAGAGCGCGGGGCCAGCGAAATTCGTCCTGTTCCGCTCTCCAGCGGGTCGATGTGGGCCATCCTGCGCAATCCTGCGCATTCCCACTTTGTGGTGGATCATCGCCTCCGGCGCTCTTCTAAATTTCAATCTCTACGCCATTGCCACGTTTCTTCCCGCATTCCTCAGCCGCATTCACGGACTTTCCCTCGCCACGTCCGGCGTCGCCAGCGGCATCGTCTATCTAGCCGGAGGTCTCGCCGGCTGCCTTACGGCCGGCTATCTGGGCGATGCCATCATCCGTCGCCGGAAGGATGGCAGGCTGCGCATCGCTGCCATGACCTCCCTTGTCGCCGCGCCGCTCGCCTGCTTCGGCGTGCTGCAGCCGCGAGGCGCGCTAGTCTTTGCGGTCGTTTCCCTCACCCTGACCTACTCCTTGCTCAGCAGCTATTACGGCTTGGTTTATTCCGCCATTCAAGATTTGGTCGCCCCGAATCAGCGCGGGGCCACGATGGCGATCTATTTCATGGCCATGTACATGTGCGGCGCTTCTTTTGGCCCCCTGCTCACAGGGCGGCTCAGCGATTTTCTCGCACACCGCGCCGCCGCTTTGGCAGGCTCCGCCAGCGTCACCGAAGCGTTCCGCGCGACCGGCCTGCAGCAAGCAATGTTGATCATCCCGGTGCTGTCTGTCGCCCTTGCGTTCGTCCTCTATTTCGGGTCTCGCACGATGCTCGCAGACGTTGCCGATCGGGAAGCCATACCGGTTGCCCCGCATTCTCTCGCCTCTTCGTCGGCATCCAATTGACAGGTCATTCACCGCGCGAACGGCCGCCAACGACGGCAGATTCGCACGTTCAGATTTCTTTTCTGGTTACTTTGTACCGCTTCTGCGGAAACTGCGTCGGAGGAATAGCATGTTGAATAGGCACGCTCCCTGGGTTCTTGGTGTGTTGCTAATTGTTGTCTTAGTGGCGCCAATCGCGCAGGCCAAGCATTGGATCTTGCTCGGCACCGCGCACGTCGACAAGAGCGAGGACCACAAAACCATTCATGTGGGCAACGGAGCAGGCGAGTTTCGCAAAATTCAACTACGTGTAAATGGCGGCGCCATCGATTTGCAGCGCTTGGTCGTCCATTTCGGGAACGGCACACAAGAGGAACTGGCCGTTGCCGATCGCGTTCGCTCTGGCGGAAAAACGCCCGAACTCGATCTGCCCGGCGAGCGGCGCGCGATTGAAAGCGTGGAGCTCTGGTACAGCAAAGAGTACGCCGATACGCGGCCTGAAGTCAGCCTTTACGGCACGCGCTAAGTACTGAGACGGCGCACGCAGATCGTGCGGAGATGCGCGCAGCAAAGCCTTTTTGCCGCAGGGCCGCACCCAAACATTTGCTTATTGCTGGTTAATATGTGCGCTGATTGTCTTCTCAGACCCTGCGGAAGCCGGCTCCGCATTCAGCCGCGAAGTCGCCCGCCAGTCCACTTCGGTCAGATCCACTGAGCCCTTGCCGCCGCTTGCCAGCACATAGCTCAAGCTGCCGCCGTTGATCCGGTAGTTCGTCACTGCGTAAACGTTCTCGGACTTTAGCGCGATCAGCCGTACCCGCGCTGGCTGGCCGGAAACCACGGAACTTGTGCGCACCATCTGCGCAGGCGTGTCCGAAGTGCTTGCAGCGGTTTCAGTGCCGGCTTCGGCTGGAGCCGTGTTTGCCGCCTCAAAGCCAACTTGGGACGCATCGGGCGTGCCGTTGTCATTCACCGGGCTGCTCACCGGCTTCTCCATATTCTTCAGCGACACCGGCTTCCGAAATGATTGCGAATGGTAAGAAGCCGGCGCAGGCGGACGCTCATAAGAACGCAGAGATCCCGGTCGCGGCACATCGATATCATCCATTAGCCGCACGGTGATCTGCTCTTCGCCTTTCAACGTCGGACGCGGGCCGCGCGCCGGCAGCGTCAAGACTTTCCAGGGCCACAGCGGTGGAATCAGCCATTCCACGGTGTCACGCGTCGGGTGCCCTTTGCCCACAATGTCGCCCTTCTTATCTACCTTGTATCCCTTCGCGGCGATGATTTTGCTCGGCACAGGAATGTCGCTGTCCGGGAAACCAATACGGTCAAACTCGATCTTCAAGTAACCCTTTCCCACAAAATGGCCCGGCTCTTTGTCGGCTTCCAGGTGCCCACCCAAATAGCTGCCACGGGGGAACACCGACTTGCCGAACTGCCGAAGTGCTGCCAGATGGCAGATCACCGGGTCGCCGATGTCCGCGGTCTTCGAAGAAAAGTTTGGTTCATCCATCGTGCAACGCAGCAACGTCCCTGCGGGTACTAGAATGTCCTGGGCCTTCGTGCTCGCTGACACTCCCAGCAACAACGTACAAACAGCCAAATATCCAATGCTTCGCCGCATGTGCAACCTCCCGGTTCGCAGGCTAGGCAGAACGTGCTCGTGACGCAGGTACGGGGACGACAAACGGGAAGACAAGCGTGAGGAGTGCACTGCCAGGGCCCACCTATGTTCGCGTGTTCGCGCCGCGAATTTTCTTCGAGGAGCGTAGTCGCAAACTACTCCTCTCGCCGTAACGAATTCAATAGGCAAGATTTACGCACTTTGGGCTAGACGACGCGCATGATCAACAACACAACTCCTTAAACCCGGAAACACTCGCCTTTTACAAAAGTTGCGCGGCAGCGTGCAACCGGAAAGGAATTTTTCGCAGCGCTACTCAGTGACTGCGGCAGGATTCCGGTTCAGCAGGTCGGTCAGGTCATTGACAACGCGCGGCGCGATCGCCTTGAACACATTTTCGTCCGCGTCCTTGCTCAGATCGAATTTCGTCAGCGGAACGTAAGGGCTGAGCGTGATCACCGCACCGGGCTTATCTTCGTTTCCCGGCAACGGTGCGATTTCGTAGAGCGCCTGCTCCGGTTTTGACAGGTTCGCCACTGCCACAAGCGCTTCTATCTTGCCGGAGTCCGTAGCGCTGCGAATCACCGCGCGTCGCCAGCGATTTTCGTTGTCTACTTCCGCGAACAATCCGCGGATTTGCACGCCGCTGTCCGGACGGGCATCCCCGGCGTGCATGCGCGTTGCGGAGTAGCCCGCCTTCTGCAAGGCAACAACCAGTCTGGTGGACATCAGCTCGACCAGGTGACTCGCCAGTTTTCGCGGATCGTCTTCCGGCTGCTGCACGCCAGACTGCGGGGGCACTACGTCGATCACGAAATCAGAAACGTACACGAGAGGTTTCGTCAGAGGCGCCGTCGTTTGTGACGGGGCCGCCGGAGCACTCGCGAGGTCAAGCCCATACCAGATTGAGCCGAGAAGAACGGCTAAAACGAAGGCTGCACGTTGGAATGCGTTCATAAAAATTCCCAGTCCGGCCAGTCATCCACAGAGTACAGAAAAGCGCGACCAGCCGACAGCCGAAAATCAAATGGGCGCCATCGATACAGCGATGGCGCCCGGGAAATTGCATTGACTCCTGTACTTACTGAGGCTGACTCGCGGCACCGACGGGTATCGGCAGCGCGGAATCCTGAATTGTCAGCATGTCCGTCCGCGTCTTGTCCCATTCCCGAAGCGTTAAGCCATAGCTGGCAAACATGCGCCGGATGCGAACCGAATCCCATCGCAGCACTTCTTCCAGCACCGCCACGAGCACGCTCATAGCGTTATCGCTCAAGACGGTGCGCCGCGCGACCTTGGTGATGTATTTCGCTTCAGACACGGCGATCGTCAGCCCATCGTGATGATTGACATGCATCATTACCGGCAAATCCGAGCTGCCATCACCCATGTAAATGATGTGGTCGTGGCTGATGCCCAGAAGCGCGCGGATCTCCTCGAGCACCGTGATTTTGCCCCATCCCGCCGAAGCCCGAATGATCGAATCCACTTCACCGGTCGCCTCGTTGTAACGAAATCGCGTACCGAAAATGTGGTCGGGCGGGACTATGCCATCGAGCGCCGACACGATAATTTCCTGTGGCGCCGCGGAGATGACATAAAAGGAAAACTTGTAATCGTCTGCAAGATTGTCGAGAGCCCGCGCAAAAAGCGCCACATCGTGCTTCAAGCGAATACGCTTACCCGTTTCGATCAGGTCGTCGCGGCGCACGCGCCGGAACTCCGGGTCGTGCAGAATCAGGTAGCTAAGCTCCGCGCCCTGCTGGACAAGGTTCATTTGTGACAGGCCCGCCACCTTGTCGTGGAACCCGTGAAATCCGATGAGTTCACTCAGTACGACTCCCGAGTCGTTAAAGCTGAGCGTCTGGTCGAAGTCGCTGGCCAGAAGAAACTGCTTTGCCATGTTCTAGTACTCCTCTTCCTTGGCTTACAATTACACCTTAACCGCATCGGTGCTGGACACCTTACGCATAATTTTAATGGGTGCTATGCGTATATATCGTTAATGTTTTGTGAGCATTTCCTAAGATGCCCCGAAGGGGTAAACGGTTACAAGCAAAGGCTTTGTGCGAATAACCCAAGCAGCGAGAACCACATAACTCCGACGAGCCTGGGGCGAATACCAGGAGAAACGTGCGTTCGGAGCTCACGCGGCCCGGGTTTAGCGGGGCATAGACCGGACCTATGGCGCTGCATCTTCGTAGGCGATGAGCTTCAGCAGCACGCTCTTCTTACTTCCTTCATCCACTTCCACCACTTCTCCGCGACCTTCGTGCGACTTCAAGAAATCTGCATCCCGGACGTCTTCCTGCAATTCTTCGAACGCCAACACTGAGTATTTGCCCGCACTCAGACCGCGGAGGTTGAAATTGCCGCTGGCGTCAGTTGCAACTCGCTGATAAAGATCGAACCGCGCTCGGTGCCCGCTCGGAATACCTACTACCGTCACATCCGCGACAGGCTGACCCTTATCATCAACCACCTTTCCCGCGATGCTAGCGCCGTTAGCGCTCACGACCACGTCCAGGTACGTTTTGGCCGTGACCGAGAAACCGGAATCGGAAACGTCGCGACCATCGAGGCTGACAGATTTTGTGAAGTAGTCCGCCAGTTTATTTGGGTCGCCTCCCACATAAAGTTGGTAATTACCTCCGGGCACGTTCTCTACTTCAAAGGATCCATCGAGCTTCAATTTCGCGCTCAACGGAGGACCGCTCATTTCCCCGCCCGATCTAAATGCCGCGGCGCCTCCGTCAAGCGAAATCAGCGTGACCCCCAACTGGGTCCAGTCGAATCTCTGGTCTGTATCCAATCGAAACTTTCCCTTAACTTGCCCCCCAGGTTCAGGCTGAAGCAGCAAACCCTGAACATCGGAATTGCCAACTTCGATCGCCTGGCCGAAACCTACCATTTGCATCTCGGGCTTACCTCCATCGAATGTGACCAGAATCACCCTCGCCGAGTAGGTCCCCGGCAGGACGTTCTTGAACTCAAATTTGCCGGTCTCGCCGACTTCCTGCGGCCCCGGCTGAGAGCCTCCGCCGGCAGCCTGTGGTTCCAACATGATCTGCGCCATGCTGCTCTTGCGGGGAACTCCAGTTACCGAACCGCTCACCCGATACGCCCGGCCCGTCAACATGCCAAAATCAATGCGGGTTTCGGTTCCTGCATGAATCTCCACCGCGACCGCTTGTTCCTCGTTTAAGACGCCCGGATAGCGAGTTGGAAGGTATATTGTTTGATTTTTTGTGCCGTTGTCGTCCGATTCCGCGGGCCGCGCTCCTTGCGGAGGGGAAGCAATAATCTTGTAACGTCCAGCGCGCAGATCAGAGATTCGGAATTCCCCGAGATCGTTCGTGTTCCCGTAGCCGGAGTTATGCGCGGTCCGGGCACCTGCACTAGATCCAACCCGATTGGCCACGACGCTGACATTGCGCATCGCATCACCGTCCAAATCCACTATCTTTCCGGTGATTATGGCCGCAGGCTCCATAAACAAGATCAACTCGTTCTTGGCGCTTCCCTCTTGCACCGTAATAGATGCTCGCCCCTTCCCGGCCGCGGACTGCACAAATCCGGGGTGCTCGACGACCGCTATATACCTACCAGCCTGGACCTCACTGACCGTAAATTGACCTTCCGCATCTGTAATCGCCGAATATTGTGCCGGCTTGCCTCCGAACCGCCCATTCAACTGCACGTTCGCTTTTCTAACGGGAGGCCCACCAGGCCCCTGCAAGACCCTGCCTCGCACGCCTGCCATCGGAGTTTTTTCTGACGAGCCGGTTTGAAACGCAGAATTGATTGGAACCAGGCTGAGACACAATGCGATGGGCAAGAGTTTCACTGAGGACCTCCGCGCAAGCAAACTCTCATCGAGCGGGACTCATAAGGGATTTATATCACGATAACGTAAGTCGGACGTTATGAACTATAGATATTATAGAGTCATATTCGAGTCGAATCATCATCCCGACAAGCACACATTTTGTACGCCCGAATGTGAGGGAACCGCCGTGCCCTGTCACGTTTAATCTGCTACTTTCGACGGGTGCCTTCTCTTCTCCCCGTCGCGATAGCAAAATGAACGCCCTTGAAAATTGGTATTGCTCCACATCCTTTTGGCGCTGGATGACTCGCGCGCGCTTGCTGCCTTGGCTGTTAGAGCGCTCGGATCTGGGCGAGCACCTCTTGGAGATCGGTGCTGGGCCAGGCGCCGCTACTGCCGAATTGCGAAAACGTGTCCAACGCGTGACCAGCCTTGAATACGATCGCGTGGCCGTCGTTCGGCTTGCACAGAGGAACGGCACCGGCGCGGGAGTCGTGCAGGGCGATGCGGCTGCCTTGCCCTTTGCTGACCGTACTTTCTCCTCGGCGGTCGCTGTTCTTGTCTTGCATCACTTGCGCTCCAGCGAACTGCAGGATCGCACCTTTGCGGAAGTTCACCGCGTTCTCCAGCCACGCGGACGCTTTTTTGCCTTTGAAATCTCAGACGGATGGTTTAACCGGCTCATCCACACCAATAGTGTTTTCGTGCCAGTCCCGCCGGACGCGCTCGTTGCGCGATTGACTGCCGCTGGATTCGCCGCCGCTACTCTGGATCTGCGCCGCGGCGGATTTCGTTTTACCGCCTCGTTAAGGAACCGACTTCGCTGCGCGCCTGCATCACACGCAGAATGGAATCGCGGGTGATCATCCCGATGATATGTGCGCCGTCGTTCTCCGTATCGGTCACGACGGGCATTTGATTCACGTCCGCGGATACCAGCCGCTCCAGCAAGCCCAGCAGCGGCTCCTCAGGACGCGCCCACAGGATTTTGTCGCGGGGAATCATCACCGCCTGTACGGACATGTTGCCCCAGTCATTGCGCGGCACGGAATTCAGCGCGTTCACATTCATCATGCCCATCAGCCGGTCGTCCGTGGTCACCAGGTGACAACGGCGTCCCGTGCGCGTCACCTCGTGCCCGTACTCTTCCAACGACATATTCCGCGGAACAGTGGGTATTTCGTGACTCATCACATCCGCGGCATGCAATCCGCTCAACGTTTCGCGAATCGCCACCTGCGCCACGCTCTCCTGCGCGGCATTCAGCAGGAACCAGCCGATGAACGCAAGCCATAACCCTGAGGTCCATTGCCCCTTGGTCATTCCCAACCAGGCACCAAATACAATCATTCCGTAGGCCACCACTTTTCCGCTCGTACCAGCGATTTTGGTAGCCCGTGCGAAATCTTTAGTCACGCCCCACACAATAGCTCGGAAAACTCTGCCTCCATCCAGCGGAAATCCCGGAAGCAGATTGAACAGCGCGAGCGCGGCGTTCGTTTGCCCTAACCACACGGCAAGCGCTCCGACCATCTGCGCGTACGGAAAAAATAGCGTCAAGCTGTAAAACCCCAAAGCTAGAACTAGGCTGGCAATCGGTCCCGCGATCGCGATATTGAACTCCTGGATGGGCTTACTCGGTTCGCGCCCCAGGCGCGCAACACCGCCAAACACGAACAGCGTGATCGAGATCACGCGTATTTTGTAAAAGCGAGCCACCACGCTGTGCGACAGCTCATGGAAAAGAACAGACGCAAAGAACAGCAGGCTGGTTGCGACCCCCACCGACCAGTGCTGCACGGAAGTCCACTGCGGATGCTCTTGCGTAAACTGCATCGCCAACGACATGGTGATCAGCACAAAAATGATCATCCAACTGGGGTGTACGTAGATAGGTATCCCAAGGATGCGTCCGATGCGAAGTCCGGGACTGATCGGCATTCTGCGTTTCGCCTCGCGCGTAACTGATTCTGCGGCCATCACTGTCTTTCACTAATACACTACCTCTGATTTGCCGCGGCACCAAGCGGACGCGCCCCGTCAACCGCGTCCCTTCCGCCACACCGCGTTCCAAGCGCCACGAACTGCCCGCATTACTCCGGCGTAAGTCTTTCGTTTTCAGCAGCGTTTAGGTGGCGCGCACCGTGCCATATCCCCTTCCGTACGCACGGGAGGAACGCACTCATTTGGATCCTAGTGAATGTCGCGATGTTGGTTATAGCCACAGTAATTACTGGAGCAGCCGCGGTAGCGGTCTATTGGCTGCTTCTCCGCGCCACAGTCGAGCTGATGCGCCCGGCCGCCGCTTCTGTCTCCGCGCCCCGGCACCGCCCGATCGCGCAAAGCGCTCAATCCAGAGAAGGGAGTGGGTAAATGCTAGTCCTGAAATACTTGCTGGTCATTCTCAGTATTG